>Ga0172375_10001781_pt1 | contig 34355 bp, 34 predicted proteins | sample LakKiv1m_FD_114537 | JGI IMG/M metagenome (GOLD analysis project Ga0172375, IMG submission 114537) | Freshwater microbial communities from Kabuno Bay, South-Kivu, Congo - kab_092012_11.1m | ecosystem: Environmental > Aquatic > Freshwater > Lake | place: Democratic Republic of the Congo... | reverse complement strand
CAAAGAGATTTGTGAATATTACGGAGTGAACGGAGAAGATCCTGAAGAAATCTTAGAACTAGTTGGAATCAAGACCAATAAACTTAATCCAGGTGGGGTTGTTAATGAAGATGCCGTTGCTCGGTTGATACTTAAAGACTGGCAGACCGGTAAAATAAAAAAGAATCCTGCCTGAAACCATTAGAAAGGTTTTTAAATATCCCCTCAAAATTAGGTTTAAAATGGCAAATTCACAAAGAAGATCCTTAAGAAAAGCTAGTGGTGGAAGATACCATCATTCTAGATCTAAGAAAAAGGGCGAGTTGGGCGGATTCCCGGCTAGCACCAAATTAAGCAAAACCAGAAAAGTAGTTCCTGCTCGTGGAAAAGGTGGAAATATTAAACACGTTACTCTTTCTACTAACTTAATCAATGTTACTGATAAGAAAGGTAAGACCACTAAGACTGAGATCTTGAATGTAGTAGGTAACCCCGCTAATGTTCAACTGGTTATCAGAAACATCATCACTAAAGGAGCTATTGTAGAGACCAAGATGGGAAAAGTTAAAGTAACTTCTCGCCCAGGTCAAGAAGGCACCTTAAGTGGTGTTTTAATTTAAATTTAATTATTTCTTTTAGTATCTAAATTCTTATAAATAGCTTTAGCGGAATAAGAAAAAAATTATCTTCTTACTTATTGACATACAGATGAGCTTTACCTATCAGCGTATCAATGCCCCCCCAACGCATTAAGAAGTTTTCTAAAAATCCAATACCAAAGAGTATCGCAACAATAATTAAGATGATACCGATAAAACCTAACACAATCCCTACTGCGGCCATCCATCTTCCTTTCATTCCTTCTCGGTGCGTCTGCATCAGTCCGGCAATTCCAAAGATTATAGCCAAGGTACTAAATAAAGGAAGGATTAATCCTAGAATTCCGCAGATAAAGGAAACTACAGCAAACTCCGAATGGAACTTCTCTTCGTATAAACGGTTGTCAGAAGTAGATGCAGGATTTTGTTGATAAGTAGGAGCAGCCATAGTAAGTACCTCTTTTTATGCAGAGAAGACGTTTTTGGTATTTAAAGTTTTGGGGTTAGTTTAAAAAGTTCGATAAACAATGTTAGGGCCAGTAATCTCTAATCTCTCTTTTACAAATGGAATTTCTTTAAAATGTAAGTATCTTTCTATTGTTCCGCGAATACTCCGCGAGGGAGGCATCTCTCTCCCGATCCAGAAATTACAGCAAGGGACTACAATTATAGGACAATGTTTCGTCGCATAAACTATTTCTTCCGTAGCTTGATCCGGATGCATACCCACAACCAAGTCAAAAGCAAGAGCAATATCCGCGTAAAATCTAACTGCTTGGCCTTTCCGATTTGGATACTTCATTCGCAAATTTGGATCGAAAGTTACTACTTCATATTCTCTTACTGAGAGGATGTCATTAAGAGTACCATTTCCCCCAGCTACATCCGCTACTCTTATTGGGGGAGGGAAATGCCTAGTAATATATTCAGCCAATACTAAAGAGCGATAATTGTCCCCCATAAGAATAATTTTGTGGAAAATGGATATTAACTTTTCGCTTTTTTGAATAGATTGCTATTTTTGTTTCCTTAAGTGAACTAACATTTCTCGCTATGGTCGCAATTAACTTAATTATGCTTTAATTTTAATAAATTCAGGATAAATCTATTCTCTTAACTTTCTTTCTAAAGGTCCTATTTCAGAACCGAGAGTGTACTCATCAAATACTCCTTTTCTAGGAATAAACATATTAATGCTTGCAGTTCCTTCATAAAAAGCTAATGCTCCGAACCTAAGAGTATCGTCTCCATAAACTAAAACGGATTTCCTGCTGTGGGGTACAACCGAACCAGGGTTGCAGACGCAAAGAATCAAACCCGAATATTGACCGTCAACAGAAGTTATCCATCTTGAAACGGGAGACTCTTTGTTGCCATCAACATAAAACCACTTTTTATTATTAAAATCACCATGAGCAACCAAAAGAGCAATTCTTTCCACACCTCTTAATTTCCCCCATAATTGAATATATTTTTGATATTCTTCCCTGCTCTTTAAGATTTCATCTAATACGCTTTCCATAAAATAATCTGGACCGGCGTGCAACTCATCGGCTCCATCGGCAAGGTATAAATCACCTTTCTCACAGCTGTATTTTTGCATATTTCCAGCGAAATGTCTCTTACTATTTAAAGTCTACCTGCTTCAATTACTTCAGAGTAATAATTCGTATTATGGGGCATGCGAACAAGCCACTGGACAACCCTCTTGTCTAGTGGCATTAGCCAGTCTAAGCGTTAAATTTTAATGAATAGGACTTTCCAACAGAGCCACTCCCGCACTGGACAACTCCGGCTAGAGTATATAAATGACCCCCACCCCTAAAGATTATAAAAAAGAGGAGGTGTCCCCACAATGGTTGATTTGTCTACCGAAACCATCCGCAACTTGTTTCATCAACAAGTGCAAGAACTTACCACGCGTACCCTACGCAAAGAAAGTACTTTCGACTATCAACTAAGTGGGGTGTGGATAAAATGAAATTTGAACAAAGAATTAACCAACTATTACGAAAATACGAACCAATTTCGTACAATTACATTGTCCTTCCAAACTTCATTGAAGAGTATCCTCTAGAACTGGAAGTACTTTAAGTTTATTCTCCTTCGTGTTTAAACGGGAAAAGGTGTATGGGGTATATGCACAAAGCATATAAACCGCACCTTTCCCATTTCGGTTATGGAAATATTAACCAAGTCTGAGCTGCAATTACGCTTTGAAGAGATTGCTAACAAGATTGAAAAAGGAACTTTATTCGTCCATCCCACTGACACTATTTATGGATTGGGCTGTAACGCTTTAGATGAAAAGGCCGTACACAAGATGCGCCAGGTAAAGCAGAATAATGAAATTCCTTTCTCGGTATGGGCTCCTTCTATCGAATGGATTCGAGATAACTGTGAAGTGGACCAGAAAGCGGAAGAATGGTTAGACAAACTTCCCGGACCTTACACTTTAGTCCTGAAACTAAAAAACAAAAAAGCAGTAGCAAGGTCTGTAAACATGGGCAAGGACACCATCGGAGTACGTCTGCCTCAGCATTGGCTTTCTCAAGCAGTAAAAGTGTTAAATTTTCCTTTAGTTACCACTTCTGCTAATCCCATCGGTAAAAAAGTAATGACTAAGTTAGAGAATCTTGATCCTTCGGTAGAGATAAGTACAGAATTTGCTATCTATGAAGGAGAGAAAGAAAGTAATCCATCTAAGATTGTTGATTTAGTTGCGGGAAAAGTTAAAGAAAGATGATTTAATTCTTCTTAATTTTACAAACAAAGAAACCCATAGTCACTTCACTGCGTTTCGTTCGTTGGATTTTTTCGTATCTTCGTTACGAAAAAACCTTCCGTATCGTTATCCTGGGGCCAGATGCGCAGACAATTTTTTACACGATGATCGTATTGCACTCCATTGAATTCCATCACCGGATTTGCTAACTTCAAGCCCGGCAATTTAACTGGAATAATATCTGCATTAGAAAATTCCTTCAACAAGTAATCCACTACTCCTTCATCTTCTTCTGGCTCTACCGAACAAGTAGAATAAACCATCTCTCCCCCTTCTCTTAAATTCTCAAAAGCACGTTTTAATAACTCTTTCTGGTCCCGAGCAATCTTAGTGATAGTCAAGGGGTTCCAGATACGAATGGTTTTAAGACTTTTTCTGATCGTACCCGTTCCGGAGCAAGGTGCATCTAAAAGAATCTTGTCAAACTGAAACTGATAAAATCGTTTACCTGTCATTAAAGAGATTAAAACGTTAGTCAGGCCGCTTCTTTGAATATTAATCCCTAAGGATTGCATTCTGATTCCTTTATTATCATTAGCAACAATCAATCCTTTGTTTTGCATCATCGCTCCCATTTGAGTAGTTTTAGAACCAGGGGCGGCACACATGTCTAGAATAACCTCTCCGGGTTGAGGATTTAATACTAAAGGAGGAATCATGGAAGCCGCTTCTTGGATGTAAACCTTGCCTAGATGATGCTCTAACAGGTTGCCAACATCTCTTCTTTCCGGATGGGAAATCCAAAATCCTTCTTTACACCAAGGAATCTGCTCTAGTTTCCAACCTTTGGCTTCAATATCTTTCTTTATCTCTTCTACACTGCCCATTAGAGTATTAATTCTAATTGAACGGCGTAAGAAAGAAAGAGAATATTTGTAAAAGGCATCCCAATCAGTGAGCTTAGAATATCTCTCGATAAAGGCTGGCTTGAATTCAATTTCTTCTGAAGTAGGAATATGTTCTAAGACATGAGGTTCTGACATAAGTTTTGAAAGTTAGAGTTACTTTATATAATTTATTGGTTAAAGACAACAAGAAAAATGAAAAAACATTTTTCAACTGTAAATAAAGGTTGGATACTTTATTTACAAAGAAAAAAGAAAAAATTACTTTAAAATTTCTTCGTAAGTCAATCTTGTTCCCTTAAATCTCCCCGTTTCAAACTTTTTAAGGTACTCCGCTTTGATAAACTTGTCCCAGACTGGTTTTAATTCTGGCTTAACCTCTACTCTTACCTTAGTGATTTCTACACCGCTATCAATAAGATACTCCTTAAGCATCTGAGCGTAATCTTTAGCCATGGCAAAAGGTATACCTCCATAAGTTACGGAAAAACGATCTACACTTAATTCTCCCCCATATAAAGAGACCATACCCCCCCCCCATAATGCTTTCCCAAGGAGCTGCCGGTATCCCTTGTACGCTTCCAGAGAAGTCTTCAGCGAGACCGTACTCTTGTGCTATTTCTGCATGAGCAACACTTACTGGTTCGAAGAAGAAGTAAAAACCATCTTCTTTTTTAGCTATCACAAATTTACCACTGAAACCTTCTCTAAGTGTTTCGTCTAATGGCTTAACAAATTCAAATTCGTAACTTCCATCTTTTCTCTGATGTTTCTCTCTCATTACTTCATACTTCTCTCCCACTCCACCAATCTTCAATTCCAATCCTTCTGTCATTTTATCTCACCTAATTCTCAATATTTTTTGATCTATCTGCACAAACCCAGACAGTAAAAGACATCTTCTTTTACTGGGCCTCCTACTTTCTCCTGAATTTTAATGGTTCTCTTATCGACGCAAAACGTCCCATTTCGTTCTTTTATCTCATTAGCTCTCTTAATCAACCAATCACAATCTTCTTCGCATTCGCATTGAAGTTCTATCAGTTTAGAAGGTTCGCTAGCCGTGTGTAATACTACTTCCACCAAACCATAATCTCTACAGCGGCTATCTCCTTCTTTGGTAAGCTGTACTCCAGTTACTTGTCCACAGACTTGTTCGTAAGCAACCTTTTCATAGACTGGTTTAGCACAACCAATTGTTAAAGCTGCTATTCCCATCATTAGTCCAATTCTGACTTTTTCATATAATCCATTCATTTTTTGCATTATCATTGTCCCGCCTTTTTGTTTTATTTCCATTTATTACAATATAGTAATGACAATAGATTATTTCAAACTTTCTTTTAAGAATTGAGCATAAAAGATAATATTTATATATTAAATATAACTTATGCCTAATTTATGAACACTTTATCAAAAGTAAAGTTAGACAAGATAGATAAGAAAACCTTAGCAGAGTTAGATCAGGATTGTCGAATTCCTAGCACAATTCTAGCCAAAACTGTTCTTAAGTCTAGACAAGCCGTAGAATACCGAATCGAACAATTAACCAAGAAAGGAGTGATCACTAGTTTTAACACGGCTATTAATCCTCATCGTATGGGTTATAAGTTATTTAAAGTGTATATGAAGTTGAGAAATATTCCTGAAGAGAAGAATAAACTGTTTAAATACCTACAAGGGTGTGGTTCGGTTTATTGGATGGGAGAATGTTCCGGTAGTTGGGATTTGATCTTTGCTGCCTTTGCCCAGAATGATTATCAGTTTTATGAATTAAAGAACGAACTAATCTCTAGATTCAGTTCGATCATCATTGAAGAAGATGGAGAAATATTAATCGATGTTAAACAATATCCTAAGATGTACTTTACCAATAAAATCCACTACCCGGTTCAGTTTGGAGGAGAAGTAGTTCATTCAGAATTGGAAGGAGTAGATTATCAAATCCTATCTCAGATTGTTAATGAAGCACGTCTGCCAGTTAACGAGATTGCCCGTAAGATTAAATCTACCCCCATCATTGTCCGTAACCGATTAAAAAAATTAGAAGAAAAAGGAATTATTATTCAATATAGGTTAGGAATAAATCTAAATATTTTAGGTAAAGAATTGTATAAAGTAATTCTACGTCTGGATCGTTATACTAAGGAGGATGAAAGAAAACTGTTGACTTATGTTTCCAGTCTTCCTCAAACCCAATACCTCATTCGTAACCTCTGGCAGATTGAATTAGAATTTGTAGTAGATAATTTTCAAGATTATTATCAATTAATCGAGAATCTTAAGAAGGAGTTCTGTTATGTCATCAGAAGTGTGGAATCTGTCTTGATGATTACTGATCTATGGACCCCGGGATTTGGTAATTTGTTAAAGAAGTAGGTCTTTAGCAAAACTTATATATCTTTATGCTTAAGATAGATTATTATTAAAAGAGGTGTAATCATGATTAATGTTGCTATAAACGGTTTTGGTAGGATTGGAAGAATGGTCTTCCGAGCAGGATATAAGAATAAGAATATCCGTTTTGTCGCAGTAAACGATTTAACTGATACCAAAACCTTAGCTCACCTTTTGAAATATGACTCTGTTCATGGAATCTTTCCCGAAGAAGTAACCTTCACTAAAGATGCCATTGTGGTTGGGAAAAATAAAGTTCCTGTCTTTGCAGAGAAAGATCCCGCAGTTCTTCCTTGGAAGAAGCTTAAAGTTGATGTCGTCGTTGAAAGCACCGGCTTCTTCTTAACTAAAGATACGGCTAGCCAGCATCTCAAAGCAGGAGCTAAAAGAGTCTTAATCAGTGCCGATGCCAAAGACCAAGATATTAAAACAATAATTAGGGGCATCAACGAAAAAAATTACAATCCCAAGAAAGATTTTATCATCTCTAACGCTTCCTGTACATCTAATTGTACTGCCCCCCTGGTTAAGGTTCTTAATGACCATTTTAAGATTGAACAGGTTTTCTTCACCACCACTCATGCATATACTGCTACTCAGAAATTGCATGACGCTCCGGATAAAAACTTAAGGAATGCCCGAGCTGCTGCTCTGAACATCATTCCACATCCCAGTGGAGCTGCTTCTGCTGTACCCAAAGCTATCCCTAGTCTAGCTGGTAAGATGGATGGCATGGCTCTTCGTGTTCCCGTAGTCGACGGTTCTATCACCGTAGTTACCGCAATAGTCCGTAAATCTACAACAGTTGAGGAGATCAATAGGGTATTCAAGAAAGCAGCTCAAGGACCACTGAAAGGTATCTTAGAGTATAGTGAACTACCCTTAGTCAGTTCAGACATTGTTGGAAACCCTCATTCTTGTATCCTAGATAGCGAATTTACTAAAGCCAATGGGAAATTAGTACAGGTAATCGGTTGGTACGATAATGAATGGGGATACTCTCAAAGGATGATAAATCTGATAGAAATGATGAAATAATTCTCAATAACCACAAAATATTTATATCGTTTATTCTCTTTATTTCTGTTAATGACAAATAGAGTAATAATTCTGCACAGCGAAGTTCCTTCAGATGCTTCTCCGGACAATTTAGATGTACTCAAAGAAGTGTCAACCATTTCTTCTGCTTTAAAACAATTAGGTTATTCTCCTATTTCTCTTGCTTTCACTACTAATTACGAAGAAGTCATGGATGAACTGAAAAGAATAAGGCCAGAGTTTGTGTTCAATGTGGTGGAAGAGGTGGGAGGAAACGGGGCTCTGGCTTATCTTGCCCCAATGATGTTAGATGGACTGAATATTTCTTACACCGGTTCATCTACCCAGACCATAATCACCACTTCTGACAAACTTAAAAGCAAGATAATTATGAGAGATAATAATCTTCCCACACCTAAAATGTGGACTCTAGATGACCTTCTAGCAAAAAAAGAGATAGAATTTCCTGCTATCTTCAAATCCATCAATGAACATGCTTCTATTGGACTAGATGAAACTTCAGTAGTATTCAATCAGGAACAGCTTTATTCCCAATTATCTCAAAGAGAAAATATGCGAGGGGGATGTTTCTTAGAAAGATATATCGAAGGAAGAGAATTCAACCTTGCTCTTCTGGCCAGAAAAAGAAACCTTCCTGAAGTTCTTCCTCCGGCGGAAATTCGTTTTGTAGATTATCCAGAAGGAAAAGTAAGAGTGTTGGGATACGACGCCAAATGGAAAGAAGACACTTTTGAATACCAACATACAGTAAGAAGTTTTGACTTCTCTCTCCAAGATGCTCCATTGTTAGAAAAAATGGGAATCCTGGCTCAACGCTGTTGGAATGTTTTTGGATTAAAGGGATATGCAAGGGTAGATTTTCGAGTAGACCATAATCTTCAGCCTTGGATTCTAGAAGTAAATACTAACCCTTGTATCTCCGCTGATGCCGGTTTAATTGCTGCAGCAGAAAGAGCCAACTATTCACATGAAAAACTCATCGAAAGAATTATTTGGGATTTAAATTATAGATAAATTACTTCAGCTAAAAACATTTTCTAATAACGATTTGTTTATTAATAAAGTATTAAAAATCAGGTTTATGAACCAAAACCCAGAATACTTTGCTAAACTCAAGGATAAATGTTATTCTGAGTCCCGTGAAAGAAGTATTCAACAATATGAACATCTCTTAGAAGAATTAAGTAGAAAAAACTTAATTGATGAAGACAGAGAATTGCGCCCAGAAGGATATCGAGCATTTAAACGAATATACCAATCAGATCTAAGATCTGAATTAAGTTCACTAATTAACGCGGGATATCAACGCATGATCGCTCCTTCAGGAGAAGAGCCAGAACTGTTTGACTTTGAGTATTTAGTTTATGAAATCTATGGACTGCTAAAAGAATATAACTCAGGGAGAAGAAAAGATGAACTTCTAGAGGATTATGTTTTAGGAGCTATCTATGTAGTTCAAACGGGGATAAAGGAAGAAATTCTTACCGCTAATCCGGAAGGTTCACAAGATTTGTTCTTTGAAGGAGTCTGTTTGAAATATAATAAAAAATAAAAAACAAAGCGCGCGCTGATCCAAACTTTAGAAGAATTTATCTTTTCTTCTTTTTGGTAGCGGCTTTCTTTTTTGCCATATTGATACTCACCTCTTTTTTCTAATTTTTAAGAAATAAAATCAGTTTATTAAGTATAGGATTTGGGGGATGTAAATCACGAGAAGTGATTAAGAAAAAATTTCATAAAAATAAAAACGTTTAATCAACACCCATTTAACATAAGCGTTAAGAATTATTCAAAATAAATTTTCTTAACTCCTTTAACTTTGCGCACTCTTCGGATCATCTCTTTAATAAAATCCAAGTCACGCGGGACGACTAAGAAAGAGCATTCCATTTCTCCCAAGTTAAGGAGTTTCGCTTTCGCTTCTTTAACTTCGAAATGAGCAGTAGCGATGGTATGCAATAAGTCTGCCAGCAAACCCCCTCTTTCTGTAGCAGTAACGTAAAATCTAATCTTCTGAGCGAAAGATTTTTTCCATTCTACATTGATCCATCGTTCTTCCTCTTTAACTGCTGCTTTACACTGAGGAGAGTGGACCGAGATAACTCTTCGTTTAGTCACAAGACCAATGACCTCTTCACCGGGTAGAGGAGAACAGCATTTAGCTAGTAAACATAACGCCGTAAGATAATCTTTAGCTTCCACTAACACCCCTTGCTCTTCCTGCACAAGGCGCTTTGGTAAGCGATAATGCAAATCAGGTAACTTCTCAAACTCTCTTATAACCTTTCTGATTTTCTGGCGAGAGGAAGTGGATTTAACAATCTTTAACCAGCTGCGATGCGGTCTTTGATTCTTATTTGTAAGTACTTCAATTACGTCCCCTTTGTTCACCTCAGAACGGAGAGCCACAAATTTACCATTAACCCTTCCTCCCACGGCATGATTGCCTACTTCTTCGTGTACAGCATAAGCAAAATCTAACACCGTCGATCCAATCGGGAGTTCTTTAACGTCTCCCTTAGGAGTATAACAGTAAATAATGTCACCGAACACATCAACTTTAGCTGCTTCTAAGAATTCTTTGTCTCCCCCATTCTTCTGTAAATCCAGAATGCCTTTCAGCCAGGAGACTTTTTTCTCGAAAGAGGCTTCCGACTTCACACCTTTATATTTCCAATGAGCAGCTATACCTTCTTCAGCAAATTCGTTCATTTCCGGAGTACGGATCTGCACTTCCAGAATCTTGCCGTTAGGTAGCTTTAACCCAGTATGGATAGAACGATAAAAGTTAGGTTTAGGTTTAGCGATATAATCCTTAAGCCGTCCTTCAATCGGTTCAAACTTTTCGTGTAATAAACCTAACACGCTGTAACAGTCTTTCTCTTCGGGGACCAAGATACGAATTCCATAAAGGTCAAACTGACCGCTTAGAGGAACTCCGCGCACGGACATCTTCCGATAAATACTATAGATATGTTTAGATCTTCCTTTGATCTTCAGCAGTGTTACTTTATTTCCGAGTATTTTCTTTACCAGCTCGATAGCCTCGGTGATATCCTTTTCTCGCTGCTCACTAGATTCGTTCAAGAACTTTTCTATCTCTTGATATTTCTTGGGGTTAAGAATCTTGAACGCTTCATCTTCAAGCTGGACACGCATTTTCTCTACTCCCAGACGATAAGCTAAAGGAGCATAGATATCTAACACTTCTTGAGCAATCCTTTGCTGTTCGGTTTTATTTAATACTTCAATAGTACGCAAGTTGTCTAGCTTATTAGCCAGCTTGATTAGAATTACTCGGACATCTTTAAGTGTGGTAAGAAGAACTTTTTTCAATACTTCTGCTTGCATCTTTCTGGCTTTAATGTCTTCAATCTCTTTCAGCCCATAGATCAAGGACCACACTTCTGGACCGAATTCACGCTTAATACTCTTTTCTGCTTCTCCACCAAGAAGTCCGTGCAGGATTCCCGCTAAGACTACTTCAGGGGCAGCTCCGTTCTCCATCAGGATATATCCTACTCTGAGATTATGTTCGAGATAAGAGTTGCCGGAAAGGCGGACAGAATTGCTTAAGCAGGAATAAGCATAATCTATAGCTTTACTGAATCGCAACAGGTCTTCTTTAGAATAATCTTTAATCTTTCCATATCCTAGAAATCCCTCTTTATCCATAAGGAAGAGAAATAAAATAAAGTATTTAATGGCTTCGGTGTTTTAGTTTAAACCATAAATATATATTTAATTATTTTAACTTCGCTCTCCTAGATCTTCTTCAATCCTTAACAGCTGATTATACTTAGCCATTCTTTCTCCCCGGCAAGGAGCTCCGGACTTAATCATGCCACAACCTATACCCACGGCTAAATCGGCAATGAAAGGATCTTCGGTCTCACCACTGCGATGAGAAACCATCACTTTCCACCCTGCTTTATAGGCCATTTCCACTGCCTGCAAAGCCTCACTTAACGAACCGATCTGATTAACTTTCAATAATAAACAATTACAACTCTTGTGCTTAATAGCTTCTTTTATCCGTTCGATATTAGTAACGGTAAGATCGTCTCCTACTACTTGAATACCGGACTTCTTAGTTAGTTGAGCAAAACTTTCGAAGTCATCTTCATGAAAAGGATCTTCGATAGAGATTAAAGGATACTTCTTGATCAAGTTCAAATAATAATTTAATAATTCTTCTTTGCTCATCTTCTGAGGGGCATAGTAAAAACCATCCTTATAGAACTCAGAAGCAGCACAATCCATAGCTAAATCCATTTTCCCTTCATATCCTGCTTTCTTTATCGCTTCCATCAACAAATTAAGTCCGTCTTCCGCTGTCTTTATCTGAGGAGCAAATCCTCCTTCATCTCCCACATTAGTAGCAGACACCCCATACTTCTCTTTAATGATCCCTTTCAAGGTATGGAACACTTCTGCTCCCATGCGTAAAGATTCATGAAAATTTTTTCCTTTAGGAGAAATCATAAATTCCTGAAAAGGCATACCGCTTCCGGCATGTTTTCCTCCGTTAATCACATTAAAGAAAGGCCGAGGCAGCTTCATCTTCTGCTCTACTTCCAACATCTCATTAACATACTCGTATAAATACAAATTATTCGCTTCCGCTCCACATCTAGATACTGCTAGAGAAACGCCGAGAATAGCATTAGCTCCAAACTTGCTCTTGTTCTTAGTTCCATCCTTTTCTATCATTAGAGTATCGATCTCTTTTTGACGAGTACAATCCATCCCTTTAAGCAAAGGAGCAATCTTCCTTTGAACATTTTGGATTGCTTTCTCTACTCCTTTACCTTGATAACGTTTATCACCATCTCTTAATTCTAATGCTTCATAAGTTCCGGTAGAAGCACCGCTGGGCACTCCAGCAGAAGCCATAAAATCTCCCGTAAAGACGTTCACCTCGATAGTTGGATTACCTCTAGAATCTAAAATCTCCCGAGCTTTAATTTGAGTTATATTGGACATTTAAATCACCCCTCGTTAAGACAATCCATACCCCTGTTTCTGGACGAAAGAAGCGTACTCAGCTCGAGTCACTTGGCCATCACCACTAGTGTCAAGCTCCCGATTTGGTTCGTAATACCCATCTCCGCGCACAAACAAGACGTAATCTTCATTCTGACCAATAGCCCTGGGCCAAATAACGGCCATGGCCACGTCTCCAAAATCATTAGGACGAATACCTATCTTTTTCTGGAAATACAATTTTACATAATCTAACTGCTGAACTTGACTCATCTGAGCTAATTGTGCGGTTGTAGTTCCCATACTTTGAGCAGTCTCTTCCATAAATTGAATCAAACCGGTAGCACTACTGCGGGGATTCTTTATGCTGGGGCTAAAAGTATGAACTGTCTCAAAACTCATCACTGCCATTAAATGCAACGGATTTATCCCTAAATCTTTACAGATAGAATCTACTTTATTTAGAAAATTTGTATCATAAAGACCTTGGCTAAGGTCACTCTTTACCTGGGGATCTTCATACAAACTTCCTGCAGGTAAAGTTACTAAAGGAGAAGTAATCGCTGAACTAACTCCAGATCCGCCCTGAGGAGCAGTAACTGCCCCGGTTAACTGCGTTTGCCACCTTAGTTTGGGATCCCATACTTTTCCTTTATAAGGGGTATCAATTAAAGAACTAATAGAAATCCAAACTGAATCTACTTCTTTACAGGCACTAGTCAAACAAGCAGGAAGGGTTGAACTAGTAGCTCCTGAACTTAAACTTTCAACAGTCGCTGCAGAGGGGGTTCCTTTACTCGCTCCCCCGTTCCCCGCAGAGGTGGAAGAAGGGTTTATCTGTTGGAAAACTCCTTGAGCCCACTTTTTACCCCCCTCCGAAGTATAATGAACTCCGTCAGAATCGATTAAACTAACATCACTATAAGGAGTAGAATCAATGAAAGTACATGGAGAAACCATCCCTTGTAGTTGATTAATAACCGAAGGAATTTTATCTTTCACGCTCGAACTGGTAGCTGCTGGCGGACCCACCCAATAACAAGTTGCCCCGCTGGTTGTAGCTTTTTCAACCAAATTAGGAATATAAGAAATACTGTTCCCATTAATCAAATTAGTTCCCAAAGAGATTATAATCATGTTTGGATTGAATTCGGATACTAACTGCTGTAACGAAGGGTCTCGGGTTGGAACGCTTTTTTGATTATTAGTATCAATGAAAATTCTATTCTGTTCTCCACTCAAAATTCCGTTATAAGTACCTAAATCCCAAGTATATGCTGAAGCTCCCCCTACCCCAAACGTTTCAACCGTGGCGCCAGTATTTCTCAGCAAACGATCCATCTCTAAGCCATAACTACCTACGGTATGTGAATCACCTATGTGTAATACTTTCACTCCCGACCCTAACGTCACTATTCCCTCTTCCTCCACTGGAATAATTATAGGATTACCTTCTGCATTAGAAAGAACGTAAGCTTCTCCGATAGAACTCACAGTATTACCATTCTTATCAGAATAAACATATTCTGTATCTGTAGGAACGATTCGGACTAAGCCTCCTGCATTTAAAGCGTAGAAATTTTTTTCTTGGCTCGCCCAGTAAACTTTTTCCCCGTTAGGTCCAACTTCGCCCCCATAAATACTAACAATATTTGGATCAAAAGGAATAAGATAAGCCTTGTCAATAGAAGCTACGGAAAAATCATCTTCATCAGCATAAGCCCATAAAGTCTTCTCGATAACTTTAACTAACTCTCCTTCGCCGGTTAAAGCATAATATTTTCGATTACCATTCTCTTCTAGCCCCTTTAGGTAATATACTATTTCTTCGTTGGGTCCGGACCCTCCTGCCTCCACAAAGTTAGCAGTAGTAGTTCCAGAGGAGATAATGAACCCGTGTTCGGTTTTTTGATAATTAACTTCCATTCCAGTCATTTCTTCTGACGCAGCCAGAGCTAAGCTCGAAACCAGGATCATCGTTACTAAAAAGATAAAAGTAATCTTTCTCTTCATCTACCTAACCTCAAAGTTTTTCGTCAATGTAACCTTCTTGTCCAACAAAGGATTATACATAATCAAGTTAAGAGTATACGTTCCAGCTTCTCCTCCCGGGTTGATTATAAAATAATCCTGAAGATATATCTTCTCTGTATCCTTCTTACTGTTCAGTTCAAAATTAAAATCGTTCTTAGTCTCGGCATCTAAGACCACCTTCCCACTAGGAGAAAGCACTTGATAATTCTCTATCAGCTTAACCCCTCCTTGATAAGTAGAGCTTTCTACCATTAACATAAAATGCACTTGGTCCCCAAAATTAAAACTATTTTGAGGATTTAAACAACGATAACTTTGGTCAACCCAGTTGCAGAACTGAAACTGAGGAATAGCTAAAGAACCTCCTCGGCCGAGAGGTAGGAATTCTGTATTTAATACCAAAACTTGTTCCACTCCGGGGCGCACAGAAATAATCCCAAAATGAATCAAGCCAAAGATCAGGGCGCTAACTCCTAACAACAAGATTAAGAAAATCATGATTTCCAGTTCCAGTTTTCCTTTCCGGTTCATGTGGAAGCACACTCTCTTTGGTTTAATCTCCCGAAACGAGCATCAGCATCAACTTGACACAAGTAAGTTTTAATTTTAAGATATTCATTGTTAGTTAAGACCGTCGGACTATACTTCTCGATATCCTGACCGTACAACTTACGCTGGAAGAAAATGTTCAGGTTCTCTTGAATTTCTGCGGTGTATTTCACTACTGATCCTTCCATATTTCCACGTTGAAGGTTACTGGCCACGGAATAATACAGAGCCCAGGCATTAGGCAAATCTCCTCTCTTCTGTTCGATAATGGTTTTTGCAGTGTTTAAGACGTTTCCATACTCTCGAGCAAGATACAACTTACCCATTATACTAGTATCTTCTTTATAAATTATCAAAGATAGAGTATGTTTGGCTTTGCCGAACACTGCCTTGACCGGCTTTTGAGCCAGACGACAGTCGCTCACTCCAGTTTTATCCAATAGTTCGTAAGTTATAGTTATTTGTCTACTTCCCCCGCTAGTACTAGAAGAAGTTCCACTTTGATAAGTACATCTTCTGTTAGTATCAGTTAAGGATATTCCATTTAAAACATGATTTAAAGAGAATCCGTCCATCTGGAACACTACACTATTGATTTCGTCCAAGGTGAAAAGGGTCGATCCTCCTTTAGATAAATGGCCTCCAATTACAGAATATCCAGCAGAGGGAACCACACCTGTCGGCACTTGTAACATTATTTTCCCACTCGCTTCAGGGAGAGTAAATTCAAAAGAGTATGTTTTAGTTCCACCTATAGTACTAATTGAAGGAGTGTAAGAAGGAGGTTGACACCCGCTGTTTCCTCCCGGCACTAAACTCAAACTATTATATCCTCCGCTAGTACCAAACATCAAATCATTAACTGTGCCTAAATCATCAATCACTGGTTGAGAGCCAACGCTTCCTTCCGGTAAGGTACGGAAAACTTCTCGTTCCGCTCCGGGAACACCTTGCACCGTACGTTTCAAACATTGTCCTTTTCCGTCGTTATTCACATCAGCTTTAACTCGGATCTGGTCCCCGATAGAGTACTTAACAGCATTACAGTTGGCCCAAGTACTGCTTACTTTGTCCCAACATTCTACATACGGTTCTTCCAAGTAAGCTTCCCCCCAACCGAACTCTTTACCGATCTCCGGACACACATATTTACCGGTGTTGAGATCAACCTGACATACAAACTTAGCGGAGGGAGAGACATCTTTAATGGGAATATAATACACCGCTTGGTTCCCATGCTGATACTGAGAATCAAAACACATAGCTTGATTTCCTTTCTCGGATTGGTCTAAGTCTAACTTAACCACCACATGATCGTAGCGGAAAGAAGTGTCCTGCAATAAAAGAGGTGACTCTAAGGGAAGGTCGAACAATTGTCCGGAAGTTAGATCAAACCCGGCCTTAATCAATTTCTCTCTGCCCGGATCCACTGTACGCGAATTCAAACAATCACATCCCTGACCGAGACAAGAAAGGTCTACTCCTTCATACCCTTCATCTTCGGGCCCGATACATTTCAAAGAGACGCTCCAGCGTTTAATCTTACATCCTGGCATTATCGCTCCGCCAACTTCGTAACGGTACACTGCAGTTTGTTTAACGGGATTGTAAGTGCTCAACTCTCTCATGGCCGGAGCAACTAATACTGATGTTTTTGAGGGGAAAGCGTAAGCGGCATCCATCAAGAACTCTTTGTTAAAGATGGGGATCTCGTAACCAAAAGCGGCTAAACAAATGGATTGAGCCACTCCCTGTGCCCCACTATCAAAATACTGGTTAAGTTGAGCATTACCATAATCACTTTTCAAATCGTTCACAGAAGTCTCTAAAGCCGAATTCATTGAACCGTATCCGCCGGCAATCAGTGCCCCGACATCTCCGAATACTCCCGCGCTTTGAATTCCATCAGAATTGTCTGGACTGCATCCGCTTTGGAAAAGAGAAAGAGCCTTATAGATCAATCCACACACATGTTGTGTAAACAGAGTTTTACACATTCCAGCATCATGCAATCCAGTATATTTAGCTTCGTTAATACATTTGCTCAGCCCTAACAAAATGCTCTTTAACATCTGTAAATTTTTGTAAATTCCGGCTAGGCATAAGGTCTGGAAAGTCCCAATTATTTGAGTGTGTGGATCTACTTTAGCTTCACTTTCTGCTCCCGGATGTAAATAGTCTATCAAAGAGTTCGCTCCGAAAGCGCCAGAAAGGTCTCTTCCAGAGTAATATCTCTCTGCGGGATAGTTAGTCCCTTTAGTGTGCCTATTTTCTTCATATACGCGATACTGCTGATACGACCAGGGCTCTTTAACCTGTGCCTCCCGTGCTCCTTTGTTTGCTAACAGCAATTCACGATAATCTTTTTTCGGTTCACAGATGCAACGATCAAATTTAGCCAGATTACCAACGGTTACAGTAACAAAACAATCTTTAGTATATCCGGCATCATACTGCTCTTGATTTACTCGCACGAAAGTTTTCTTTCCGTCCGTCTCTTCCAACAAACAATTACCGGTTACACCTGTCCCACCTGTTATGGCAGTATAGCCTGGTTTGCGTTCACAAAGTGTTTTACAAGTGATATCTCTCCCGGTAATGAAATTATCATTAGATTTAAAGGGATTGTATACTACTAACGGTTCCATGCTCGGAGTCCAACTGCTTATTCCGTCCGGACCGATGGGTTTAAGATGGAATATTCCTTTGTTGTTAAGTTCGCTATCTTCTGCCAAGTAAGGTTGATAATAAAGGGCTCCTTCGTACTGCCAACAAATATTTTTAGCTTTATCTCCATCTTGCTGTTTTAAAGAGAGTAAATTAGCTTGAACCACCTGATTTTTTTGCACGTATTGGTCACAGTTCTCTTTCTTTTCTAACACTAACCCTTTAGCCGTAGCCGCACATTGCTTTTGTTCCAAGATACGTTGAGTGATATTTTGTAAGGGCTGACCTTCAGTCCATCTTGCTGGAACGGCACGACAGAAGGCCCTATCACATACCCAACGATAAGCCTGATCGAGTGCTGCTTCTGCTTTCCACAGTGCTGCGGTCTTAGGGCAACGCGTATTCAGAGAAACTGCTTTCCATTCCTCACTGCTCTCTCCCCCCTTAATCGCTTTAATCGCTAACTCCGGAAGAACGTCCCCGCTACCAAAAGTAGGAACGATCCCGTAATCCATCTTGCTCCATGCTCGTAAGTCCTTATCGAGATATAATCCGCTCTGGTCAATGAAACAACTCTTTCCGTCATCTTTGGTTAAGAGTTTTTTTACTGTGCTATAGTACGCTTCCATCTTGGAAGTGAACATCCTAATCCAGCGCACGGCTGTTTTCAAAGTAGAAGCGCTCATGCAAGTTATTCCTGCCACTAAATAAGCATCTTTAACATACACCGAAACTTGATCTATCTTCTCAATAGTCCAATTGATAGCTTTTACTCCTTCATCCGCTAAGAAATCCGGGATCATATCAGAACTGTCTACGGGCACGTCCACAAAATAACCTAAATCATAACAAGCACTTTGAGTTTGTGTTCCGCTCCATTGATCCAATCCGGTACGTTCTTGATAATCTACTGTAATTTTCAAGGGGAAGACTATCTGGCTCTTTTTGAACTGGTTCCAGTAACTGCTTTCACTTTTGCTCCAGTCGCGAGAACTCTGTAAATTCCAAGTAACATAAATCTTAGTCTTATCTCCGCTAGGAATAGCTTTATACTGAGCAGTGAATATTTTACATCCTAACCCGAACTTGTCTTCACTTCTTTTCATGTTCTGAGTACAGGCCGGTTCAAAGCGTACACTGCTTATTTGGTAGCCCGGCTCGATCTCTTCACCGTTAGTTCCCAGCTTGGGTAAGCCTGAGCCGGTATACTTCAGTTCAAACGCAGCTTGGATTTCTTGTCTCCCTGCATCCATTAAGCTCGGTATTAAACGTAACGGGCCTTGGAATTGATCGATAGATTCAACGCTAAAGGCTAATCCAGAATAACATGTTTGCACCGTAACTCCATGTTCCCAATAACTGGTTTTCCCAGTAGGACTTTCTACAATGATATAAACGTAATAAGTAGAATATTGCTGCTGGGCTACTTCCGAAATAGGATAAGTAGATACTTCTAACAAATTAGACGGAACTTCTTTTGGACCGAAATCCTTGAAAGAGATATCGGTAATCAGTTGAGCAAAATTAACTTCCTTAAAAGTAAAATTACCGCTGGCATCAGCGAGAGTTTTAGCTCGAGCATCTCTTTTAAAGTCCGGATGGAAATCACTACCCATTACTTTATACACGTAAAGGTAGACGTTAGAACCAGGCTTAGTCTCTCCGTTGATGGTAGACTTATCTCTTCCTTGGAAATATTCGTACCCTTTTTCGATCTCGGCCTTAACAGTTAAAGGTTTACTGTCTGCAAATACATGTAAAGAATAAGAGTTATCCCACCCTGCCCGATCTTTAATTCTAATCTCGATAAGATTATCTCCATCAGCAAGAGTTACAGATTTCTGAATAGCCTTACCTTCTCCGTTCTGTACGGAACGATTATTAACCCAAATTTCGTAAGAAACATTTTCGGAAATATTCCCCAACAATTCTATCGAACTCTTGTCAGTGATAGAAGAAACATTATTCAACTCTAAAGTGGGTTTGTGCGTATCGGAAAATACTGTTCCATTCCAACTCACACTATTTCCGGCCTGATCCAAGGCAGTTATTTCTAATAAATTATCTTGCTCGGGAAGGAGGGCCACGTTTGTAAATATGAATTTTCCGGTAAACTGTTCTCCCGGAGAAACCGTATCGTTCTCCAGCTCAAAAGATTCCACCGTTTTCGATCCAACACCTTGACCATTAACTTTTAAGTCAACTCGTGCCCCTAATTCGCTCCATCCGTTTATTTCAACATTACTTCCAGCAATAATCTCCGAAAGGTTAACTTTTAGTTCAGGAGGAGTAATATCTGGAGCTAAAGTAGTGAAAGTATAAAAGTTACCTGAATTGTTGTCTACTATATCCCCACTAGCAACCTGAAAATAATATTGAGTTTCAGCTAAGAGAGAATTGAGTGCTAAATAATGAGCATTTACTAAACTAGCATCTCCCGTCTTGCTAAAGTTGCTCAGATTCGTTCCATAATCTACAAAAGAATCTGCCGTCTGGTCTGTATCCCATCTTATGGCTGCACTTCTATCCGTTACACTTTCCGCACGGACATTAGATATCTCTAAAGCACTAACCACGCTTAAGTTCAGGAACAAGAAAATTACTACTAAAGCGAAGATCTGTAAGGTTCTCTTCCTAAATAAAAAAGGATTCATGTTAAGTTATCTCCGGAGTCGGCACATAAAGACTATCTTGATCCATATTGTTCATAAGTTCTAACTGCTCATCATCGTTAGCCTGTGATTTAGTAAGGACATGGAAAGTTATCTGGTGAGCGTTCTGTAACTGGTCCAAACTAACGGTCCAAGCATGATGATAGCCACCCAGTAAACTGCTTTGGTCCTCTCCGCCATGGAACAGGTCTATCTTCAAGTCATAAGTAAAGTCCGCTTGAGCTAATAATTGTAACGTGCTCGCTCCTAAGTTCGGATCGACTTTAGGCGAAACAACAATCTGGGACTGATGTGTATGTTCAGAACCCATCATGCTAGCATACTTGTTAGCTAAATTAATTGGTAGGTCAGTATTTTCCACACTTTGGTTAGGAGAAGACCAATCTTTCTGATCGAAAGTGATTTGGAGAGAAGCATAATCTTCTTCATCTAAAGGTAAAGCAGGACCGATATGTTGTGGGTCAATAAATTCATGCTTAACCACTTTTATTCTGGACAGAGGTAAATTCACTATCGGAACTAAGTTTAGTTCCACTTCCTGATTAGCTTGAGTAACTACTCTTTGCCAATCATCCTTATATCCAAGCTTTTCTCCTCGCAATATGCCTCCCGCACAATAAGGGAAATTAGTAGCTAATCCGGCAACATCTCCTTTGCCCAAGAAATCATACTCTGTATTTCCGATTAAACAACGATATAACAAACAAGTGAAACTGACATTAACTCCTTCTAGAGGTTCACGATTATACACTCCAATATACCCGTTCTCCACTTTTTGATATGTTTTAACCGTCATGGGAATTCGAGCCCCATCACAGAAATCTTTGCTGTCGTAAGTCAGGGCCGTACCCAATTCCGGTAACGGTTGAGTTGTGTACACCCCTTTACGATCGGGGAAATTCTTCTGAAGGTGCACTGTCAAGACAAATTTAAACACATAACCTGTGGTTTCGTCACGCACATTTACCACTAAGGGATATGTTAAGTCATACACGAATTTCCAGTTCTGCATACAGAAAGAAGAAAGAACGTCGCTTCCAACCACTTGGTTACTCTGCATCTTATCTCCACTACGAGGAGCGACATTAAAATAGTAAGGCTGTTCGGTGTAATCGTCATATAAAAAAGAAGCAGATACTTGAGGTTGAACATACCCCTCTCCTAAGTCCCACAAATAATGATTTTTGTAGTAAGGTAAGTTTTCGGGATACTCGATAATATCTGTTCCTTTAATCTGCAATTCGCGCAAGTTTACTCGAATCATCTTACGTAGGTTCTCTTCTACCTTCTTAGCATCCCATTCTTTCTGAGTACAACTGAACTCCATCCCGGAAAGGGGAATCTCAGGATGTTCTAAAGACAATAAATCTTGAGTTATATCTTCCAATTTCAGTTCAGCCATCTCTTTCTTAGTGATCAACTTAGCTGTATCGTAAACCTTCTTGAGTTTTATGTTAGAATTAGCTACATGGTTAACAGTTTGAACAATCACTTCTCCGGCCTTATTTCTGATCTCTAAGTCCCACTGCACATTAAAAATAACTTGATTTTCTACAATTTCAGTATTAACTGTAATGGGGCTTTTTTCCACTATTGAATATTGTTGGACAAAGGGCTCGAAACGGAACACGCAAGAACGTAAGTTATCTCGAATATGATTATCAATTCTGGATTTTATATCTTCTAAAGCAGGAATATTAACATTTTCTCCATAGGCCCAGATGGATATTTGAGTAACGGGAGAAGTGCGTATACTCTGACGTGGATCGATTGACATGGAAGTGCTAAGTTCAAGATATCCGCCTTGTTGCCCGATCTTAAACAGCGCTTCTTCACCCAACTGGGAGATACAAGCAGTAAGATAATCCTCTACACTTCCTTTTTGTAGAGAAGAGAGTTCTTCTGGTTTGAAGGTAACGATCTCGCTTTTAAGAATGACCACTAAAACCAAAGTGAGCAACAGAATTATTCCCAAAATGATGAAGACTGTAACTTGAGCCCGTTTCGAGCTAAAAAATTTAGAAATATACCTACTTTTAGCTACTACAGACCTCTTTTTTTCCATCGAGAAAGGGATATCCCCTGGCTTTATAAAGCTAACGTCTTAAAGAATGACTGGAAAAGGAGAAATTTGTTTCCCTTAACTATCCGATATAACTGGACTCTTTCTTTTTGGGCTTAGCTCCAGCCGCTCCGCTCATCTCAGCTGCCCATTCCTGAGTCTTCTTAATCAGATCTTTTTCTACTTCGATGATATCTTTGTTCATCTTTTTAAGATCTAATCCCAGTTTGAACTTGCGCTCGATTACATTTAACACTTCTTGAGCACCTTTAACTCCCAAATACATTGGATGACCAAAAGTTTCTGCCAACAGACCTACTCCAAGAACATTTCTCTTCTTGCCCAGTCCCAGAAGAACTCCGGAAACGCCCACGATAGGACCAACAATCCCAAAAATATCTTTTTCTAAGCCCATACCCTTCTGCAGGTACTCTTTGAAAAGTTTAGCATCGTTAGCAGTACAATATACTTTTGGAGCTTCAGGAACATTTTGTAAACCTATCCCTCCCGTAGTGATAATCTCGTTGCACTTAAACTGTTTAGCTAGAGTAAGAATTTCGTCACAGAAATGCCAACAACTCTCTTCATCAATGGGTTGAATGTCACCTACAAGAATCAGAAGATCTCTTTTCTGAGGATTATTGAATTTTTTATAGTAAAGCTCGATTTTAGGCATCTCTACCAAGTTGTTTACACTGACAAAAACAGAATGAGGAAATTTATAAGAGAAGAAAGAGTAAATTTTGGTTGCTTCCAAACTTTCCACTAAAAAATCAGCCGTAATCTTGCCAACATTGCCAATACCGGGAAGACCTTCTATTAGTAAAGGATTATGTAACTTAGGTAATTGTTTCGCTTCTGGTGTTATTTCCCATTCGTGATTCATGCTAAAAATTAAACTTTTAAGGTTTATATAGTTTTGTATTGATTAAAATAAGGGATAGAATATGACGAAACTAAACATGTACAAAAGAAAATGAGTGCGGGAGAGGGGAATTTCGTCGGTTACGTTATCTTGCTCGTGATAAGAGGGATTTCTGGAAGAATATCCCTCGGACGCACGTTCGCATAGCGTAACTTGCATTCGAACCCCCGAACCTACTAAAGGACTACCCGTTTGACATTTGTCCTCAAGGTAGCAGATCAGGTCGACAGTTGGTTTCCCAAACTGTAATTGACCACTTTCCTACCCCCGCGTATTAGAATGAAGATTCATCCCTGATTTAAAAAAGTAGCGGGATAAATCTTCTACTTCTGTTTAATCCTTTCAATCTTATCTACACAAATCCAAGCACAAGCGTTGCCAAACCCGGTTTTGTCAATCTTAAACGGTTCAACGTTCTGAGCATTCTTTAAGAAAACTAGAATGCAATATTTTTTATCTCGAGTCCAAGATAAGGTAGGTTCATAACTTCCAGAAAAACAAATTCCTCCTTTCCCACCATACTTCTTAATTATATCTTCCAGCTGTTCTAGAGTATACTGCTCAAACTGCAGAATTTTCTCTACTTCCGCCTTTGCTGTAACTGCTTTCCCAGCATCTTTGAAGTAAACTATTTCTCCTGCTTGAATACGATTCCAAGGAGCCCTTTTAGATTTATACCAACGAGATTCTATTTTCTTCTCTCCAGAGATAATCTTGTCGATTAATCTCCAAGCAGGATTCATTATCGCTAAGTGTTCCATTAGATAAAAAATCTCCAATCTAACTCTTTAGCTACGGAAATCCCGATCCTTTTACTTCGTTCAATCTTCTTTGGTTTAAATCCACCATCATAAACTTTCAGCTTACCACCAATTTTTGTCCCATTAAAGGCCTTGTCAATACCTAGCGCTTGACACAACTTCCCCGGCCCGGAACAAAGATTCTTTACCTCCAAAGTACTTCTTCTTTCTTGCATCTTCTTTATTCCACTTATAGGTTCTAAAGCCCGAATCAGGACTGCTCCAGGGGTGCCTTCTTTTTCTGTAGTAAAGTTCAAACAGTGATACATACCGTAAATTAAGTAAACATAAACGTGACCAAAAGTTTTATACATTAAAGCGCTCCTTTCTGTTTTGGTAAAAGCATGTGAAGCTTGATCATCTTTGTAGGCTTCGACCTCGACGATGCGAGCTAAACAGTTATTCACTTGAATTACTTTGCCCAGGAGTTCTTTGGCTACAATTAAGGTGTCGCGAGAGAAAAAAGAAGAAGCAAGAAGTTTCATCTTTAATCGCGGTGGACGTAATGAGTAACACGTTCGTAAGCATCATGAAGCAGGTGAAATGGTTTAAACGCCCAGTCCGGAGCATCATCAATCAGTTTAACTAAACCAAAAACAGCATTAGCCAGTGTTGCTTCTAAATTAGCTCGTTCTCGGTCTTTAATATTATACTCTTCACTTCGTGAAGCGGGGCAATAAACATGGAAAGGCATTTTTCTTCAGAAGAACTAGCATTTTAAAAATATTTCTCTCCGAAAACATCATCCTAAACCTCTATTTCCCACACCCCAAATATTATTAAGCCGGTCTTCTTCCCGAAAAGAGAAAATGAGTCTGAAAGTTATCGACGGTGAGAAAAAGAAGACTCCCTTTATCTTAGATAGAGAACTAGATGAAACCGAAAGCGGTTTGGCTGCCGTTAAGACGTATATTGATCATTTCTACCGAATAGTAGAAGAAAACCAAGTAAAGGAATTTCCAAACCTTAATGCCTGCCTTCTTCAAACATCTCGAACAAACTGGAGAATCCCTGAAATTGACGACTTGATTACTGACTTCTATTGTCGAGAAGAAAGTGAAGAATTCCCGGAAGGAGAATTTCAACTAGCTCGATGTGCTATCGCCATGGGATTAGCTCCCTATTTCCGCTACCGAACTTTAGAACTGGCCCTAATCCAAGCTAAATTAGACCCCTCTCCAGACCTAGCTCCGCGCAGAATGATTCTTGATGAAGCGGATTTAGCTCAAGCATTAGATGGAACTCTTAACTTATGCTATCCTGATCCCAACGATTTTGTATTTGAGTTTAGAAAATTTCGAGAATGGCACTCTTCTTCAGATCAAATCAAACGTCTCTCTTTCAGTTACTGGACTGACTTGATAAACTATCACCTTCAACTTAGTTTTTACCTCGGTTACTTACAACATCGAAAAGAAGATTTAGATCTTTGCTGTCAGGGTGCATCATTAACAGAAAGAGGTCAATATCGTGACTTGCTTTTGAGGGAATTTGATGGTTCCTGATTATTTAACTATGGATCTTACTTTCTAAATGCCTCGATAGCCTGTCGAACTTCCACATCGATACCTTTTATTAAAGGATATTTCTTAACCTCTTCTGCATTAACCCAAGCGTAATCAGTAAATCCACCTTCTTCAGGTTTAACTTCTCCGCTTTTGTACTTAGCAGCAAATTTAACTAGGATAACGGGAGTTTCGTCCGGACGAATAAAAGCCACACTATTAATATATTTCAGCTCGGATTCAATTTCTATGCCGGCTTCTTCCATTACTTCACGTTTCAACAATTCTTCTACGGCATCTTCATAATCAAGAACATCACCGTTAATGCGAGTAGGATGGTTAATATCCAAATCTTTCCACTCCAACTTCCCACCCGGAACGGCATATTTTCCCGGATGAACTTTTTCTCTCATGCTTCTTTTGAGAATTAAACACTTTCCATCACTCTCTCGATAAACTACCACATTAGCGACAAAATAAAACAACTTTTCTTTCTTAGCTTGATCCAAACTTATCTTCGTAGCCGTCATGATATTAACACCACCCGACATCCATTATTTAAACATTTAATTTCTCCCTGACCACAATCTAAAGTTCCGGAGATACATTCTTGAGTGCAAAGCATTCCTTGACAGTTCGGAGCACCAGCAGAATTAACCGACTCATTGGCATGACAGCAACTGGCCGGAACACAATCACTATCACTATTGCAACGCTTATTCTCGGGTACAGAAAAGGGAGTACAAGAGAACAGTAAAAGACAAACTATCCCCACCATTAGGATTGAAGTATATTTCATTTCTTCACCTTTTCCATCCGGGAGAATTGATGGTCGAACCAAAAGGAACCCCGCGATATTTTCCCCATACGTCTACATCCATCCATTTTCCCCCCACTTTTAGTTGAGAATAATAATGGATAAACACTTTCTGTTTTAAATCGGCGACGTAACGCAAACGGATATCTTTCTTAGGTAAACGCATACTCATGCAATGGTTAAATAAGACATTATATATATGACAAGGCAAACCTTTTCCTTTAAGGTTCCACAAATTGCGATAAAACAAACTTCGCCAGAACCTTTTTGCCCAACAATGTCTTAACATTGGATAGCGGTCAGCAACTAGGTGATAACACTTCTGTAAATACTCTTCCATAGAAGCATTTATCCAGGGATAACTTTTCAACTCCCTTTCGATGCTACGATAAGTAAGATAACGAAAAGACAGATTCCATACTGTTCCTAAAAATACGATTGCTAAGAGGTAAACCCACCAGATCATTTTAATCAGGACCTTCCTTTTCTAACACCCTACGTTCGCTGATCTCGCCACGAAGATTCTGATAATACAGTTGACGAACTTCTAAAGGAGTATAATTACTGATTAGCCAAGCAAGTTTAATGAAAGCTGTTTCTGGTGGAAGATCCAACTGTGTTCCTAACACTCCTGCTTCGATCTGAATTCTGCCTGGTGTATACACACCCATATTTACCACTCCAAAAATAGTTTGAGTAGTCATAACTACCGGGACTTGTTTAGCTAACTTCTTAATCTCTTCCAGAATCGCTTCGTGCTCTTTGGTTAGATTATCATACTTTAAAATAGGGAAATGTCCTAAACCCGTTCCTTCTAAAACAATCCCATCATAATGGAAGTATGGTTTAAACTCTTCTGCGTACATCTGAGGATGAGCCTTAACTAAACCTACCTTTAAGTCCGGCTTGAATAAAGCTAGAGTCAAACTGGTACCCTCAGAACGAAAATATTCTTTATTTTTCCATTCAACCATCCCTTGAGCATCAACAAGAGCAATCTGCTCGGCGTTCACTGCTTTGAAGGCGTCCCTTCTGCTGGAATGCATCTTACGACATTTTGCCCCGGGAAGAATCACACAAACATCATCGTCAGGATGTGCATGCATGCATACTCCCACTCCTTTGAAATCAGATTTGGCGATAAACTGAACCGCGCATTTTAAATTAAAAGAAGCATCGCTACTTCCTCGATCAGAACTGCGCTGTGATCCTACCAAAAGTACTGGATGTTGCAATCCTTCTAAGGCAAAAGTTAAGGCAGCAGAAGTATAATGCAACGTATCTGTTCCGTGAGTAACGATTATCCCTTCGCTTCCTTCTTTAATAGCCTTCTCCACTTCTTTAGCGATAAGATTATAATGAGCAAAACGCATATTCTCTGAAAGCATATTAGCCACTAACCTACTTTTGATATTAGCGATCTGCGCCAATTCTGGAAATAGTTCGAGCATCTCTTCAGGAGAGAAAGTAGGTTTAACTGCTCCGGTTTCATAATCCACTTTAGAAGCGATAGTTCCACCACAATGTAAGATGGTGATGGTTTTCAGTCCGATCTTAGTCTCTACTCTTTTAGGAGTAATTGGAGCAGATTCTTTCTTCAGCTCGAGAATAATCATATCTTTAATCTCGTCCTGGTTAAAACCAACATTATACCCATTATCTAGTTTTATCAAGACAACGTTCTCTTCCGGAGAAGACATAAGTATGCCTTCTTCTGTGGTTTCAATAGTAGTAATTCTTACTTTATCTCCTGGACTGGGCATGATAAGAAATATTTTCTTTTCACTATATATATATTTTGATAAATTCAAGTGTTCTTCGCACGATTAGAATCTAGCAACTTTCTTGGACTCGAATTCCCCGGTTCTGTATTTTCTAAGTAATTCTAAATGAATCTCAGTAGATGCTATATCTGAATCTTCTGCTAGAATAGATCCTTCAAAATCAATTACATCTGAAAGAACACCTTTTCCATATGCTCCGGTGGCTCCAATAAGGTATGCTTTTTTTAACATGGCTGTTGTTTGGTCTAACATAAGCCATTTATCATAAAAAGTTCCAAAACGTTCATCATCTAGCCCAAATCCGCGAAGATGAATTAACAATTCCGCTTCCACTTTATTGTCTGGATACCACTGATCCTTACATAAAGAGAAAGAAACAGTTCCGAATTCAGCTTTTAAGATAGTGGTTAAATCTCCACCCGAAATAATTCCGTTTTTTCTTTCAAAACTAGTTACATGAATCTTTCTTTGTTTACCGATCACATTTCCGTCTGGTCCTAATAATATCCCAGCAATGTATTTATTATCGTTGTCCATTTCGACCATACCTGAAGCAATATAAATTTCACCTGATTTTGCTAAATCACTAACTCTAACAAATTCTTCATCTTCAAACTGTCGACCATCATAAGTTTCCACTCCATCAATAAAATATTCAGGAAAACAGACAAGAGAGCCTTTATTAAAAGTTGAAACTGATTTTGTAAGGGCTCCCCATTCTTTTTCTGAATGAGGTGTTTTACAAGAGAAGGCATACACATTTAGCATATTAAGGGGAATTTCCGATATTATTTAAGCATTTATAGTGCGAAGAATAACTTTCGACTCTAGGGGAGGTTAAGAGAATACAATTCCTAAATATTTATATATATTGTGTTAGGAAAAATAAGTTATGGACCAAGTAGCTAAAATTATCGAAGCACTGCAAAAAAAAGAAGCCTATCCTCATACGGTAAAAGAAATAAAAGTGATCATTACTGCAGTTTCGGTAATCCTCCTAACAGGGGAATATGTGTACAAGTTTAATAAACCGTTAAATCTAGGTTTCTTAGACTTTTCCACTTTAAATAAAAGAAAAGAACAATGCGAAAAGGAAGTTAAGTATAACTCTTTGATTTCTCCTAAGCTATACTTAGGAGTATCCTGCATCAACCAAGACCAGAAAGGAATAATCACTATTGATGGATCAGGAGAAACCATTGAATATGCCATTAAGATGAAACAAATGAACCCTGATGCAGTAATGAGTTCTATCTTAAAAGAAGATAAGATTGGGCCAGAACAGGTACGCAAATTAGCCGAAAAAATTCATGCTTTTCACCAAATAGCTCCTACGGATGAGCATATCTCCAGCTACGGAAAACTAAAAAGTATAAAATATAACTGGGATGAAAATTTTGTTCAAACCCAAAAGTATAAAGACCTGCTTATCCCTTCTTTGCATTTTGATTTAATTCAAAATAAAGTGAATACCTTTCTCGAAGATAACTCTGCCCTGATCGAAAGCAGAGTAGTTAAAAACAAAATTAAACATTGCCATGGAGATTTCCATTCCGGAAATGTCTTTGTCACTAAGGAGGATTTGCATATCTTTGATGGTATTGTCTTTAACGAAAGATTTCCTTGTTCGGATGTGATTGCGGAAGTTGCTTTCATGGCTATGGATTTAGAATATCACGAAAGAACTGATCTTTCCAACGTTTTTATTGCCGAGTATCAAAAACTCAGCGGAGATGAAGATATTTCTAAACTATTAAATTTCTATAAGTGCTATCGTGCTTATATCCGTGCTAAGATTAATTGTTTTACTTGGGAAGATCCTAACTTGACCCCCGAAAAGAAATTGTTCCATGCAGAAGAAGCTAAGAAGTATTTTGAATTGTCTAATAATTACGCTTTGGCCCTAAAATAATCCCCAATTCTTTGAATAATCATTTCTCTTTCTTTCAAATAATTATCAGGAGTAATAGCATTTGGCCAAGCAAACCCTGCTCCTTCTCCTCTTCCTCCTCCTCCCAGCCATTGTCCTAAATGTCCGACTTCTAAGGGGTTTCCCGCGCTTCTGATCATAAGATGATTACGCTGTGGAGAAGAATATAAAGCTACATAAAGGTCTGCCTCTCCAGCAAACTCTTCTCTTAGATAATGTAAGACTCTCTTTCCGTCTAAGAGAGGCGAAGCGGAAGCAAACAGTACTTTGTATCCTTCGATATCTAAAACTTCATGACTATTATGTAAGGTCCGCAGTGCTTCTCCTTCTTTCTGATCGTACTCCCGCACCACTTCTTCCGCCCTAAAGAATAGTTTTTCCGTGCCATCAAAAATTATCCCTTGTCGAATAACCTGAACCAAACTGGATAACATTAATACATCTCTATGTGCGTTAGCAAAACTTATTACTTTCTCTAACTTTCTTCCCTGTACCGTTTGCTGCTTTTCTAAAGGGAAATCAGAACGATGAGCTAAGTCTGCCAAATGACGAACATATTCTTGATCCATGTAAAAAGTTGGGGGCAAAAGCTGTTCAGCGACAATCTCAGAAGTGCAACGGCCGGAATCCAAATAAAAGGTAATTCCACTTTGTTCCAGTTCTGCTTGATGTTCTCGGGTATTAGTGTGATGATCAAAATATTCCGGAGCACAATATCCACTTAATTCTTTCAATAGTGGAACAAGAGGAGGATTCACTGAAAGGTCCCCGACAAGGAGGAGTGACCCTTCTCTTTTCTCTCTAAAACGAGTTAATACTCGTTCAAAGGGAAGAGTTAATTCATCATAACGTACAAAATGATGTTCTGGAGTTATATTAGTATAAGTAGCACGAAAATAAATGTCCATCAGCGTATGAGTAATTATTCCGTCCAAGTCTTCTCCATGAGCTAAAATGATGTTTTTCATGTTATATTTTATCTGGGCACATAACGATCAAACACTTCAACCACTTGATCGATCCCTAATCGGTCGACCCATTCATCGGCCCCTGCCGTTAACAACTCATTTCTCCCGTCGTCATTAAGCCCATGAACCACAATGGGGGTGTCCTTGTTAATGCCACTCTCTCTAATCATACGCACCAATTCTGAACCAACGGCAATAAGGTTACCTATGGATTCTCCTTTTAGAAGATCATAAGCTTGTACTAATCGAGGATTCTCTCCAGGGACAACACCAAGACCATAAACAAAGATAAGATCGTACTTTTTAGAAGTAGCTTGTTCTAAAGCAATACCTCCTCTTTGAACAATATCACTTTCACAACCACGTCGTTCTCTGAGAATTCTATCTTGATAAGCCATAAAATGGCTTCCTGGAACTACAAATAAAACTCTTGGTGATTCTGTATCTGTCATTTTTATTTCCCCCAATATATTAAACATAATTTCTATGATCAAAGCCCGTCTCAACCGCAAGGGAACAAACATAGCTTAAAGAAAAGCTCCCCTCAATTTGCACTGGAAAAGTTCCTTTTAAGAATCTTCCCTCAAGGTCGTTTCTAACCGGCACAGCCTCGATCCTGCGCACATCAGGTCTACTCTCTAGAAGAGAGGTATAAATTCTAGCCGCTAAAACACAATCTCTAATGATGGATTCTCTTTCCTGAATCTTTTCTCCCGGACAAAGTTCCATCATCCCCTGATTAGCATAAATAATACTCTGCAAGGTAGCAAGAATGAATCTTGCATTTGAGCCAACAGGAGCAAATCTTTCATCATTAAGTTTATGCACTTCGTATTTCATTCTAATCTCTCCAAAACACCCACACACCAAAATAAATTAATTAAAAAACTATTTCTTCTTACTCTTCTCTACATCTTTAGCTAACTTTAGTTTTTTGATCAGCTCTTTGTAACGGTTCCTGATGGTAACTTCAGTTACACCAGCAACATCAGCAACTTCACGCTGAGTTCTTTTCTCACCGTGAATCAAAGAAGCAACATAAAGAGCAGCAGCAGCAATGCCTGTCGGACCACGACCGGAAGTTAATTCAATATCACGAGCCATCTCTAAGATTTCGACAGCTTTAGACTGAGTTTCCGGACTTAATTTCAAAGCAGAAGCAAATCTAGGGATATAATCTGCAGGATTGCTAGGACGAATGCTAATTTCTAGTTCACGAGTAACGAAACGATAAGTTCGACCTATTTCTTTCTTTTCTATGCCCGAAGCTTCTCCCATCTCATCCAAAGTACGGGGCACTTCATGTCTTCGGCAAGCAGCATACAATGCACCGGCAACCACCGATTCCATCGATCTTCCCCTAACTAAGCCTTTCTGGACTGCTAAACGATAAATACGTGCTGCTTCTTCTTCTACAGACTTAGGCAGTTTTAAGAAAGAACTTACTCTTTTTAGTTCCGCTAGAGCCACCTTCAAGTTTCTTTCAATAGCGGTAGAAATTCTAATATTCCACTTCCTTAAACGGAAGAACTTGTCTCTTTCCTTATCTGAACCAAGCTTGTAAAAATCAGAAGTAGTTCCAACTTCCGTTCCTAAACCTTGATCAAATTGAGTTTGTGAACTGGGTGCACCAGTTCTTCTACGAGAACTTTCATCATCTTCAAATTCTCGCCATTCTTGAGAAAAATCAACCATGCGGTCTTCAATAACTAGACCGCAATCACGACAGATAGTTTCACCTTTCTCAGTATCTCTATAAATATTCTTACTAGCACATTCTGGACATTCTTTTATGGTTTTTCTAATCATATTATCTTCACCTGTTAAGAATTGTCACCTTAACATGAAACATTAAGTTTAAATATAAAACCCCCAACCAGTATATAAATGTTTCGCTGTTTTTAGAGGAAAAGCTCAATTTAAGGAGGGTTTTGGTAAGACTCAGAAACATTTATATACCTCTAAAAATTACCTTCTTTCTATGCAAAAAAGAGGTCAGTTAGGAATAATTGAATTTAAGTACATGATGATAGGTTTAGTGTTAGGGATAATAATAGGAGTAGTTTTGGTTTACCTTAGTGTAAAAGGAATCATTCCAATATCCTTAAAATCGATGTTCTGTGGAGTAGTAGGAAAGTAATTTCCTTCCTATTTGTTCCAAAAAAGTAAAACCCCCCTAAAGTAGTCTAGATAAGTTAATTTTATTGTTTTAACTCGAATGGTTAAAGGAATTCATCTCTTTCAGTATAGAAAAGGTTATAATAGGATTGCTTTATCGTTCTTTTAAGATAAGTTGAAATAATTGTCAATCAAAAATGAGGTTAAGAAAATGGATGTGGAAAGAATTCAGAAAATTAACGCTATGGCTTTAGAATTAATGAAACAAGGCCTAGCTGCAGACAGAGAAGATGCTGTCGTTCAAGCAGAAAGGATGTTTAAAGCTAAAGGATCTGGAGAATATGCTGAAATTCGAGACACTATGCAAAAAGTAGAGCAAGAAGGTGCCCCTACTGCCCCTAAAGGCGAAAGTGGAGACCTTTCCCAAGATCAGCTTAAAGATATTCTAGAACAAAATACTAAATTCGTAGTAAGAAAGCTAAAAGAACTGGAAGATAAAATGATAGCAGTTGAGAAAGATATCGCTACCATTAACAATAAGCTCACTTACCAAAGACCAGCGCAACCATCATCTCAAGAACCGCCTCGATTAGGAGAGATTCCTGCTAATAACCAAATTCAACGAGGACCAGATCCAAAAGTTTCGGCATCTAATCATCCTCGCACAGGCAACTTCAATGAAGCGGAAGTGTCGATTGAGAAGTTCTTCTACATGGGCCGCAAATAAGTTCGGCCAACTTATTTTATCTTTTATGTCAACCGCTCGTGCCACCACCAGTGGAACTATACACTGGTGGCATGCTCGTCTGCGGACTCGGGCACTCGCTGATTTAAGCAAACCCGAAGAGTGTTTTCTGTGCAGCTGAAGCGTATT
>Ga0172375_10001779_pt1 | contig 34366 bp, 34 predicted proteins | sample LakKiv1m_FD_114537 | JGI IMG/M metagenome (GOLD analysis project Ga0172375, IMG submission 114537) | Freshwater microbial communities from Kabuno Bay, South-Kivu, Congo - kab_092012_11.1m | ecosystem: Environmental > Aquatic > Freshwater > Lake | place: Democratic Republic of the Congo... | reverse complement strand
TAAATTTATTTCGGGGGTTTCCCGCTTCACTTCGTTTCGCGGGACTAACTGCCAGATAATGCGCTCCTTCACTTTGTTCAGGATCGCAAACTGGCAGTTGAGCAATTCCCTCAGCGGCCACCAGATTTACATCAAATTTGCTTGGAGATGGTAATAGGGCGGGCGGTTTTTGTAGCGTTTGATTGCCATACGAATAATTTCTTCTAGAAAATCTCCATAATTCATACCAATCAACTCTGCTACTCCCGGTACACAGTCGTTAATATTAATGGAAGGATTAGGGTTTAATTCCAAAACATAAGGATTTTCATTTTTATCAACCCTGATTTCCACCCGTCCATAATCGTGACAGTCAAGAATATTATAAGTATCCAAAGCAATCTCCGTAATCAAGGAAGTTAATCTACGACTGATATTTTTAGGTGGCTTTTGTGTGACTATTTTGTTGTAAATAGGATTATCTTCCCATTTGGCTTTAAAAGGATAAATATGCCAGTAGCCTTTGGGCATCTTGTCGAAAATAGAACGCGATAAAGGCAAAACTCTTAAATCGGTTTCGTCACTACCTAAAATTGAGACATCATATTCATCTCCTTCAATATATTCTTCAATTAACGCCGGGCGTCCCAACTTGACAATAATTTTTTCCAACTGTCGATGTAGTTGTTTTTTGTTAGTGACAACCGAGTCATTGGTAATTCCGATCGAATTATCCGTATTTCCTGGCTTAACGATCAAAGGATATTTTAGATCTTCATCAATTTCATCATCCATCGAATAAGCATAGTCCCAGCTGGGAGTAGGAATATCATGATAAGAAAGTAGTTTTTTAACTCGAATTTTATCAATACACAAAGAGAGAGTAAAAGGATTTGATCCGGTATAAGGAATTTGCAAAGTATCTAAAATCGAGGCAGCATGCGGCTCAAGCAAACTAGAATCATTAATCCTTTCACAAACATTAAAAACCATATCCACGTCACTTGATCTTAAATCATTAAATGCTTTAGGTAAGTTATTAAAGTCAAAAAAAGATACCCGATAACCACGGTCTACTAAAGTTTTTTCAATGTTTTTTCCGACAGACATTAAATCTTTTTCCACTGATCCTTCGCTTGAATTATCGCCTTCATAAATATTACAGGCAATACCCACGTGTAATTTTTTTAGATTGTGAGAAGATGTACGACGAATATTTTCAATTTTGATAGCGCGCAATAATGAATCTTTTTGTAATGAGGCAAAAGAATAGCGATGTTTACGGGAAGTTTTTCCTAAAGAAGATGCTGGATCAAATTTTACGACTTTAAAATCAACATAATCCAGCGCGTCGCGTAAATTATCCTGCGCATCAACAGGATTGTCACCGCTTATTGTAAGCCAACCTAAATAATCCGAACCGTCCGGCTGAATTAAAATCGGCTCGCCAATTTTTTTATAAACGTGTAGTTCTTCCAAATATTTTTTATGCTTAAGCTTTTCCGAAATATCCAACTGCACTAAAATACCCGAATGATTTGGGTAAAGATCCCAACCAATAATATATTTTTGCGGACTTCCCTTATTAACGGTTTTTATATACTGTCCAATAGCAATTTTAACCGCCATTTCAATGAGATCTACGTTCCAAGCATCTTTAATATAAGAATAAACATAGTCGCCACCCATTCTTAAATTTACTTCAATAGGGAAAGCTTCATTTTTAGTTGATTTGGCTTCAAAGTGGATGCATCCATTTTGAATTCCTAGTTTTTCCAGTGTTTCTTCGGCGACCTCCATTAGTCTTTGTTGGTTTTTTTCCGGCAAACTTGAAGGGATTGACTGGCCACTGTCCATAAAAAAAATATCTTTTGATTTATTAAAATTGTCGGAAATGGCTGCAAATTTTATTTTTCCATTTTGAATTAAAACATCAATATCAACCTCATCACCATCAATGTATTCTTCAGCAAAAATATCCAGTCCGTCGGCAAGAGCGGATTCCGTATTCACAGAAATACTGTTTTTAACATAGCTGTAAATTTCTTCCAAATCATTTTTTTCATTTACTCTTACTACAAAAGCACTACTTGATCCGTAAGCAGGTTTAATTACAATTGGAAAATGAAAATTATTTTTGATTTGTTTTAAATCGGCAGTGTCTTTGATGATAAAAAATTGAGGAGTCGGTAAATCATTTTCCTGGCAAAACTGCCGGAAAAAATATTTATTGCGAATCTTTTTTGCGATATGGTATGGAATACCAATAAAATTAAATTTGTCAACAATTTTTGCCGTTAAAAGGACATCGTCTTCCCAAAAGGTAATAGCGCCATCAATTTTGACATAAGGCGTAGTTTTTAAAAAATTTTCCAAAACCGATATTACCTCACGGTGATTGGTAGTATCAGCTAAAATCCAATGATCAACATAAGCCTGTGCCCAGTTTTTTTCTTTGTTAATCATGACTACTTTTAGCCCTAGTTTTTTAAGTTTTTGTAAAACAAAACGCTTTTTAATCGAGCCAGTATTAACAACCAGAATAGTTCTATTTTCTAAATCTGTATTATCCTCCATTTTCGAGAAAGTATTTTTACGAAAACCGTTAGATAAATTTTTGTCAGAAGTCATTTATTGATTTTTTTTAAAATAATTTTTTAATATTTAACATTATTATTCAAATTTAGAAAATGTCAATACCTATTTTATTAGAAATCTGTTGACAGAATAGAGAAATTCAATTATTTTTAAAATATATGAATAAAAAAAAGGTGTTTTTTTTAATAATTTTAGAAATAGTTGTTTTACTTGGAATTGCTTTTGTTTTTATTAATTGGCAGAAAAATAATGCGCCACTTCCATTTGTTACCGCCTCAAAAGTAGTGATTTCTGGAAACATTGATCTAAATGGTGTTGTCAATGACAAAAGCACCATTTCCATTTTAGCAAAAAAAAATGGTGATAAAGATTATACAACAGTAGCGAGTAATTTACCGGCTAAAGATAATCTTAATTGGATATGGAGTGAAGCTTTGAGCAATTCTACTTACAATGTCAAAGCGGTACTTTATATTAATAATCAGAAACAAACGGAGTCGGAAGTAATTGCAGTTACTGCTCCTGCTGTCGGAGAAACTCTAAGAATTAACTCAACTTATGTCCCCGACCAAAATGAAGAAATTGTCAATGCGATAACAGGCGCAATTGATCTAAATGGACAAGTGACAAAATCCAGTACGATAAGTATTTTTGCAAAAGAAAAAGAAGTAAAAGATTTCCAATTAATTATGAGTAATATTAGCGCCGTTGACAAAATCAGCTGGGGTTGGTCAGGCGGTAAAGTAGGCAAAATTTATCAGATAAAAGCTGTGCTTTATAATAAGGAAGTAAAGATTGGTGAGTCGAATGTAATTACAGTTGCGGCACCTGCAAGTAATGAAGTCTTAAGAATAAATTCGGATTACAAGCCTCCAGTTCCTCAACCTACAATTACATCAATTTGGGGAGAAGTGCATATTAATGGTCAGATTCCAACCGGTAGTTATGTAACGGTTTATAAAAAAGCCAGTGCTGATAATCAATATGTAGTAATTATTGATAAATTAGGGGCGGCTGATGGAGTACAATGGGGTTGGAATAATGCTGTAAGCGGAACCAACTATTTATTAAAAGCGACTTTAACAAGCAATAATGGCGTACTTCTTGGTCAATCACCTGAAGTGAATATGACGGCTCCAGCCAGTAGCGAAATTCTCTCAATTGACATTGGGTCAAGATTACCAAAACCGCCAAATGGAATGACGATCCAATGTAATAGTTTTGCCAATAATGTTTGGGTGGGAACATTAAATTATCAAGCGGTTGGCAGTGCGCAAACTTATTGGATACAAGTGGGTACACAATCAGGTGGAAATGATTTTACCAATGTAAAAGTTCCGACCAACAATCAATCAAATCAAACCTTTACCATAAATAATGTCGTGAATAACACTAATTATTATGCTCAATACGCATATTCCAATAATAGTAATAGTACTGACCCCTCTTCTTTTTCCTTCTTTTCCAATGTCTTGCAATTTAATTGTCAGCCTGGTCCGACTGCCACACCTCAACCGCAACCGACCTATACTCCTTATCCAACTTATACACCAGTTCCGACAGCTACACCAGTTCCTCCAACAAATACACCCGTACCAGCTTCGCCTACTCCCAAAATTTCCCATTGTGATGAGAGCTGTGGAAGCAATGGTTATGAATGTGTAGATGGTCTTTCTTGTGTAAATTTCGGAGCAATTGGTTCCGAAAGATGCCGTAATTCAAGTTGCCAGGAGGAAACGGATTGTACTTGTAAGTAAATCAATACAAATTAAGTAATTTGTTTACTATAATATTTGCATGCTTTATTTTTCTGAGGTTAAAGGTAAAAAAGTCCTAACTGAAGACAATGTTGAAATAGGTAAATTAGATGATCTAATTTTTCTTGCATCCACAAATCCCTTAATTACAAAATTAGTAGTAAAAAACAAACTTCAAGAAGAGTTTCTTATTCCTATATCCTACATTCATAAAATGAATAAGGACATCTATTTAAAAAAAGGATTTCAAACCAACGACCTTTCGGAAAACGAGATTTATATTAATAAAAACCTAGTTGATACTCAAATAATTGATCTGAAAGGTAATAAAGTAGTGCGTGTCAACGATGTTGCGATTCAAGATAAAGACAATCTGATGGTTTTTGGAATCGATATTGGTTTTTTGGGTATTTTGCGATGGTTTTACTCCGGAGAGGCAATTGTCAAAACACTACATTTTTTAGGTTTAAAACCAGCTCCAAAATTCCTATCATGGGGCGATGTTCAGCCTTTAGAACTGGCAAAAGGAAAGGTAATTCTTAAGAAAAATGAAGAGCGCTTAAAAAATTTAAGGCCAGAGGATTTAGCTGACTATTTGGAAAAAACAAATATTGCTAATACTAGAAAAATGCTTAAAATATTGGATAAAAACTTAGCCAAAGAAGTGATTGAAAGTTTTAATGTCAATTATCAAATATCTTTATTTCATACTTTTAAATCAGATAGGATTATTGAATGGCTTAATTTGATTGATGATGACGAAGCGGTAGATATTCTTTTAACTTTCTCAAAGAAAAAACGAACAGAAATTATTAATGCACTTGACAAAGAAAAACAAAAAAAAGTTCTTTATCTGCTTGAATATACTGAAACTGCAATAGGTAGTTTATTAATTGCTGATTATATGACAGTAAAACCTACAAATACTGTTAGAGAAGTAATAAATAGGATTAAAAAAGAAACAGGAGATTATTATTATTTTAATGATGTTTATGTGGTTAATGACATGAACCAATTAATCGGTGTATTCAATCTTCATGAATTGATTATATCGGATATTGATGCACAGGTATATAAATTTATGCATCAAAAATTAATCCTTCTTTATTTGACTACTCCTAAAGGTATTGCTTTAAGAAAATTTCTTAAATATCGTTTGCATGTTTTACCAGTAATTGATTTTAATAGAAAGATACTAGGCGTAGTGGCGATCGATGATCTTTCTAATTTAATTAAACAAAAATAAATTTTTAAATAAAATGTTTAAAAACATTAAAACAATATTTAGCAAAAATAAATTCGGAAATTCTCTTCTACTTTTTTTGGCGGTTTTCGGACCAGCGACAATAACAGCGATGTCTGATAATGATGCGGCTGGCGTAGCTACTTATTCATTAGCGGGAGCAAAATTTGGGTATTCGATTTTATTTGTATTACTTTTTGTTACGATCTTATTGGCGATTACCCAAGAAATGGGAGTGAGAATTGCAGTTACAACTGGAAAAGGATTGGGCGATTTGATCAGGGAATTATTTGGAGTAAGGGTTTCTGTTTTTATTTTTTTTGGCTTGACTTTGGCAAATTTAGGAACAATTATTGCCAACTTATCTGCAATAAAGGTCACAACACAGATGTTTGGTTTACCATCTTTGCCTTTTATTATTCTTATTATTATCATGTCATTTATTTTTGTAACGAAGGGTAATTACAAGACAAATCAGAATGTGTTTTTGATGACAAGCTTGTTTTATGTCGCTTATATTATTTCTGCTGTAAAAACTCATCCTGATTGGAATTTAGCTTTAAGAAGTACGATTTTGCCTACTAGTATTCATCTTTCCAGAGATTTTGTTTTTGCTGCAATTGCTGTTTTAGGTACCACAATCACTCCTTGGGGACAATTTTTTGTCCATAGTTATGTAATTGATAAAAAAATCACCGGAGAAAAACATTTAAAGTATGCGCAGATAGAAACATTTGTTGGCGCGTTTTTAACTGATTTTTTCTCTTTTTTTATGATTACGGCAACAGCTGCGACTTTATTTGTCCACAAAATTCCTTTACTTTCCGGAGAACAAGCAGCTTTAGCCATTAAACCTTTTGCCGGCGAGTTAGCAAGCATCCTTTTTGGACTGGGAATACTAAATGCAGGTTTTATGGGAATGGTAATTGTTGGGTTGACTACAGCCTATGCTTTTTCCGAGTTTTTTGGGTATGAAGGAAGTCTGGATAAACCTTTTCAAAAAAGTAGACAATTTTACTTATTATTTTTATTGCAGCTTTCTATTGCTGGAGTAATTGTTTTAATGCCTTCGATCTCTCTTTTTAAAATAGTCTTTTTTACTCAATCACTCAATGGAATGCTTTTGCCTGTAATTTTTTATTTTTTACTGAAGGTTACCAACAATAAAAAACTAATGGGCAAACATACCAATAATAAATGGTATAACTATTTTGCAATTATCTGTTCTTTTATTATCATCATCGCCGCCCTGTTTACAATAATTAGTAGTTTATTTAAATTTTAATGAAAAAATTAATCGTTGTTACTGACTGGGGAAACGATAGTTTAACTTGTCAGGAATTTAGATCGGCAACTGAGGGTTTTTCTCGAAACCCCAACGATGCAAAAATAAATTTTGTGGCTGCAACCCCATCAACAATTAATACGGGATTTATTGTTAGTCAATTAGTAGAGGTGGAAGAACGTTTTGGCCGGTCGTTGGATACGGTTTTTTTTGTAAATACTGATCCACGGATACATGCTACTGAAGGAGTTGAGGAGGCAAAAGGTGCAGAGTTTATTGTAGTTAAACTCCAGTCCGGTATTACTCTGTGTGGATCTAATGCTGGTAATAATTTTTCATTAATTAAAGAAAAAATCAAAGTAGTTTTTATTTACAGGAATTTAGATAAAGGAAGCCAATTTCGATCTCGCGATCTTTATTCTCGAGTTTCCGCACATCTGATGGATAGTTTGGACGACGAATTAGAGCTAGAGGAAATCGGAGTCGATATTATTCCTGAACTTCAGGGATTTTATATAATGCATATTGATAATTTTGGAAACATTAAGACTAATTTAACAATAGAGAATTTGCGCGGAAAATATGAGTTAAATGATCTGGTAAAAGTAAAAATCGGAGATAAAGAAAAAATGGCTTTATATACGACAAATTTATTTGGCGGTAAACCGGGTCAATTGATAATATATCCAGGATCGTCAGGTAAAAAAGATAATCCTTTTTTGGAAATTTCGGTTTGGCGGTATTTTAATGAGTTCAATATTACTACAGGTTTACATGAATTTAACTTTCCCAAACCAGGATTTCCTATCAGTATGCTATAATATCACATGGTTGAAAAACTACAGGATAGATTAACATCCAAAAATGGCACTAAAAATACTGACTTTGAAGATCAATATAAGAAATTAATTAAAACTATTAATGATAGGAATTATTTGTTTCTACCGTATAGTTCATTTGTAAAATTCAAACCGCTATATTTAGGAGCTAAAGGAATTCTTAGGTGTTATTATAGCGATCCTGAAAATGCACAAGAATTTTTGAAAAAACATTCCTCAAATCCAAATATACATCAAGACAAGATAGATCTATTATTTAGATCAACAGAAAAGGTCACTACTCCTACTGTTATTAGTTTGGGTGCTTCTGGTAGAGATGAAATTTGTGCTAAACAATTAAATCCCGATATTAATCTTATTGGCATTGATTTTTCGGAAGTGATGCTTAATTCTTTAAAACATACTTTTGAAGAATACCAACTTAATCCACCAAAAACTTTATTAGCTGATATTGAGAAACAAGCTTTAGAGATTTCAGATAAAGCCGATATTTTTTTCTCATTCGCTGTGATGCATCATATTGATCCTAGAAATATAAAAAAAGCATTAAAAAGAGTTTTCGATATTATGAAACCAAAAGCGGTTGGTTTAATAAGTATGAGAGTAATTGATCAAAATATGCCCATAAGTGGGAATGTAGGGGTTTTACTAAAATTGAATGAAGAAAGACCCATTTTTTATTATTGTTGGAAACCAAATATTTTTAGCAAATTATTAGAAAGTTGTGGATTTCAAATAAGCGAATTGTTAATAGAAAAAGAAAAAAAGAGAGACACTGGTAATCCTGAAGCTACCTACGGGTATTTTTACTTCAAAAAGCCTTAAGAAGATGTTTTCCTCAATTAATTTATATAAATTTTTAGTCTAAATAAACGGGTTAGGATGTTTATCCTAACGTTTTTTTTAAAAAAAAGAAAGGAGGTGATCCATCCGCTCCTTCCAGAACGGATACCTTGTTACGACTTAACCCCCATCGCCGAATAAATTCTCTCTCGATAAATCGAAATTCAAATCTAGCCGACTTTGTTGGCTTGACGGGCGGTGTGTGCAAGAGGCAAGAACGTATTCACCGCAACATAGCTGATTTGCGATTACTACCAATTCCGTGTTCATGAGGTCGGGTTGCAGACCTCAATCCCCACTGAGGACAAGTTTAGGGGTTTGCTACTTCTTACGAAGCGGCTAGACCCATTGTAAATTGTCCATTGTAACATGTGTGTAGCCCAAGGCATAAGGACCATGCTGACTTGACGTCTGCCCCTCCTTCCTTCCCCGCTAAGCGGGGACGGTCTCTTGTGACACTTGTAACACAAGATGGGGGTTGCGTTCGTTGTCCCACTTAAGGGCACTCCTCACGGAACGAACTGACGACAGCCATGCAGCACCTGTTCCGACCTTCTTGCGAATTTCCTCTATTTCTAGAAGATAGGACGTCGGGATGTCAAGCCTTGGTGAGGTTCTTCGTTTCGTTTCGAATTGAACCACATGTTCCACTGGTTGTGTGCCTCCCCGCCAATTCCTTTGAGTTTCAACCTTGCGGCCGTACTCCCCAGGCGGCTTGCTTAACGGGTTACCTTCACCACATCTTAAATCAACAAAGTTGAAAAAGGTGCAGTTAGCAAGCATTCGTTTACAGCTAGGACTACGCAGGTCTCTAATCTGCTTCGCTCCCCTAGCTTTCGTATCTCAGCGTCAGTTTTCTTCCAGAGATCCGCCTTCGCCACTGGTGTTCCCTAGGGTATCAACGCATTTCACTACTCCTCCCTAAGTTCCGATCTCCCTTAAGAAAACTCAATTCTGATAGTTTTTCCGCCATCTCCCCGATTAGGTCGTGGTCTTTAAACGGAAACTTATCAGAACGCCTACATGACCTTTTACGCCCAATAAAACCGGATAATGTTTGGGGCCCACGTATTACCGACGCTTCTGGCACGCAGTTAGCGGCCCCTTTCTAGTAAGGTACCGTCAATCTCGCCTTACGGCGGAACTTCTTCCCTTACCACAGTAGTTTACACTCGTTAAGAGCTTATTCCTACACGCGGCGTCGCGCGGTCAGGCTTTCGCCCATTGCCGACTATTCCTGATTGCTGCCTCCCGTAGGAGTGGAGCCCGTGTCTCAGTGCCCCTCTGGCTGACCATCCTCTTAAACCAGCTACCCGTCATAGGCTTGGTAAGCTTTTACCTTACCAACTACCTGATAGGCCATAGGCTCATCCCTTTCCGAGCAGTTAAGCGCTTTATTCCGATAAAATCGGAAACCATGAAGTATTATCTCGCCTTTCGGCAAGCTATCCTTCAGAAAGGGGCAGATTCCTATGTATTACTCAGCCGTCCGCCGCTGAATCCCAACCTTGCGGTCGGGACTTCGCTCGACTTGCATATCTCAGGCACGCCGCCAACATTCATCCTGAGCCAGGATCAAACTCTTAAAAAAATTAGTGTCCCGATTATACAATCGGGATCCTAACCCGTTTACTTGACTAAAAAAATAACTAGTTGTTAAAGTGCAAATTTGCTGACAAAGATCTGTCAGGCATTAAATCTTAGGCAAAGATAATTTTACTAGATGGTCCGAGCTTTTGCAAATGTTAAATAAGCCATTGATAGTTGCATCTTCAGGATTACTTAAAATTGACACATCCAGTTTTAATTCTTGAGCAAAAAAATTATCAATACCTTTAATTTTCGCCAGTCCTCCAGATAGGATAATACCATAATTAAATATTTCGTCAATGACTTCCGGAGGAGAAATTTCAATCAGCTCCTTAGCGGCATCAAGTATTTGGTTAAATGAGTTTGTAAGCGCTTCCTTTACATCGGAAGATTTAATTTTAATAGATTTGGGCAATCCATTTTCCAAAGATTTACCTCTGACGTTGGCAACTTTATCTTCGTTTTTAAAATTAAGCAGATTAATTTTTAAGTCTTCGCAAGTACGATCGCCTAAAATTACTCCATATTTTAAATAAACATAGTTGGCAAGCGTTTTATTCATCACATCACCGGCGTTTTTTAAAACTTTCTTAACAATAATTCCGCCACTGCTGGTAATTGATAATTCAATTAACCCTCCTCCCATATCGATGCTTAAATAAGGAGAGTGGGCAAAGACATTTATCTTATTGCCAACGGCTACAGCCAGTGGTTTTTCAATTATAAAAACCTCTGAGAAACCAAGCTTTAGAAAAACTTCTTCTACTGCTTTAATTTCGATTTCTGAGGCGATCGTTGGAACAGCGGCCACCGCAATCAAATTTGGTTTTAATAAATGAAAACTTTTTAAGTAATGAGAGACGGATTTTTCGATAAAGTGCCGGAGTAGAATTACCTCTGCGTCAAAATCGGAAATAACGCCATTATTAATCGGTTTATTAATCTGAATAAACTCCGGAGTTTTACCAATAATATCCTTAGCTTCCTTGCCAAAAAAAATATAATCTTTAATTTTACTGTCGTAAGCTAAAACCGTTGGTTCTCTTAAAATTACCCCCTTGTCTTTAATGGCGATTTTTGTATTGCTTGTGCCTAAGTCAAAACAGATATCAACAGTTGAAAAAAAAGGCAATTTTATTTTTCTAATAGTTGAGTTAAAATTAAACATATGTTGGACAAAATAATCTTTTTTCTTTACTCAAGTTTATTTTTGCTTACTCCTTTTCTGATGTCTCCTCTTACTTCCGAGCTTTTCGAATTCAATAAAATGATCTTTATTTATTTTATCGCCGTCCTTGTTATATTCTTTTGGTTAATCAAGTGTCTTTTAAAAAAACAATTCTTTTGGGTAAGAACGGTTTTTGATCTGGCAATTCTTTTATTTTTATCTTCACAAATTCTGGCGACGATTTTTTCCATCGATATTCATACTTCAATTATCGGTTATTACGGTCGTTTTAATGGCGGCTTATTATCATTATTTACTTATTTATCTTTATTCTATATTCTAATCATTTTTTTTGATTTTGACAAATTAGAAAAAATGCTCAAGCTTTCGGTATTGACTTCACTAGTAACAATTCTTTGGGGCTTACCGGGAAAATTCGGATTTGACTTATCCTGTTTGGTCTTTGTTGGCCAATTTGGTAATAACTGTTGGACAGATCAATTTCGGCCAGCGGAAAGAATGTTTTCTACATTAGGTCAGCCTAATTGGCTGGGTGCATATTTAGCGATCAATTTTTTCATTGCTGCTTACTTCTTTTTACGCGCGTTAATTAAGTTGGATAAAAATAAGAGTTATAGTTTTTCATCGATCTACTATGCTTTTTATTTAGTGCTAAATTTTTTAGCGGTAGTTTTTACCCGTTCGCGTTCGGCATTGGCCGCTTTGGCGATAGGAATATTTTTTCTAGTAATATATGTTTTCTTTAAAGCCAAAAATATTTTTTACCGAAATATTTGGAAAATCTATGGTGCTGTAATTTTATTTTTAATGCTGATTTTTGTCATAATTTTTAAAACCGGTATTGATAAAATCGATAATTTATTAACCATCAAGTTTCCTGAAAAAACAAAAACAGCAAGTTCAACAAACATAAAAACAAATGTACCGGTAAAAAAAGACAATGTTACCAATTCTTTAGATATCCGAAAAATTGTCTGGCAAGGAGCTTGGGATTTAGGAAAAAAATACCCGGTTTTCGGAACGGGCTTGGAAACTTTTGCCTATTCTTATTATTTTGTCAGACCGACCGCTCACAACTTGACTTCAGAATGGGATTATTTATATAACCGGGCTCACAATGAGTATTTAAATTACCTAGCAACGACGGGATTTGTGGGGCTTGCGAGTTATTTATTGCTGATTTTTTTAACCTCCTTTCTTTTTATGAGGCAGTTTATTAAAGAAAAAAATCCTTTAGATAAACTTTTTTATCTATGTATTTTTTTGAGTTATTTGACAATTCTAATTACCAATTGTGTCGGATTTTCTACGACAACTATTAATTTATTTTTTTATTTAATTCCCGGTTTTTACTTATTAAAAGAAAAAGAAAACGATAAACAAATAAAAAGAATTTGCTTTAATTTTGATAGTCAATCGGGCTTTAATTATTATTTTTTGCAACCGACGGTATGGATTTTAACAATGGGGTTTTTATTATTCAGTCTCAGATGGTTGGTTTTTTATTATTTGGCGGATTTAAAATACGCTGAAGCAAACAATCTGTCAAAAATGAATCGTTTACAAGAATCAGCCAATGATTTGAATGAATCGATAAAACTTCATTACGAGCATGTTTATGAAGATAAATTGTCGAATGTTTTGGCCAATTTAGCCTATATAGCTTCTTACCAAAGACAAAAAGATCTCTCGGAAAAATTAGTAAACCTAAGTCAATATTATAACGAAAAATCAGTTGCCGCTTCATCTCAAAATGTACTTTATTGGAAAACCAAAGCCAAAAATCAGTATCTTTTTTACCAAATCGGACTGGACCAAAAAGAAATGGAAAAAGGAATACAAGCTTTAAAAAAAGCGCAAAAATTGGCACCGACTGATGCAAAAATTCCTTACAACTTGGCATTATTTTATTCACTTCTTTACGACGAGACCGCTGCTTTAAATGCTATTGATCAGTCAATTGTTTTGAAAAGCGATTATTATGACGGCTATTTTTTTAAAGGACAACTTTTAAAAAAATATAAAGAGAACAAAGAAGCAAAAAAGGTTTTTGAGTTGATGCTTAATAAATTTAACCCTCAAGACCAAGAAGTAAAAAAAGAGCTGGAGGGTTTATAAAGCTACATTAGAACTGGAAACTCCAAACTTGCATTTGCCGCAGCCGCAGTTAGTATTATCATAGCCAGCTTGTTTAACATTCGTTCCGTTGTCGTCGGCGTTTTCAATACAGGAATAGATTTTGTAATAAGTTTTTTTGTCGGAAACATAATAATAGTAGTAATTAGTGTTGACATCAGTGGGCATTTGCTGCATATAATATTTTGTCGAACAATCGTCTGAATAACAAAGTGGAGCGTTGGTTGTAGGGATTTTATTTCCGGATAAAGCGGGATAAGTCCTGGTGTCTTCATAATATAATTCAAAAGCTTTTTGCAGCTGCTGTAAGTCGCCTTTTCTTTTGGTGTCTCTCCCCTTTTTAAGTGAGTTAAGAAAATTTCCCGTAACAAATGAAGAAAGTACTCCTAGGATAACGATCACAATTAATAATTCGACTAAAGTAAAACCTTTATTTTTCATATACTTAGTGTAGATAAAATAACAACTGTTTGCAATAATAATTACTGTGAAAATAAAATATTTGATTTTGTTTTGTTTGATTAATCTCGGTCTCTATTTATTTATCAACAAATATCATGCATTTTTGCCTTTAAACAACACTTTTCATTACTCTCGAGGACTAGACCATTTTATTAAAGATACAAGGATAGTCACAGGAAGGTTTGATTTGCTGAATAATTTGGCGCAGTTTGATGCACAATGGTATTTAAAGATTGCCGTACAGGGTTATCAGAAAAATAATTTAACTTATGCTTTTTTTCCACTTTTTCCTCTTTTACTGTCTTTTTTTAATTTTTTTATAAAAAATATTCTTTTGACGGCGTTTATTTTTAATAACTTGTTGCTGTTTCTGTGCTTTTGGCTATTTTATTTATTGATGAAGAAATATTTTTCAAAGACCATCATTACTAAAGCCTTGTTTTTATTGTTTCTTTTTCCTCTTAGCATTTTTTTCCGGAGTTATTTTGCGGAAAATTTGCTTTTGTCGCTACTGATAGTATTTGCTTACCTTTTACTTGGTAAACGCTATCTTTGGGCGGCTTTTATTTTAGGCCTGATGAACATTACCAAAGCCAATGTTTTTTTACTGGATATATATTTTTTAGTTAACTATTATCAGTTTCAAAAGAATAAAAAAATATCCTGGAAAAATATTTTTTTATCAATATTCTTATTAGGGTTGCCTTTAGCTTGTTGGTTAGTATTTTGTTATTTGACAAAAAGCGATGCTCTATATTTTCTTAAAGTGCGTAGCAACTGGTTTTATGAGGTCAAACCGCCTTTTTTTATTTTCTATAACTTAAAAAAAATTATTGATTTTCCTTTTTTACCATTGCATAATTTTTATGATTCGCAGATTGAAGTTTTAATGATCGTCGGTATCTTTTTTTTACTGATAAAAAATAAAAAAACAATCAGAAAAGAACTTTGGTGGATTAGTTTTTGTCTCTGGCTTTTTCCCCTAATTTCGACAACAATAATGTCTTTTACCCGTTATCAAATTGTCTCTTTTCCCCTTTTCTTGATTTTGGCAAAAAAACTCAAAGGCTGGAAGTATTTTTTAGTACTGAGCTTATTCGCGGTCGGTTTGCTTACTGCCAGTTTATTTTTTATTAATTGGGAGTGGGTAGGATGATTGGAGTGGGAAAAAGTTCAGGTTAAAATATGGCTCCAAATTGACTTTTTTGTGAAAAAATATATAATATTTCCTTTATGGAAGGAATTCGTTTATCCAGATTTGTACCGAAGGGTCATCAAGGATATTCCCACAGAGGAGAATATCCAGATGCAGATAAAAAAGCAGTATTTCCAATGCCAGAGCAAGAGTTAGCCGCAATATTTGCTGGTAATTTATATGGATTAAAAGATTGGCGAAAATTAGAACAACTCTTGAGTAATAATGTTAGAGTTAAATTTGAAGAAGGACTTCCGTTACCAGATGAAGAAATATTAAACCAAGCAAAAAGATTGCAAGCAGGCCAAATAATTTGCGTTGCGCAACCAGAAACAGTGATAATTACAAAAGGAAATACTACATCGATAAAAGGAATTGATCTTAAATTTCGTCAGCTAATTCCGAAAAATATTGCTTTTCCTCCAGTTATCTCTGATAAAGATATCAGAGATGCAACTAATCAATCTTTATCTCAAGGATACAAGTTATTAGAATTTGCATCATCAAGTGATGGTCCATTCCCAGAGTTGCGTACTTTTCCTGATAAAAAAGAACTTAACGCGACAGAATTGTTTTGGTTGGCGCTACTCTTATATGCAAGAAGCAGTCTTACTATTCAGAATGGAATAAAATCAGGAAATATATTAGCTCGTTATGTAATTTCCAAATGTTCTCTCCCCTATTTTTATATTGGAAAAATTGATCAATTTAAAAAACCAATTTAAATAATTTTTCCTGTAATCTGAGAGCAGGGGTGTTATTTTTGTCATAACTTAAAACTCTTTCAATAATTTTTTTTGCATCCGGGTATTTTTTTTCCGAGGCCAAAAGTTCGGCATACGTTGTCAGCATATTTAAGTAAAGTTGTTGAATGCTTTGCAGATGCAGGTATTGGCGGTTATTTTTATCAATTATCGGTATCCGGTAGCGCTTCCAAAGATTAGCATTATTTTTAATTAAACTATCGATTTCTTTCTGGGCAGTGGGTTTATCGGGAAAGTATTGCCAATATAATCCATAAGGCACCCAAATACCGATGTCTTTAGGTTTTTCAAAAAGCAATAAATATTTTTGGGAGTTAATCTTAAAAAAAGATTGCAAATCTCCTACTTCTAAATCCGGATACTGTTTTTTTAAACGCTCACGGTAATAGTCGCGATTTAATAAATCAACAAATACGAACTTAACGTCCGTGCGGTATTTTTGTAGATGTTGTAAATAGGTAACCGTAAAAAAAGCTGTATCTGATTGGACACAAATAATTGCTTTATCTTTTGGTAAATCCAGTAAATCCTCAGCATAATTTTTAAAATCAGGCAAGTTTTTCAGGTTTTTGACACTGATAAAATTAGAAATAAAAACAATTCCGATATAAGCAATTAAAAAAAATCCAGGCAAAAATTTAAGAATTTGTTTAAAAAACTTATTGTGAATATAATTGACATTTATTTTTTTAATTATCCTTTCCAAGTATAAATATCCAAAAGCAAAAATCACTATCAATAAAAAATAAATCGCAAGCAAGAACCTTTCATAGGTCGCTAGAGCAAAATAAGAAGTAAGCGGAAAATTAGTGTAAAAAAGAAAAATTAATTCGATAATTAAGGTAATATAAACAAATTTAAAAACATTTTTTTGAAGATGCTTTAAATAAAAGAAGCCAGCGGCAATAATTACTGTTCCGATCAAGCGAAAGTGAGTAAAAATAAAAATTAAAGAGGAAAATGCTCCCATAATTTGATTTAGAAAGTCGGGATTTGATCCTGAATAAGATTTGAAAGTACCGTAGGAAGATCGGGTAATTAGTCTCAAAAACCCAATAATCGTTTTGGCATTTTCCCAATCAATCGGCGGATTAAAAAAACTGGCGATCGGCGCATAAAGGTAAAAAGATGCTCCTAGTAGCAAATACAAAATATTTTTTCCGACATTTTTGTGAAAAAAAGCTATTTGGTTTTTTTTCAGCAAAAAATACCAGCCCGGCAAAAATAAAACAAAAGTATGATGATGAGCGACGCAAAGTCCCAACAGAAAATATATCAGCAGTTGGTAATTTTTGTTTAAATTCTGGTTATATTTTAAAATTAAAAACGTAATTAAAATTATTAAAAAATTATTTAAAGCAAAAACCTCAGGGATTGATGCATAAAGCCAGATTGGAAATAAAGCTAAATACAAAAAGGAAAGAGCAAAAGCCAGAAAATTATTTTTCGTTAGCAAACGAATAGTTTTCTGGAGAAAAAAAGCCGCCAGTAATGTAGGAATGATTGACCAAAAATTTGCCCGAAAATAATCCGGTAAAAAAAACAATAACTGATGCGTAACATTACCAAGAAAGCTATAAAAAGGATAGCCGGGCGGATGGGGAATGCTCCAAGTACGGTTGCTAAGAAAATATTCAGCACTGTCGCCGCCATAAATTTGTCTTGATTGAAATAAATACAAATAAACAAACTGGATAAGAAAAACAATCAGTGAAGCCATTTTCTTATTGTATTATTTTACACACCAATAGCAAGCGAAACTCGCAGAGTCAGTTAGACCACAAATACTGGTTCCGGTACCGATTTCTACACCGCTGGAATTATATTTAGTATTAGGATCGCTTCTAAAAGACTTTGAGCCCGGTTTAAAACAAACAGTAACACCTTCTTCCGTACCAACGATCGACATTTTATTCAACTGTCCTCCGGCCAAAGTGGAAAAATCCTTTTTCAGCTCTCCGGTGTTAACTACCTCTGGGATATTGACGACTGAATAACCAACAGAAGCGTTTGTCAAGGCTAAAGTAGTCGCTCCCCAAGGCATCTGATTTTTTATTGCGTAATAGCGTATGATTGCTCCTTGAAGTTCCGATACTGTATTTCTCACGCCTGTGTCGTCGCCTTTTTTTAGTTGTTCAAAAGGATCAAGAGCTGCAAGTAGTCCGACAGCAAGAGCGCCGAGAAGCGCAATGACAATTAATAGCTCTATTAAAGTGAAGCCCGCATTTTTATATTTAATCATATTAATAAAATATATAATACTTAAAAAGCGTTTGTCAAGGCCATCTTGTTACGCGTTATTTGAAAGAGTTGGTTAAACTATAAATAGGAGTAATTACTGACAAAACCAAGAAACCCACTCCTAAACCCAAGATTACTAAAATAAACGGTTCAATTAAAGTTGTAATTGTCTTCATCGCCAATTCCGATTCCATTTCAAAATAACGGGAAATTCTTCCAAGAGTTTCATCCAAATGCCCGGTTTGCTCTCCTACCATCACCATCTGAATTAAAATTATTGGAAAAACATTTTCATTTTCCATCGCCACTCCCAAGGAAATACCTTTTTCCACTTGTCTTAAAATATTCCGATAAGCATTTTGATAAACAAGATTATTTGTCGTATCGATAACGATATTTAAACCATCCAATATGGAAACTCCCGAGTTGATAAGAATCGAAAGTGTTCTTGTCGAATCAACTAAAGCGGAGGTTTTAATAATATTACTAAAAACCGGCATTTTCAAAGCATAAGTATCAATCATTAATCTACCACTGGCGGTTTTCGCGTATTGTCCTCCTAAGACGATAAGTCCAGCGATACCTGCAATGATCATCGGCCAAAAGTTTTGGAAAAAACTGGAAACTTTAATTAAAAGAAGTGTCGTTACCGGTAAATCAACATTAAAATCTTTATATAAATCCAGAAGCTTGGGAATTACAAAGGTAATCGTGACAAACATAACAATTCCCATAGCAATTAAAATAACCAACGGATAAATTAAAGCCGACTTAGTTTTGCCTTGAAATTCGCGTTGTTTTTCCAAATTATCAGAAAGTTTTAATAAAATTTCACTTAATTTACCTGAAGCTTCCCCAGATTTAACTAAGGCGACGTATAATTTAGGAAAAACATGTGGATATTTAAGCAGGGATGAAGAAAAGCTTTTACCGCCGCGTAGATCGCTATCAATTTCATCAATTATTTTAAACAAGGATTTCTTGACAGTTTGTTTTTTAAGAATTTCAAAACAATCAACTAAAGTTAAACCGGCATTAAGCATAATTGCCAGCTGTCTCGTAAAGTTGACAACATCGATAAAACCAACATTATCCAAAAGGCTAAACTTCATCTGATCTTTCTGTTGTTTGATCTCAATTGGTAAAAGATCGTTGGCTTTTAAATAATCCGCAACCGCATTTTCGCTATCCGACTCAATTTTGCTACGGATAATTTTATTGTCTTTGATGGCGCGATATTCAAAAATCATTCTTTAGATAAAAATTTTAAAAATTCTTCCGGCCTTATCGCATGACTTAAGGCCGCTTCTTTACTGATAATCCCTTTTTGGTAGAGATCAAGTAAATTTTTTTCAAAAATTCTCAAACCCTCCTCTTCCGCCGTTTCTAAAATATTATCAATCATGTGAGTTTTACTTTCCCTAATATTGGCGGCGACAGAAGGAATATTAATTAAAATTTCAGTTACGGGAACTGTGTTTTGACCATCAATCGTGGGAACCAGTCTTTGACAGACAACACTGCGAAGTACAGTTGCCAGCTGGATTCTAATTTGGTTTTGTTGATGAGCGGGAAAAACATCAATCATTCTGTTAATGGAATCGACAGAAGACGTAGTGTGTAAAGTGGAAAAAACCAAATGTCCGGTTTCGGCAATGGTTAAGGCAGTTTGAATAGTTTCCAGATCGCGCATTTCTCCGATCAAAATTACATCTGGATCTTCCCTTAAAATTGATTTGAGAGCTTTACTCCAAGATAGCGAGTCTTGAAAAATTTCTTTTTGAGTGATTATCGAACGTCCTGGAGGGTAGACAAATTCCATCGGATCTTCAATGGTGATAATATGTTTAGAAAAACTCATATTAATTTCGTTAATAATTGCTGCCAAGGTTGTTGATTTTCCGTGTCCGGTCGGACCGGTTAATAAAATCAAACCCTGATGGAGATTTTTAAAATTGTGTAAAGCCGCAGGTAAATTTAGCTGCTCTATGTTTTTAACGTTTTTATTAATTAAACGAAAACTGGCGGCTAAGGCATTTTTTGAATGGTAGATATTTGTGCGAAAACGAAAATTTTTATATTCATGGCCGAAGTCGATTTCCTTATTAACAAGCAGATTACTTTTTTGTTCAGGGGTCAACATGCTTTCAATAATGCTTTTCGTACTCTCAGCGTCAAGCAGATTACTGGTTTTTAGCTGAATTAAATTACCGTTAATTCTGATTGACGGAAAATAACCGGCAATAATATGTAAATCCGAAGCATTTTTTTCAATAGCGTAATCAAAAAATTGTTCCAGCAAAGTCATAAATATTTGTCAATTTTTAATACTAGGTTTCTGCGACTCGGTAAACTTCCTCAAGGGTTGTAATTCCATCAAGCGCTTTTAAAAAACCATCTTGTTTCATGGTAATTAATCCTTCCTGTTGGGCTACGTCTTTAATCTCCAGCGCGGAAGATTGTTTGATAATTAATTTATTGATGTTTGGCGAAATATTCATCACCTCAAAAATAGCAATTCGTCCGTGATATCCGGTGTTATTGCATTCATTACAGCCTTTTCCTCGACTAAGTTTTATCGGTTGGCCTTGAGTATAAGGTTGGGGTAAAAAGTGGCCGAGTACGGTTTTAATTTTTTCTTGTACCTCCGGTAAAGGTTCATAGGTTTCCTTGCAATAATTACAAATTCTTCTGGTGATTCTTTGGGCTAATGAAGTATTTAAAACTGATGAAATCAAAAACGGTTCTGCTCCCAGATCAATCAATCGGGGAATTGCAGTTGCCGCATCGTTGGTATGTAAAGTAGCAAAGACTAAATGACCGGTAAGGGCAGCCTGAATTGCCAAAAGCGTTGTCTCTTTATCGCGTATTTCTCCTACCAAAATAATATTCGGATCCTGCCTTAAAAAAGAACGTAAACCATTGGCAAAAGTAAGACCAGCCTGGGGATTGATTTGGACTTGGTTAATCCCTTCGATTTGATATTCGACTGGATCTTCAAGAGTGACGATATTGACTCCGGGTTTATTCAGACGGGATAAAATTGAATATAAAGTGGTTGTTTTTCCTGAACCGGTAGGTCCGGTGACCAAAATAATTCCGTAAGGTCGCGAATAGGCATTTTCCAAATCACGGAATTGGTTGCCTCTAAGTCCCAGTTCCAATAAAGATGGCAATCCTCCGGTTTTTTTCAAAAGACGCATCACTACTTTTTCTCCATGAACTGTCGGTAAAGTTGAAATACGCAAATCCACCTCTTCATTTCCTAGTTTAAAGTTAAAGCGGCCGTCCTGAGGGATACGTCTTTCATCAATTTTCATTTCCGCCAGAATTTTAATTCTGGAAACCAGTGAATCGTGAATTCCTTTTGGCAGGCTAAGTTTTTCATTTAAGATCCCATCGATGCGGTAGCGGACGCGGGTACGATTTTCTTCAGGTTCAATATGAATATCAGAAGCCCGGCTTTTTACGGCAAATTCCAAAATCGTGTTCACGATTTTGGCAATAGGAGCAATTTTGATAATCGTTTCTTTTTCATCTCCGGAAAAGTTGCCTTGAAAATCAATATCTTTCAGCGCCTCTTTTACCTCCGGGTTAAGATTTTGTGAGTAGGAAAAATTCAAAATCTTGGCAATATCCGCAGCATTTGCCAAAACCGGAATAATTTTTTTATTGATCTTTTTTTCAAGGAAATCAAAAAGAGTCAGGTCGAAAGGGTTTCCGGTAGCCACATAAACCGAGTCGGACTGAACATCTACTTTATACGGAAGAATATTATTTTTTTTACAGATCATTTCCGAAATATACCCTAGCGCCTGTTGGTCAATTGCCACTTCGGTAATGTTGACATAGGCGACTTTGTATAAAGTAGCAATGGCTTTTAAAATATCTTCTTTGTTGATTTGTGTTAAATCGTAAAGATATTCGTCGATGGCGACATTTTTTTGCAAGGAATCAACCTCGATTTTGTCTGCCTGCTCTTTAGTAATAGTTTTTTGGTCAAGTAAAACCTGAAGCAATTGTTTAGTATTAATTACCATATTTTTAATATAAGGTTATTTTTGTTAAAATTCAATTGGTGATTGCAAATATGCATAAAATATTATTGGTTGTAAATAACCAGGAAAAACAAAAAGAGTATTTGGAAAAATTTAAACAGGAAAATAATATCCGGCAAAATTATTTAATTGAAATGCGGCCTTTAAAAGAAGAAATTGTACTTTCCCAAATTAAGAATTTGAAAAAGGAGCTATTAGTCCCCTTTGACAAAGAACGCTGGATTATTTTTTTTAATTTTGAAACGGCCAATCAAGAATCGCAAAACGCGCTTTTAAAAACCATTGAAGAAACCAAGTTCGATAATTATATTCTAATTACCAATAATGAATACAAAATATTACCAACCTTGCGCTCACGGTTAAAAATTGTCAAGTTAGATGGTTTAAAAGTTAACGAGTTAAATGAGGAAGAAAAAAAATATTTTGCTCAATTACATAAAACTCCTTTAAAATACTTAAAAAGTACAATTGATCTTGATAAATTATTGCTTTATTATCGGGAGCAATTAATTTTGAATAAAAATTCAACTTTAATTATCAAAAAAATATTGACTTTGCGTCGGTTAATTCAAGATAATAATTTAAACCAACAATTAGCCCTAGATAATCTCTTGATTTTCATCCACAAGACTTCTATGATTTAATTAATGCGTAAAGCTTTTACTTTAATCGAATTATTGGTAGTAATCGCAATCATCGGTATGCTGTCTGCTCTTTTACTACCAAATTATATGGGAGCAAGAGAAAGGGCCCGCGATTCACAAAGAAAATCGGATTTAAAGCAAATGCAAAAAGCACTGGAAATGTATCGCCAGGATTTTAGTTATTATCCTGCAGATAATACTTTTATTGTAAACAATCTTAATGGTGAGTGGAAAGATACAACATCAGGGAGTGTCTATTTAAATAAAGTTCCGAGTGATCCGATGGACAAGGATTATCGTTATTATTATAAAAGAATCAGTACTTTAGATTATCAGTTATACGCCTGTATAGAGAATGTTGCCGACTCTGATATTAATATCGGAGATTGCCCTGCTGATTTTGCGACTAATGCCGGCTTCAGCTGTACGGGCAGTTGTTACAAGGTGGGTACACCTTAAAAAATATGTTCAATAAAAAAGCTTTTACACTCTTGGAAATGTTAGTGGTAATCGGTATTATTGCTGTTTTAGTCAGTTTGGCAACTACTTCTTATTCAACAGCGCAAAAAAAAGCGCGGGATGCGAAAAGAAAAAGCGATTTAAAAGCTGTGCAAAACTGCTTGGAACAGTATTATAGCTATAATAGTAATTTTAAATATACTGGTGCAGGACTAGGAGCAACGGCTAGCGTTTTAAGCGGTACAATTAGTTGTGGAGGAACAACATCAATTACTGCCCCTACAGATCCGATTAATACGACAGGTTCTCAGTATATATTGACTGTATCACCTTCAACTTCAAGTCAATCTTATAAGATTACTGCCACTTTAGAGCAAACAGGTACATTTGTAGTAGAAAATCAACAATGATATGAAAAAATCTTTTACCTTAATCGAGATTTTAGTAGTGGCAACTATTATTGGTTTATTAACTGCAATCGGTTCTACCAGTTATGCGCAGTTTAATAAGCAGTCTCGTGATGCCAGGCGCAAGGCAGATCTGGAAAATATTCGGGCGGCTTTGGAAATGTATCGCAGTAATAATAGTTATTATGTGCAGACTTTAAATACGTTAACCAGCGCTACGGACAAGTATTTAAATTCCGTACCCACAGATCCTTTAGGAACAAGCCAAGGATATTCATATCAATATACGCCGACTCCTGCTGGTTGCACTACCGCTTGTACTGACTATACTTTAGGTGCGCTTTTGGAAATTTCTTCAGCAGTAAGTTGTCTTACCGGATGCAAAACCGGAGTTGGTTGTAATTATTGCGTTGGTCCTTATGGTGAAAAATAAACGTGCTTTTACCTTCATCGAGTTGTTGGTTTCCGTAAGTATAATTATTTTATTTTCCGGAATAGTACTGGCCTATTATAACCGTCAATCGGCTGAAAAAATCTTATCCGGTGATGCTGATGCTTTAGTTGACGTACTTGAGTTAGCTAAGAAAAAAGCCACTTCCGGTGATGTAGGCAATCAGTTAAACTGTGACTTTAAAGGGTATAATTTGACTTTTGCCGCAAGTACTTATTCATTAAATTTACTTTGTGCTTCAGCAGTGCCAATTTCCAACTATTCTTTATCTAAAACAGTAACTTTTTCTCCTCTACCGGTAAAGATTACTTTTTTACCTTTAACCGGTTCAAATAATTCAGTTCAAACAGTTGTTATCACCGAAGCCGCTTCCGGCAAATCAATCACCATTACCGTTGCCAACGGCAATATTTCCCGTTAATTAAAATGAAAAAAAAAGCGATTACAGGTTTTTCTTTAATTGAGGTTTTAATATTTGTGACAATTCTGAATCTTTTTTTTATCATCGCTTTGACAGTCACTGTTTTTACCTTAAGAAACTTGCAGGCGAACGAACACAAGATTATTGCAGTTCACTATCAAGATCAGTTACAAGAGTGGCTAACTTATGAAAAGGAAAAAGATTGGGATAGTTTTTACCAAAGAAACAATACCTACTGTTTTAATAGCGAGACTATGAGTTGGAGCTCAGTAGGCGCTTGCGGTTTTACCTGTCCTGGGATTAACTGCTTAGCAGGAGTTTTTAATCGTCAAGCCGTTTTGATTTCCAGTAATGATACGGTTAATGTCGAAATGAAAATTCAATGGAAAGAAATCGATAAAGATCTTTTAGTAACTACTAATTCTGTTTTTTCAATATGGGAAAAATAACCATAAAAAATTGTTTTGGATTTACCTTTGTGGAGATATTGGTTTCCATAACGGTTTTGGGTATAGTTTTGCCAATTCTTTTTTCTATAATTTTTACTATTTTTCGACAGCAGACAAAAATCTATCGTCTAAACGAAGTGAAAAAACAAGGTGATTATATTTTGGTTTTAAGCAAAAATCTAGTTAGAAATTATGCCAGTGGGATTTATTCAGAGTCCAATTTTACCAATCAAAAATGTGACGGTATTTTAAATACTAATTATACTTCTGCAACAAGCGGTAAAGATTTTTATTTTAGAGATAAAAACGGTTCTCCTTTTAATATTTTTTTAGACAGTGGCCAAGTTGCGACCGGAAGCGGTGGAATTAACAGTATAAAAATTACCAACAATCAGGTGGTTGTGGAAAACTTTACTCTTGCCTGTGAAAATACCAGTTCGGCGGCCGATTCTTTTGTGACAATTAAATTTGATATTCGTTACAATACAACCTCTACTCGCAAGGAAGACAGCGCTTCCCTATCTTATCAATCAAGTTTTAAATTAAGAAATTAGGCAAAATATCCAATCACAACTTGACTTAAATCGGTTGTTAATCCATACTAAATATATGATCAATAATTCACTGACATTGGAGGTGACTGAAAATAAAATTAAATTTGCCGAAGCGGGATTAGAAGGAAAACAAATCAATGTTACCAACCTGGCATTATCTGAAAACAGTATCTTTTTTTACGAAAATGATCTGCCAAAAACAGTGTCAGAACAGGTAAAGTTAGTTGATGAGCTTTATGAAAGGTCAAAACTGAAAGAAAAAAATTTAAACATAGTTTTGCCGGACACCTATTGTTTTACCCAAATCACCAGCATGCCAAAGCTTAAAGAAAAAGAGTTGTTATCGGCAATTCGTTATCAGGCCGATCAATTTATTCCGATGCCCCTTAACGAAACCGCATTGGATTTGGAGATCGTTTATGAAGATAAAGCCAGTAATCGAATTTTGGTGATGATTGTTGCCAGTCCGCAAACTCTGATTAAAAAAATTGGCGACCTTACGGATCAGTTGGGTTTAATTCCCGATAGTGTTGAAAACCAAACCAGCGCTATTGCCCGTCTGCTTTCTTTAGTTTTTACTCCTGAAGTCAAAACCGGCTACTCAGTATTTATTAATTTCGGCTATAAATCAAATACACTTTATCTTTATTCACACGAATTAGGGCTGGTAATTGATTTGCATTTGGTAAAACTCGGGTATGAAATGTTTTTAAAAGAAATCCAAATTAATTTGCAAAGTGATTATGCTAAAAATAAAGAGATTTTAAGGAATATCGGGTTTGGTTCTGATGGAAGTTTAAATATCAATGACATTATTGAGCCAAGCTTTAATGAAATTGTTGCCGAAGTAGAGAAATATATTCTTTTTGTCAAGGATAAATATAAAATTACCCAGCTCAATCAAATTTATTTAATTAATGAAACCGAAGATATTCATCTCCTTGATAAAAAAATAGAAACGGCCATTTCCCTTCCCGTGAAAATTTTTGACCTGAAAGAATACGTTAAGCTTACACCTACAATTGCCAGTTATCAGAGCCAGCTATCATTATTCGTTTCGACTATCGGAGGATGTATCAGGTAAAAAGGATAAATTTATTTATCAAGCAGAAAAAATACTCCCAGGTAGAAAAATATTTTACCTGGTTTAGATATGCCTTAATTGGATTAGTAGCTTTATTTGTAATTTTTAATGTTTTTTCATTTACGGTGCTTTCAAAACAACAGAGCGAATTAAAAATACTCGATAATGACCGCAAGCAATACCTTGATTATTTAATTAAAAACAACGAAATTGAAGCCAAGTTTATTTTTTATAAAAACAAAAACAACGAATTCAATAAAATTATCAGCAACGACGTCAATTTTCTTCCTTACTACCAGGTGCTAAACGACAGTTTGAAATCATCGACATCCTCAGCGTTGCTGAGTGCTTTGACTATTAACAAAGATCGAACTGCCGATTTTAGTGTGCTGGTGGACAATTATGATGTGGCTTTATTATTTATCAAATATGCAGAGACCGATAATTTTCTCAAAAACTTTGAAACCTTAACGTTGACGGAATTTAGCGGTCAACTAAAAACCAAAGCCCAAACTCTCGGTACAGGCAGTGATAAATCAATTACTTTAACCTTTAAAGGTAAGTTTAAAAAACTCAATGAAGATTAAAATCGATCGTTATCTAATACGTTTGTTACGTGATAATCTTGGTTATTTTATTCTTTTGGTGTTAATCATAATAATATTTGTTTACAGCCTTTCTTTTTATCAGCAAAAAAATGATCAAAACAGTCAAAGTATCAGCAATATACAGCAGCAAAATGCCGATTATAAAAAAAGAGTCGATTTAATTAACCAGCAGCAAGTACTTTTAAAAGAAAGTATTAATTTGGATAAAATTAATTTGCTGATGACGCAGCTGATCCCTGAAAAAGAAGATATGTTTAGTATTATCTCCGCTTTAAATCAGTTATCGGAAACGACCAGGTTTCAAGTTACCAGTTATACGATCAATGACATCGATCCTAAAAATAAATCGATTTCCATTACGATTAACGGTGAAGGAGACCGCGATGCTTTTTTAAGTTTTTTGGAAAACTATAATCTGGGTAGCGGCAGATTGATTACCATCGATAAAATCGATTATTCGGAAACAAATGCTTTTAATATCAAATTAAAACTTAATTTTTACACTTCCCAAACCAACACTCAGTCGGTAAAGACAGTGGTTAACTTTACGGAAAAAGACAAAAAACTGATTAAAAAAATTGAATCGAAAACTCCAACAGCATCGGAAAGCGCAAGCGGTGATGTAGACGTGGATATCAATTATAAAGTAAAAGACAAACCCTTTTGAGTTATTTTTTAAGCAGTTTTTTGATGCCCTCGGAAAGCTGAGCTCCTTTATTTACCCAAGCATCGAACTTAGCTTGGTCAAGCGAGATTTGAGCGGGATTAGTCAAAGGATTATAAAAACCTAATTTATCCAGATAGTTGCCAGAACGTTTTTTTCTTTTATCAATTACGACGATACGATAACTGGGCATTCCTTTTTTCCCGGTTCTCATTAATTTAATTGTTGCAGCCATAATGAAAATATTTTACACGATCAGGCGAAGTTTTTCCAGTGTATTTTTAGCCGCCTCCTCTTCCGCGTGTTTTTTGGATTTACCTATTCCGATAGCCATTTTTTTATGATTGATCAGAACTGAAATTTTAAATTCTCGGTCATGTTCCGGTCCTTTTTCCTCAAGTAGAATATATTCAGGCGTAGTTTTATATTTTGCCTGAGTAAATTCCTGGAGCCGGCTTTTAGGCGAAAGATAAAGTTTGTTTTTAATAATTAAATTGAGCGTATTCTTAAAAAGAAATTTACTAATGAATTCGTAAGCCGTATCAAAATTCTTTTCCAAAAAGATTGCCGCAATCAGAGCTTCAAAACAATCTGCCAAAAGATTAATATTTTTTCTGCCGTTTTCCTGGTCTTGGCCTTTGGAAAGCAAAAAATATTTTCCTAAATCTAAGGATTTGGCTGCTTCCGCCAGACTTTCGGTCCTGACAATGGCGGCTTTAATTTCCGTGTAATCCCCTTCTTCAAGCTGGGGATAGTGGCGATAAAGATAGATGGAAGTAACTAAAGAAAGAACGCTGTCGCCCAGAAATTCCAACTTTTCATTGGAAGGCAGATAAAATTTTTTATTTTCATTCAAATAAGAGCGATGGATAAAAGCATTAATTAGCAAATCTTGGTTTTTAAACGCAATGCCAATTTTTTTTTCAATATCAACCAGATTTTTCATTTTTTTGGGTTTTCAATTCAATAACTTTACCAAGAACAGCATTGACAAAAGCATAAGCATGCTCTCCGGCAATTTCTTTAGCAAGCTCGATGGCTTCATTGACAATTACCTTGTCAGGATTTTTTTTCTCGAACATCAGTTCATAAACGCTCAGTCTTAAAATCGCCAAATCGGTTTTGGCCATTTTGTCACCGCCGTATTTATCACTATATTGATTAATATGTTTGTCGATTTCTTTGAGATTTTTAATGATATTTCGGGTAATTTTTTCGTCAGGAAAAGGGAGATTGTCTACTTTATGGCTGTAATCGTACGCAAAAAGATTTTGGACAATATTAATTCTTTTTTGGTGCCGGGGATCCATAGGCTTTATTTGTGACATTTTTTGCACAGACGATGGGCAAGTTTTTTTTGACCACAGTTTTTACATTTGACTAATTTTGGTAAAGCCTGCGATTTGGAAGCAATTCTTTTTCCGGTTCTGCGGGTCGAATGCTTTCTTTTGGGTAAAGGAGCCATAAATTAATTTAAATATTATTAATGATTAGATTATATTAAAAAAACAGCAGAAAAACAACGGGATAAGTTACCTGCTACAATATTCATATGTTAACCATTATCTGTGGTGACGATAACTCGACCTCGCGCCAATATTATGTTGATCTGCAAAACCAGCTTAAAAATCAACAAAAAGAAGTAATTTTTTTTAAGGCGAAAGATTTTTTCGATCTGTCTCTGTGGTTGGGTGATTCTTTAATGCTTTTTGCTACAGAAAAAGTCTTTTTTACGGAAAATCTGGATAAATACTACAGTAAGCGCGATAAAATTAACGCGGAAAAAATTGCCAAATTAAGTCAGGATAAAACCATTGAAATATACGACTGGGAAAATAAAGCTCTGTGGGAGTTAAAATTAAAAGCCTTAGCCAAAACTAAAGAATTCAAATTAAGCGCTACGATTTTTAAGCTTTTGGATAGTTTTCAACCCGGCAATAAAAAGGTTTTTTATCAGACGCTAAGTATTTTAACGAAAACCACTGATGCCAGTTTTATTTATTCGATGCTGGTAAGGCAGGTCCGCAACCTCATATTGTTGAAAATGGGACAGGAATTGGAAAGGACTACTCCTTGGCAAGCAGCTAAACTAAAAAGTCTGGCGCGGCTTTGGTCTGAAGAAAAACTTTTGCAAATCTATGAAGCTTTGCATAAAATTGATATGGGTGTAAAAACTAGCACAACGCCTTTTACAGTTAGCCAATCGCTAGATATTATCAGTTGCTATTTCTTATGAATAATACTCAACTTATGCCGGATCATGTTTTTCGCGGTTATGATTTACGAGGAATTGCCGGAACGGAGCTGACTGATGAAAATGTTTACTATTTTGCTAGAGGTTATGCAACTTGGCTTCTGGGAAGAAAGATTTTTGATTGTGTTGTTGGATATGACTGTCGTTTGTCAAGTGAAAGAATAAAAAACCAAATAATCAAAGGTTTGACCGAATCGGGAATCAAAGTTTACGATATTGGCTTATCTTTGTCGCAAATTTGTTATTTTGCCCAGTACTATTTCCGGACGCGGGGAATGCTGATGATTACTGCTTCTCACAATCCCAAAGAATACAATGGTTTTAAAATTGGGTCTGGTTTTTCCGAAACAATGGTTACCGAAGAGATTATCAAGCTCCGCGATCTTATTAAGACGGGTAACTTTATTAGCCTGGAAAAAAAAGGCGAAGTAGTTCAAAAGGATATTTTTCCGATTTACCTGGAAGATCTATTGAAACGTGTCGGTAAAATCAAAAAATTTAAAGTAGTAGTCGATTCAAGCGCTGCCACGACCGGTGTTTTTTTGCCGAAAATTTTAAGAGCAGTTGGCTGCGAAGTTATTGAACAAAATACGAAGCCTGATGGGAACTTTCCGGTTGGTACTCCTGATCCGACGGAAAAAGTAGTTCAGGAAAGATTAGCGCAAGGAGTTGTTAAAGAAAAGGCCGATTTGGGTTTTTCCTATGATTGCGATGGCGATCGGGTCGGCGTAGTCGACAATAATGGAGGTTTATTATGGAATGACAATCTAGTTTCACTCTTTACCAAAGACATATTAGATTCTTTGCCAGGAGAAAAAATTGTCTACAATACGCTTTGTTCAAAACAAGTTGATGAAGTGATTCGTCAGAACGGTGGAATACCGGTGATGTGGTTAACAGGACATTCGTTTATTAAAGCGAAAGTGCATGAAGAGCGTGCCTGTTTTGGGGGTGAACTAAGTGGTCATTTTTTCTTTTCCGATAATTTTTATGGTCACGACGACGGAGCAATAGCTACTTTAAGACTGTTGGCTTATTTGACAAGAGTAAATAAATCATTAAAAGAGGCAGTAGCTGAATTGCCGCAATATATTTCCAGTCCGGAGGTAAAAATCGGTTGTCCGGATGACAAAAAGTTTAAACTGGTAAGCGAAAAAATTGCCGTTGAGATAAAAAAACTTTACCCGCAGGCAAAATATGTAGAGATCGATGGCGTAAGAATGGATACTCAAAATGAAATGCTGGTAGTCCGCGCTTCACAGAACGGGCCTTATCTGACGGTTAAATTTGAAGCGAAAGAGCAGGATAAGTTTGATTTGCTAAAAAAACAAATAAGTGATATCTTACATCAATTGTCTGAGGTGGATTTTAGCAAAGGTTCAAATACTGAATCATTAAATTAATAGCAAAGCAAATATAAAAATGGAAGAGCAAGAAAAAAAACCGGAAAAAAAAATTACTCTTTCCAAATACACTCAGGCTTTGGTTGATAATCTGAAAAAGATTGTTCCTAAAAAAAAGCCGGATGATCTTTCAAAAATCAATGTCTCCCAAACAGTGTCTTTTTTAGCAATTGCTTACGAAAAACTTAGAAACGCTGTTGAGTATCGTGAAGATCACCAGGTGCGTCGCGCGGCTATCGAAAGAATTCTTAAAAGAAGACTAATGATTAATCCGGAAGGAAAAGGAGAAGCGGAAAATCTGTTGCGCGAACTGCTTTGGGCGCGTTATTTTGAAAACAACAGTTTAGGTAACGAAGATATTGAAGTTGTCCAAAAAATCATTAATCAGTTTTTTTATCTGAAAAAAGCTTTAGTGAGCGGCCGAGAACAAAAAGATCAAGTTTATCTTTACCAATTTTTATTGGATTTGCTGACTGCGGAAATAGAAGAAACTTTACATCCGGAAGGCTCTTCCAGAAATGCCAGCTTTACTTTTTTTATTTTTCAGGTTTTAAGAAAAAAAATAAAAATCGATGAGATTAACGAAAATTTAAAGGACGCTTATTTTTTAGCGGCCATTGAAAAAGCTTACCGTCGCAGTGATAATTCCTATCAGCGCTATCATCTTTTTGTTACTTTATATAATAAATCTCTTAAAGATTATTCTAATGAAGATTTAGACAAATTAATTACAAAACTGCCACAGATCTGCAAAAAAATTGATGAAATTATCAAAAGTCCTTATGTTGACAAATTAACGCGTTATGCAAAATCACAACTGCCTCCTTTTTTGATTTTAATTGAGATTATCAAAAATAAATTTAATGATCTGGAAAATATTTTGACGGACAAAGACAAATTATGGCAGGAAGTTGAGGAGACCTGTCGTGAACGTTACCAATATTTAAAGTCACGCATTGGTAAGTTGGCATTGCGCAGTTTTATTTATATTTTTTTGACCAAAATGGCATTTGCCTTAATTTTGGAATACCCGGTTTCGTTGTATATTTATCATGAAGTAAATATTACCTCTGTTATCATCAACAGTATTTTTCCGGCAATTTTAATGTTGATCATCATCTACTCTTTTCGACTGCCCAACGAAGAAAATACCAAAAAAATATTTCAAAGAATCGTCGATATCGTAAATGTCGATAAAAGTTTTGAGACTACTGTTAATTTTATTCCTAAAAAATCCAAAGTGAAAAAACCAATTTTAATTTTTGGTTTTACGATTTTTTACACGCTTACTTTTGTCGTAACATTAACGTTGATTTATGAAATGCTGTCTTTATTGAATTTTAATTTGATCAGCCAAATTATCTTTATCTTTTTTATCAGCGTAGTGACTTTTTTCTCCTTTAGGATCAAGCAGTTGATCAACGAATACCGCCTGGAGGAAAAATCCGGAGTACTCTCCCCGCTGATGGATTTATTTTTTATGCCAATCCTTTCTTTAGGAAAATTTTTCAGCAGTGAACTTTCCCGCCTTAACTTTCTGATTTTTATTTTTGACTTTATTATCGAAGCGCCTTTTAAACTGGTTTTTGAAATTGTGGAAGAATGGATTTCATTTGTTAAAAAAAGAAAAGACGAAATTATCTAACCTTTATGATTGGTCTTGCTCCTATGGACGGTGTGACTGACGCCGCTTTCCGCAAAATTGTCGATGAGTACGGCCATCCGGATCTGCTTTTTACCGAATTTGTCAATGTCGATGGATTAAATATTGGCAAAATCGGAATTTACAGTCATTTGATTTATCACCCAACAAAAACGCCGCTTTTTGCTCAGCTTTTTGGTAGTGATCCGAAATATTTTTATAATGCGGCTTTACTTATTTGCTCCTTAGGTTTTTCAGGGATTGATATTAACATGGGTTGTCCGGATAAAAATGTAGTCAAAAAAGGAGGAGGCGCAGGTCTAATCAACAATCCGATTTTGGCAAAAAAAATTGTTCAAACTGTTAAACAAGCAGTAACCGATTGGAGTAACGGAAAAAAGATTAACGATTTAAACTTAAGACCGGAAATATTCGATTGGATTGAAAATTTCAGGAAAAGTAAAAAAATCATGGATGCAAGAAAAAAATTACCGGTAAGCATTAAAACACGTCTCGGATATGACAAAATCCTTACTAAGGAATGGATCAGTAATTTACTTGAGGTGGAACCGGCGATCATTACAGTTCACGGGAGAATTTTAAAACAACTTTATAGAGGAAAAGCCAATTGGGAAGAAATCGCACTGGCGGCAAAATTAGCGGAAAAATCAGCGACAAAAATATTTGGCAACGGTGACGTGCAATCAAAAAAAGAAGCTGAGGAAAAAATAAAAAAATATCACGTTGCTGGAATTTTAATAGGACGGGCGGCTTTGGGAAATCCCTGGGTTTTCCGCGACTATTTTCCATCGACCGCAGAAAGATTTCAAACAATGCTGCGTCATTGTGAAATTTTTATGGAACTGACACCAAACTTAAACTTTCTTTCTTTAAGAAAACATTTATTGTGGTATTTAAAAGGAGTGGACAATAGTCACCAATTAAAAAATCAGTTGGCGCAGGTAAAAAATATTGAGGAAGTAAAAAAAGTTATAGCTTTTAGTAAATCAATTTGTTAAATTTAGACTATGGAATCATCAGAGATGGGCAATATTGAACAAGCGATTATTCCGGGATGGCAAAAAAAAGTGAATGATATTTTTTCCTGGATTGCTTGGGGACTGTTGGTTTTTTTGATTATCCCGAC
>Ga0172375_10001777_pt1 | contig 34385 bp, 31 predicted proteins | sample LakKiv1m_FD_114537 | JGI IMG/M metagenome (GOLD analysis project Ga0172375, IMG submission 114537) | Freshwater microbial communities from Kabuno Bay, South-Kivu, Congo - kab_092012_11.1m | ecosystem: Environmental > Aquatic > Freshwater > Lake | place: Democratic Republic of the Congo... | reverse complement strand
TCTCGGCGTGGGCGTACTAGTTTTATAAAAAGGTTTAAATTAAAAGATAAACTTACAAAAATGAATCAAAAAATTGCATTAAAAATAATATTCTTTATTTCTATAGCAGGTATCTTATTCTCAGGATATCTTAGTTTTACAGAATTATTTATGAACTTTTGTGGTGCTTCTGCACTTGGAATGGGTAAATGTACCAATGTTTTACAGATTCCTGCGTGTGTTTATGGTCTTTTTATGTATATTATTGTTTTTGTTTTTTCTTTTTTAGGTTTGAAAAATAAAAGGAAAAATTAATAAAACTTTTTTAAACTTTGATATGTTCTTTTCTTAATGAAATTAGGGATATTATTCTCAGGAGGTAAAGATTCTACTTACTCTGCATTTCTTGCTAAAAAACAAGGTTATGAATTAGTTTGTTTAATTAGTTTAATTAGTAAAAATCAAGATAGTTATATGTTCCATACCTCTGCAATAAATCTTGTGAAAAAACAGGCAGAACTCATAGGCCTTCCTATAATTCAAGAAGAAACTAAGGGAGAAAAAGAAAAAGAATTAATTGATTTAAAAAAAGCTATAAAAAAAGCTGTTGAAAAGTATAAAATTAATGGGATAACTACAGGAGCATTAAAATCAGTTTATCAAGCCTCAAGAATACAAAAAATTTGCGATGAATTAAATATTAAATGTATTAATCCTTTATGGCAAAAAAACCAAATTGAATTATTAAACGAATTAATAAAAAATGACTTTGAAATAATTTTAAGTGCTGTTGCAGCTTACCCTTTAGATAGTTTATGGGTTGGCAGAAAAATTGATAAAAACTTTATTAATGAAATTGAGAAATTATCAAAAAAATATGAAATAAACCCTGCTGGAGAAGGGGGGGAATTTGAAAGTTTAGTGATAAACTGCCCGTTATTTAAGAGCAAATTAGATGTTTCTTTAATTGAAATTATAGGGGAAAAATATTCTTGGAGAGGCGTTTTTAAAATTAAAAACGAAAAGTGAAATAAAGAGTAAAATGAAAAGTGAAATAAAAAATTTGAGTCAAAAAGAGAAAGAACAGCACTTTTTAATTAATGAAGATATCTTAAAAAAAGAAATATTAATCTCTAAAATAAAGAACACTGAAAATGTCTTAGAAATAGGGGCAGGAGATGGTAGATTAACAAGGCTTATAGCAAAAAGGGCTAATTTTGTTTTAACATTTGAAAAAGATTTTTCTTTAAAAAAATCAATTGAAAAAAATCTATCTGAATTTAAAAATATAAAAATAATCTATGATAATGCATTAAAATATTCTTGGAGAAATTTTTATAAGATTATTTCTAACATTCCTTATTCTTTATCCGGTCCAATATTAGAAAAGGCTATACAAGAAGATATTCAAGAAATGATTTTGATTGTTGGAGAAAATTTTAAGAAAAAACTAGAATCTCAAGAGAAAATAGGGTTAATTGCTAATCTTTTTTTTGATATTAATTTTTTATTAAAGATAACTAACAAAGATTTTTATCCAATACCTAGAACCGATTCTTGGCTTATTCATTTTAAAAGAAAAAAAGATAAAGATTTTGTTGATATAACTCTAAGAAATATCTTTTTATCAGAAAGAAAAATAAAAAACGCTTTAATTTATTCTTTATTAAAAGAGGGTTTTACAAAAAAAGAAATTAAATTATTAATAAAAAATAATTTATTTAACACAAATTCCTTGAATAAAAAATCAATGAATATAACCAAAAATCTTTTTTTAAAGATTAGAGATTTTTTAAATGAAATAAATCAAAAAGATAAAATAAAATTGTAAAATATTAGATACCTTTATATACAAATCTTGTTTTTTTCAATGATGGTAAAAATATTTATTTCTAAAAAAGGAATTTTTAAAAAGATAGATAAGGAAGACATTAAAAAATATTTGGCTGATAAAGAATCTTCTATATGGATTAATTTAGAATCTTCGTCTAATGAAGAAATATCTTTTTTAAAAGATAAATTGAATATACATCCTACTACAATAGAAGATATTTTTTCAGAACAAACTTCTTCTAAATATGAAGATTTGGATGACTACAATTTTATCGTATTTCAAGGAATTAAAAAAATTGAAAATTTTAATGTAGAAACTTATAACATTTCTTTTATACAAGGAAAAAACTTTTTGATAAGCTTTTGTAATCAAAAAGAAAGTGTGATTAATGAACTATTAAAAAATGATAGAAAAATTCAAACTCTTTTAAATAAAGGAGAAACTTATATTTTCCATTACCTATTAGATAAATCAGTGGATCATTACTTAAAGATTAAAATAGAAACTAATGGTGAATTTCAAAAATTAGAGAAAGACTTCTTAAATCTTTATGGAAAAGATTTTTTATCCAAAATTTATTCTTGGGAAAACCTTTTTATTGAATTAAGGCATTTGTCTGAGTCTATTACCGATTTGTGTTTAACCTTATTAAAACCCAATGAACAAGAAAAAGAACTTGTACCTTATTTTCAAGATGTTTATGATCATGCCTTAAAGACAAAAGAGGGTTATGAAACTATTTTAAAGAGAATTGATGGATTAGAAGAATGGTATGCAACTATGACCAATCTTAAAACAAATGAGATTATTAGTTATCTAACTGTTTTAACTGCGATCATGATGCCTTTAACAATTATCCCAGGAATATACGGAATGAATATTAATCTTCCATTTCAAAATAGCAAATTTTCTTTTTTAATTGTTGCAGGAATAATGCTTTTTTTAACTCTTATTATGATTATTATTTCTATAAAAGTGGGGTGGATTGAAATAAAAAAGAAAAAGTTAAGAGCTTCTAATCCTTAACATAACTAAATATCTAAAAACATTTATATATTCTTTTGGTTTTATTTAATAATTAAGAGGCAATTAATTCAAATTTTATATGAATAAAAAAAGTTCTAATAAGTCTATTGAATTGAAAAAGATTAAAGGTTTTTTAACTACTTTAAATGGTCATCAAAAAGCTTATGTAAACCTTAAATTAAAAGATCCTAAAAATGGAGAGTATTTACTTGGAGTTTTTCATCTTGTTCCAGGGAATTCATTAAATATCTTGCAATCTGCCGCAGAAGTAGCTGCAGAATCTTCAACAGGGACAAATTTTAAAGTTCAAACAGAAACAAAATTTTCTAGAGAAATGAATGCTTTAGTTTACCAAATAAATCTAAGCAAAAATCTCGTTTGGATTGCTTATCCTTGGAGATTATTTGATCGCCAAGGAAATATACAAAATATATTGACTTATATAGTTGGGAACGTGTTAGGAATGAAAGAAATAAGTGCTTTAAAATTATTAGATGTTTGGTTCCCACCTTCAATGCTTGAACAATATGATGGACCAAGTTACACTTTAGATGATATAAGAAGATATCTTAATGTTTATGACAGACCTATCTTAGGGACTATAATCAAGCCAAAAATGGGTTTGACTTCTTCAGAATATGCGGAAGTTTGTTATGACTTTTGGGTAGGAGGGGGAGATTTTGTTAAAAATGATGAACCTCAAGCAGATCAAGACTTTTGCCCATATGAAAAAATGGTTTATTATGTAAAAAAAGCGATGGATAAAGCAGTTAAAGAAACTGGGAAGAAAAAGGTTCATTCATTTAATGTTTCTTCTCCTGATTTTGATACTATGATTAAGAGATGTGAACTTATTAGGAAAGCTGGATTTGAAAAAGGAAGTTATGCTTTCTTAATTGACGGAATCACTGCTGGTTGGATGGCTGTTCAAACCTTAAGAAGAAGATATCCTGATGTTTTTATTCATTTTCACAGAGCAAGTCATGGAGCATATACTAGACAAGAAAATCCAATTGGTTTTTCTGTTTTAGTTTTATCTAAATTTGCAAGACTAGCAGGAGCTTCTGGAATACATACTGGAACAGCAGGTGTTGGAAAGATGAAAGGAAGCCCTGAAGAAGATATTGTTGCAGCAAAGAATATTTTAAACTTAAGTTCAAAGGGTTATTTTTTTGAACAACGTTGGGGAAAGATCCCTGATACAGATAAGGATTTTATAAATCTAGTCCATGAAGATTCTCTTCATCATCTAATCTTAAAAGACGATTCATGGAGAGGCATAAAAAAATGTTGTCCAATTATTTCAGGAGGTTTAAATCCCACTTTATTGAAACCATTTATAGAATTAATGGGTGGAATTGATTTTATTACAACAATGGGAGCAGGAGTTCATGCTCATCCTAAAGGAACAAGAGCAGGAGCAGCAGCACTAGTTCAGGCATGTGAAGCTTACCAAAAAAAGATTGATATAAAAGAATATGCTAAATCTCACAAAGAATTAAAAGAGTCTATAGATTTTTTTACAAAAAACAAAAAAGATTTAGAAAAATCAATGAATTCTGAGAGAATTTAATTAGGGGATATTCATCAAATTTAATTCTTATTTAAAAAACAATTTTTATAGATTAGTATTAATTAAATTTAAATAGAATCATTCAATTTGTTTATTATTAAATAAAATAACCCTATCTTTTATTATTTATAAAATGAAACATCTTGTAGGATATACAAAACTAAATATTAAGAACAAATCTGGGAAAAGAAGAATTAAAACTCTTGATAATTTAGATAAACAAAAAGAACAATATTTAGAATTAGCTGAAAAAATAGTTGATAAATCGAATATTATAATTGAACTATTAGATTCTCGATTTATAAAAGAGACAAGAAATAAAACTATTGAAAAAAAGGTAAAAGAAAAAGATAAAAAAATAATTTATGTTTTAAATAAAATTGATTTAACTGAAGATAAACAAAAAGTCTATAGACAAGTTTCATTTTTATTACCAAGAGTTTTTGTTTCATGTAAAAATTATAAAGGAATAAGTGAATTAAGACAAAAAATAAAAAGTATTTCAAAGAAAATAAAAGCAGAAAAAACAAATTTAAATAAGGTTATAGTTGGAGTGATTGGTTACCCTAACACTGGAAAAAGCTCTCTTATTAATATTCTTACAGGAAAAAATTCTTTAGGTGTAAGTCCAAAAGCAGGATTTACAAAAGGAATTATTAAGATAAATCTAACAAAAGACATTGCTATATTGGATAGTCCCGGAATAATTCCAGATGAAAAGTATTCTAATACCAATAATGCTCTAATGATTGAACAGGCTAAAGTAGGAGCAAGGGATTATACTAATTTAAAAAATCCTGATCTGTTTGTCTTAAAAATAATGAAAGAATATCCCGGATTATTGGAAAAATATTATTCCTTAGATTTAAAAAAGACTAATGGAAATCCTGAAACTTTAATTGAATGTTTAGGTAGAAAAAGAGGATTTTTAATAAAAGGGGATTCTGTAGATGAAGACAAAACTTCTAGAATAATCCTTAAAGACTGGCAAGAAGGAAAGATAAGAATTTAATTATTAAATCAAAAGATTTAAAAATAGGATTCATTATCCAAACTTAATTAAAACCATTAAAAACAAAATGGCAAAAGACAAAACTGAAGAAAGTTCTGAAGATGAAGAAGACTTCGATGAAGAAGGAGAAGAATCCGAAGAATTCGATGATGATGAAGGGGACGAATCTGAAGAAGAATCTTCTGACGACGAAGACTGGTAAATAAAACTTTATTTTTTATTTTTTATTTAATAAAAAAATAATTTCATTAATTTAAAATGAAAAAAGAAATATTATTAATCTCTTTATTTCTTTTGTTACTTTTTTCTTTTTTATATTTTTCTCCATTTAAATACAAACAATTTAACATTTTAAATAACCAGACTGATTTTAATTTTACTTTAAATACTTCAGATCAATTAAATTTATTTTATCCTAATATGAGATTTTCTTCTTCAAATATTTCTTACAAATTTTATAATTGTGAAAATCTTAAGATTGAAGATATGATCAAATCATTTATTATCATCCAAAATCTTTCTGTATTAACCTTCTATCCTGTAGATGATGATGAAGAAATATCTATATTCTGCGAACAGAGAAAAGAAAATTTTAATAAATTTTCTATAGCTGGAGAAGGAGGTCCAACAAATATTACTATTTCTGGAAATTTTAAAATTATAAAAAAAGGAGAAATTCATTTAATAAAAAAATCTGATTGTAATACCCCCAATGTTGCGATTCATGAGCTTCTTCATGTTTTGGGATTTAATCATTCAATAAACAAATTAGATATTATGTATAATGTAACTGATTGTAATCAAAAAATAAACCCCTCTTTAATTTCTTATCTTAATAATCTTTATTCTATTCCTTCTTTGCCAGATTTAGAAATTGATAATCCCTCTTTTATTATTCATGGAAGATTTTTAGATTTAAATTTAAGTATTTATAATTATGGGTTAGTTTCTTCTAAGGAGTCATCTCTTTTAGTCTATGAAAATGATAAAAAGATAGATAATTTTAGTGTGGAAGAATTATGTGTCGGATGTGGTAGAATAATCTCATTGGGGAATATCGGGATACCCCAAAATAATATTAAAAATATTTCAATTGAAATAAAAACAAATGAAGAAGAATTAACAAAAGAAAACAATAAAATAAATATAAATTAAATTTATTCATCGAGATCTAGTTCATCAATTACACTCTCTATATCATCCTCTGGAATTTCTCCCATATTATCCTCCCCTTTTCAAAATTTTAAAGAGATTCGTATTTTTAAACTTTTATATTCAACAGAAGAATTAATCATTTTTTAAAATGGATTTAAATCCCCTCACCAAGAATCGAACTTGGATAGGTCGGTCTACAGCCGGCTGCATTACCATTATGCTATGAGGGGTTATTAATGAATATTCAGGAAAACTTTTAAATCTTTTTATTGATATTTTACTTATTTTAAACTATCTTTTTCAATATAAAAAAGGAATTATAAAAGGTAATCATAGCGGGGGTGGGATTTGAACCGCACGACCTTCGGGTTATGGGCCCGACGAGCACTCCAGGCTGCTCTACCCCGCTATTCTGATGTAAATTATAGCTTCTTATGGCTTTTAAAATTAACTATATACAAACCTTTTTTATATATCTCTCAGTAAAATAATCCTTAAAAATATCCTTTTTCAAATGATTTAATGGGAAATAGAGATTGGAATCCAAAATATAAACTTTCTTACCTTCCCTTATCCTTAAGAAACATCTTCTTGAAGGAAGCAGAAACTTTATACCAAGAACTGACTAATAATCGTCTTAAAGTTGTACTTGTGCCTGCACCAAATCCCACACATTATAATCACAAAATAAGAGTTGTAGAAAATAGTAATCCAGAATGGTATTCCTCTTTATACTTTGAAACAAATAGAGGTAAAAGAAGATTATTTGAGAAGTCCATATCTAGATTAGTAAAAGGTGAAGATCAAGATTTTAATGAAAAAAATGAAAAATATTCTTATGACCAATTATTTAGAGAATTAATTTATTCTAGATTACTAGTCGGATATATTGAAAGAGGGGAATACTTTACTGAACCAAACAATAAAATTAGGAAATATTTTAATCTTGAGTCTATAAATTTGAATAAAAAAGAAAAAGAATAGACAACCATATTAAATGATTATCTTTAAAAATAAAGAATTTTTCTTTAAGATATGTTAATACTTGGAATTGATGATGCAGGAAGAGGGCCGGTTATTGGGCCTATGATCATTGCAGGCTGTTTAATTGATTCTAAATTTGAGAGAGAATTAAAAAATTTAGGAGTAAAAGATTCTAAACAATTAACTCAAAAAAGGAGAGAATTCTTATTTGAAAAAATAAAAGAATTTGCAACAAAATATGAATTTGTTATTATAACTCCTGAAGAAATAGATTCTTCAAATAAAAATAATCTTAATCTTAATGAATTAGAAGCAGTTAAGATGGCTGAAGTGATAAATAAAATAAATAATGGGAAAGAAAAGATAAAAGTAATAATAGATTGCCCCTCTGTTTCTATAAACAAATGGAAAGATTTCTTAAAAATGAAAGTCGAAAATCTTTCAAACTTAGAAGTTGTTGCGGAACATAAAGCTGATGTTAATTATGTTGAAGTGTCTGCTGCTTCTATAATAGCTAAATGTGTTAGAGAACAAGAAATGGATAAATTAAGAGAGATTTATGGAGAACAAATTGGATCAGGTTATCCTTCTGATCCAAAAACATGTACCTTTCTTGCAACAAATTCAAAAAAACATAAGGATAAAGGAATATTTAGAAAATCTTGGAGTACATGGCAAGAAGCTTGTTCAAAAACTAAACAACAAAAATTATTTTAAAATGAAGAAAGGAGTTGTTGCTGTTATTAATTATAATGGAAAGATTTTAATTGGTAAAAAAAGGAGCGATTCTAGTAAAAAATTTGCTGGGATGTGGCATATTCCTGGAGAAGGATTAAATTTAAATGAATCAGTTAAATCTGGATTATTGCGATTAATGAGAGAAGAGCTTTGTTCTTCTAATTCAAGAATTAAAACAACTTTGGGTAAATGCCTAGGAAAAAGTTATTCTCCTTCAGGAAGAGTATTAACTTGGTATGAATGTTTCGTTGATAAAGATAATTTTGAGGCAGGAAGTGATTTAGAGGAGATTAAATGGGTGGATAAAAATAAAGTTCTTCAAGAATGTAATTCTAAGCAATTAAATATTGGCCTAAAGGTATCAAAAATTATTTTAATAGTTAAATTTAAATTTATAAAAAATTTTAATATAAAGTGAGTGTAAGAATAAACCTTAAAGATATAGCATTTACCACTTCTTTTATTTTAAATAATGTTAAAACTATTTCTCAAATAAAAAAGGATTTAACTAATCAAGATTGTTATGTTAATTTAAATAAAAGACCAGTTAATTCAGAAAAAATTATTACAATGGAAGAATTTTTTGAAGATGTTTCTGGAGATATAGAATCTATTTGTTATTATGATGGTAGAATTTTTTACAAAGTTGGGAATGAATTTCATACTCCTGAAATAGCAATGGTTTTTAATGAAATATATGGTAAAAGTTAATTTAAGACTTAATCCTTAAAAACCCAAAAATATTATTATATTTATGGTTTATATTAAAAAATTGGTGATTTATGGATTTAAAAGCTTTCCAAGGAAAACAGAGATTCCCTTCTCTCCTGGAATAAATGTTATTGTTGGTGCAAATGGTAGTGGAAAGAGTAATCTTTCTGATGCTTTATGTTTTGTTTTAGGAAGATTAAGTATTAAATCTATGAGAGCAGCTAAAGCGGGAAATTTAATCTTTTTAGGAAGTAAAGCAGCATCACCTTCCAAGGAAGCGAGCGTTGAGATAATTTTAGATAATAAAAACAAAATTTTTTCCTTAGATAAAGAGGAAGTATCTATAGAAAGAGTAGTAAGAAGAAATGGCCAAAGTATTTACAAAATTAATAAAGAAACAAAGAGCAGACAAGAAGTTCTTACAGTTCTTGCTGAAGCAGGAATAGACCCTAACGGATTTAATATTGTTCTTCAAGGAGAAATACAAAATTTTGTAAGAATGCAGACAGAAGAAAGAAGACAAGTTATAGAAGAAGTTGCAGGTATTTCTATTTATGAAATGAGAAAAGAAAAATCTTTGCAAGAGCTAAATAAAACAGATGAAAAATTAAAAGAAATAAATTCTATATTAAGAGAGAGGTCTATTTATTTAAATAATCTTGAAAAAGAGAGACAACAAGCTTTAAAATTTAAGAAGTTAGAAGAAGAAACTAAAAAATTAAAAGCAAGTATTTTAACTGCAGATCTAACACAAAAGAAAAAAGAAATGCAAGAGATTAATGATAAAATAAATACTTTAAATAAAAATACAGAAAATGAAAAAAATAACTTGCAGAACATAAAGTCTTCTATTGAAACTTTAGAATCAAAAATTTTATTAATCAATTCTGCAATACAAAAAGCTACAGGTACAGAACAAGAGTCTTTAAATCAAGAAATAATAAATATTAGAACCTCTTTGGCCGGATTAAATGTAAAAAAAGAAAACTATGAAAAAAAGATTTTTTCATTAAAAAAAGAGAAGGTTGAATTAGGAAATTTAATCTTTTCTTTAGAAAAAGAAATAAACGAACTTCAGAAAGGAAAACCCTCTAATTCTTTAGACAAAAAAGAAATAGAACATAAGAAAAAAGACTTAGAAGATTTAGAAAGTAAAAGAAAGAAATTTTATTCCATAAAATCAGAATTAAAAATTTTGAAAGAGAGATTAGAAGATAAAAAAAACAATCTTTCTTATTATGTTAATGAATCAGATTTTTTAATTAAAGAGATTAAGTCTCTTTCAGAGGGGATTATTGATTTAAAAATTAATCCTGACAAGATTGAAAAGCTTAAAATTTCATTGAATGAAAAAAAGAGTCTTTTAGAAAGTTTGTCTAAAAGGGAATTAGAATTAGAAAAAAATTCAAGTGCTATGGAAAATGAAATAGAAAATCAAGAAAAAACACTAGAAAAAATTTCTAAAATGGATATATGCCCTTTATGTAAAAGTAAAATAACCCCCGATCATATAAAAAATATTCATAATGAGTCTTATAATAAAATAAATACTTTAAAAATTGAGATTGAAAAGTCAGATAAAGAAATCAGTGAAACTTATAACAAAAAAAAGATTTTAAACCAAGAAATAGAAGAATTAATCTACAATATTTCAAAGGCAAATTCGGACATAATAAAGTTATCTTCTATAAACGAAAAACAATCAAAAATAAAAGAGATTCAAGAAAAAATAAACCTCTTAAATGATGAAATAATTGATTTAGAAAAGAGAAATAAAAATCTTGAAAAAGAAATTGAAGAAAATTCTAATATAGAAGAAAAATATGAATTTGCTAGACTGGAGATACAAAATTTATCTTTAATAAATAATGAAAACTTAGATTCTGAAGCTTCTTTTAAAACTAGAGAATTAGAAAGAATAAAATCTTCTTTAAAAAATAATTCTCATGAACAAGAAGAAATAATTCAAGAATTAGATGAATCAATGAAAAGCATAAATCTATTAGAAAAAGAATTAGAAAAAAAGAAGAAACAAGAACAAGAGATTATAGAAAAATTTAATAAATTTGTGTCTGAAAAAGATACTTATCAAAAACAAATAAGAGAAAAAGAATTTGAAATTTCTCAAAAACAAAATAAAATTTATGAAACTGAGCAAAGTATAAATAATTATAAAATAGATAAAGCTAAAGTTAATGCAGAAATTTCTAATTTTGAAATGGAACTTTTGAACTTTCAAAATATAGAAATAATAAGAGGATCTAAAGAAAGTCTTAATGAACGATTATTAAAATGCAATCAAGAACTTTCTTCCCTAGGCTCTATAAATTTAAGAGCTTTAGAGGTATATGATCTTGTAAAACAAGAGTATGATTCTATCAAAGAAAAAGCAGAACAAATTCTTAAAGAAAAAGAGAACATATTAAAGATTATAGAAGAAATTGATATAAAGAAAAAGAGAACATTTATTCAAACTTTTAATTCTGTAAACGAAGTTTTTTCAAGAAATTTTTCGCAGTTAAGTCAAAAAGGCCAGGTATTCTTAGAACTTGAAGATAAAAAAGACCCATTTTCAAAAGGAGTTAATATTATCCTTAAAGCAGGGCACGGGAAAGTTTTTGATATAAAATCTTTGTCAGGAGGTGAGCAAACTTTAGTTGCTTTATCTTTAATCTTTGCTATACAAGAGTATAAACCCTATTATTTTTATATATTTGATGAAATTGATGCTGCTTTAGACAAAAGAAACTCTGAGAGACTAGCTGAATTATTGAAGAGATATATGCAGAAAGGTCAGTATATAGTGATAACTCATAATGATGAGGTTATGGCAAATGCAACTAATCTTTATGGGGTTAGTATGAATGAAGGAGTAAGTAAAATAATAAGTTTAAGATTAAATGAAGAATAATTATCTTTATTGATTTAATTCTAAAAATTTATTTAAACAATATCCTTTAAATCTGCAATACATTTTTTCTACTTCTTGTCTATTTGAGATATGCAAATCTTTTATATTAAGATGGTCTATTGCTTTTTCAATGTTCATTAAATCTTCATAAGAAATTTTATTTTCTTGATACATTATACAGGTTTCGGTCATACAATTAATCAAAGCAATAGTAAACTTTTCATTAAAATTAATACTTTTATTATTTGAAACTAATAACAATTTTGTCAATCCTTCTTTTTCTTTAAGAATATTCCCTATAGTAAAAATAAAACTTGCATTATGGTATAATTCCAATATAGGTTTTAGTTTACTATTCTCTTTAAATCTTGATTTTAAAATAGGATAAGCACATAAAAAGTCTAAACTATCATTATTTAATATTGCTTTTTTGTAAATATCAAATAAGTCATTATCTTGATAGCTTTTAAATTTAGACTTAATAGTTTCTTTATCTTCTTTTATATATTGGCTTATATCCATTTTGTCTAGTTTTTATTAAAGTTTAAACTGAATATTCAAATAATAAAAATAAAAAAATAATAAAAATAAAAAATAAAAAGAAATTATCTAATAGTAGCTTTCTCCAAAATCTTCTGTTTTCTGTGGTTTCTTTGTTATTAATATTACCAATGCTACCAATAAAACTAGGAAAACAATTCCTAAAACTATTGTTAGAACGAAAACAGCATCAGTCTTTGTTGTAGCCTTATTTGAGCCCTGAAACTTGAAAGTTCCTAAAACTTGATTGTTATATAAAACACTTGCATCAAAGTTATAATCTCCTTCAGGAGTTTCTATTGAAACAACCTTACTTGAAGTAGGAGGTAAAACAACTGCTACCTCATTAGAGTCATATACAATTTTGTAGACTCTTAGTTTACTTGTTGGATTAAGTAACACTAAATCATTTCCAGATTTCATAATCAAATCTGAAACACCATTGTCTACAATAATCTTCTGAGTTAAAGTTGCTTTTGTTTCATCATTTTCAGCTTTAACAGATAAAGCATATTCCCCTGATTTTGCTGTAAAGGGAATTTCAACATAGACTCTTGCATTAACTGTATTTGTTTCATCATTATCATTTGAGCTATCTTCAAGAGAAACTAAATCTCCCAAATAAGCCTTTTTTTCAATGTTTAACTCTGGAACACTTACAGTAACAAAGATATCTTTTGCATCATTATACCCTACATTTTTCAAAACTACATCTATGGGGATAGATTGTCCTGTTTCGATAGTGTTTGGTGTAAGGATAGATTTTATAGCTAATTCATAAGATGGCTTTTGAACTCTTACCTTAATATCTTTAATATCATCATTCTCATAATCTTTATTCCAAATTTTGATATTAAGAGTTAAATCATTACTTAACTCTTCTTCACTAAGGTCTTTTGGAACTTGTATCTCTAAAGTTTCTATATAAGTTTTTCCTTCTTCAACATCGAATAAAGGAGTTACTTCAGTAATAGTATCTTCTTGACTTTCAAGTTCTGTTCTTACTCTCATGTCTGATGCACTTAAAATTGCATTACCATCTTTGTCAAGTCCTAAATCTGTTATTGTGAATTTAACCTTTACTTCTAAAGTTTCACCAGAAATAACACTTGCAGTTTGAGCACCTGCTCCATAAACAACAATATCATTTACTGTAACAGAATCTACTGTTGGATCAGTTAAATCATTTGTTGCACTTATGTTGGCTGCTAAAAATAAGAAACTTGCTACTAACAAAAAAGAAACTAACATCCTTTTTGTATTCATTTTTATTTTTTTGTCCTTTTTTTAATTGCAGAAAACTTAGTTTTCTGTAAATCTCTTAAACCTTGACACTTTATAAACTTTATGATGACAACAAAGTGAGATTATTATATAGTACTAAATGTTAGTAACAGATAGTAACATAAATCTCTTATTAAGGTTAAATTTTTATTAATTTTTACCCAACTCTTTATCTATTTTTAATCCTAAAATTGAATCTTCTATTGGTGAAGGACTTTCATTAATTATTACAATTTCTTTTCTAGTTTTTAATAATTTTTTGATTAATATCTCTAGTCTTTCTTTTTCAGTTCTTTTATGTCTCCTTTCCCCCTTTTCATTATATTCTATCCCTGAAAAATGTAAATGCAATTCTTTTTTATCTTTAAATAGATTTAAAGTATAATCAATTTTATCTTCTTTATATCTTGCTAGAATATGTGCAAAGTCTAAACAAAATTCACATCCTGTCTCATCAACAAGTTTTTTAATTTCTTCTATACTTCCAAAAACATTAACCTTCCCCATAGTTTCAGGAGCTAGTTTAGGAGTGTACTCATTTTTTTTAATTTCTTTTTGTATTTCTATAATTTCCTTTTTAATATTTTCATAAGTTTTATCTTTTTCCATTTTCCCATAATACCCTGGATGAAAAACGATTCTATATGCTTTTAATAAAGTCCCTATTTTGCAACATTCTAAAATTCTTTGTTTACTCTTTTCAATCTTCTCTTTTTCTAATGAGTTAAGATTTATCCAGTAAGGAGCGTGAATGCTTAACTTAATTCCTAATTCCTTAGCTTTATTTCCAATAATCAATGCATCTTTTTCAGATTTAATATAAACTCCGTAAGTAAAATTAAGTTCGCAAGCTTTTAATCCTAATCTATGATATTCTTCCAAATTGCTTAATGCTTCTTTTACACTTCCTAATCCAGAAGGCCCAAATTTTATATTCATTAAAAATAAAATAAAATAAACTTTAATAGTTTTTTGATAACTCTTTTTTTATAAACTAAGCATCTCTTATTTGTAATCTCTACTTATAATTGCAATAATCTTTTTAAATTAATTAGAATTCAAAATAAAGATGACAATTAATTGTGAGAAATATCTTAAAGAATGTGATAATGCTTTTATCATCAATTCTAATTTAAACCCTTATTCTAACGAACAATGTATTGGATGTAAGTTAAAACAAAGTCAGGATAAAACAAACAAAATTTACAATCTAAATGATTTTTGTGAAGGAATAAAACCTATATTTAATCATTCAGACTATGGTATAAAAATTAATTCTGAAGAAGACTTAACCTCTCTTTACTTTTGCAAAGATAGAACTAAAAAAAATCCAATTAAAATAAGTCTTAAGGATAAATTGATTTCTTATACTTCAAAACCTATAATCTTTAACAAAGAAGTTCTTGAAAATATTTATGGGAAAGTTATTTTATTAAAAGAAATTCATAACTCTTGGACAAGAGAAGGAGTTTTTATTGAAAATACTTCCTGTTTTGATACACCTTCTTTTATAAAATTAATGCATTATAACGATGGAGAACTATTTTTTGCAGTTTCACCTTTAGATTTTGAAAATGATATTCTTACAAAAAAAGAAGACCATATATACCTTTTAAGAATGCTTCATGGGGGAGGGTCTTATCCACTTTGTAAAGAAGGACTTTTACCAAATTATTCCCTTAATAATGAGAGTCTTTTATTTAGAAGATTATTGAATTTTATGACTAATTCTTACAAAAATAAAGATTGGTAAATTATATTATTTAATTTATTTTTACAGATTTTTTACAAGCTTAATAAATTAATAAACGTATTTGTTGAAGAAAAACTTCTTGCTGCAATAACATTAACCTTCCTTTTTTCACAAGCAGTTATTATTGGAATTGTTGCATTTCCATCAATAAGAACAATCTCAGGTCTTTCTTTTATTTTATTAATAATTATAGACAAGGTTTTTGAGGAAACTTCCTTTAATTTATTTAACGAGTTATCTAAAATTAATGCTTTTTTTGTATCTTTTATTTCTTTACCTAAACTTTTAATTTTTTCTTTTAAATCTTGATTTATTTCAAATTTTTTATTATTTTCTTCTTTACCTTCTGTTTCTTTCAAATTATTTTTTTCATGAGTATTATTAAAAAAAGAAGAGAGGAATTCCTCTGCAGGAACCCTCTTCCTTAAATTCATTAAAATTTCTTTACCAGCCAGTTCTTCAACTTCTTTTCCATCAGGGGCTGTTGCAACATATTTAATTCTTGCATTTGCAATTACATTTTGAACAATCAGTTTTCCTCCTCTGTCTCCATCTACAAAAAGGGTTATCTCCTTCTCCTTGCTGAGCTCTTTTATTTCTTCAGGAAGTTTTGTTCCATTCATACAGATTACATTGTCAATTCCATTTCTTACTAGATTTACAACATCTGCTCTTCCTTCTACTACAATTAATTCATTACCTGAAATATCCCCATAAAGAAGTTTAGACTCTCCATATTCTTTTATTGTTGAAATTTTTGCAGAATCTTTAATTTCTGCTGAAATTTCTCTCGAGTCTGTTTTACCTTGGAATTCCTGCATCAACTTTTTGGCTCTTTCTATGATATAATCCCTTTTGTTTCCTCTTACATCTTCTATTTTTTCAACAGAAATTTGAGAATCACAAGGACCTATTTTTTCTATTGTTTCAATAGCAGCTGCAATTAAAGTTGTCTCTGACTGATCAAGTGCAGTGGGTATTTTTATAACACCAACTGTATTTTTTCCTTCTCTTGTCAATTCTACTTCAATTCTTCCAATCTTTCCTTCTTTTTGAAGCTCTCTCATTTCCAAATCAGAACCTAAAAGGCCTTCTGTCTGACCAAATATTGCTCCAATTACATCTGGTTTTTCTAAAGCTCCTTCAGATGAAAAATTGGCTTGTATCATATATTTTATTGATACTGGACTTACTTTTGCCATTTTTTTTCTCCTATAATTTAATTTATTGAAATCTAAGATTTCAAGAATACCTATTACAATATTCATAACCTCTTAACCTTTAAATATTGAATGTGAAAGGGAATTTAATCTATGAATAATTAATTTAGATATTCTTAAATAGATAAAAAATAGACAATTTTTAAATCTTTCCTTCTAATCTCTTCTGTAATCTCATGAATTCTCCAACTTTTCCTAAGTCTTTATATAAAAAGAGAAGTCTGTTTTCTATCTCTTTCTTTTCTTGTTCATTTATATTTAAAGTTAATATCTTTTCATAAGTTTCAATTGCTTTACTCTTTCTCTTTTGATTTTCATAAATTAAAGCTTGTTCTTTATAAAATTGCTTTATGTTTAGCATAATTTTACTTCTTTCTTTTGGATCTATTTCTTCAATCATCTTTTTTAATACTCCATCTGCCTTATCAAAAAATCCAGATTTAATATAAAACTCGGTTTGTTTAACTAAAATATTTGCTTTTTCTTTATTATCATTTGTTAATTCAATTAATCTCGAACAAGAGTCTGCAGCATCGCAAAACATTTTTCTTCCTTGATAAACTTCAATTAATTTTGTTAAAAGAAATTTTTTAATATCTAAAGGTGGATTTTCTTTCAAGAATCTTGTGATATTATCAATCTTAACATAATCTCCTTCTCTAGACAATTCTTTTTCAAGTTCTAACTTTGTCATCTCTTTATTTAACATGCAAAATAAAATATTGATGGGTTTTTAAGCATTTTGTATTTTTTTAGATTTGATTTTAAATTCCAAACCCTATTAAAAGATGTAAATAATCTAATCCAAAATGAACAATAATTCCTATTGAAATCCAAAAAATAAAAGAGATTAATGTTTTTTTTGTTAATTTTATTTTTTTAAAAGCTTCTTTAAGAAAAAATTCTTTATTTTTATCTTCTTTTACTTCTTTTGTTTTAAAATCAATTAAATCAAGAAAGAAAAAAGAAAGAATCATTGTTAAAACTATAATCAACAAAAAATTAAGAGTATGTAATGGATAAAAACCAAGACTACGCTGTATTCCTAAATGAGAACAAGCTGAATCAAAGAATCCAACTTTTCCAATTAATCTATAGTATATATGGTCTAAATCTATTAAATTAGCTAATTCTAATCCCCAAAACATAATCTTATTTCTATAAAAATAAAAAATAATTAAAGGGATTACATAATGAAGAATATACATTTTAATAAAAAATTTATTTTGTATATAAACCTAACTTATCCTAGAAATAAAAAATTAAATTTGTTTTTGTTTTGTTACTTTAATACACATACCTGCTGCAACTGTTTGACCAGCATCTCTTACTGCAAATCTTGCCATATAAGGATTTTCTTTTTGAGTTTCTAAACATAAATTTCCTTGAGGTTGTATTCTTACTTTTGCAACATCTCCGTTTTTCAAGAAGTCAGGATTTGTCTTTACTACTTGACCTGTTCTTGGATCGATTTGTTCTATTAATTCAACAAATTTACAAGGAACTTGAGCTGTATGAACATGAAATACAGGGGTATATCCTTTAGCTAATACGGTTGGGTGATTTATAACTGCAATTTGAGCAACAAATTCTTCTACAACAGGTGTAGGTTTTGAAGCATCACAAATAACATCTCCTCTTGCAATATCTTTTTTACCAACTCCTCTAATATTTACTCCCACATTATCTCCTGCTAAAGCTTCGGGTAAGGATTCATGGTGCATTTCTACTGATTTAATTTCTCCTAATGCCCCTTTTCCTGTTCTTCCTGGAAGTACTATTATTTTTTGATTTGGTTTCATTATTCCTGTTTCAATTTTTCCTACAGGCACTGTTCCAATTCCTGTAATTTCATAAACATCTTGAACAGGCATTCTTAATGGTAAATTTGTAGGTAATTCTGGTTGAGGGAATAAGTCAAATTGTTCCATTAAAGTAGGTCCATTATACCAAGACATATTTGGAGATTTCTTAGCAACATTATCCCCTTTTTGTCCTGAACCTGCAATGAAATTAACTTTTTCTAGTTTGTATCCAACTGTCTTTAATAATGTAGAAGCTTCTTCTTTAATTTTTTCAAATTTAGTTTGATCATAATTTACTGCATCCATTTTATTAATCCAAACACAAATATTTTGTACACCCATTGTTCTTAAAAGCCATAAATGTTCTTTTGTTTGTGGTTCAATTCCTGTAGTAGCAGCAACTACTAAGAAAGCAGCATCAGCTTGGCTTGCTCCTGTAATCATATTCTTAACAAAATCTCTATGTCCTGGAGCATCAATAATTGTTATTTGGTATTTTTGAGTCATAATCTTTTTGTATGCTAAATCAATTGTAACTCCTCTTTCTCTTTCTTCTTTAATCTTATCCATAACATAAGCGAATTCAAATCCTGCTTTTCCATTCTTTTCTGCTTCTTCTCTTAATTTTTTCATTTCTTGTTCAGAAACAGCTCCAGAATCGAACATTAATCTTCCAACTGTTGTTGATTTTCCTGCATCAACATGCCCTACAAAAATAACATTAATATTTGGTTTTTCTTTTGCCATAGATTACTTAAAAAATTTGTATTTAAAAATGTTTCGTTTTTATTGTATTCCTCGTCGTAAAATATTTTTCAAAATTCTAAACTTTATTAACTTCTTTTTTCTTTCGAGGGATTTTTATGATTTATTAAGAAAAAATAATTTTTTTATTCTTTTTTAAAATTTTTTTACTGATTCTCTGCAAGTCCTTTTCTATCTCTTATTCTTTTAATAACTTCTAACATCAAAGATGAAGGAACTTTTTCAAACATCTGATCTGCGAGTGAAGAAATCCCTCTACCCTCTGTTGAACTTCTTAAATCATTACTCCAACCTATCATTTCTGCTACAGGTATTTTTGCTTTAACCTGAGTTTCGGCTTCTTCTTGTTTAACTTCAATTAGTTGTCCTCTCTTCCCTCCAACAAGTCTTGTTATTACACTTAAGAATTTGTCTGGAATTTCTATTAAATGAATTTGAACTGGTTCTAATAAACATGCATCAGCTTGTTTCATTGCTCCCTCAACTGCTTCTCTTACAGCAGGATAAACTTGAGCAGGACCTCTATGAATAGCATCTTCATGTAATTTTATATCTACAAGAGAAACTTTCATTTTAATACATGATTCTCTTGCTAATGGGCCTCTATCCATAACCATTTCAAAAGCATCTAATACCATTTCAATCACTTCTCCAATATGAACCTCGCCTTTTGTTTTATCAAAGAAAACATTCCCTTTGTAAATATCTCTTATACTTCTTACAGTGTCATTATCCCAGTTAAATCTTGAGAACTTATCAACTAATTCTTGACTTTTCTTTTTCACTCTTCCTTCTGGAATTTCTGCATTATTTATTGCTTCATAAACATCGTCTTCTAAAGGTTCAACTTCAATGAAAAAACTATTATGTTTGTTTGGACTTCTTCCTTCTATTTCAGGGGAAACCTTATTTACTGTTTCTCTATAAACAACAATTGGTTGAGAAGTTTTAACATCTAATCCTTTTTCTGTTCTTATTCTATTTTCAATTATTTCTAAATGTAATTCACCCATACCTGAAATTAAACTTTCCCCTGTCTGTTCATTAATTTCTACTTTAACAGAGGGATCTTCTTTAGCAACTTGTTTTAAGATTTCAATTAATTTTGGAAGGTCCATCATTTTTTTAACTTCTATAGACTTAGTAACAACAGGCTCAAAAATATGTTTTAATTCTTCAAAAGGAGTTTCTTGTTCTAATGTAACTGTTTCACCTGCTTCGCCTGTAACCCCTGAAATTGCAATAACATTACCACATCCAATCTCTTCGATTTGCTCGGGTTTTATTCCATTATAAATAAAAATTTGTTGAACTTTTTGTTTTTTATTTGCTAAATTAAGATAAACTTCCATTCCGTTTTTTACTGTTCCAGAAAATAATCTTCCTGCAGAAATTTCTTTTCCTGATCTTGGATCAATAACAATTCTTGTTATAACAAATGCAAGTTTTCCTTCAGGATTACAAGAAATTAGATTTTTTCCAAATTCACTTTCCAAATCTCCTTTCCAAATTTTTGGAATTCTATACTTTTGTGCTTCTAAAGGATCAGGAAGATGTTTAACAGCCATATCTAATAAAACTTCATATAACGGAGCATTTTTCCATACCCATTCTTTTCTATCTTCTTCATTCATCTCTACTAATGTAAAAATGTCTTTGAATGTAATTGCTTTCTTTTTCATGAAAGGAACAGATAAAGCCCAATTTTCTTTAGCACTTCCAAATGCTACACTTCCATCATTAATATTCACAAGCCATCTCTCTTTAAATTCTGGTTCAGCAATTTTTACAATTAAATCATTAAACTCTTTGATAATTCTTACAAACCTTTCTTGCATACTTTCAGGGGTTAGTTTCATCTCTTTGATTAATCTGTCTACTTTATTAATAAACAAAACAGGTTTTACTCTTTCTCTTAATGCTTGTTTTATTACTGTTTCTGTTTGTGGCATTATTCCTTCAACAGCACAAACAAGAACAATTGTTCCATCAATTGCTCTCATAGCTCTTGTGACATTTCCAGAGAAATCAACATGTCCTGGAGTATCAATTAAATTAATTAAATATTCTTCTCCTTGATAACTATGAACCATCGAAACATTTGCAGCATCAACTGTCATTAATCTTTCTTGTTCATCAGAATGTTGCCATGTAGCCATCCCTCCTTCTAAATCCCCTGCATTCTTTGCAGCCATATACCCAGAAGCAGCTAACAAATTATCTGTTAAAGCAGTCTTACCATGATGAATATGTGCACTTGTTGCTATATTTCTTATATTTTTTTGACTTCTTGAAATTCTTTGTATCTTCTGAAATTGGGTTTCTTTTTCTGCCATTTTTATCTTTTTATTTTATTTCTTTTATTTTGAATTTATTTAAAATTCTTATAATATTTATTGAAAATAAAAGTGGTTTTTAAATGTTTTTGATTTTTTTTGATTTTTTTTTATAAAATTTTGATTTTTTTAAAAAGATTTAAATACCCTTTTTAAGTGGTTACATAATGTCAAATCAAGAAAAAACAAAAAAGATAATCGCATTTGATTTTGATGGGACAATTGCAAATACAAAACCTTTATTCTTAGATTTGTTAATTGATTTACAAGAAAAATATTCTTCAATAAAAAATCATAAAACAAAAGAGCATTATGATAGATTGTTAAAGGAAGGAAATCTTAAATGCATAGAAAGAGAATTACAAATTCCTTTTTATAGAATAATCCCCTTTATAAAAGAATTTAGAAATGAATTTAAAAAAAATGTTGCAGAATGCGGATTATTTGAAGGTATAGAAGAATTGTTGTCTACTCTTTATAACAATAAATTTAGTTCTTTAGGAATTGTTTCTTCCAATTCTCATGATTCCATTGAAAATTTTTTAGAAAGAAAAGGAATAAAAAATTATTTTGATTTTATATATTCAGATAATTTAAAGTTTGAAAAATGTAATCTGTTAAAAAAGTTAATAAACGATAATAAAATTGAATCAAATAATCTTTTTCCAAGTGAAGGATATACTAAAATTATTTATATTGGAGATGAATCACGAGATATTTCTGCATGCAAAAAGGTAGGAATCCCAATTATAAGTGCGTTATGGGGATATGAAGATAAAAATTACATAATAAAAAATGATTATGATTATTTAGCAGAAACTCCCAAAGATGTAAAAAAGGTTTTAGAAACTATTGATTTTTAAAAATATAAATTTTTATATTAATTTATTTTTATCTTGCAGAATCTGCTTGTTTTTCACTTTCGTTTTTCTTTCTTAATGAAAAACTATCTCCATTGTTTTCATAAGCTAAAATTATTTCTTCTGCAATTGCTTCTGCAAAACTCTTTTTTTTATTAAAAGCTTTATCTGAAGCTCCCTGAACTATCCATCTTACAACTAGATTTACTCTTCTTAATGGAGAAACATCTACAGCTTGAGGATATCTCGCTCCGCCATATTCTATAACCGTGGTTTCATCTCGTGGGGCAGAATTTTCTATTGCTTTAACAAAGACTTCTACAGGATTTTTTTGAGTTTTCTTTTCAATAATCTTAAAAGCGTCTAAAACAATACTTGTATTTTTAGAATATTTCCCTGTTGAAGTTCCTTTTATCAATTTATGTTTTTTACCTCTATGACCTGCAACTCCAACTCTATTTATTAATCTCTCGACTATATTAATTTTTATTTGACCAAATTTTTGCACATTTTTTCCATTACTCTTCAAAATTAATCTTGGTTCTAAATTTATAGCAGATTTTAATCCGGGTTCTGCAACTTGAATTTGACTAATATCATACAAATCAAATATCTTAAAATTATAATTTCTTTTTTCTGTCATTTTAAATTTTTCTTATTTTTATCTTCTTCCTTTTTCTATCTTCCCCTTAACTAATAAATGAAGAGGTTGATCATTTACTTGTATAATTTGAAATCTTACTCCGGGAATATCTCCTTTACTTCTTCCTTGCTTTCCACCAATTCTTTGGACTAAAACTTCATCATGTTCTTCTAAAAATTTTTGAGCTAAATTTCCTGGAATAAATGCAGTTATTGATCTCCCATTCTTTTTTAACTGAACTTTACAACACTTTCTCATTGCTGAATTTGGCTGTTTTGCTTCTTTTTGTACTTTTTGTAAAACTATTCCTTTAGCTTGATTTTTTCCCTCTAAAGGATCAGATTTTTCATATAAGTTTAATTTTTTTGCAATATAATTTTTATCTTTCCATCTATCTTTTCTTCTCTTTTCTCCTATCTTTTTTGCATTATTTAATCCCATGTTAAATATTGATAATTGAATTCATTTATAAAACTTTCCGAATTATTTATAATATTTTTAATTCTTTATTAAAATATTCTCTTACTGCTTTTTGAAGTTCAGATAACCTCTTTTTTTCTCTTCCCATCAAAGCCGCTTTATTTTGAATATTACTTGAATTAATTATTACCTCTTCTTTTTTTATTTCCATATTTTTAAATGTTAAAGGTTTTATTACTTCTTCTATAAACATTTTAATATCTTCATTCCCTCGAGGAATAGGAATAACTCTAATCTTTTTGTTTAAAATTTCACTAATTCTTTTTATATTTCTTCCATTTTCTCCTAAAGATGTTTTTACAAGACTTTTTGGAACGCAGAAAATCAAAGTTCCATTATAATTAACACAAAATCTTGTATTTATTTTTGTTATTTGACTAAACAAATTCAGATGTCTTATATCCTGCATATCGAGTATATTATTCATGTGTAATCTTTTCAGAATTATTTATTTTATAAACTTATTCATTTATCTCTTTAACGACTTCGGAATCTGCAACTTTTTTGTTTTCTTCTTTCTTAGTTAAAGGGCCTATTACTTTAACAAGCAATCCTGGAAGTCCTGTTCCTACAGGAACTGGTTGATTTAACATAATATTTTCGATGACACTTATTAAATTGTCTTTACTTCCTTTTATTGTTGCATTTATAAATTGTTTACCCGGTGTTTCAAATGTTGCTCTTGCAAGTATCGAAGATTTTTGAGAAATAATTCCCATTCTTGTTACTCCTTTAACTAATCCCGTATTAGTCATAGCATCTGCAACAAACTTCAAATGTCTTTCATTTATATCTAACCCTTGAGTATTCAAAACTTGATTGATCTCTTCAATGATTAATTCTCTAGCAGCTTCAATACCAAAATTTTCAGCTACTTCATAAAAATCATTTGAAATAATCTTTTCAGGATTAACTTCTTTTAATTCTAACATCTTTTTAATATTTGTTCCAAGAGTTATTACTACAAAATCATTTTCTCTTTTAGCAACAAGAACTTGTTGTATTCCTTTAACACCAGAAATCATTGTTTTTTTTAATTTTTCTTTTAATTGATAAATCTCTTTGAATGAAGATTCTGAAGCGTTTACAATAATAGAATCTTCTTTTTCTTTTGCTTTAAATCCCAACTCATTTAGTCTATCTACAACTGTCTTTAAAGTTATATGGGTTTGTCTTAATGAGTTTTTATCAATTTTTATTTCAATTATTTTTGAATTTAAATTTAAATTTATTTCAGAAGAAATTTCTTTTAATCTAACTTCTTTAATCTTCTCAGCAAATATTCTAGCAGCTTCTTCGTTGTTATGCTCTTTATCTAAATAAACTTCCATTTTTGGAGAAGAAGGTTTCTTTCTTGCATCAAAAATTTCAATTAATCTTGGCAACCCTTGGGTAATTTGCATTTCATGTACACCTGCAAAATGGAATACATTCAAAGCCATTTGTGTTGAAGGTTCACCAAAAGACTGAGCAGTAATTAATCCTATAGCTTCTCCAGGAGAAATCTCTTCCTTTAAGTGTAATTTAGAAATTTCTAAACCATCATCACCATACTTAAACTGGATTATATTGTTATTACTATCTCTTACTGTTTTATCATATTCTATTCTTAAATCTTGTAAGGCATTTGCTAATCTTCTATAAAGATATCCTGACTTTGGAGTTCTTAATGCTGTATCCATAAGAGAGTCTCTCCCTGTTATTGCTCCAAAGAAAAATTCTTCTGGTCTTAATCCTTTGATAAATGAGCTTTTAATAAATCCTCTTGATTTTGGAGATAAATCTTCTCTATTAAAAAATGATAAAGTTCTTCCTTCATAACCTAAATCAATTCTCTTACCCCATAATGCTTGTTGTCCAACGCACGAAGCCATCTGAGTAATATTCAAAATGTTTCCTCCACCCCCTGATAAAATCATAGGACTAACAGGATTTGATTCTGGGAAATTCTCTTTTACAATTTCTCCTATTTTTGTTCTTACTTCATTTAATGTTTGTAATATTCGTATTTCTCTTGACTCTTCATAAGTTTTTCCTGGGATTCTTTCTAATGTTCCTTCATTATAAGATTCAATAATTTCATCTGTTTTCTTTTCTGCTTTCTTTATAACTTCTTCTCCTTGAGAAATTACTTCTTTATCTAAATCAAAGTCTTCAATTGAAATTGTTATTCCTTGATCCGCTAGATATTTAATTCCTAAATCAAATACTTTCTTTATTGTTTCAAATGTCTCATTTAATCCCACTTTCTTTTCTAAATGTTTTATCAATTCTCCTTCTTCACTTCCGAATAGGGTTTTATCAATTTTCCCTTTTATCAATTCTCCATCTTTAATTGTTGCAACATTATTTGAAAAATCTATTTTTGGTAATAAAGATGAAAAAACTTCTAAACCAGAAACATTATGTTTTGAAAAAACTTTTTCAATTCCAACTTTGTATAACAGTTGAGTAGCTTCTTTATTTGTTAATTCTTTTTTACTTAAAAGATAATTTCCTGTTATAGCATCGCCTATACATCCAACAAGATTTGTTCCATTCTTTGGTGAGAATAAATTCTTTTTTACATCTAATAAAATTCTTGCTTCTGCTCTTGCTTCTTCAGTTTGAGGGGAGTGTATATTCATTTCATCTCCATCAAAATCAGCATTATAAGGAGCAGCTACAGCAGGATGTAATCTAAAAGTTCTTCCTGGTAAGACTCTTACAAAGTGAGCCATTAAACTTGCTCTGTGCAAACTTGGATGTCTATTAAATAATACCACATCTCCGTCTTGTAAATGTCTTTCAACTTTATATCCGGGAGTTATTTCATTGATTATTTCTTCGGTTAATTCTTGGGTTATTTTCTTTCTCTTCCCATCAGGTCTTATAATATAATTTGCTCCTGGATAATTTTTTCCATTTCTTATTAACTGTTTAAGTTTTTCAAGATTAAAATCAGTAACCCCTTCTGCAACAGTTACTACTTTTGCAATTTCATAAGGGATTCCAATTTCATTTATATTAATACATGGATCAGGAGAAATAACGGTTCTTGCAGAATAATTAACTCTCTTACCTGCTAAATTCTTTCTTATTCTTCCTTCTTTTCCTTTGATTCTTTCCATTATTGTTTTTAATGGTTGTCCGCTTCTATGTCTTGCAGGAGGGATTTTTGCCACATTATTATCAAAGAAAGTTGTAACATGATACTGTAATAAATCCCATAAGTCTTCTATAATAACTTCAGGAGCACCAGCATTCAAATTTTCCCATAATCTTTGATTTGCTCTTATAATATCAGACAATTTATGGGTTAAATCATCTTCACTTCTTTCACCAGATTCTAAAATAATACTTGGCCTTATTGTTACAGGTGGAACTAAAAGCATAGTTAAAACAGCCCATTCTGGTCTTGCAGTTAAGGGATTTATTCCAATCTTTTTTAATTCTTCATCATTAATTTTTGTAAGCATTTCTCTTATTTCTGTTGGAAATAATCTTGTTTTTCCTAAATAGAAATTTGTTGGTTTTTCTAATTTTATTTTTTCATGAACTGCTCCACAATAAGGGCATTTCTTAGCATCTTTAGCTTTTTTTGCTCTTTCACTTACAGAATATTTTTCTAATTCTTTTTCAGAAAGAAGTAATTTTCCGCATTCTCTGCAAAAACATCTTAAACCTAATTCAATCAATGGAACATATTCCAAATGAATAACAGGACGAGCTAAATCAATGCTTCCTGGATGACCTAAACATTCTTTTAATCTTCCTCCGCAAGTTCTACATCTTACTCCTGGATCTATTGCCCCAAGTCTTAAATCCATTAATCCTCCGTCTACAGGATAACCATCAATATTGTAAAGTTCTGGTGTTACTATCTTTGCTGCGGAAATTTTTTTGATTTCTTCAGGGTTTAAAAGTGAAAACTTTATTTCACTTACCTTTTTCTTTACTGCTTTTGTTTCAATTACCATTTTATTCGTATTTATTTTTTAATCCAAATGTTGTTTTAATATGCAATCCTTGTAATTCTTCTAATAAAAGCTTAAATGCATAAGACATTTCTACTGCTTCGATTTCTTCACTTCCACAAATTGGACAAACTAATTTATTTGATAAATTATCATCTATTGCAATACTTCCGCATTTTGTACAGATAGGTAATACCACTTTATCTGAATCATATCTTTCTTTTAATAATAAAGAGGCTCCATGTGCAACTAATGCTTCTTGTTCCATTTCTCCTAATCTTAATGCTCCTCCTCTTGCTCTTCCTTCAATTGGTTGTCTTGTTAACAAAGCAACTTTTCCGGAAGCTCTTCCATGAATTTTATTTCCAACCATATACTTTAATTTTTGATAATATAAATTTCCTACAAAAATCTTTATTTGGATTTTCTTACCGGTTATTCCACTATACATTGTTTCTTTACCATCATATCTAAAACCAAGTTTTAATAATTGATTTTCAAGACTATCTTTATCTTCTCCTGAGAAGCAAGTAGCATTTACTATTCTACCTCTTAAACTAGCAACTTTTCCTGCAAGTAATTCTAACAAATAACCTACAGTCATTCTACTAGGTAAACCATGAGGATTAAATATAACATCAGGTTTTACTCCTTTTGAAGTAAAAGGTATATCTTCTTGAGGAATTATAGCTCCAATAACCCCTTTTTGTCCGTGAGAAGTTGCAAACTTATCTCCTATTTCAGGGATTCTTTGATCCCTTGTTCTAACCTGAACAACTTTGTTTCCTTCAGCATCTTCTGTAATAAACACAGAATCAACAGTTCCTTTTTCTTCTTGTCTCATTGTGACACTAGACTCTTTCTTTGATTTGACTGAAATTTCTCTAGCTTCTGATAAAAATTTTGGAGGTGACATCTTCCCGATAATAACTTCCCCTTCATTAACTTCTGCTTCTGGATAAATAATTCCATCTCCTTCTAATAACTTGTAACTTTCTTCTGTTCTATATCCAGATGTATCTTTTTCAGGAATAACAATTTCATCTTTTAATCCTCCTGCATAATTCATTTCTAAAGCAGAGTAAGGTCTGAAATAAAAACTTCTTCCAACTCCTCTTTCAACACTTCCTTTATTTAAGACTAAAGCATCTTCCATATTATAACCCTCATAAGACATTACAGCAACAACTAAATTTTGTCCTGCAGGGTATGTTTTTAATGTATCATAAACAAAACTTCTTACTAGAGGTTTTTGAGCATATTGTAAAATTGAAACATCTGTATCTAATCTACATAAATAATTTGCAGCATAAACACCTAAAGACTGTTTTTGGGTTTTGCTTCCTCTATTCAATCTTGAACTCTGATCATGATTTCCATAAGGAACAAGGCTAGTGACTGCCCCTAATAAATCGATACTATCTATTTCTAAATGAGTATTCTTTTGATCTAATTCTTCTTCATATAAACAAACAAGAGCATTTTCTTCTTCTGATGCATCAAGGTATTCAATTACTCCTTGAGTAATTAAATCATCCCAACTCATCTCATCATTTCTTAATTTTTCTAAATGTTCCTGTTTTAATTTTGAAACACCTTTATCTACAATTATTAAAGGTCTTAATACTCTTCCTGATTCTGTAGAAATATTAACCATATCTAAATTTTCATTATCTCTAATACTCATTTGTATAGGGAATATATTTTTTCTTCTTTTTTCTCTTACTAAAGAAGCAAATTCTTTTTTATTATCAACGGTTCCTATAAATATACCATTAAAATGAACATCATATTTTCCATCTTCTTTTAATCCTACATCTTGTAACTCTTTCATAAATTTTTTATTGTCTAATTCTACTCTTGTTGAAATTTTACTTAATAAAGCTAAATTCTTTCTTAATCCTATCTCAGTTCCTTCAGGAGTCTCAATTGGACAAAATCTTCCATAATGAGTAGGATGTAATGTTCTTGCTAAGAAATTTTCTTGGTCAGAATCCAGCATACTAGAAACTCTTTGTAATTGAGAAATCATAGCTAAATAATTATTTTTATCCATATTTTGTGTTACGCCTGATCTTTCTCCTGTCCAGCTACCTGTTGCAATTGCTGATTCAACTCTATGTGAAAATAATGTTGATTTTCCAATTACTTTCAAAGAAATATACCTCTTCCTCTTTGATGACTTCTGTATAGAATACTGAATATCTCTAATTAAAATTCCTAAATTAACTCTAAATAAATTAGTTAATAAATCTCCTGAAAGTCTTACTCTTTTGTTTGAATAATGATCCTTATCTGTTCTGATAGTAGGATTTTCTTTTGCAATTAAAAATTGTTTAATTAATTTACAAATTGTTATAGCTTTATTCATCCTATTTTCTTTATCTTGACCAACATGAGGTAATAAATAAGAATCAATTCTTTGTTTTACCCTATCTAAGATTTCTTTTCTTGTTCCTTGCAATCCGGTTTTTTCTGCAATAGCCATCATTGCTTCTTCTTTATCAGCTATATTTGCAAATTCATATAAATTTATAAGAACACTATCTGCTTCTTTTCCAATATATTTTGCAATATCTGCTTCTTTAATTAAACCTAATGATTTTAAAATAATTACAGCAGGAATATCCTTAAATCTGCTGAATGAAATATTTATCATCCCATCTTTTCCTTCAGAAATAGTTATCGGAATTCTATAAGCTCCTCTTAATGAAAAAAGTCTTAATGTTAATTGGCCTTTACTATTATTTTCTATAAATGGTTGATTCTCTGCTAAATCTTCAGCCATTATCATTACTCTTTCATTTCCATTAATAATAAAATATCCCCCAGCATCTAATGGATCATTATAATTTTCAATTAACTGTTCTTTATTCATCCCATAAGTATTACATGCTTTACTCTTAACCATTATAGGCATTCTTCCAATTTCAACAACATCTGAATCAACCTCATTTCCTCTTTTGATTGTTATTTCTAAAGTTATAGGAGCAGAATAAGTTAAGTCTCTTAATCTTGCTTCATAAGGGTAAATTACAGAAGAACTTCCATCAGCTTCAATTATCTTAGGTTTTCCAACACTTATCTTTCCTAATTTTATTTCTATATCTTCATTGTCTAATGTTCCTGAAATTTCATCTACAACTTCTTGAAGTCTATATTCAATAAATTCATTAAAAGAAGTTAAATTAGATTCTACAAGCGAGTGAGTTTCAAGATACTTTTTAATTATTAAATGCTCGTTATTTTTTTCCATCTTAAACAACAACCCTATAATAAATCCCAGATTTTCTTTCTATTTTAATTATATCCCCAACATCACAACCTTCTGGCAAAGCAGGATCACTTGACAGAATTTTTGGTAATTGAGATTTAGAAACATTAAGCTTTTTAATAAGATCTTCAGACTCTTTTTCGTTTAGTTTAATATGTTTTGATTGAAGAATGTGCATTTTATCGAATGAACTAGTTTATATTTCCTTAATTTTAAAGTGAGTTACTTTAACAACTTGGGAATAATAAAAGATAGCAAAAATTAGTTTAAAAACCTTTTGGTATACTTTTTCTTTTATCTTTCCTCTTTGGTATAATTATTAAAGATAATTTAAACTTCAATAACTTCTCCGTTTGTTATTTCTAAAAGCTCATTTGGGGTTATTGGGAATACAGAATTAGGATTACCTGCTGCGCAGAATATTCCTTCAAATTTAAATAAGCTTTTATCAATAAAAACTTTTATCTTTTCTTTATGCCCAAAAGGAGGTATTCCCCCAATTGCATAGCCTAATCTTTCTTTTATTTCTTCACCTGTTACATTAATTATCTTTTCATTAAGTAATTTTTCTAATTTTCTTTCATCTATCCTATTTTTTCCTGAGGCAACAACTAATATAAGATTAGAGGATTCTGTTTTAAATACTATAGACTTCCCTATCCTTGATAGGTCTACTTTTAATTGATTTGCAGCATCTTGTGAAGTTTTTGTGGTTTCTTGAAATCTAATTATCTTAGAATTAATTCCTGTATCAAATAAAACCTTATCAAAATTTTGTGAATAACTCATTTTACTTTAATAAAAATAAATGACCCCGAGGGGATTTGAACCCCCGACACCTGGATTAAAAGTCCAGTGCTCTAACCAGGCTGAGCTACGGAGCCATGTTTAATACATTTAATCCGTAGTGATTAAGGTTTTTAAAATTTCTACCATTATAGTTTCTTTTTTAAAGAAACCTATGAGCTACGGAGCCATGTTTAATATAATGGACAAGCCATATATATTTTGATTAGAGATTTTGCATTTAAAAATTATTTGATTTTCAAAAACTTTTAAATAAATTATTAAATCTTATCTAAAAATTAATTAAAATTTTTCTTATTTTATCTTCAATTTCTTCGAACGTTCTTTCCCCTGAAAATTTATCTAATAATCTTCCATCTTTAAATAAAATAAAACTAGGTGTTTTTTGTATTTCTAATTTTCTGATTATTTCTCTGTTGTTTTCAACATCCATCTTTGCAAATCTTATTTGATTATTAAATTCTGAAAATAATTCTTCTATAATTGGTTCCATTATTAAAGAAGAGATACACCCTTCAGAAAAATAATTTATGAAAACAAGACCTTCTTTATAAAAACTTTCAAATTCTTTCTCATTAATTTCTTGGATAGATAAAAATTCTTCCATTCTCTAACATCTTCATCTTATTTAAAAATAATATAATTCTACTTATATTTGAAGATATTTAAATTTTACTTCTAATTTCTTCTTCTCTTTTATTCCAAATAGCCTTGTGCATTTCTTCATTATAATTAGGAGTAACTTGTCTAACAGCACCACAACATTTTTTATAATCAGATTCAGGACAAAAACCTCCGTAATGACATTTTGGAGAAATCAATTTTTTCACTTTTTCACTAATCTTAGAACTTCTTAAAATTAATGCCCTTTCTTTTTCAGTAGTAGCTTCCATTTCAGGTTCAACTGTTCCTTTGCAGGTTCTTAATGACATATAAAGAGTTGTTAAATTAGAAAGGTCAAAATGTTTTATTATTCCTAATTTTGCCCCTCTTGGAATTATTGTTATAGCATCGCTTTCTTTAATCCCCCAGTTGAGTAAATTATCATAAGCATTAATCGAATCAAAAAATCTTTTTTGCCAAGCATCTAATAAACTTGCAGATTTTGCTACCGCTTCTGGAACAGAAATGAATCTTCTCAAATTTTTTATATATTCTTCTTTATTTTTAGAAGAAGAGAGTATCTCATTGTAACTTAAAAATGTTCTTTGTAATGCATTGTATATACTTTCAACATTTTGATCAAGAGTTCTATGTCTTTTTACTTCACCCCAAATTCTCCAAGGAGAATTAACAAAAGTTTCAGCTTTTATTGAAAGATTGAAATCAGAAACAATTTCTTCAAGTTCTTCCAAAGATTTTTTCCAATTATCTGCAGGATTTGTGAATGCTTTTTTTCTATGTTCTAAATAAGCAACAATTCTTTTATCTCTTTCTTCAGAAAAATTATCAGAAGCAGAAAGTAAAATTGGATTAAAAGAATAAGAATCAAAATTATCTTCAAAAACTTCTTGGGCTAAATTTTTTCTATGATGAAATATATTAGGATTTGGATTTGATGCTCTTGGTGCATTTTTTCTAGATTCGTAAGCAACACCCATTCCTTTTTCATGAACAAGTTTTTCTAACTGAGTAATTATTTCTCTTCCTTCTAAAGGCATGTCTTCTGGATGAGCTTCTGCTAATTTTGAAAAATAAACAAGAGTTTCTAAAGGCATAAATAAAAATCCTCCCCCACTATGTCCATATTGAACTATCTTACTTGCGTCTTGTTCAGATAATAAATGATTTTCTTTATTTGTAATTTGTTCATAAAAATTAATATTTTTTTTAGAAGTTTCTAAATAAAGATTTAATGCTCTTCCCCCTTTATTTACAATCCCTTTTGGGACTATTATTGATTCTTCAGTTATAGGAATCCTTCTACTAGATGGCATTAAGGCGCTAATATATGTAGCTCCTGTGAATATAGAATCAACCATCTTAGAACAATCTCCTTGCAAAATTGTCCAAAAACCTATAGAAGTAGTCATTGAGGCATGTCCTGCTCCTGCAGATTTAATAATTGAATTATCTCTTTTTTTTGTAAAGTCAACACCCTCGCTTTTTAATTTGATTACATCATTAATAAAATTCATATCTTTGAATGTGACGCCTGCAGCACCATACACTAAATCATCAGGAATTAAGAGTGTTTCCTTTTTATTCTCTTCATCTATCAATTTTAAGGTTGGACCATAAGATAAGAAATCAACTCTAGGATCAATAACACTAAATGTACTATTAAATGCCATATTTTTATTAGATAGTTTTATTTTATAAATACAATCTTAACTAAAAAGTATATTTTATAATATATGATAAAATAATAAAAATTAGTTAAAAATTTCCTGTGCTACCAAATCCTCCTTCTCCTCTTTGTGTTTGTGAAAGTTCATTAACTTCAATAATTTCTGCTGTTGTTATTGGTTGTATTAATAATTGTGCAATTTTTTGATACTTTTTTATTTCATAATCCTTCTCACTTAAGTTTACAAGTATAATCTTATATTCTCCTCTATATGTGTGTTCGATAACACCACCCATTGTTTTTATTCCTTCATTTGCAATTCCGCTCTTATCCCAAATTAAAGAAACATAACCTTCAGGTAGTTCAATAGATAATCCTGTAGAAAATAATTTTCTTTCACCTGGCTTTAATATAATATTTTCTTCTAAAGAAAATAAATCCATTCCAGC
>Ga0172375_10001776_pt1 | contig 34395 bp, 27 predicted proteins | sample LakKiv1m_FD_114537 | JGI IMG/M metagenome (GOLD analysis project Ga0172375, IMG submission 114537) | Freshwater microbial communities from Kabuno Bay, South-Kivu, Congo - kab_092012_11.1m | ecosystem: Environmental > Aquatic > Freshwater > Lake | place: Democratic Republic of the Congo... | reverse complement strand
TGGTTTTGTGAAATATCCCCGTGGACTACGCCTGCAATTAAACCGCTTTTGTTTATGCTTCGCCCGATTTTGTCAGCTTCTCTTTTTGTTCTGCAAAAAACAATTGCTGTTCCGTTTTTGCTTTTTAGTAAGTGCATTAAGAGAGAGAATTTTCTTTCAAGCGGAACATAATATGCAATTTGTTTTAAGAGCTCTTTATCAACCTGAAGTTTTTCCTGAATATGAATCGGGTTCTTTAAGTATTTGTGTGCAATGGTTTTTGCCGCTTGGGGCATTGTTGCGCTGAACAAAACCGTTTCTCTTTCTCGTGGAGTCAAACTTAGTATTCTGTCAACATCTCTTTCAAATCCCATATCAAACATTCTGTCCGCTTCGTCAAGCACAACTACTTTTATGTTGCTTAAAGAAACTGTTCTTTGTGAAATGTGATCAAGCAGTCTTCCGGGTGTTGCTACAATTACTTCGGAGAAACGCATTTCTTTAATTTGCCATTCATACCCTACTCCGCCAAAAACCGCTACGCTTCTTACATTAAGGTTTTTGCTTAAAGAATCAAAGTTGTCCTTAACTTGCTGGGCAAGTTCTCTTGTTGGAACTAAAACTAAAACCTGTGAAGGCTTACCCAAAACAAGGTTATGTAGTATTGGGAGTGCAAATGCAGCAGTTTTTCCAGAACCTGTAAGTGATTGTCCTATTACATCTTTTTTTTGTAAAAGTAATGGAATGCATTTTTCTTGTATGGGAGTTGCTTCTTCATACCCCAAGTCTTTCACTGCAGAAAGGAGTTCTTTTTTCAATCCGAGTTCTTCAAAGTTCATTTTAATCCAAATAATATATAAAAGCAAGCATTAATATACTTGTCAAAAAGCGCTTTTTTTTTTTGAAACTGAATGTTTTTTATCAGCATAAATCGATAAACATTTATGCACTTTGTTTATTTGCTCCACTGTTCTGATAACTCAATTTACTGCGGTTACACCAACAATCTTGCAAAGCGAATTAGAACGCACAACTCAAAAAAAGGAGCAAAGTATACTCGCACACGTACTCCAATAGAATTGATTTATTTTGAAGCGCATAAAGCAAAATCATCTGCGTTAAAAAGAGAGTATTTGATTAAGCAGATGAAAAGAGAAGAAAAGGAAGCGCTTTTTAACAACCAGAAATAAACCGAATAAATTTTACTGCACTTTTTCTTCTTCAGCTCTTTGTTTTTTTAGTTCAGCCAGTGATTCCTGAATAAGCTTTACTCTTGCTTCGGCAAGAGCCCTCATTACATGAATAGTTGTTGGGAGTACGTAGGGCACCCCCCCTTCATTTACAACTATTGCTTTACCCATTACTTTTTTGGGGTTCGCGCCGGAAGCAATAATTCTTTGCCTCACTTCGGCTTCGCTTTCCGGAAGAAGCAATTGTATTGACTCTAAGTCTCTTAATTTTTTTAGTTGAGGTATTGTTTCAAGCGCATTTGCATAAGTGTGCTGAATTACAGAAATCAACTGGCTCCCGCCGTTATTCATCACTTGTATTGCTTCTGCGAATGTTTTTGCTCGGGCTATTTGACCGTATGGCTGTGCAATCATTTCCATGCTGGTTATTGCACCAGATAGTTTTCCTACTCTTTCTTTTTTTCTTTGCATTAATTCGGCCGCTCTCTTAGCTTGTTCTTTTCCTGCATAGTGTTCATATACTTCTCTTAATGCTGTCTGCTCTCCTCTTCCAAGCGCACGATAACCCTGTATAAGCGGTTTTGCTTCTTCAACAACTTCTTTAGGATTAACACTCTTTGCCTGTTCTTTTGCTTGAACCATTTCTTTTCTTAGCGCTCCAAGCGCGCGGGAAACAACATATGCTCTTCGTTTAGTTTCGCGTTTTATTCCCAAAAAACTATTGAAATAAATTTTTCTTCTAACTCCTGTTCTTGTAGTTTCTTCTATAATTATTGCTCCATTTCTTTTGGCAACTACTTTTCCTCTTTTTGGAGCTTCGCGAAACAAAAGAGCCTGTTCAGCCTCAGTTCGGCCAATCGCAATTTCAGTGTCAAGAAGTCTTGCAACAGGTTTCAAAGATGGATTTTCTTTTGCAAGTATCCTGACCGCCGCAGCATCTACCTTAGGCAAACTCATTTTGCTTAATTTAAATAAATTATCAGCTGTTGCGACGGCAACAAAGTGTTGTTTCATTTTTGATAAAACTTTTATTTGAGATTCAACCTGACTAAGACGGGTTGTTGCTCTTCTCTGATTACCAACTTTTCTTGCAGCAGCAAATAATCTGCTTTTTAGTTCATATCCGCTTGAAGGAACTTTACTCATCGCGGATTCGCTAAATCCAAGCGTAGCATTTTCTCCAAGAACCAGTTGGGCTTTTGGAATAGAAGTTTCTTTTACAGGCTGACGCAGTGACATTAAAGCCACGGGTCCTGCATGTATCTTTATTTGGTTAAGCGCTTTTCTTTCCGCTTTAGTTCTTACACGAGGTTTGATTTGTTGAGGAATATCATTAAGTCCAAGTTCTTTTCTTGCCTGCGCTTTAACCATTTTTTGAAATCTTTTTATTCTTGAAGAAATAAAAGCCATTCAATACTAACTATTCACTAATACTTAAATCTAACCAAAAGAACATTATGTAGATGTTGGTTTTTTTTATTTCTTGCTTTTAAAAACCCGTATTTTTTGTTTATGCCGATTTGAGAAATAGTTTTTTTATTTTGTTTTTTTTACTTCAACAAATTCTCCGTTTCTTAGAGTAAATCCTTTTTCAGGAACAAGCCGAAAGTTGAGTCCGAGTCCTGCAAGAATTTTTTTTATTCGTTCAACATCAGAGGAACCCAGTGTACTGTAAGCTATTGACCCTTGAGCCGGTTTTATTGTTTGAAATGAATGATGTTCTAGTTTTCGGGGCAATGCTCCGTTTGGAAAAAACAATTCCATTAACCCCGATTCGGCTACGCGAGCATAATTTTTGTAATAGTCAATCAAAGGACTATTTTTTTCAACTAAGCTTCTTATCGCGCCGATTGTTGCATTTCTTTCTCCTTCCAACTCCTTGAGTTTTGCGGTAAATTCCTCTTCCATGCGAGCAGCCTGTTGGGCGTATTCTAATTCACTAATTATACCGCTATTGTACCTGTATTTTAGTCCTGCTTGAAAGTGCGCGTGTCTTTGGGTTTCTGTTGTCACATTCGCTTGTATTTTTGCGAGTTGTTTGGATAAGTTTTTTCCTCGAGTAAAAACCAAATTCAGTGCTTTTGTTCTTTCACCCAAAAAAGTTTCTGCCCTTAAGCGGGTAAGTTTTTTTAATTCCCCTTCCCAATACATTGGATTTCTCAATGCACTTTCCAAAGACCCATTAAGCAATTTTTTTGGAGTACTTTTTCTTTTTCTCGTAACAACTCCATAACCAGCTACTTTGTCTCTTGTTCTTGAAGTAACTGCAACATATGCTGCTTTGGATTCGGACGAAATAAATGTAACTAAATCATTTATTCCAAGAACTGGTCTTTGAATACTTTTTCCTGCAACTATCCAAGGGTGAGTGTGTATTTGTCTGCGCGCATTTCTTTCTTGTGTTGTAAAATAAACTGAAGTAGGCGTAGCTTCTCTGACTGAATACCTTACTCCTCTTTCTCCTTTTTTTGTTACAAATCCAAGTTCATGAGAGTGCAGTTCAGGCGCAACCCTGTCCCTTTCATAAGCTCTTTTTTTTCTGCGTAGAATAGAATTAATTTTTTGAGTAGGGCGCTTTCTTCTTTCTGCAGCCATTATCCTTAGTTTAGGAATATTTGCTCTGTTAAGCGGGCGAGGCATGTAATAACTTTATTCATGAGAGTATTTAAGTTTAGCCAAGCAGAGTATTGGTTTTTATTTTTTCACACAGTACTCATTTTATGCCTTTGAAGAAAAAAAGAAGAATTAGTATTAGCTGCGGAAAAGGACCTAATGGTGAAAAGCTTTCAGCCCAGCACAAATGGATTATTAGACGAAGCTCTTCTTTGCTTCATCGTTTAGGTACTGCAAAAGTCATGGCTGCGGCTTACAAAAGAAACCAAAAGAGTATTATGGCTCTTATTCCTGAAAAGCACCGTATTGAACTTCTTCGTTTGATTGCGGGAAGGAAAGGAATTGTTTTTCCGTTAAAATACAAACCCACTGAAGAAGAATTATTGAACAAAATTTACGGCACTCCGCTGAAAGAAAAACATATTCAGCAGAGTTTGTTTTGAATTTTAATTTTTTGCAGTTATTTTTTTGGAAGTCTAAGCGAAATCAGAATCGGTTTGTATAAATCAGTGTGGTTAGATAATCCTCTGCTTTTTGTCATTTCATCAATTTCATTAAATCTTTCCGAAGGGTTAATTGTACGTTTCACTAAGTCGTCAATAATCGCTACTCGGGCTTCATGCGTTGAAACTCTTCTTATTGCCGGCGACTCAGCGCTTTTTGCTTCTTGCTCTGTTAATTCCCGAAAATATGGTAAAAACCCGGCTTCCTTAGCAAGCTGAATAAAGTAATCTTTGTCTTTTAGGTGCTGAATTAAAACGAGTCTGCCGTTTGGAGCAAGTTTTCGTTTCGCTTCTGCAAAAAACTTTCTTACTTTGTTAGTCCCTAACTGCGCTGAGTGTTCTTGAAAAGCCATGTCTTGGAGCATCATTCCCGCAAAAATCAAGTTTTGACTCATCGGTTTTTTTCGCTCAAGTGCTTGGATTGCGCAACCCCTCACAGCCATAAAATTTCTCGGCTGTTTTAATCCTGTTTTTGCGAGAGTTCCCGGAATGTCAAGCACCAAATCAGCAGCAGTAAATACTCTTCTTGTTTTTTTCTTATTGGAAGAAATAGCTTTCTTAAGCAATCCTATTGGATTAATTCCTGCCCCCGCTTCAAACACACGAAAAAACTTCAAGCCCATTTTGTTCACTTCAATAATTAGGGGTTTAAATAATTAAATATTTAACTCATAAAAAATTCATTGAATTAGGTCCATTTTTTGGCATTCTGGAATGTATTTCTCTACTTTGTTAAAAGGATTGCTTCCGAGCCAATCAAGGGTTATTCCCCCCTTGTTTCTTATTCCTGCAAGAACATATGCACAGCTAATTAAATTGAATTTTGAGTCTTGTGGTTTTTTGTCAAAATACCAGTCTTTGTTCATTATACTTTGTGATGATGACCTGTACCTTAATTCGTATCTTGAGCTGCCTAAATAAACTGAGCATTCTGAAAAAACATTTTTTACATAAGCACTCCAATAACTAGTTTCATCATAGGGAACACAATTAGTTTTTATCGCTTCATAGCCCCCGTCGTCCCTTAGTTTAATTCCTTTAGCAGTGTATTCATCCAAAAGTTTTCCAACAACATGCCCCCCTATTTCGTGAACAACCACTCCGGCGAAAAGCTTGTACGTTTCTTCATTATTTTCGTTGAGCTTGACGTATCCAATATTTGATGCATTTTGGCTCAAGCGTGAACTCCCCGTACTTAGCGCAATTTCGTCAAGAAGATTTATTGTGTAAGTATGAGGTCCGCATGTTGATGCTTCCTTTATTTTCTTCCACTGTTCGTCTGTCGGAGATTCATAAACCTCACCAACATTGTAAGGAACTAAATCAATGTATAATGATACTTCGTCAATGTTTTCTTTAAAGGGCGAGATTTCATTAAAGCCGTAAGTATATGCAATAGATGAAGCAAAAATTCTTTGTTGTGGAGTTACCGAGTAATTACCTAAGTCATGCGAAAGGAACAGAATATCCACATTCGCATCATCTTTTCCCCAAAAGTGCATGCATCCAGTAAGAGGAATCACTCCTTTTGCAGAAATATTTTTATCCGTAGTTTTGGCTATTTCGCAAACAGCATTTTTATCCAAAAGCATTTCTCTAATTAAATCTGTGTTCTCCGTCCACCCATAGCCTTGTTTCTCTTTAAATCCATAAAAACCCAAAAATTCAAACATTAAATATTTTTCAGAAGAATATTCTTGCAAAACTTTTGCCCAAGGTGTTACTTCTTTTCCCAAAAAAGTTGTTATTCTTGCAGAGTATTCTTCACCCACATTAACTCCTTCAGTTGGTATATAACACACAATGTTGTCAAACGGAGTTATTTCTTTTGGCATAAATCCTCTGTTTTTTTGTGCGTCTTCAAGGTATGCTTGTTCTATTTGCACCCGCGGCTTGAATATGTTTGCAATGAAGTCTTTGTTTATTTCCTCTCCAAATTCCTTGTAGTTTACAGAAAAAGAGATTCTGTCAGGCAGTTTTGAATAACTTTTAGGAACAGAAAATTCCAACTCAAGCAGAGTGTTAAATTTTTCTATTACTCCCTGTGCTTGTAAAGCTAACATATTTTCCTGTCCGAACAATGAATCCATTTTTGAACAATTTCTGTCATAAATATTTTCTCGGGTTAAAGGGTTTTGTTTAAAGTAACTAACAGCTTCTTTTGCTTTTGGAGAAAGAGCTCCAAATGCAAGTTCGCCTTCTTTAGGATAGTAAAGATAAACACAGACCGTGTTTTTCACAACAATCAAAGGATCTGTTCCGTTTATTACAACCCGCTCAACATCTATTTTCTTTTCAGCAATTGTTTGCGGAGTAAATAAAGGAATTATTGATTTGTAGCCTTTAAGAGCGGAAAGGTTAAATTCTTCCTTTACAGGGTATGAAAATTCAGCGTTTAATTCCTGAGTCGTTTTTTCAAGTTCTCTTTTTCCATAATCAGCAAAGAATCTTGCTTCTCTGGATCTCTTTGCTGCATAAACAAAGCTAACTGCATATTCCCCTTCTTTAATGTAAGTGCTCTCTGTTTTTCCGTTAAAGAAAAATGTTGTCTGTTCATGTACTTGAATTTCTTTTGTAAAAACGACTTCGCCTGAAAAGACATTTTTAACCTGAATTTCGCCCAAAACCAACTCGCTTCCGGTGATAATTATTATTTTGAGTATTTCTCCCTTAGCAAAATTAATCTTTTCTTTCTCCAAAATTATTCCAGCTTCAATTGTTTTTGTTTTATCCTCGGATTCTTTTTGAACTGTACTATTTGAAGCCTTAGCAGCTTCTTTCATTGATTCAGCAGGTTTCATCCCCCCATCTAGATTGGAGTAATATTTCCTCATTGCAAAGTCACTTTGCTCTGTGCTAAACAAAACATTTTCTCCAAGCCATTTAGCTGTTTCATCAATTTCTTTTGAATTATTCTCGCCTTTGCTCAAGTTTAAAGGAACAAGATATGCTTGGGTTGTTTCATTTTGGTTTCCTACAGGCATTACCAAATCAATCACGTATCGCCCAGCAGAGTATAACTCTTTACCCTCAAAATCAATCGGAGAAGTAATCATCTTCAGAACAGGGTCTTTTTTTAGAACAACTACATCAAAGTCGTCATTCATGTTTTTTACCATGTCCGAGTCGGAAGCAATGCTTTTTGGAATAACAACATAAGCAATTACGGGTTCTTTTGCATAAACAGTGTATTTTTCGTTTCTTGTGTTAAGCAGAGCATTAAATGAAACTTTTTTTTGAACCGAGTAATCGTTTGAAAGAAAAACGCTTGTTTCTTCTTTTTGGAAAACAAAAAAAACAATAAAAACAGCCAATAATAAAATAAAAACAGAAATTGCGATTTTTACTCCGTTTTCCATAAACAAACTAATTCTCTTTAAATATATAAACAATTCTTTTACGAGTGCTCTGACTTCAAATAATTTTTTTGAAAAGAAATGTTACTTTTTAATCAAAAACAGAGTTTTTGATTTTTGTTTTCTTTCAGCTATTTTTTTAATCCTTTGCCCTCTCTTCTTTTGTTCTGGTGAGCAGTATTTCTTTGTACAACGGACCCGAATTAAGGCAGTGGCAGCTTGATGCCATAGCCGCTTGGGATAAACACAAGGTAGGAATAATTCAGGCTGTTCCAGGCGCTGGGAAAACTATTCTTGCGGTTAAAATGGCTTGCGCTAAGCTTGAAGAAGAACCTAATCTTAAGGTGCTCATAGTTTGTCCAAGGCTAACTCTTATTCAGCAGTGGATTGATTCAATTCAGGATTATTCAAAAATCAAAAAAGACGGAGTTTATGAGGTTTCAAGCAACAACGAATCCAAAGCTTATATTTGCGCGCAGGGAAAGCTTGACAAGTATAAAGTTTTTATTTCAACTTTTCACCAGATTAAACAGTTCTTTAACCAGTGCGACTGGAAGAACCACAACTGGCTTTTGATTGTTGACGAGATGCATAACACTACAGAGAATTATCGTTTTCCCGATGCACCTATTAAGTACAAGCTTGGATTGAGTGCAACTCCGAAAAAGAAGGGAAAGAATTCGGATTTTAACCTCGGAGGGATTGTTTATACTTATTCCTTCCAGCAGGCTCTTCGCGACAAGATAATTCTTAATCCTGTAATCAAAATCGTTTTTTACTCCGTAAACAAACAGCTCTTCAAAAAAATTGATTCAAATGAAAGCGAGACCACGGATTTGCTTGATTCTGCTTATGATGATTTTCTTGACGAGAATCAAATGGAATCAGAAGTTAAGTCTTTTTCAAAAAAGAAAAAAGAAGAGGAGAAATCCAAAAAAGAGGATAATTCCCCCGCTGAAGAAGCGGAGTTTTTTACTTCAAGGAGTACGGATTTTTTTGGAATTCAACGCATTCTTGAAGACCAGTTCCACATTGGGCAGAAAGAGTCTTTCCAGACGCTTGTTTTTGTTAATAGAATAAAAAAAGCGGATTTGCTTAACGCTATGCTTGCTCAGCGTTTTTCAGAAAGCGTTTCGCATTCATATCACTCAAAGTCGGAGTCTTATTCGCAAAAAAATAATTTTAATAAATTAAAACAGAGTTTTGCCGAAGGGAAATTTAATGTACTGATTTCGGTAGGAACTCTTGGAGAGGGAATTGATTTTCCTTATGCTTCTCACGGAATAATTGCATCCCCAATTTATAACCCGACAGCGTTTGTTCAAAAAGTGGGGCGCTTACTGCGTTCTTACAAGAACCACACTCAGGCGGTTATCTACTACTATGTTCCTTCTGAATTAATTTCGCGTCTTCTTACCGACCCTAAGATTGAACCTAATTATTTTAAGTCAATAATAAAAATCGCGGATGAGAACAAGGATCTTTATTTTGTTGACAGAGAATCTCTTTCTGAAGAAAGGGGTTCGCTTTCAGAGCTGTTAGTGCAAGGTTCGGCTTATGAAAGAAACGAGGATGTTAAGCGCATTAAAGTACCGCACGACCTTGATTCTATAATGCGTTTGTTTAAACGCATTTACCCCGAGAACCTCAAAGAGTGGAAGCGTCTTTACTCAAAGCAGGTTGAGGATTTGCTTGAAGAAAAAAGAGCTGAAAAGAACGCTCCTGTTTTGATGGAAGAGATTCAGCAGGAAATAGATTTTGGGCCTTTAAGAGAGGAGCTCGCAAAACAGCACAGAATTGTTTTAAAATCCGCAATTAATTTAAAACAAAATCTCGCTTCCGTACTTGCCCTTCAAAAAAAGTTTTCTTCAAAAAAATTCTCCGAGTTTGGCGAAGTTAAAGCGTTTGTAAAAGAAGCTCTAAGACTTGGAATAGTTACTAAAATCAAGTACGGGCAGGAACTTGAAAATATCGCAAAGGACAACCCTTCTCTTCTTCTCTCGGAACAGGAGATGCTCACTAATGCGATAAACGCTGAAATTAAGGAATTCTGTTCAAAGCAAAAAGAGTTGGGTAAATACTCTCGCGCAATGGATAAATCAATTGAGGCGCTTGAAAAGTTTTCAAAAAAGAAGAGTTCTGAAGACAAAGACACTCAACAGAAAATAGAATTAATGTCAAAAATAAGCAAGTCTTTTTTTGATTTGCAGGGTTTTTTCCTTGATGAGCTTGATTTGTCCGAACTGGCTAAGAATGCGCCAAGTAAAGAGAAAAAGTTCTTCTTAACAATGGGGCGCGATTTGTTTCTGACCAAGCACTTCCCTCGACCTTTTTCTTATCCTGAGGATTTTGGTTTAAGCAGGTGGCAGGAGATAGCAGAAGAACCTAAACCCGTGAGAATCGAACTTAGTCCTGTTGAAAAGTTCTGCAAAAAAATAATGCATGATATTTCAAACGAAGACGGTTCAGTAAAGCAGATCACGGACTGGAAGAGCACTAAAGAAAGCATTTGCACGGAACTTAAAATAAAAGAGCTTGAGGATGATAAAATTCTTCAGGAACTTGAAAAACACAAATTTGAGAAAGAATTTTCTTTTGAAAAACTATTCTTTGTAACCGAAGCAATTCTTGGCGCGAAGAAGAAATGAAAATTCCTTCGCAATAATTAGTTTTGAATAGAATTATTTTTTTACTTTTTTTAAGAACAATCTTCGCACACACACCTGTTTTCAGGATACTCACAAATCCCATTTCCACAGTAACCCTCATAACAGAATATTCGAGGGGCAAGAAACATCATACAATTCGATGGCCCAAGAGGGACATCAGTTGCGTCAATTATATTAAAATCTTCATCACAACACATTCTTCTACTCGACCCATCAATATAACCTTGGCGATTAATAGCAGGAATAATAGTATCTTCAATGCTTGCACAAACAAAATTTTGTCCGACAAAGAGAGTTCTTGTTTCGCTTGTTCCTTTATTTCCCTTTGCATCATAGCATGAAATATTCCAATCAAATTCTTGGTTTGGTGAAACCATTAATTGAGAGTGCAAAACATTAAATTCAAATGGCGAAGCATTATCTTCAGCAATTTTTTCTCCACCATAATATAGTTCGCATTTCACCACTCCGAAAGCATCTGTTGCATTGAAGCTAAACAACAATTTCCCGTCAGCGTAATTAACATACTTGTGTTCAGGAAAATTTTCATTATACCCGTCATATATTCCATCGCCAGTAAAATAAGCATAAATTTCTGGCTGGCCCGAAACAGTATCAAATTCTCCTCCATTAACTGGGGAGATTAAACTCACTAAGGGAGGCGTATTGTCCTCAGGAGCGAGAGTCAAATTTGTTTGAGGTATGCTTCCATTTCCCCCGCCTCCAGACCCACCGCTTGAAACTGAAATAATATTTCCTGAAGAAACTATTGTTCCATCATTGCAAGTCCCATTCATACAAACAACAATATTATTCCCGCTATCAGCAAGTTCTGCTAATGTATTACCATCGCCCTCATAAGTGTAATATTGCGTTGTTCCACCTTGAATTAGATACTCTCCCCTTTCATCAGCGTAGTTCTGCCAAAGCGGATTAGTAGCTTCGCTTGGACTAATGTTAGTCGCAATACTTCTGCCTGAGTCAAGAACCCCTGTAAGAGAAATAATCACAATAGCAATAATCAAAATAGCGGCACCCACTACAAGCAAATATTCCAAAGAACCTTGTGCTTTCATTGTCATACAACCAATAAAAGTAAAACACCTTATATTTATAGCATTGCACTTGCTTCCTTTTTTATTAATTCAAAGAAAATTGATACATTTTTATTCACTTTCAAACTCTTTTTCATTAAATGCATGACAAGTGCGGAATAGCTGGAGTTTCTTTCAAATCTTTTTCCGAACAAAATAATGCTCCTCTTGCTTTGTACAAAATGCTTTTGCAGTTACAACACCGAGGCCAGCTCTCCGCAGGTATTACGGTGTTCAAACCTGAATCAGATTTTCTTTTGCAGACCCACAAGGACTTAGGTTTGGTTAACAGCGTTTTTAGGGCGGAACATAAAGGAAAATTTGTTTCATTAATGCAAAAATACTCTTCACAAAACGGAATAGGGCATGTGCGGTATGCTACTTGCGGTTCTGATGATATTGAATATGCTCAGCCTTTTGAGCACTTCCACGGAAAAAAAGACAGATGGTTTTCTTTAGCCTTCAACGGAAATATAGCAAACTATCCCAAGCTTTCAAAAGAGCTTGAAAAACAAGGGTATCATTTTGTCAGAAAAACTGACACGGAACTTATCTTGCTTCTTTTAGCAAAGCACTTAAAGAATAACAAAAACCTTGTTGAGTCTTTTTCCAAAATCTCCGAACATTTAGACGGCTCTTACAATTTGGCTTTCATTAACGCAGAGGGAACTATCATCACAGCTCGTGATCCGCTTGGTTTTAGACCGCTGTGTTATGCTCATGACAGCAGAGGAGTTGCTTTTGCTTCGGAGAGTGTTGCTTTGCATTCGCTTGGATTTGAAGAAATAAAAGATGTTGAACCAGGTTGTATGCTTGTAATAAAAAACGGTGATTTTGAAATTAAGCGTTTTGCAGAAACGAAAAAAAAATCGCATTGTTTTTTTGAGTGGGTTTATTTTGCGCACGCTGCTTCTACTCTTGATTCTAAGAATGTTTATTCCTCAAGGTACTCTTTGGGAAAAGCGCTTGCTTTGGGTGAAAAAGAATCTTTTGACAAAAATTGTGTTGTTGTTGCAGTTCCCGATTCGAGCACCCCTGCAGGTAACGGGTTTGCCCAATCGCTTGGTATCCCATTAATGGAGGGATTAATCAGAAATAGGTATGTTGGAAGAACTTTTATTGAAGCAAAGGACAGAGCTGAAAAAGTAACCTCAAAGTTTTCTCTTATTAGAGAAATTTTTGAAGGTAAAAAAGTTTTTTTGGTAGAGGACAGCATTGTGCGCGGAACTACCCTAAAAAACATGGTGCATTATATTAGAAAGTTTGGCAAACCCAAAGAAATTCATGTCAGGATTTCCTGTCCTCCGATTATGTGGCCCTGTTTTTACGGGATTGATATGAGTACTCGTCACGAACTGATTGCTTCGGAAAAAAAAGTTGAAGAAATAGCAAAAGAACTTAATGTGGATTCTCTGCGTTATCAGACAATTGACTCAATGATTAAGGCGCTTGGTTTTAATGAGAATGATTTGTGTCTTGCGTGTATTACCGGAAATTACCCTACAAAATCCGGAGAAGAGCGAAAGAACGAAACAAAGATTTGCGTGAAATGAATTAGTGCATTCTTCTTGCAACAGATTTTCGTTTTCTCATTTGTTCCTTTTCTTTTTGAGCCTGTCGAACAGATCTCATTCTCCTCAAAATAGAGCTTCGCAGTGGATTAACTAAAGCTCTTTTTCGGGCTCTTGCAATTTGGAGTTTTGTTTCATTAAAAAATCCCTCTTCAAAAAGCCTGTCAATCATTTTGCCTAATTTAGGAAGTCCTTTTTTCATTTCAGCCCGCAGAAATTCAAGTGTTAGTTTTTCCGGTACCGTGCGAGAATTTTTTCTGTTTACTGCCGCATCCCACCAATCGGCTATGGCAAGTACTTTTGAGTATTCCTTAGCATCGGCTTCTTTTTCACGAAGTATCCTGCTTTTTCCTAAAGGCAATTCTGCAGGATAGGGTTCTGCATTGTGCATGTGATGCATCCCTTCCAAAAGTGCCGAGAAAGGATTGTCTTGTTTTGTGTGGTTAAACGCATAAAGAGGATGGGTGCTCATTTTTACTCTGTCAGAAGAAGTAAATCTTCCCTTCTTTTTCAAAACTCTGTCTTCAACATGAACTTTTCCATAATCATGCCTTGGCGCGGCATAAACAAACGCTTTTGGATTTAACCCAAAAAATTTGGCTAATTCAACTGAAAGAAAAGTTGTACGGATTGAATGAGCATAGGTTTCCAAATCTTTTTTTCTTATTCTTTCCAAATCTGCTCTGATACGTCTTGAATCAGTTTCATTAACATTATACTCTTTAAGAAGTGAATCAATCGGACTTGGAATCATAGTAAAATTCACTACCCCTTGAAATATTAAGCTTTTTGTTTGTTATTAACTTTATGAAAAACATTCTTTCGCTTGACAAGAAACTTGAAGACATACTTGAAGGAAAAGTTGTTGTAGTTACAGGCGCGGGTTCGGGTTTGGGAAAAGCAATCGCACTCGGACTTAGTTATGCGGGTGCAAAAATAGGTGTTCTTGATTTAGATAAAAAATCTGTTGAAGAAACTGTTTCTAAAATTAATTCATCAGGAGGAAAAGCTTTTCCAATGCAGGCGGATGTTACAAACCCCGCAGAGCTTGAATTAGTTTACTCTGAGTTAGTAAAAAAAGCAGGAAGTATTTATGGTTTGGTTAACTGCGCAGGAATTGCAAGACTCGGAAAAATTCATTCTCTTTCTCCAAAGGACATTAAACTCGCGAACGATGTTAATTTGAACGGCTACTTTCTCAACGCTCACTTTGCCTCAATTGAAATGATTAAGCAAAAAAACGGATGCATTTTGAATATTTCCTCCGCTTCAGCAAGGGGCGCAAGTGAAGACTCTTCTCTTTACGGAGTTGCAAAAGAAGCTCAGTGTATGATGGCCCGTTCTTGGGCAATGGATTTGGGAAAAGAGAACATTAGAGTAAATGCTCTTTTGTGCGGGGATCTTTACGGCGATGAAAAAGCAGGGATTGAATCACACATATGGAACCAAGCTTACTTTGAAAAAAAAGCTGTTGATAAGAAGCTCGTATCTGCAGACGATAAGCGACTTGGAGGAAAGAGGCTCAACGATGAAATAAAATCTCTTGTAATAGAGTATTACGCTAAACGAACTGCCCTTGGAAAGCAATTAATATATTCTGATGTATTAGGCATCATAATTATGCTTTTTTCTGATTTTGGCTCTAAAATAACTGGCGAATCAATAGCAATTACTAGTGGAAATCCAACCTCATTCTCGCGATAAACAAAAAAAAAACCAAAAAAATAGCCCAAATTCCACTATTTATTTTCATTCAAAACGCTAAAATAAGCGAACAAAATTGAATAATTCCGCTATTTAAAAAAAAGCAAAAAATAAGGGCTACACTTCCCATAATTAAAAAAAGAAAAATCCGCCCAACCCCATTTAGATTCAACCGCAAAACCCCAACAATCCTGCGATCAAATCCCCCAAGATTTTCTTTGGACGGACTCCTAATTAATGCCTATATTTAGTAATGATTCAAACCAAGTCTTTGGTTTGTAGTTGTTACCCAGTTAGCAAGGGTATTTTCACCTAACACTTGTTCCATAACTTTTTCCAAATAAAAGTTATGGCTTTTTGAGCGAAGTACTGTCTCTTCGCTTCCAACGAATTTTACCCAATCCATGCGCATATTAGGGTTGGAACTATATTAAAATGATTAACTTTAAAAAAGTAACTAACTATATATTGTATATTTATGCTTGTTTTTGGGTTGTGATGCAGTATGAAAAGAAATAATGACTCGGAAGCGCTTCAAAAAGCGGTTGAACTGGTCGGAAAAAAACATGATTTGTTAATTCTTGACGCAATTTATCAGAACAATAAACGGGTTGGTTTTAACCAGATTTTGAAATTTATTCCTGCATTAAATCCAAGAATTTTGTCTATGCGTCTAAAGGACATGGAATCAAATAAACTTATTACAAAAAATCTCATCCTTTCTGCGCCAGTAAAAACAGAATATGCTTTGACTCCAAAAGCTGAAGAGTTAATTGATATTATTGAGAAACTAAAACAATGGGCGCAAAAGCACTAAAACCGCTCAAAAACAATTTTTTTAGCAAAAAGGTTTATTTACTCCTTTTACGTTGTATAGTCATGCGTTTTGAAAAAAAATTTCCTCACAGTAAACATTTTTTTCAAGAGAAAAAGATTCTTTCCGAAAGACTTGCCTTCTTTTTTATTATTGAAGAAACAGTTCTTTTGTTTCTCATGGTTCTTCAGCTGTACTTTATTCTTGGAATAAAATTTTATCCTTCAGGCGAATTGGCTTTTTTTGTAAATCCATTCTCGCCGATGCAATTAACTCTTTTTTTACTCACTTTGGTTTCATTCATTATAAGTTACACCCTTGTGGCTTTGAGAGACGAAACAGTGAGATTAATTCACCACAATTTTTCAAGACTGGTTTTTAGCACAATTAAGCTAAAATTTCAGTTCACTTCAAAAGAGATACTTGCAATGGCTTTATCCGAATTAATTCTTGCAGTTCTTATCGGAATAAGCATTTATCTTTACCTTGACCCCGAAGTTAATTTAGTACCTGCCCCTTTGAATTACATATTTTTCGCAATTATTTGCGGAATTGCTTTATTGATTTTTTCCCAGTCAAAGGGATTTCGGTTTTTTGTTTATGGACAAACCCCTATTCAAAAGAAACTGAATTTGGGAAATCACAGGCTTGAGCGGTCAACAAACAAAAAAACCGGTTCAATGCGTTTTAGAAAAAAATAAAGTATCGGTGTACTTATGCCACTAAATAAAACCGTTTCTCTTCCGCAAGCAGTTGTTTATGGAATAGGAATTATTGTTGGAGCAGGAATTTATACTCTAATAGGGTTGGCTGCAGGAATTTCAGGTTATGCACTTTGGCTTAGTTTTATTGTCGCAGGGCTTATTGCTTCGCTCACAGCATTCTCATACTCTGAACTAAGTTCTCGTTTTCCAAAAGAAGGAGCAGAAGCTTTTTTTTCATTCAAAGCATTTAACAGAAAAGATATTGCTTTTTTAGCAGGATTAATCGCATTGTTAAGCGCTTTGTTCAGCGCTCCAACCGTGGCTTGGGGATTTGCTTCTTACTTCAAATTATTTTCCGGAATTGAACCGAGTTTTGTTGTTGCAGGAATACTAATTCTCCTTACTATAGTTAACCTCAAAGGGATGAAAGAAAGCGTATTAGTTGAAAATTTGATGACTTATTTAACACTCGCAGGCTTGTTTTTAATAATAATTTTTGGAGTGTGGAGAATTGATTTACCCCTCATTATGGAAAAAACACTCGCTGAAAACTCTTTTTCCTTAGCAAATACTATTTTCTCTGCCGCCGCTCTTATTTTCTTTGCATACTTAGGCTTTGAGCACATAGCAAATATTGCTGAAGAGATAAAAGAACCGAAAAAAAATACGCCGAAAGCAATAATTTATTCACTTATGATTACAACTGCACTTTATGTTTTGATTGCAATTATTGCAACAAGTGTGGTTTCTCCCGCAGAACTCGCTTCTTCTGCCGATGCATCAAAACAATTAACTCAAGGGCCTCTGGCTGTTGTAGCAGAGCGCGCAATCATGCCGGGCTTTGGAGTTCTTCTTACTATATTTGCTTTGTTTGCAACAGGAAGCACAATAATTGCACTAATGAATGTAGCAAGCCGAATTCTTTACGGATTCGCTAATCAGGATTTGGCCCCAAGTATTTTTAAGAAACTCAATACAAATGGGGTTCCGTCTAATGCAATAATTTTTGTTCTTGCTGCAAGTTTATTGCTTGGTTTTTTCGGAAACCTTTCATTACTCGGAAACTTAACAACCGCCAACACTTTCCTTCTTTTCTTTATTGTTAATGCCTCACTCATTGCAATAAAACTAAAGGATATGAAAAAATCCGAGAAAAAACACAAATTTGAATTTATTGAAGAAAAAGTAGTTGAATTTAAAGCCCTGCCTTTCACAGCAATTCTTGGCGCATTCTTCTGTATTTTTATGTTTTTGACCCAATTCTGGGAACCGATTAACTTATTCGGAATACAAATACCTCTAATACTCGCCTGCCTGATTCTGTTAATTCTGAGTTACTTTTTGTACAAAAAATTTGGAGAGAAAAAAGCTCGATTTTCTAATTTAAAAGCTTGAGGCGGGATTTGCACCCGCGATCTCGGCATTACCAATGCCGTATTCTTAGACTAACTAAACTACTCAAGCAATAGCAAACTAAATCAAGAAAATACTTAAATTCTTTTCCAGACCTAAACCAAAAAGCGTCCAAGAAAAGCTGTTTCTTTTTTAGAATCACAAAACCAAGCAGTTTTGCACAGTTCAAAAAAAATTTTTTCAGCTAAATTCTAAAATGGTTCCGGATTTGAGTAACCCTATTTTTCCGCGGGTGAATATGGTTCCTCTTTGTCCTTCGGTGAGTTCTTTTACAGAAGATACTCCTGTTTTCAAATCGCTGATTTTTAGAGTAGTGTTTGCAAAAGGAGCACTCATTCTTTTTGTTATTGTTCCAGAAATAACTTCTCCGGAAATCACACTTTCCGAACCGTAATATACCCCAGTTACTTCAAACTGTGCTTTTCCAACGGGCGCCTTTTTCATTCTAATGGTTTTATTTTCAGCAGGAACATTGTCTTCATACCCTAATTTTTTTCTTGCAACCGCAGAGAATTTAGGTACATAACCTTCACTCATTTTTCTTGCCGCAGCATCAAGTTCGTCTTCTTTTTCAGGCTCTTCTTTTTTTTCGGTTTTTCCCGCCGCAACTTCTTCAACCCCTAAATCAGGTTCGTAATCAAAAGGCTCGTGGGGCTGTTGTCCGACTATTTCTTCAACTTCTTCGTTGAATTCTTTTTGGTTGTGTTTTTTTATTAGTTTTTCAAACGGACTTTCTTTTACCAAAACTTCTTTTTTTGTTTTTCCTTTTTTTGCATGTTGGGGAATGCATACACCCAATTCAACTTTTTTCTTTTCTACAGGTTTCTTAGTTTTGTGCTTAGCCCACTTATTCTTTACTTCGCTTTTTCCAAACAAAAAATCCCAAAAACCCATTTTTTCAACCTCAAAACTTGAAATACAAAGAAAAGAAAAGAATAAAAAGAAGATTTTAGAGGATTTAAAAGAAAAAAATCCCCTAAAAAAATCTACACCCTATCAATTTTTCCTTAAATCTGCTGCTTTTTTGTGAGCAAATAACCCTTCCGCTTCTGCAAGTTTTGATGTAGCCAAGATAATTTTTTTATTTATTTTAGTTACTTTTTGAATAGTGACAATTTTCACAAAATCCCTTACTGACAATCCGCCAGTATATCTTGCAGATTTATTTGTCGGCAAAGTGTGATTTGGGCCCAAGCAATAATCCCCAAAACATTCTGCTGAGTTTTTACCCAAAAATAAAGAACCATAATTGTAAAGAGTGTCCAACAAATAAGGTTTTATTTTTGCTTGTATCTCAAGGTGTTCAGGAGCAAATTCATTTGCAAGTTTAATTGCATCAAAAATATTTTTTACTAAAATTATTTTAGATTTTTTAATTGATTGCTCCGCAACATCCCTAGTAGTCAGTCCACTAAGTTGCTTATTTAGTTCTAACTTTACCATTCTTTTCACATCTTTTGAGGTAGTTATCAAATTGGCTCTTGCATTAATATCGTGCTCTGCTTGAGCAAGCAAATCAGCAGCAATCAATTTAGGATCGGCCGTATCATCAGCAATAATCAGTACTTCACTTGGCCCGGCAATAAAATCTATCCCAACTTCACCAAACACTTGTTTTTTGGCTTCTGCAACGTACTTATTTCCAGGACCAACTATTTTATCCACGCGCAAAATTTGCTTTGTCCCATAAGCCATTGCACCAATTGCCTGCACTCCCCCAACATTAAATATTTCATCCGCCCCCGCCAAATCACTTGCAACAATAACTAAAGAAGATACATTTGGAGAACAAACAATCACTTTTTTCACGCCTGCAACTTTAGCAGGAATTATTGTCATTAATGCAGTAGAAGGAAGAGAATAATTTCCACCAGGAACATAACACCCCACTCGCGAAAGAGGAATTACTTTTTGAGAGAGTAATCCAAAAGTTGTTTTCAAATCAAATCCTTTTACTTGTTTGATTTGTGCTTTTGCAAATAAAGTAATATTTTTTGCAACATATTTCAAAACGCTTAGAGTTTCTTTATCAACTTTTTTGTAAGCTTCATTAATTTGCTTTTTTGAAATTCTAAAATTAGTAGAATAATTTTTATCAAATTTGATGTTATAATCAACTACGGCGCAGTCCCCTCTTTGCTTTATTTCTTGCAGTATTTGACTTACACTTAAATTAACTTTTTTTTCATTCATTCAAAGCACCCCTTTTGTTGAAGGAATTTCTCCAATCGAACGTTCATCAAATTCAACAGCCTCCCTCATTGCCCTTGCAAATGATTTAAACATTGCTTCTATTTTGTGGTGATCATTTCTTCCTTCAAATAATTTTAACTGGAGATTAATTCCTGAATTTATTGTAAATGCGTAAAAGAAATCTTCAACGCACTCTGTAGCAAAATCATTTACCTTTTCTGTTTGAAATTTTGCATCCATTACAAAGTATGGTCTCCCGCAAAAATCAACTGCGCAAATGCAGAGAACTTCATCCATTGGAAGCATTCTTTGCCCATAGCGTTTGATTCCCTTTTTGTTTCCGATTGCTTTAGCAAAAGCAGCTCCCATAACAATGCCGACATCTTCTATAGTGTGATGAGAATCTATTTTCAAATCCCCTACACAATTTATGGTTAAATCAAACAAACCGTGTTTTGCAAATAAATCCAACATATGATCAAAAAACCCTATTCCTGTGTTTATTTGTCTTTGTCCTGTCCCATCAAGATTTAATTCAATCAGAATTTGGGTTTCCTTAGTTATCCTCTCTATTTTTGCCACCCTCATTTTATCACCTTTATAATTTCATTAACTTCAAAAATTACGGTTTTTGCTCCCGCATTAAACAAAATTTCTTTTAATTCATTTGTCTTATCCTGTGGGGGAAGCGACCCAACTCCAATAAGTCCTGCATTTTTTGCCGCACGCATATCATCTGCAACATCTCCAACATATATCGAGCCAGCCTTATCCAAAACCCCAAGTTTTTCTAGAGCAAAATTCAATCCGAACGGATTTGGTTTTCCTTTTCCTTCACAATCTTCCATTGCAATAATTACCTTAAAATAATTTCTTGCATGAGCATTGTCTAATGCAATAAATGCTTCTTCTTTTGGTCGTCCAGTGAGAATACCTAAAACATATTTTTTTGAAAGCTCTTCTAAAATTTCTTTTTTAATAAGCCACTTTTCATTCTCAATAAATCCCCCCACCCCATTTTTACCCAAATAAAGTTCTTGAAATTTTTTAATGATTTCCTCTTTAGAAATACAATAACCCCTTTTTTTTATGAGCGCTTCGCTTAAGTCCCAATCATTGTTAAATCCTGTTTGCTGTTTTAGTTGTGAAATTTCAAAAGGTTGAACTTCTTTTTTTGTAAAATACTCAACTGTTTTAGCAATTGCAGTCCGATAAGAATTGCTTACATCAACAAGAACCCCATCAATATCAAATATTAGTGCTTTTGAAAAAATTATTTCTTTCAAAGCAGAAATAAGTATTTCATTCTGAGAACTTGTCCCAACCCCTATTCTTATACACCCCTTAAGCAGAGAATCATTTGTTCGATTTCTCACAAGAATTCCTTTTTCTTTAAGTTTTGTACAAACAGTTTTGCAATTTTCTCCAAAATCACCTAAGATAAAATTTGCAAAAGAGGGGAATGTTTTGATTCCTAATTCATTTAACTGTTTTGCAAGAATTTCCCTATTTTTAATAATTTCATTTGAGTAATTTTCAACAAACCCTTCATCCATTAATCCAGCTTTTGCACAAATTAAAGCAACTGTATTAACGCTGTATGGAGAAATTGCCTTTTTTAAGGACTCAATTATTCCCTTATCCCCAATTAAATAACCAATTCGAACTCCTGCAAGTCCAAATGCTTTGGAAAAAGTTCTTGTAACAAACAAGTTATTATATTCTTTAATCAAACATATAGAAGTTTTTTTGTAAAACTCATAATATGCTTCATCAATCATTACAAGTGAATTATTTTCTCGAGCCTTATTTAATATTCCTCTAATTTGTTGTTCAAGAATTGGGGTACCTGTTGGATTGTTTGGATTCACCAAAACAATTATTTTAGTTTTTTTTGAAATTGAGTTAAGTACTTCTTCAAATGGAAAAGCAAGATCTTTTTTGTAAAGCACTTCTTTCACATTTGCTCCTGCAAGAATTGCATAGAACTTAAACATTGCAAAAGTGGGTGTTGGTATTATTACTTCATCCCCTTCATTTACAAAACAATTCATCACTAGGTTAATTGCTTCGTCAGTTCCATTTGTAAGAATTAGTTCTTCTTCAAAAATGTTATTTCGTTTTGAAATTAATTTAAGCAATTCACCATATTCAGGATAGGTAGAAACTTTAGATGCATCAATTTTTTTTAATTCTTCAATTACTTTAGGAGAGCACCCAATGGTATTTTCATTAAAATCCAGCCTAAGCATTCCTTCTCTTTTGCTGGTGGGTGGAGAGTATGCTTCAAGCAAGGTTACACTTTTTTTAGGTTGAATCATTTTTTCACCCCCTCATTCCTTCTTTCATTTTCCTTTTCAATATCCAAAATAGTTACACCCTCTTTCGCCATTATCACAAAAAGAAAATAAATCAAGTCCGAGCACTCCCAAATCAAATTCTCTTTGTCTTTGAATGTTATTACTTCAGCAGCTTCTTCAATTAATTTGCGTTTAAGTAAGCCTTCATCCAAAAGCAATTTTTTTGTATATGACTCAGGAGGAGCATTTTTTACTCTTGATTTGATTTTATCATAAAGTGCATTTAAATCAAATTTAGCACTCTCACCAAAACAACTATATTTGCCAGTATGACACGCACAAATTCCTTTTTGATTCACTTTAAACAAAATTGAATCATTATCACAATCCAATTTTATTTCAACTATTTCTTGTTCATTGCCTGAACTTGCGCCTTTTTGAAAAACCCCTCTTCTAGATCTACTATAACTCCAAACTTTCCCAGTTTGGATAGTTTTTTCTAAACTCTCTTTATTTGAGTAAATCAAAGAAAGCACTATCCCATTTGATTCCTGTATTATTGTTGGAACTAAATTATTCATTTTTTCAAAATCAATTTCTTCAATATTTAATCCGTAACTCATTCTTTCACCCCCAAAAGAACTATATCTGATTCCATTATTCTTTCATAAATTGCAAGTCCTGCTTCTCGAGCAGATTTGCCTGAATACACTATATCAATTACTAAATCACACAAACCCATTTTGTAAGCCTCTTCCGTGCATCCATTCAAATACACTCTTTCAAAATCAAAATTTTTTGATTTGAGTTCTTTTAGATATTTTTCTGATAAGAATTTGTATTTTGAATTTATTGCAACTCTTGGTTTAGTTGAAGAAGTGTCCAAGAAAAGCTGCAGCTTTTCGGGCTCCGCAAAACCTTGTTTTGCGCGAGCCAGGTTTTTAAGTTTTTTTCCAATCGGTCCTAAAAGACACAAAGAAGGTTTGTTAAAAATTGCACTCTCATCCAGCCAAGGAATCTTTTCTATTACATTAACTTTTGAAATAACATTCTTGAGTTTGTACTCCCTAAACAAATCTTCCCCAGTGAGTCCAATTACACTTTTCCCATTTTGCAACATTTGTTCAACAAAAACAGGTACATCCTCTGCCCGAACTATTACCTTTTCATTAGGCAAACATTCAAGCTCTGTACAATATGCTTCAAGTCCAGAGTTTTTTGGAAGCACTAAAAGTGTTTCATTTTTTATTTTAGAAAGAGTATTGCTGTTGATGAACTAATGGTTCACTTTGTAGAATTGTTGTTGCATTTGTTTTTTGTACATCCATTTTCATTCACCACCAAATATAACCTTTTTACCAAGTCACTTCTGTTCTTATTTTTTCCAAATCATCCAAAGAAAGTATTTTTTGTTCCCCATTTATAATATTTTTAATTGTAATTGTATTTGATTTGATTTCATTTTCTCCAATTATTCCAACAAACTTGTATCCTTTCTTTTGGGCAAATTCAATGTTCTTTGATAAGTTTCTTGAATTTAGATCAACTTCAACAAATACATTTCCCTTTCTCAGTTTATCAGCAATTTTAAATAACTCAGTGATTTTAGTATTAATTCCAAATAAGAAGAGCCCTTGACTCCCAACAGTAAATCCGTTTTCTTTCAAATAGTCAAATATTCTGCTTACTCCTAACCCAACCCCAACAGCAGGCGTAGCTTGTCCGCCGTAAGTAGAAACTAATTTATCAAATCTTCCTCCCCCGCCTACGCTAGGTCCATTATCCAATTTTATTTCAAATACAATTCCTGTGTAATACTCAAATCCTCGTGCTAATCTAGCATCAAACTCCACAAAGTCCAATTTATTTTCTTTTAACAAATTAGTGAATTCCTTAATTTCTTTTACTCCAAGAGAATCAGTTCCAATTATTTTTTCAATTTCCAAAAGAGAATTTTTTTCAATCAAATCAACTACTTCAGATTTGATTCCTTTTTCTTCAAGCATTATTTTAATTTCTTTTTTATCCAATTTATCCATTTTGTCAAGTATTCTCATTGCTTCAATTTCTTTGCCAGAAGCATATTTAGTAAGTAATTCACCAAGGAGTTTTCTAGAATTGAATATTACTTTTGGTTTTAGTTTCAAAGAATCAAAGCAATTTCTAATTACTTGCATTACTTCTATTTCGGCTTCCAGTCCCGCTACTCCAAGTATGTCAATATCCGCTTGGTAAAATGCCCTATATCTTTTTGCCTGCGGTCGGTCATACCTGTAAACTTCCCCGATTTGGTATCTTTTAAAAGGCATTTTGAGCTGTTGGGTTGCAGCGACTCTTGCAAGCGAAGCAGTGAATTCAAAGCGAAGAGCGAGTTCTCTTTCGCTTTTGTCTTTGAAATAATAAATTTCTTCTTTTATTGCTTCGCCCGCAGCGCCTTTTACTTTAAACAAATCAAAGTTTTCCACTGCAGGAGTATAAAGAGGATAATATCCAAATGAAGCAAAAGTTTTTCTAAAACTCCCTTCAACAAATTCTTGAATCATTGCGTCAGAACCAACTAAATCCCGCATTCCTCGAACTGGTTGAAAATCAGTCATAAAATCACCAAATAAAAATTTAGAAATACTAAAGGTCGAGGCCGGGAGTCGCACCCGGGACTGAAGCTCCACAGGCTTCCATGTTACTGCTACACTACCCCAACCATCACTTTCCAAATTTTTCCTCCCAAGTTTTTAACTTGTAAATATTTTTGGGTTGCTTTGTGTTTATTAACTTTTTGTAAAGCTCAAAATTTGCATAACCGCATAACACAACAACATATCTAGGATTTGGATTTTTCTTCTTAATTTTTGAATCTAAATACAAGTTTGGTTTGAACCCAAGCATTTTTAAAATTTCAATTAAATCGTCAGCAAGTATTTTAGAAATTGTAGTAAAACTAATTACTGGGTAATATGACTTATTCGCCCCTTGTGACCTAAAATAAATATTCCCATCTGTATCAAACAATCCCCTCAATAATGAACAAAGAATTTCTTTATTATTAACCTTTAACACAGCAGGGATTCTAATTGTATTTTTTGGAGCAATAGGCAATCCAATTACTTTCGTTTTGAACTCCCATAAAGCTTTAGAATAAATCTCAAACCCGACTGTTGAATCATATTCACTTATGTTCAAATCAATATTATACAATTCTTTAAACATTGGTTTTACATAATTGTTATAATATTCTTTTTCATCATTTTTATTTCCTTTTAACCGATATTCAAATTTTTTATTAGAAATATATCCATCCCCAATGCTTAACCCTATTTCTTCAGCAAGCAAAGGTGTTATTTCTTTTGGCAAAATTATTTTCTTTTCAATATCAATCCTTGAAAAATTAATCACAGAACAATTAAGCACTAAATAATTATTACTAAACGTAAGTTCAATAAGTTTAGTTAGTTTTTTAATTCTACCAAAATTAGCAAATCCAACCTCAACTATTTGTTTCTTATAATCCCAAAAATACTCTTTTCCTTGATATTTTTCAAGAATCTCACTTTGATTTAATTTCAAAACAAAACAAATCTTTTCAAAATCTTTCTTTGACAATCTTGTTCTTTCTTTCCAATAACTTTGAAAAGTGTTATTGTTTATACTAAAGAATTCTCCTGCAGTTGCCCAGCTTTTTCCTGCAATCTTCTTTGCTTCTAAAATGAACTCTTTTTGTTTTCCTTTAAGAAACTGTATCCTTTCTTTTTCCATGGAAAAGAAGTTATTTTCTTCAATTAAAAGCTCTTCTAAAGTGTTTTGCCGAGCATCAACAAAAACAGGGTTTTCAAGTTCAGTGCTAACGCCAAAAGTATTCTCAGAATCAGAGATGAATATACTCACTTTTTGCGTTCATAACTAATTATCCTCTCCTTTTCTTTTTAAACCTAACTAATGTCCAACAAATAGAGTTTTTTATTTTTGTTTTAAAAACTGCCTCCGCTGGGAATCTAACCCCGCAACCCCTTTAGAAAAGGTGTTGCATCCCCAAAACAACTAACACTTAAAAAAACTGCCCTCACCGCGAATCGAACGCGGGTCTATAGCTCGGCCCCTCAGAGCCGGCGTGAAGGGAACCGCGCTATCGCTTAGTTCCCAAAAAAAAACTGCCCTCACCGCGAATCGAACGCGGGTCTATAGCTGATTGCAATTTTTCACAGCTCCATCGAGCAACAGCGAAGATGGTGCTTCGTACCGCGCTGCCGAAACTGCGCACCGCAAGCTATCATACTATCCACTATACTATGAGGGCTTATTTGAAATAAATTAGTTAAAGAAGTATTTTAAATGTTTTAAAATCAGTTCAACAGATATCTGCGTTTTGAATTTGAGTTTATTCCCCAAGAACAATTACTTCGTTTTCAAGAACTAATACACTTTTTTCAACTTGAGTTACTATAACACTTTTTGATTCTTTTAACCCGGGGTAAGCATGGAAGCAGTTTGTTTTGAGCAGTTCTTTTAATGCAATTCCTGTTTGAAAGTCGCTTATTTTTCCTTCAAATTCTTTTCTTATCCATCTTTCCGCAAACGGTTTTCCTTCAAATTTTTTAACGTATTCGAGTATTTTTCTTGCAAAAGGATTTCTCACATTTTTGCCTTCATTTAAAGAAAATATTTCCACGCTTTGCACTTCAGAAACGTGCCCTTTTCCTGTTGAGGCAAATGGTTCTATTGCTATTGCACATTCTTCGAGTTTTTCATTTGACCCTTCAGAATGGTTCGGAATGGATGGTTTTGAGTGTATGTCATTTTTCCCTAAGCCGTGTCCGCCTAAATTGTATACGGGATTGAATCCTTTTTCTTTTAGAGTTTTTTCTATTTCTGTTCCGATTAAATTCACTGTTTTTTTGTACCCTACTTTTGAAATTGCATTCTCTAAAGCCAATTCGTTTGCTTCAATTTGTTTTGCGTGTTTGTTGTCAAGATTTACAGTAATTGCCCCGTCACAAATATATCCTTCAACACTTACGCCCAAATCTATTTTCAACACATCACTTTCTTTTAGTGTGTAAGTATCGTTCCATTTTGGAGTATAATGCGCTGCTTGTTCATTTATACTCAAGTTAATCGGGAATGCTTGGTCCGCATTTTCACTCGCAACAAATCCCTCTACTTCTTGCGCTAACTCTAATAAACTCTTTCCCGCTTTGCATTTTTTTTGTGCGAATTTAATTGCGCTTGCCCAAATAGTCCCGGCTTTTTTGTAATTGCTAATTTCTTTTTGTTCCATGCAATATTTTGAGTTAGTAAAGTATTAAAAATCAGGTTTTGTTGTTGGAAAAGATTCTTTTGGACAAAGACGGTTTAATTAAAATTATTTTTTTGGACAAAAAAATGGAAAACAATAAGAATAAAATTATTTTATGTCGCACCGCATTTATTTTGAATACCCTAAAATCTTATTTTATTATTTTTAAAGTTTTGCTCGTATATTAACTAGCGTTGAACATTTAATAAATTTTGTCATTTTGGAGGAGATTGTTTTGATGCGTAAACAATTCTTTATTTATTTTTTTGTTTTAACTTAATACTAATCAATCCAACTATACTAATTATCCCTAACACTATTATAATTAACCAAGAGTAATCAATTCTTTGTGCTTCTAAATCAGTCGGCGTTACAACAGCAGGTTGATTCACATCAAGAATTGGTTGTATTAAATTCGTATTACTATCAGCAAGCGAGTCACCGGGAGTTGGTTTAATATCCTGCTTTGGTTGAGTAATATTCTCATCAAGAACACAACTCTTTGATTCAATTGGTTTTCCTAACAAAGCTGTTCCGCAATTATTCGCTTTCGTACAAACTCTGCTCTGATTACCATCAACACAAGCACCCCAATCCGTGCAATTCCATGCGGGGGTGCAACTCCCTGAATTTGTTTGTATAATTATTTTTCCAAGGATTGCAGAATGAGTTAAACCTTCTATTGTTATTATATCCCCTAAATCAGTGCAAGTTATCCCACCTAGTGTTTGTGTTCCGTTAATACAACTAGAAAAATAGTACTCATCCGCACCACCACAATTCGAACTAATCTCATTAACCGAATCTATTCTCGCATCTTTTACACAAATATGAGTATAATTATTATCTTCTAGGTATAATGTTTTTGTTTGACCATCTTGTAGTTGTCCATTTAAATCTACTATTAAGTGGTTTGTTCCTTTTTCTATTCTTATTCTTGCAAGATTTAAGTCATTTGCTGAAAAATTATAATCAAAACTCATCAAATTTTGATCTAAAATCCCAAATCTCACTGGCTTTAAACCAATAAACCTTTTATTGAACAAATTTTGGTCAGACACAGTAACATTCAAATCAGAAGTATCAAAGCCACTCCCATTAACATTCTCATCCAAAAGACCATGAATACTTGGCCCAACAAAAGAACCCCCATTTTCTGTTTTAAATATTGTGTTTTCATCGTACTTTGTCGGATCAATCATTGTTACTGTTGCGTTGTTGGCGATGATTGTCCATGGTCCGTTTGTGATGAAGTTTCTTGTTGTTGCGTTTATGTCTTGGTTGAATTTTCTTGTTTTTGTTCCTAAAACAATTCCTTGGGTTGAGAAGTAGTTGTTTTCTGAGAAGTTTCCGTCAAATAGTGCGTTTCCTGTTATTGTTCCTGTGTTTTTTGAGTTTGTGTCAAATGTTGCGTTTTCTATTATTCCTGTTGACATGTTTCCTGATGTTCCGCTGAAAGTAGCGCTAGATAGTATTCCGTAGTTTTCAGCGCTTCCTGTAAATAGTCCTGTGTTAATATCGATTCCATCTATTCCTTTTATTGTTCCTGTCGCAGTACCAAAACCTTTCGAAGTGGTTAATATTCCATCAATTACTTGTAAATAAACAATATTCCCTTCCACATTTCCCATTATTCCTGCTGTAGAATCATTAACATAAACATTCCCAGTTATCAAACAAGGATAATCATATCTAGATGAATCATTAATATTCACATCTCCAACAATAACACTATGATAAGGAAATCCATTATGTACTGTATTCCAAGCAGAACTCGTTCCATTAAAAACTACAGAACCAACTATTGAACCAATGTTTGATGAACTCCCATTAAAAGTAGTGTCCCCAACTATATTACCATAATTTCTTGAATTATCATTAAACGTTGCATTACCATACACATAACAATCTCTTGATATTGCATCTGCTTGGTTATTCCCGCTATCTGAATTAAAAACCGCAGAGCCATATACCTTGCCATAATTTTTTGCCGTTTCATTGAAAGTTGCATTTCCATAAAAAACGCCGTTATTTTGAGTACCGCTTTGAAAAATAATTGCGGTTATTATTTGCCCTGCTCTATTCCTTGAAACCCCGCCAACAATTTTAGGGTACCACGAGCCCGAAGAAAGTGTTATTGTAGTAGTCCCAACCACTCCATAGTATGTCACATTCCCATCAACATTCCCATAATTTGCATGATACCCGTTAGCGAACCCTTCCAAACCAATATGTCCAAATACTGCGTTTCCTGGAACTGTCCCATAATTGTATCTGTCGTTTGTTAGGAAGTTAAAATCAGTTATTATTGTTCCTGAATTATTTTTAACTGAACCAAGTACCGTACCCCAAGTACAACCCGAAGGCAAAACGTATTCAGTTGAAGAAACATAAGCTATATTCAAATCACCAGTAATATTCCTATCACTAGTTGCAGAAAAAGGACAACTAGAATGTAAAGCAGTTACATTTCCATTAATAGTCCCAGCATTTTTTGAAGTATTATTAAGTGTAACATTTCCAATAACTGTCCCTAAAAATCTCACAGTCCCACCAAAATTTGCGTCCCCACTAATAAAAACATTAACATCTCCTGAATCAGTAAAGGAAATTAAATTAGCTGTCGAGTTAATGTATTTTGGCGCAACAAACCCAACCGCACTTGCAGTTACAGTTGAAGAACCCAAAAGAATTGCCCCATCTGTGGAATTCGGGATACGCCCAAGCGAACTAGTATGTTCATAATCAGAAAACCAGTTTCCCTGCTTACTCCAATTAGTATCAACACTCGGATAAAAATAAACTATGTTGGCAGTCCCCGCTGGTAAAACATAAACCTTTACAATCCCAAAATTCGAATCAATAGGAGCATCCCAATAACCCAGAGATTTAAAACCAACTCCTATATTCAAATCATAAACTGAAGTTGAATCCAAATCAATAGCATTAGAATCAGCAACCAACAATTCACCCGTCTCTGAATCTAATTCAAAAACACCATCCTCATTACCACTCACAATATAATACTCAAGCTCCGCACTCGAATTCGTATCCACATCCACAACACCAAGTAAAGTACCATCCAAAACATCATTAGCTACACTAAAAGACTGTTGAGGTAATACCTCAATATCACCCAAAACAGATGAAAAACAATTCAAATCATAAAAAGATAACTGATAAGGATCCTCTCCACCCTGAAGAGAAGCCATCGCTTCATTTATCTTAGAAACATACATGCTCACATTCGTACCTGAACCAATAAACATGGTGTGAAAACTAAAAACTAGTTGATTATTAATAACAAAAAAACCAGGATTTCCTGAATCCCCATAAATAAGAGTTTTATAAAAAAGAGCACGATTAACATCCGAAGACAAACCATGAACCACAAAATATTTCACAGTACCTTCAACACACACCATTTATAGTATCACAAGTATGACTAAAACTAATAACATCCCTTATTATTGTTTCATCATTTTGATCAAGAGTTATTATCGGAACCCCATTAGAATCCGCAAAATACCTAACTATTTGCTCTTCGCTTAAAACAGGATAAAAAGCAACCGTACTTGGAACATCCGAATCAAGCAAACCAACTGCAACATCACACGAACCATCAACACCAGTAATATACTCAACATCCAAAAGAGTCCTTAAAACAATTTCTCCTTCAGAATCAATAAAAGCAAAAGTCTCCCCAACTCCAATAGGATAATGTTGCCCAAAAATAATATGCCTCGGACTCACCAAAGTACCTGAGCGTCTATACCCACCATCAGAAGAAACAGAATTCCAAACAGATTGTCCAGAAAAATCAAGCGGAACCCCACCCAAATTCGTCCAAACATCAGGATTCTTTACCCAAGTGCCCGTACTAGTGCCTCTAGTAGTAAACAAAGCCATTCGTCCAGCAGAATCAGTTAAACCACTAATCCTAGAATCAACCTGAAAACTCATCTCAGTAAAAAGATCAGTAGAACTCAATTCCTCACAAGAAACAGGACCAAAAGCTACAGCACAACAACAAAAAGACAACAATACTAAAAAAAACAAAACAAAAACACGCATAACATAAAAATATTATATGTATATAAAAAGCTTTCCTAAAAATAAACAAAATTAGTTTTCTTAAAAACTAATTCAATTTGATTATACTATGTTAGTTCCAAGAATTTAAGCCGGTTTGTTTTCCGCCTGAAATTAAATCTTCTCGCGAGTATCCAAATTCTTGGAGTATTTTTATTACAGCGGGGAGCACTTGGTTTTCAATATAATAATCCGCGTCATAATCCCCTTCGTTAACATATTCTTCCAACTCCGCTTTGTCAGAAATACTTGATTTAGTATTTCCTTTTGTGATAATAAAACTAAGCATGCTTCCTACATCGATTTTTTTGCCGCGCTCTTGGGCTTTCATTACTGCAGCAACATGTGGTCCAATTGCAGTGTAATCTTTTGGTTTTCTCTGCAAGAGTGTCATTACTACAAGTTCGCTTTTTGGCACTTTTCCTTCCTTAAGATCTTTAATTACTTTTCTAACATATTCCACAGGCTCTTTTGTTTTTCCTTCCGAGAGCACCATTTCAATGACTCTCTTTTGAGTTTCTTTTGCAATATTGCACCAGTCTCTTCTCACATACTCAAATCCAACTATTTTCAAATTGCCTTTTTCATCCATTAGAGCATACTTTTTTTTTGCAGCACCACCTTCTTTTTTTGTTACAAATATTCCTCTTTTATAAAATCCGTCAAGTTCAAGCTCCATTGTTTCAGGCAACTCGGCATTAACTTTTTCTAAAAATTTTTCTACATCCGCTCTAGATTTGTCCAGCATTTTGAGAAAATTTGAATCTGTGTCCCCGTATACTACTTCAAACCCAGATTTTTCAGCTTTTGAAATTGTTTCTTGAATGTATTGTCTTGCCAGTGCTGTAGTTGCGCTCGCGCATTCTCTTGAGTACCATCTTGCGCGGGGATAACCCAAGTACCCATATACAGAGTTGAGAACTATTTTCAGCGCCCATTGCTTTGCAAAAAGCACTTTGTCATCATGTCCTTCTTTTTTCTTTTTCTTGTACTCGGCTTTGAGTTTTAGTCTTTGTTTTAGCATTTTTTCAAGTATTTCAGGCACGAGCCCTTTTTCTTTTGTGCAAAACCAAGTGCCGTCTGGAGTAGTGTTTTTTTCTTTGCATTCTTTGTGTTTGCAATTTAGTGTGTCTGGAGAAATGTTGTGGCTGATTATTATGCTCGGGTAAAGTGAAGCAAAATCAAGCACGGCAATGTTTTCATGCAGTCCAGCGATTGGTTCTTTTACAAACGCCCCTTTTATCGGATTCATTGTTCTTTGAGTTACTTCGTTTTCTTTTGGTTTGTTTGGCGCGATTATTCCTCGAAAATGCGCTTCTTTAAGAAGCAAGTCTTCAACCATTTGAGAGGTTGAGTTTCTTGTTGTTTCAAACAGGGTTTGGGAAGTGAGTTTTGATATTTCAATAAACATAGGCAGAAATTCTGAAGCTATTTTAAACGCCGTTATTGAGTCTTTGAGGTTATAATCAACTAAACGCGTAAGTTTTTTTTCATCCCCTGATTCCCATGCTTCGGTTATTTCTTTCGGATAAACTTTTTCTTTTTCTTCTCCGAAAACTTTTTCTGAAACTGTTTCAATATCCAGTTTTACTGTATTAACCGCGCCTGTTCTCTGCATGAGTTTCATTATTTGATAGGCATCAATGTGCTGTATTCCGCTTAGTTTTATTGCATTATCAAGTCCTTTTCGTATTGATTTTGGCTGTGCTCCGTTAACCAAGAACTCCTGCTTTAATTTTTTTGCCCTTTCTTTTGCGTAGGCAAAATCAAAGTTGTCCCCGTTGTAAGTAATTATGAAACTGTTTTGGGCGTTGAGTTCATCTTGGGTTTCTCTGAGCAGTTCTTTTTCGTCTTTTAAAATTTCGAGTCCTTTTATTTTTTTTGTTTCATAAGAAAATACCCTGTTTTTCTGTTTTCCCCCTAAAACATCTCCCGACACTATTGAAGTCATAAGTATTGGTTCGCCTCCAATAGTAAACTTTTGGCTAAATTTTGTTTCAAAATCAAATGCCGTTGCTTTTCCTTCAAAAGGCATTTCCATAGGTTTTATTGAAGAAATTTTTATTGAAGAATATTTTATCCCAGATACTGCTCCTTCACCATCGTTTAAACCCAAAAGTTCTTCCTCCCCCTCGGGCACATATTCTACTCCATTTCCAGGTTCAAGCCTTTTGTCCAACAAATAACGTTTTGCGTAAGGGATGTCGTATTCTCTTTTTTCAACCCCAAGTTCTGAAAATATTTTTCGGGCATTAACAAGCGTGCTTACTCGTTTGAAACTTACTTTCAAAACTTCTTTTTCTCCCTCATTAGCAGCAGGTATTTTTTGAACTTTAATCGCTTTTTCTTCTTTCCCTTCACCAAAGGACATTTTCATTATTTGCTCTGCGAGCTTTTCAGATTCATTTTTTCCTGCAATAACATACAAATAAGGATGAAAGTTTTTGTCTTTGAGCCAAAAGTTTTTTCCTTTTGAAGTCACATACAGAGTTATCACGGAAACCTCATTTTCATCCGAATAAGCAGCGTCAAGGAGAATTGCTTTTTGAGTCATACAATACTTTTTTAAGCATCAAAACCTATTTAATAGTAGTATAGAATTATTTTCAAGTGATTTTAATGCCAAGGCCTGACAGATCAAATCCAGCGACTCAACCTCAGCAGTCAAGACCTTCGGCTCCCGCACAAAATTTTGTCTCTCAAGCAGCGGGCGGTGTTCGTGAAGACATTCGCGCTTTGAATTCAAGTATTCTTTTAATCACCCAGAAGATAAAATATCTTTTGAGAAACGAAAAAATTCTCGGAAGGAATCTTGTTGTTTTGAATAAAAAAATAAAATCTCTTGAAGACAGAATCAATCTTAATCCCGCTCAGCAGGAGGGTGAGGGAGCTTCGTCGGCTGAAGTTGAT
>Ga0172375_10001774_pt1 | contig 34423 bp, 26 predicted proteins | sample LakKiv1m_FD_114537 | JGI IMG/M metagenome (GOLD analysis project Ga0172375, IMG submission 114537) | Freshwater microbial communities from Kabuno Bay, South-Kivu, Congo - kab_092012_11.1m | ecosystem: Environmental > Aquatic > Freshwater > Lake | place: Democratic Republic of the Congo... | reverse complement strand
TGCCGGTGATGGACGGCTACACGCTGCTGCGTCACTGGAAGGCCGACGCGCGCCTCAAGCGGATTCCGTTCGTCGTCTATACCGCTACCTACACCGAGCCCGAGGACGAACGTCTGGCGCTCGGGCTCGGCGCCGACGCTTTCATCCTGAAGCCGCTGGAGCCGGAAGACTTCCTTAGCAGGATCGCGGTGGTGAGAGCCGACGCCGACAAGGGCCCGCCTGTCACGCCGAGGCTGCAGCCGGACCACGGCGAAGACCTGCTCAAGAGCTACAGCGAAACGCTGATTCGCAAACTGGAAGAGAAGACGCTCCAACTGGAAGAGACCAATCGCGCGCTGCACCACGACATTGCCGAACGCCGACGGACCGAAGAGAAGCTGCGCGAGAGCGAAGAACGGTTCCGCGAACTTGCCGAAACGATCCAGGAAGTCTTCTGGATGACCGATGCCGGCAAGACCCGCATACTCTACGTCAGCCCCGCTTACGAGGCGATCTGGGGCCGGACTTGCGCGAGCCTTTACGAGTCGCCGCAAACCTGGCTCGAAGCGATCCACGTCGACGATCGCGCGCGGGTCCGGCAGGCGGCCGACACCGAGCAGGCGCGCGGCGAATACGACGAAATCTATCGCATCCTGAGGCCCGACGGCGCGGTGCGCTGGATTCGCGACCGCGCCTTTCCGGTCTACGGCCCGGCGGGAGAAGTTCTGCGCATCGTTGGCACTGCCGAAGACATCACCCATCGCCGGGAACTCGAAGAGCAGTTCCACCGGGCGCAGAAGATGGAAGCGATCGGACAACTGGCCGGCGGCGTCGCGCACGACTTCAACAACATTCTGGCGGCGATCCTCGGGAATGCGCAGTTGGCGCTGACGGAAACCGACGACGGACACCTTCCTCGCCAGAGTCTGGAAGAGATAAAGAAAGCCTGCGCGCGGGCCAAGAGCCTGGTGCAGCAGATCCTGACCTTCAGCAGCCAGCATCCGCAGGAACGACGCGTGATCGACCTGGGGCCGACCGTTAGCGAAACAGTCAGCTTTCTGCGCGCGACCATCCCGTCGTCGGTCCGGTTCGTGGTGTCGATCGACGCCGCTGCTCCGTCGGTGCTCGCAGACGCCACGCAGGTACACCAGGTGATCGCCAATCTGTGCACGAACGCGTGGCACGCTCTCGAAGACCAGTCCGGCCGCATCGAAATCCGGCTCGATTCGGTGCTGTTGGATGCGGCCGCCGCCAGCCGGCTGGCAGGTCTGAAACCCGGCCGCGCGGCGTGCCTGTCGGTCTCCGACGACGGCAGAGGCATCGACGCGGTGACGCTGGAACGTATCTTCGACCCGTTCTTCACCACCAAGGAACCGGGCCGAGGCACCGGACTCGGCTTGTCCGTCGTGCACGGCATCGTGCAAGGACACGACGGCGCGATCTGCGTCAGCAGCGAACCGGGCCGAGGCACCACCTTCCAAGTCTACTTTCCTCCCGCCGCGCAGCCTGCAGAGGCCGCGCCGCCCCCTGCATCGCCGCCCGAGCGCGGCGCGGGCCAGCACGTCGTCTACATCGACGACGAAGAATCGCTGGTGTTGCTTGCAACCCGCATCCTCGAACGGCTCGGCTACCGCGTCAGCGGCTTCACCTGTGCGGAGGATGCACTGCGTGCGCTGCGCGACGATCCTTCGCGATTCGACCTCGTCATCGCCGATCTGAACATGCCCGGATATTCGGGGCTGCGCGTGGCCGCCGATCTGATGAGGTTGAGGCCTGAGTTGCCGGTGGTGCTGTGCTCGGGTCACGTCACCGAGGATCTGCGCCAACGGGCGCGCGTCGTCGGGGTTCGCGAGGTGCTTTACAAGCCCAACACCGTGGAAGAACTCAGTGCTGCCATTCACCGCCTCGCCATCGCGACGCGGCGGTCCTGAGCTCATGAAACAGCGGACCACGCCGCTGGCTGGCTGCACTGCCAACCGTTACTTCGAACTCGCGGCCGAGGGCCTGATAGCACCCGACGAGCGAGTTTTTCCCGCCGGAAACGGACTGAAGTCCGGCGGTGCTACCGCGCCCCCGCTCTGTGCGGCCGGCCGGTCTGCCAGGCCGCGTTATCGTGATCGAGGTGATGCCGGTCGCGTGTTACGCGCGTTGCGGCCGGCCGGCGCGTTCGGCAGCAGCATCGCGACGAGGCCGTCGGCGTGACGACCCACCCACCTGCCGGTGGTGGGCTCGATGCCGGTGAGCAACTGCGCTTCCGGCGCATTCACGTAGAGCAGCGACGCCGCCCCGACCAGCACGTAGTGAAAGAGGCGGTCGTCGATCGGCGCTGCGATTCCCGCTTTGCGCAGACGCTGCCACAGCGGCCGCACAGTCTCGTAGAGGGGGCGGACGTGTCGTTCGGTCATCCACGACAGGCGGCCGCTCTCGGAAGTCGCCTCGTGCACCATGATCCGGTTCAGCTCCGGATGTTTCGCGACGAAGCGGACGAAGCGGCGGATCACCTCCGCGACCAGCGTAGTGAGCTGCCCGACGTCCTTCGACGCCTCCGCGACATCGAGTCCCTGCATCGCCGCGCCGAGCTCAGCGAAGAGGTGGTCGACGGCCGCTCTCCACAGCGCCTCCTTGGACTCGAAGTGGTAGTTGATCTGCGGCTGGTGGGCGCCGATCCGCGCCGCGATCGCGCGCGTGGATGCGCCCTCGAAGCCCTTTTCACCGAATTCCAGCAGTGCTGCGTCGAGCAGGCGCTCGCGAATGTCTTCGCGGACCGTCCGGGTACGGGGCCTCCTTGCTCTGGTTTGCTCCACGCGGCCAGTCTGTACTATTATCGCCCGATAATAAACTTGCGGAGGTAACCCTGTGCAACTATTGCCCCTGGCCCCCGAACCTTTCGTTGCCCCGACCGATCGCGACATGCTCCCGTCCGAGCGTCGCGAGTTCGTACGCACCCACCGCACCTGCATCTTCGGCTACGCGCGGCGCAGCGACGGTCCATCGATGTCGGTGGTGTACTACATCCCCACCGACACCGACGAGTTGCTGGTCTCGACGATGGGAGCTCGCGCGAAGGCGAAGACGATTGCGCGCACCGGCAAGGTCAGCCTGTGCGTCCTCGACGAGCGATGGCCTTTCGCCTACGTGCAACTCTACTGCGACGCGCGGGTCGAAACCGATCCCGATCTGGTGGTCGACGTGATGATGGCGGTGGGTGGACGCATGTCGGGCCAGACACTTCCCGACGAGGCACGCCCCGTCGTGCAGGCGATGGCGGAGCAGGAAGGACGCGTCGTGATCAGTTGCCGCCCTTACTCGACCTTCCAGCAGCCGCCGCGACATCTGCACCGCAACGACCAAGAGGAGCGCATCACGCACTGGATCACCGCCGCGATGCCGTGGGACGCCGGCGATCACGGCCCCGCGAGCTGACTCGAATAGCCCGGGCTAGCAGTTTCTTGAAAAACCGTCCGTCAGCCTGTTCAAAATGGTCCAGATGCAAGGCGCGCGCGAACGTCACCCGCGACACGGTTTGGATCTCGCCCGTCGCCAGCTCCGGGCTCGCGTCGTAGCGAGTGGTTTCGCGCGCACGAGCCCCGAGCTGGCGAGGGGCGAGCTCGAGTAGACAGGCGTGATCCTCGCGCGTCGCCGGCTCCGCGCTCGTGGGCCATTTTCAACAGGCTGAGGCGAGCACGCCGCGCCGGTAGTCGTTTGGCGACTTGCCGGTGCGGCGTTTGAACGCTTTCGAGAACGCCGCGGCGTCGCCGAAACCGACGCTGAGAGCGATCGCCTCCAGTTTGACGTTGCGTTCGGACATCAGCGCGGTCGCGACTTCCCACAGCACGTCCTCGCGCACCGCGCGGAAGCTCGATCCTTCCTCGGCCAGGTGCCTGTGCAAGGAGCGTTCACTCACGCCCAGGCGTTTGCCCACCTGGCGGCGCTCGGCGCGCGTGCCGGAGTTGAGCAGCGAGCGCGTCACCATCGCTACCCGGTCGGTGAATCGTTCCGGCTCGGTCAGGGTCGGCAGCAGCGCGGCAGCGAACTTCTCGATCTGATCGGCGATCAGCGGGTTCGACATGTGCGGCCGGCGCGTGCCGAGGCCGCGCGGGATGAACATGCGGTTGGCCGATTCGGAGAACCGGGCCGGGCAGCCGAAGGCACGCTCGACTTCGCCGCGTGTGCCGCGCTCGGCGTGCTTGAAGCGCACAGTGCTGATGCCGGCGTCGCGGCCGAAGGCGCGTTCGGCCGCGCGCGCCGAGGCCATCAGCGCGTAGTGAACCAGGTGAATGCTGGCGTCGAGGTTGTCGTCGCCGATGTCGTAGACGATCACCAGGTGGTTGTCGCGCTGCTCCAGGCCCAGACGCGCGGTCGTGATCAGCACGGGGCCGAAGCGGCAGCAGCGGGCCAGCGCCTCTTCGAGGCTCGAGCAGCACATTAGCAGGTGCGCTACCGGGCCGCGCGGTTCGGCCAGCTCCGCGCAGTGCAGGCCGATCAGCGGATCGCCGCTGCAGGCCTGGGCCGCGGCGAACATGCGGACCACGGCCGGTCCGGGGACTGCCCGGGCGCATTCGAGGCCGTCGGTGTCGATGCCGGCCTCGCGCGCGACTCGCTCGGTGTCGATGCCGGCGCGCCCGAGCGCCGCGAGCATGTCGAGGACCTCGGAAACGCCCACTTGCGCGACGCGCTCGGTGAGGGGCACTGGCCGGTTGTCACAAATCATTGGCACGATGGAACAGGGACTCGGGGCGCCTCTTCCTGCTAGGGTACTGAATATCCCAAGGCCGAGGGATTCGGAAAGTGGCGCGCGGCGCCCTCCAAACGACGGCAACCGACGCAAGATGGCACACGAACACGACACGACCCGCAACGACGGCCAACCAAAAGCCGCAGGAGCATCGTCGGCGCCGGCTGCGAAGGACGGCGAATCTCCGAACGGCGGCGCGGGTGCGGCCGACGCCGCGGGCAGCTACCTGCGGCTCGAAGTGGGCAGTATCCGGATGAACGTGCTGGTAGCGGGGCAGGGGCCGGAGGTGCTGCTGGTACACGGCTTCCCGGATACGCACGCGGTCTGGCGCCACCAGATCCCGGTTCTGGTCCGCGCCGGCTATCGGGTGATCGCGCCGGACACGCGCGGTTGCGGCGACACCGACCTGTCGCCCAACCTCCGCGACTACCGCCTCGACAACCTGGTCGCGGATCTGGTCGCGCTCCTCGACGCGCTGGCGGTGCCGCGCGTGCGACTGGTCGGGCACGACTGGGGGGCCGTGCAGGGCTGGCACATGGCGATTCAACATCCCGAGCGCGTCGAGCGCTACGTCGCGATGTCGGTCGGCCACCCGGCTGCGTACGCTGCGATGGACCTGGAACAGAGGCTGCGCGGTCTCTACGTGCTGTTCTTCCAACTTCGCGGCGTCGCCGAGGCGGCGCTGCGTTGCGCCGACTGGCGCGCCCTGCGCTTCTTCACCGGCTTCGATGCCGAAGTGCCGCAGTGGCGCAGTTGCCTCGCGCGGCCCGGTCGTCTCAGCGCCGGTCTCAACTATTACCGCGCCAACCTCGCCGCCCTCGCACTGGCTCGCCGTCGCGCCGACGTGACGATTCCGGTTCACGGCATCTGGAGCGACGGCGATCGCTTCCTCACCGAGAAGCAGATGCGAACTTCCGAGCGTTACGCGACCGCTGGCTGGAAATACACGCGCGTCGAAGGTGCCAACCATTGGTTGCAGCTCGACGCGCCCGAACGTGTCAATGAACTGTTGCTCGACTGCCTGCACTGAGGAGATGGAGGCCACTTGTGCGCGGGCGCGATCCGAGTCACGAAGGGACTGCTCGCGCCGGCCGGAGGCGTGGGGAGGGGACCATGCGTCTGAGATTCTTGTGCGCGGCGACGGCAGTTGCGCTCGGGCTGGCGGCACCGGCCGGTGCCGCCAATCTGATCACCAATGCGGGCTTCGAAGACGCCGATCTGTCGGCGTGGCAGGCCTTTGCCGGCGCCGCGACGCTGACGCGCACGACCACCGAAGCCCATCAGGGCGGCGCCGCGCTGTTGGTGCACGAGCGCACGCAGAGTTACGGCGGCCCGAGCCAGGACCTCACCGGCCGTCTGGTTGCCGGCACTCGCTACATCGTTTCGGTCTGGGTCAAGATGGCGACCGACGAGGCGACGCGACCGAGCCTGAACATCAAGAGCGTGATCGGTGGTTCGACGACCTACACGACGGTTGCTTCGTTGCCGACCGATCACACGCGCTGGGTAAAGCTGTCGGGAGTCTACCAGTACGATCCGGCGGGCACCCCCGGCGAGGTGCGCGTGTACGTGCAGGGCCCGGCGGCAACTCTCGACTTCTACGTCGACGACTTCGAGGTCGAGGCGTTTCCGCAGTACGTCGTGACTCCGTCGACGCCGGCCGACTTCGTGCGACGCAGCGGCGCCGGCCTCGTCGTCGGTCCCGCCGATACGCCGATCCGGCTGCGCGGCGTCAACTTTGGCGCCTACGGCGAAGAAGGCGACAGCACCGAGGCGGTGCTCAACGGTCAGGAGGTCGATCCCGAGGTCGACTACGCGCGCGTGGCTGCGCTCGGCGGCAACGTCGTACGCTTGAACTCGTGGTGGAAGGTCTTCGAGAACGCATCGGCGCCCTACACGTACAGCGAGGACGGGTGGGCGTGGCTCGAGCGTCAGATCGTGGCGGCCCGCGCCGCCGGCGTGCGACTCGTGCTCGACATGCACGCGCCGCAGGGCGGCTACCAGGGCCCGGGCTATACGGGTTCGTATTGGAGCAGTCCGTCGTTGCAGGCCCGGCACAAAGCGCTGCTCGTTGCACTGGCCGACCGCTACAAGAACGAACCGTGGATTGCGGCCTTCGACGTGATGAACGAACCGTGCCCTCCTTCCGACGCCGATTGGCAGGCGGTAGCCGCCGACGCCGTCGCCGCGATTCGCGCAGTCGACACCAACCACCTGGTAATCGTCGAGCAGTCGATGGCCTCCGACTCCGCGGCATTCACGCTGCCGGATCCCGACCTCCTCTACGAGTTCCACTGGTACGAGCGCTGGCGCTGGGTCTCGCAGCTCTCCTATCCGTCGGCGGTGGGGGACTACGGAATCGCTTATCCGGACGCCGATGTGACGGTGCCGCCGTGGGACCAGGTCGCGGGTTCTCTGCAGAAGATCGCGCCCGCAGCGGCCGGCAGCGGCGACTGGACGTATCTGGTCGGCACGCCGTTCACGCTGGCGGATACCGCGGTGTTCGGCGCGGTGCCGGTGGCGTGGGCGACGTCGATGTCGGGGAAACTGTGGTTCGACGACATGGTCGTCGAAGAGGTCGACAGCGGCGGCAACGTCGTGCGCACGCTCAGTTCGATCGATATCGAACGCAAACCGAGCGACTGGTGGACGGTCACCGAGTACGAACCGTTCCATTCGTTCACTTCCGACTGGTCGGGGGCAGCGCTGTCGGGCTCCGGCAGTTGGGGCGTGGAGAACTCTGGACACCGCGGCGCTGCCTCGGCGTCGATCCGCGGTGCGAGCGGGACCTACACGGTCGGCAACGAGAAGAACCTCGTCGCGCTCGCGCAGGGCCACCGTTATCGCGTCAGCGGTTGGATCAAGACCGACGCGATGACCGGCAGCGGCGGCCTCGGGCTGCGTCTGTACCAGTACGCGTCGTGGGACGGCTTCACGCCGTTCACCAAGGACCACCTCGCCGGCGAGTTGCGCGCCGAAGGCATGGACTTCTATGAGGCCGCCGGTGCTGCGGTGAACATCGGCGAGATCGGCATTTCTCCGCGCAATCTGTTGTCCGGGCGCGGCGGCGACCAGTGGCTGCTCGACATGTTCGACCTGCTGGCCGGCTACGGTGCGAGCTACCAGTACTTCGACTGGCACAGCTCGAACTTCGGCGCCTACACCAACAGCTTCGGCCTTCCGGAGCCGGCCGGCGCCAACCAGCCGCTTCTCGATCTGCTCGCCGGCGAGTGGGGCGGCCCGGGCATCCAGAACCTGATCGCGATCGCGGGTCGCGACCAGGTCGTGCGTGTCGCAGGCGACGTCGCTCTGGACGGGTCGTCGAGCGTAGGAACGGTGGACACCTGGAACTGGCAACAGAACTCCGGGCCCGCCGTCACGCTGTTGAACGCCGACACACCGGCCCCGTCGTTCGTCGCGCCGCCGGTACCCGGTACGTTGACGTTCCGTTTGACGGTGAACGGACCCGGCGGCACCAGCGAGGATCTCGTCGACGTAGACGTGATCGAGCCTTGCCCGGCGACGCTCGATACGGCTTCGTGCCTGGACGCCTACGGTGCAGTGTTGTCGGTCGACGAGCGTCACGCGGGGAAAGAGAAACTGCAGGCGAATTGGAAGGGGATTGCCGAGGTGACCACGCGCGAGGATTTCGGCAATCCGGTAACCGGCACGTCGCGCTACTCGCTGTGCCTGTACGCCGATGCGACTCTGGCCGGTGAAATGTTCGTCGATCGCGCGGGCGACCGCTGCGCCGGCGCGTCGTGTTGGAACTACGCCGGCAGCGGCTGGAACTACAAGGACAACAGCGCGGCGGCCGGCGGCATCCGTCAGTTGCGCATCAAGCCGGGCGCGGCGGGCAAAGGCTCGGTCAAGGTGCTAGGAAAGAACAACGCGGCCAAGGGTTCGACGAGCCTGCCGGTCGGTGTCGCCGCGCCCTTGTCGGCGGCTGCCGAGGTGGCGGTGCAGCTGCGCGTCGACGACGGCCTGTGTCTGAGCTCGACGCTGACGTGGGCGAAGACCAAAGAACCCGCGCGCTACGCCGGAGGAAAATAGCCCGCCGCGCGGGCCGCCGCCGCGCCGCCTTGACCTCCCGGGCGCATGCGTCTACCAAGGCGTCGAACAACTCGAATCATCGAGTCGAGGGAGGAGACAGTAATGGCGAGAGTCCTGACCATCGATCCCGCCGAGTGCACGAGCTGCCGGTTGTGCGAGATGGCGTGCTCGAGCGCTCACACCGGACAGTTCCGGCCCAGCCGGGCCAACGTGCGCGTGGCCATCTATCCCGACGATGCGATCTACTTCCCGGTCGTGTGCATGCAGTGCGACGACGCACCGTGCATGGCCGTGTGCCCGTCGGCTGCGCTGGTGCGCGACGCCGAGACCAACGCCGTGCTGGTCATCGACAACCGCTGCGTAGGCTGCAGGATCTGTTCGCTGGCGTGTCCGTTCGGTGCCATCAGCTACTGGGACGGCAAGGCCCGCAAGTGCGACCTGTGTGGCGGCTCCCCCGAGTGCGTCACATTCTGTCCGACCGACGCGCTCACGTTCCCAGCAGTGGAGAAGTCCACGACCGCGGCGCGCCAAGCCTTCGCCGACCGACTGCGCGACACGCTGAAGGAGGTCACCGCCTCATGAACGCATACGCTGGAAAAGTTGCGCGGGTGAACCTCAGCCGCGGCAAGATCACCACCGAAAAACTCGACTCGAAGCTTGCGCGCGCCTTCATCGGCGGCCGCGGTCTGGCGAGCAAGATTCTCAGCGACGAGGTCGGTGCCGCAATCGACCCGCTGGCCGCCGCCAACAAGCTGATCTTCTCGGCCGGACCGCTCACCGGAACTGCGGCGCCCACCGGCGGCCGCTGGATGGTGGTCACCAAGGGCGCGCTCACCGACACGATCGCCTCCTCGAACGCGGGCGGCGACTTCGGGCCCGAGTTGAAATACGCCGGCTACGACATGGTGATCGTCGAGGGAGCCGCCAAGACACCGGTGATGCTGGTGATCGACGACGGCGCTCTCGAACTGTGCCCGGCCGACAAGCTCTGGGGCCAGGACTGCCACGTCACCGAAGACAAGCTCCACGAACAATTGGGCAGCGACTTCAAGTTCGCGAGCATCGGGCAGGCCGGCGAGAACCTGGTGCGTTTCGCGTCGATCATGAACGACAAGAACCGCGCTGCGGGCCGCTCGGGCGTGGGGGCCGTCATGGGCTCCAAAAAGCTCAAGGCGATTGCCGTGCGCGGCAGCGGCGGCGTCACCGTCGCGGATCCCAAGGCCTTCCGCAAGACGTGTCTGGATCTGCTCGCCACGCTCGCGTCGGTGGAGGTGACCTCGCAGGGACTGCCGCGCCTCGGCACCGCTTCGCTGATGAACGTCGTCAACGCGTGCGGCGCCCTGCCCACGCGCAACTTCCGCGAGAGCCAGTTCGAGTCGGCCGCCACCATCAGCGGCGAGGCGATTGCCGAAAAGATCCTGGTGAGGAACCGCGCTTGCGTGGCTTGCCCGATCGGTTGCGGACGCGTGACTTCGGTGAAGAACGGGAAGTACGGCGGCAAGGGCGAAGGCCCCGAGTACGAAGCGGTGTGGTCGCTCGGCGCCGACGTCGGAGTCGGCGATCTGCAGGCAGTGGCCAAGGCCAACTTCATCTGCAACGAGATGGGCATGGATCCGATCAGTGCTGGCTCTACGGTCGCGTGCGCGATGGAACTCTTCGAGGAAGGCGTGATCGGCGAGTCTCAGACCGGGTGCAATCTGCGCTTCGGTAACGCCGAGGCGCTGGTTGAATTGATGAGCGACATCGGCAACCGGCGCGGCTTCGGCGACGTGCTGGCCGAAGGCGGCGCGCGGATGGCGCAAAAGTTCGGCCGGCCCGAGTTGTTCATGGGCTCCAAGAAGCAGGAGTTTCCGGCCTACGATGCGCGCGGAGCCGTCGGCATGGGACTTCAATACGCAACTTCCAACCGCGGCGGCTGTCATGTGCGCGGTTACATGACCGGCCCCGAATTGCTCGGCGGTCCTCCGGCACTCGACCCGCGCAGCCCCAAGGGCAAGGCCGAGGTCAACATCGGTCTGCAGAACGTGACCGCGGCGCTCGACTCGGCCGGCCTGTGCCTGTTCTCGAGTTTCGCGCTGGCAGGTACCGAACTGCCCGATCTGCTGCGCGCCGCCACCGGGTTCGATTACGAACCTGCGGAAGTGGTCGCGGCCGGCGATCGCATTTGGAACCTCGAGCGGCTCTTCAACCTGGGCTCGGGCTACACGCACAAGGACGACACGTTGCCCAAGCGCCTGCTGTCGGAGCCGGCGCCCGGCGGTCCCGCCAAGGGAATGACCGTGCCTCTGGATCAGATGCTGCCCGAGTACTACCGGCTGCGCGGTTGGGACGACAAGGGACGTCCGACCAAGAAGAAACTCAGCGAACTGGGCCTGTAGGAGCCCGCTGAAAATGGCCCACGAGCACGGAGCTGGCGACGCGCGAGGATCACGCCTGTCTGGTGAGTCTCGCCGCTCGCCCGCTCGGGGCTCGTGCGCGCGAAACCACTCGCTACGACGCGAGTCCGGAGCTGGCGACGGGCGAGATCCAAGCCTCGTAGCGGGCGACTTTCGCGCGCGCCTTGCATCTGGACCATTTTGAACGGGCTCACAACGGGTTTTCCAATGATGGGCTGCTAGCGGGCGCGCTGTACGCGCAAGAGAGTGTCGGCGAGAACTGGGATGTCGCGCCTCGTAGTGATCGGAAACAGCGCCGCGGGTCTGGCGGCCATCGAGGCCATCCGCTCGCGTGATCGCAGGTCGAAGCTGACGCTCGTCGCTGCCGAGACGCACCTGCCGTACTCGCGCATCCTGCTCACCTATCTGCTGTCTGGTAAGACGACGCTTGCCGACGTGCCGGTGCACGGACCCGAGTGGTACCGCCGGATGGACGTCGAGCCGCTCACCGGTCGGCGCGCGCTCAGCATCGACACGCGCCGCGGCGTGGTGATCACCGAGCACGCGGGCAGCGGCAAGCGTGCCGAACGTGTCGCGTTCGACGAACTGCTGATCGCGACCGGCGCCACGGCCCAGCTTCCCGAGGTACCCGGAGTGGACCTGCCGGGCGTTTTTTGCCTGCGCGATCTCGACGACGCCACCGCGATTCAAGAGCATCTCGCGGAAAGACTGCCCGCCTCGCGCCGGCCGCGCGCGGTGTTCCTCGGCGCCGGACCCGTGTGCCTGCAGTCGATGACCGCGCTCGCCGCACGCGGAATGCAGGTCAGGCTGATGGTTCGTTCGCCGGCAATTCTGTCGCAACTCGCCGACCCCGACACCGCCGCGATGGCCGAGCGCGTTCTGCGCGCGCACGGCATCGTCATCACCAAGGGAGTCGACGTCACCGGCATCGAACCCGGGGCGAGTACCGGCCGCGCACCTTCGTTGCTGGCGGTAGTCACTGCCGAAGGCCGACGCGTACCCGCCGACCTGATAATCGTCGGCAAGGGCACCACGCCCAACGCTGGGCTGGCTCGCAGCAGCGGGATCGCGGCCGACTACGGCATCACGGTCGACGACAACCTGATGACCTCGGCGCCGGGCGTGTACGCCGCCGGCGACGTCGCGCAGGCCAGCCACTGCGTCAGCGGCGAAAAGGTCTGCTACGGTACCTGGACCAACGCCTGCGAGCAGGGCCGCATCGCCGGCCTGAACATGACGGGGACCGCGGCGCTCTGGAACGGCGGGCTCAACCGCAACGTCACCACGCTGTTCGGGAACACGATCGGATCGGTGGGCATGATCCGCGAGCGCGACGTCGCAAGAAGCGGCGCCGACGTGCGCGTGGTGCGGCACCGCGACCGGCGTAGCGGAACTTCACGCCGCATTCTGTTCTCTGCGGGCCGCTGCGTAGGTGCGGTAGCGTGGAACGCCTGTGACGATCTCGGCGTGATCGGATGGCTGATCAACAGTGGGCGTGACTGCACCGGTCAGGAAGAGCGAATGGCACGCGGACAACGGGTCTACGCCGACGCGCTCGGTGCCAAGCTCGCACGCACGCCGGCGAACCTCGGCCACGTGGTGCCTGCGCGGTGAACGTCGAAGTAAAGCTGTTCGCCAACCTGCGAAAGTACATGCCGGGCGCCGGTGACAAAGCCGAGGCCCTTATCGAATTGGACGACAGCGCGACCATCGCCGACGTTCTTTCGAGACTCGGCATTCCCGCCGAAGCCAAGCTGATGCTGCTGGTCGACGGCATTCACGAACGCGACACCGCACGCGGATTGCAGAACGGCTGCACCCTCTGCATCTTTCCCCCGCTCGCGGGCGGCAGTCCCGCCCGTTAGTCTGCCGTCACGCGGCGACTCTTCGTCGCCTGCTGAAGAACCGTCCATCAGGCTGTTAGCCGCCACGGCCGAGGTGTGCAACGAGTCCGGCGAGAGTTTCCCGTCACCAGCCTTCGGCGTGGTGAGGCGGAGCCGTACCCACCGGTCGGCCAAACCGTACTTCTGGCGCAGCAATTCGTGGACTCGCCGGTGCGACGTAATGGCGCGCGACGTCTACACCGGCCAGGCCGACTTCTGGCGCAACAATGCGTGGAGTCGTCGGTGCGACTGCGGATCTGCAATGCCTCGAAGCTGGACTTTCCGGGTTCTCCACGCCAAGAGCCTGAGCGCGCCGGGCCGCCGTGGCGCCGGCCGGTATGCTTACACCTTCGATGAACGACCAACGACGCGATCCGCAGTCACCGGCCTCGGCGCTGCCGCTGTTCGTGGTTCATCCGCGCCTGGCAGCCGCGCTTCCGCGGCTGGCGCTGGGCGCGTTCCCGACGCCGGTCTCTTTGCTGCCGCATCTTGGCGCTGCGATCGGTGTTGCCGACTTGTTCGTGAAGGACGACGGCCTCAGCAGCGAGTTCTACGGCGGCAACAAGGTCCGAAAGCTCGAGTTCCTGCTGGCTGCGGCGCGCGCCCGCGGCGCGCGCGAGGTCATGACCATCGGATACGCGGGCTCCAATCACGCCGCCGCTACCGCGGTTCACGCCGAACGCGCCGGCATGCGCGGGATTTCGATGCTGTTGCCCCAGCGCGGCGCCGCCTATCTGCGCAGCAACCTGCTGCTCGGCCTGGCGGCCGGTGCCGAGCTTCATGAGTACCGCTCGCCGGCGGTGCTGGTCGCCGGCTCGCTGCTGGAGATGCTGCGCCACGCCCTGCGCCGCGCGCGCCTGCCGTTCTTCATTCCGCCCGGCGGTTCCTCTGCGCTCGGAACCGTAGGGTTCGTAAACGCGGCTTTCGAACTTGCCGCGCAGGTAGAAGCTGGCGCGGCGGCGATTCCCGATCGGGTCTACGTCGCGTTCGGGAGCATGGGCAGTGCGGTCGGGCTGGCGCTGGGATTTGCTGCGCTCGGCTGGCCGACGCGGGTGGTGGGGGTACGCGTGGTGGACGAGGGATACGCAAACCGCCGCGGCGCGACGGTCTTGTGGAAGCGAGTCGACTCGCTGCTGCGCCGGCTCGACCCTGGCTTTCCCGCAACCGCGCTGTGCGATGAGCATCTCGAAATCCGCGACGAGTTCCGTGGTGAGGGCTACGCGTGTTTCTCGCCCGAGGGTGATCGAGCAGTCGCGCTGGCCGCGCAGACCGAAGGATTGGCGCTGGACGGTACCTATACCGGCAAGACGCTGGCTTGCCTGATCTCCGACGCCGAGGCGGGACACCTGCAGGGCCGCTGCGTGATGTTCTGGAACACTTACAGCGCCGCCGACGTTTCGAGCCGTGTTGCCGGCATCGACCCGGCGCGGTTGCCGCGCCGTTTGCAGGGTTATTTCGCTACTTCCGCGGTCGGTTGATCGACTGCTTCAGACGAGTTCCGAACGGCCTCGGCGTCACTTGTGGTGGCGTTCGGCTTCTTCCGCGAAGTGCAACGCCATCTCGAACGCCGTTTTGGTGAAGGCGAGCACTTTGGCGAAACTTTCGTCTGACAGCTCGCGCGCGTCGTCGTTGCCGCGCAGCACGTTGACGAAAGCGCGTTCGCGTTCGACTTGCAGCGGCAAACGCCCGGCTCCCCAGTCGTCGAGGAACTTGGCGACTGCCGGATTGTAGGTGCGTGTCAGTTGCAGGATCGTCGGCAGCGGGTCGTTGCGCGCGACGATCGCCGACAATCGCAGAATCAGATCGAACGACAAGGTTGCGGTTCCGGCTTCGACAGCTTCGATCAGCGACGAGTCGCGAAGTTCGAGCGCGCGCGCGAGGTCACCCAGCGTGAGGCCGGCCAACTCGCGCAGTTCCCGGATGTAGTTGCCGGCCTCGCGCGTGAGCCGCGACGGACTTGCCGGGCCGGTCAGCAGACGGCCGATGCCGAATGGGTCGCCGGTTGCGTCGAAGAACATCTTGAGCGCGCTGGTGGCGGCGTCGCTGGTCGTGGTCACGAGCCCCGACAGCAGTGCCATCTGCAGCGACGGCACCGCTTCGACTTCACGGACGCGGCTCTTTTTCGGCGCCTTCCTTTTTTTCGCGGCAGCCATCATCGAAGTGATCCTAGCCCCAATGCCAGTAACTCAAGAGGCTCGGCACGGGCAGGAGTGTTGCGCCGGGCCAAGATTCTTCAACAATTTCGCCACGGGCGCATTCTCCGTCGGCACCACAATCGCCTCGAGTTACTGGCATTGATCCTAGCGACATATCCGCGTTGCCCTGCACCGTCCACGGGACACCACAATCGCTTCAAGTTACTGGCATTGATCCTAGCCCTTGATCCTGCCTCTTGTAAGCCTTGGGCTTTCGGGCCTGTCGGCGCCGTTCGTGGAAGAAGCGCCACAGCGGGTTGGCGTGGTGCCGCCGCGCCCGCGAGAGAGCTTCGCGCAGGCCCGGCAGTGCGCGAAGCGCGGCGGCGCGGCCGCATTCGAAGGCCTCGGCCATTCGCATCAACTCGAAGACGCCGATGCCTTCGGCACGCGGGGAGACAAAAAAATCGGCCGGGTCCTCGCGCAGGCGAGCCCCGGCGATCGCGGCTTGGACGACGGCGCTGCCTTTGGCGAGCACGTCGAGGATTCCCATCGGTTCGTCTTCGTCGCCGGGAGTTTCTTCTTCGGCGATGTCGGGCGCAGGCCACTCGGGCGTCCCCGGGTAATTCACCGCGCCGGCCAGAATGCCGAGCGGTGCCGCGTCTCGCAGTACGCCGCGCAGACGCAGAATGCTGACGCCGATGACGAAGTGGGCACCGAGGCCGCGTGCGACACTGACCGGGATCGGATCCGACAGTCCTCCGTCCACCAGCACGCGACCTTCGAGCATGTGCGGACGAAAGACACCCGGGATGGCGATGCTGGCACGGATAGCGTCGGTCACCGGGCCGCGGTCGATGACCACTTCCTCGCCGGTGTTGAGGTCGGTGGCGACTGCGGCGAAGGGGATGTCGAGATCTTCGACGAGCCGGTCGCTGCCGCCGACCGCCGATTCGATGTACTCGATGGCGCGGCGGCCGCCGATCAGCCCTTCGCGACGCCACACCGGATCGATCAGCCGGAAGGCCCGGCTGCGCGACATCGTCGTCATAATTTCGACGAACTCGTCGAGGCGTCCGGCCGCAAGTGCGGCTCCTATCGCCGAGCCAGCGCTGGTTCCGGCGATGCAATCGAAGCGGATGCCGGCGGCGATCAGTTCCTTGACGACGCCGGCGTAGGCGAGGCCGGCGGCGCCGCCGCCGCCGAGCGCCACTCCAATCTTGAAATCGTTCCGTTTCATCGGCTTGCGACCGCGTCGCCGCGTATCCAGCAACCACACAAACGCGAGGGGCCCTCGCTTGCTGCGAAGGCCCCTCCCCGCCGCGCATCTTGACCCGTACGCGGGTCCGAGGCGAAGCCCCGCGCGATCTTACTGCGTCGAGATTGGGATCTTACGGGCTCCCGGCCGCTCGGCTATCTTGACCGTAACTTCGAGCACGCCGTCCCTGTAGGTCGCCTTGACCGAATCGGGATCGGCCCTGGGCGGTAATCCGATCCCGCGCGCGAAGCTGCCATAGCTCACCTCGCGATAGAAGCGGTTGCCTTTCTTCTCTTCGTGCTTGTCCTGGCGTTCGCCACGAATCATCAGCACGTTGCCTTCGACTGAAAGCTCGACCTTGTCGGGGTCGATTCCGGGGAGATCCGCCTTTACGACGAACTCACCGTCGCGCATCATGGATTCGACTGCCGGCATCCAGGATGTCTCGGGGCGCATCATCGGAGAAGCCTCTTCTTCTCCGAACAAGCGGGAAAACACGTCATCCAGACTGCGGTCGAATCCCGCCAGACCGCGGCCCGGTATCCAAGTTGTAACGGCTCTCATAACGCTCACCTCCGTGTGGATATTTGGCTGGCGGTTTTTTGGTAATCACGACCGCTCGCGACGCAAGGGGGCCAACCCGATGCGCGGCGTTGAGGCTCGCCTGTCGGCTGGTCTCCGGCATCGCCGGGTACTGCTTCGGTTGCACCGGAATCGGCGGATCAACGGACCGTCGGCGCGGTCAGTGTCCCGGCCAAGTTTTCCACTGCTCGACCACCGCGCCGAGGACGTCGGCGTGCTGCGCGGCCTCGCGCGCACCCTCGTCGTCGCCGAGCGCCGCGGCGTAACGGGCCTCACTGCGGTAGACCGCTTCGAAACTGCGAGCGTTGACCGCGATCCACGGATCCAATGCGAGTTCTCCGCCCTGCTTCACGGCGCGCAGGGCTTGCGGCTCAGATCGCAGTTGTTTGCGCACTGTGGTCAGTGCCTGATCGGTGCGGCCTTCAGCGTACTTCTCTTCGGCCACTGCGACGGCGAGGTTGTTGGCGACGTCGTAGTACTGGGTGCGAATCGGACCGAACGGGACTTCCCAACGCGCCAGCGTCGCGTTACTGATCGCGATCGCGAAGACCAGGGCCGGCAGTCCGATCAGGTAGCGGCGTCTGCGGTCGAACTCGATCAGCGTGGCGATGCCCTGTCCGGCCAGCGGTGCCGCGACCAGCACGGCCGGAAAGCGCAGCGACGAAAGGTTGAAGAGCAGCGCGCACGTGCTTGCAGTGGCGAGGATCCAGACCACCGGCAACAGCACCGGCAGGCCTTTCCTGATTCCCGACAGCAGTCCCAGCGCCACGAATCCCGCCATCATCGACCAGCCGATGAGGAATCGCGACACTATCGGCAGATGTTCGGTGAAGTAGTAGTAGTTGGCGTCGACCGGAATCTCGTACCAGCGCCAGAAAGCGGCGAACTTGGCCGCGACCAGCCACAGCCAATCGGCGCTGCTCGGATGGGTGGCGACGGTCGCGGATAGCGCCGCCAAGATGTCGGCGGTCTCAATTGCCGCTGCGCCGGCAGCGACATCGACGGGAACACTGGTCGCAGGTTCGGCCGCGCGCGCGGCGAAGATCGCGGTGGTGGCCGCGCTCGGCTTGGCGCGCGCCGTCGCGGTCGCGCCAAAGGTATTGCCCATCACGAAGTCGACCGGTATTCGAGTCGCGATCGGCAAGGCCGGCGCGCCGACGGCGAGGTTACGTGCGAACGGTAGCGCCAACACCAGCGCGGCGCCGCAGGCGAGACCGGCGGCGAATCCGGCGGTGGTCGACCATCGCCGTTGCGCAGAGCGGGTGAGGCGCATCGCCAGCGCGGCTGCAAAGGTGACCGGGACCACGATCAGCGCGACGGTCGATAGCAGCGCGGCGGCCGCGCCTGCCAGTCCCGCACACAGTGCGGCCGCGAACGGCCGCTGCGATTCGAGCGCGCGCAGCAACGCGTAGAGCGTCGCGAGCGCGGCCAGTCCCGCGCAGGCTGCGCCGGCCAGCAGGGTTTCGTAGTAGAGGCCGGTGCCGAGCAACGCCGCGATCAGACCGGCCGCCACCGCGGCGCGCTCGTCGAAGAGCCGTGCGGCGATTGCGAGCACGAACCAGCACGACATCACTCCGGCCAGCGCCTGCAACGCCATCACCATGCGCGGGTCGGGTCCGGCCGCCGCGTACACTGCGGCAACCAGGTAGGGATAGAGCGGCGGGTTCCAGTAGGCCGGAGTGCGCGGCCAACGCCGCAGTGCGGCCGAGGTTGCCGGATCGGTGCAGCGCGCGGCGGGAGGTTCGGTGCCGGCGCGCGCAGCGCAAAGAAAACCCGCGTCGGGTGGATCGATCCGGCTGCGCAGCAGCAGATCCCCGCCGATTACGGCGCGGGCCTGCGCGTCGACGTAGTGCATTTCGCTGTCGGGCCAGCGCTCGAGTTCGAGTAGCGCACTGTCGCGCAACTCGAACCACGCCGCGACTCGCACGACGACGGCGACCGCGACGACGAGCAGGCCTGCTCGTCGTCGTCGGCTGTAGTCCGCGGTCACTGAGTGGGCCGGGCCTCGCAGCAGAAGTATCAGTGCTTCTGCAGGCCCCAAGGCGGTGACGCATCGACCAGCAGACCGACGCGGCACTTCATCTTGACCCGCGTGAATACCGCGGCACCCTTGTGCGCAGTCCACACGTACTCGTCCGGAGGTACCTGCACGTAGAGTGCGCCGCCGTCTTCGCTGGTCTTGGTAAGGCTCCGCATCGGGAGCACGTCCTTGCTAAAGTAGATCGGACCGTTTTCCTCGGGCAGCGCCGGATCGAGCGCGACGGTGGCGGCATTTTCTCCGTGAGCGCCCGGGTCGTACATCGACTTCCCTACGCGCGTAACGGTAGTAACCATCTGGCACTTGTTGGTTTCGTCCGGAACCAGACCGAGCAGCGAGGCAAGCGCGTCGTAGACGTCCCAGGTAACACCCTGGAACGTCACGCGCTGCGCGCCGGCCGCCCCCAGCCACACCGTGCCGGTCTGGATCGGGTGATAGTCGGGGTGTTCGAGCACCAGCGTCGCTTCGCTGCCCTCCTCCAATCCGTCGAACTGGAAGTGGCCGTCGGCACTGACGATGTTGATTTCCGGATGTTCGAGCACCCATATGTAAGCGTTGGGGATCAGTTCCTGCGCGCCGTTGAACTTGAACGCGTCGCCGCTCAGCGAGACCAGGAATTTGCAGCTGTCGTTGGCCGTGGCGTCGTCGACCAGGTCGCAGTCGGCGCCGGCCAGTTCTGCGTTGGTCGCGGCCGTGCGGCATGCGCGGCACTTGGCGCGCCCGGCGATGCAGTCGGTGAGTGCGGCGCCGGATTTGCCGGCGCAGACTCCCGGCAGCGCAACGTTCGACGAAGCGCCCTCGCAAGCCTTGCCCACCGCCTTGGCCATCGCTTCGGTCGCTTTTGTCAGGTCCGGGCTTGTACACGCCACCAGCGCGGCGGCGTCGGTGGCGCCGCCCTTGAGCGCGCTGCTGACGCACTTGGCGAACGACTTCGCGTAGGTCTTCGCGAGGGTTTGCGCTTTGCGCACCGCCGTCGACTGGCACTTGTTCCCCACCTTGTCGCCCGGCACCGTCGGAGTGGCACCCAGCAAGTCGGTCACCAGGCCGCGCGCGTGAATGACCGCCGCTTCGTTGACGGTCAGTTCAAAGGCCGGCGCGACGCCGAAGGTCGCAGGCGTTGCGCCGCACGACTTGCCGGCATCGGTAGTGGTCCGGTCGAGCGCCTTTGCCACCATCTCGTCGGAATCCGCGGCCAGGCAGGCCGTGAGGTCGACGCTCGGATCCTTCTGCGCATCCTTGACACAGGTTGCCAACTGTTTGGCCTGCGCGGTGGCGACCGACGCGCCGTCTTTGTGCATCGCGTTCACACAGCCTTGCTGATCGCTGGAGAGCTGCGCACCGGCGGTGGACAGGCCGACCGAAATCGTCATCGAGGCAGCTACGGTGAAGATCAGACTTTTCATTGCCATTGCCTCTCCTTGGAAGTACGGCACGGCCGCATATGGCACTTATGACTGCGGGGCAGCCCTTAATCCAGCGCCCGGGGCGGGGTCCGGCCCGGAGTTAGTCGAAACGCGGGGCTTCGCGGCGGTCTACGCAGGCTGCGATCACCAGGTCGCCGCCTACGTTGACGCTGGTGCGGCACATATCGAGAATACGGTCGACGCCGAGGATGATGCCGATGCCCTCGGCTGGAACGCCGACCGACACCAGCACGACCGCCACCAGTGGCAGCGATCCGCCCGGCACCCCGGCGGTGCCGATGCCGGCCAGCACCGACATCAGCACGACCGTGACCTGCTGCGAGAGCGATAGGCTCACCCCGAATACCTGGGCCAGGAACAGCACCGTGACGCCTTCGTAGAGCGCGGTGCCATTCTGGTTGGCGGTCGATCCCACCGTCAGCACGAAGCGCGAGACTTCGCGCGAGATGCCGAGGGTGTCCTCGGCCACGCGCAGCGACGTCGGCAGGCTGGCGTTCGACGACGAGGTCGCGAACGCGGTCACCAGTGCGTCGGAACTGCCTGCCAGGAAGCGCAGCGGATTGACGCGCGCGATCAGCAACAGCGCGGCCGAGTAGACGATCAGTCCGTGCAGAGCCAGCGCCAGCAGGACTGCCGCCACGTAGCCGGCCAGCGTGAACAGGATTTCGAGACCCAGCGTGGCGGTCAGCGAAAACAGCAGCCCGGCCACTCCCAGCGGAGCGATCTTCATCGCCATGCCGATCACCGTCATCGAGACGTCGTAGAGTCCTTCCAGCACCGCGACCAACGGGCCGGTCCGCTGCGGTGCCAGCGTGATCGCGACCCCGAACAACAGCGCGAACACCATGACGGCGAGCATGCCGCCGCCGGGCGAGCTTGCGTCGAGCGCACCGACCATCTCCTGCAACGGGTTCTTGGGCAGTAGGTCGAGCACTACATCGCGCAGCGGCTTGGCCTGATGGCTTTGCGCCACCGCGCGCGCCGTCGAGTCGCCGGCCGTAAACCGCGTGCGAAGCTCGACGCGCGTGGCCTCACTCAAGTGATCGCCGGGGCGCAGCGTGTTGACCACCGTCAAGCCGATCGCCACCGATCCGCTCGACAGCAGCAGTGTGAGCGCCAGCGTCGTCAGTCCCATGCGGCGCAGCCGCGAGACGTCGCCGATCTCGACCACTCCGAGGGTCAGCGCCGAGAACACCAATGGCACCACGACCATGAAGATCAGTCGCAGGAACACCTGGCCGAGAGGCTGGGCGAGGTTGGCGCAGATCCACGCCACCGCCGCGTTGCCCGGTCCGAGCGCGAGGTTGGCGGCAATGCCGAGGCCGGCGCCGGCCACCAAGCCGGCCAGGATGCGCCAGTGCAGCGCTAAGGCGGCGTGGTGCCCCGGCTGGGTTGCGGTCGGACTCATCCGCCGTTGGGCAGCGGCGCGCCGGCGCGTTCGAGGTCGGGCGAGTTCTGGACCACCCGTCGCGGAGTCGGCATGGATTCTAGCAGCCGCGGCAGCAGGCGCTCCACGCCCGAGCGCGAGAAGTGGATGTGGTCGACGTAGAGCGCGAGCGACGCGAATTGGGTGCCCAGGCGGTCGCGTTCTTCGTTGGCGATGTCGAGAAAGTCGACGACTTTGAAACCCGCCGAGTGGGCACGTTCGAGGGCGCGGTGCTTTTCGTCGTGGTAGGTTGGTTTTTCGAAGTGCTTGTGGCCGCGCAAGCGCGTCAGCTCGGGCGCCGTGTTGTAGATGTAGGGAACGTAGAGAAACGTGACGTGGGGGATCGCCTCTCGTGTACGGAAGCCCTCGATCCAGTCTATCAATGCGTCGGGTTGGCCGTACTTCTCCGATTCCGACCAGTCGTTCTCGCACAGCACGTAGATCAGTTCGTCGATGCTGCCGTGGTAGCGCGCGGCCGCGCGCTCGAGCGCGCAGACCGTGTCGGCCGCCGCCGCTCCCGCGATGCCGAGGTTGACGTACTGGCGCGAGCCGTCGTGGCTCTGGATCTGGGACGCGAGAGTTTCGCGGTCGTCGAGCATCAGGCCGTTGGCGACGCTGTCGCCGGCGATCAACACCTTGCGCGCTGACTCCACTGGCGGAAACGTGTTGCGTTCGCCGGCTGCGTTGGTCGAGTGGGCGACGCGCCGGAAAGCATAACGGCGCAGGAAGGCCTCGAGTTCGGCGGGGAGCTCGCGGTCGGCGTCGTAAAAGAACGTCACCTGGTCGAAAGGGTCGAAGAGATTGCCGCGCAGGAAACCCACGGTCTTGCGCAGGCCGGGTTTTTGCACTAGGCAGTCGCCCTGCCGCTCGTTGACCGCGGCTTCCTGGGTCTCGAGTTCCGAGAACGGCGAGTTGCCCAGTCCGAAGCCGTTGGCTTTCATCAGCCCGAGCAACGGTTCTATCTGGCCGACGTCGGTGAGCATCAGCGTCGATGCGTCGAGTGGATCGGCTTCGGTGTGGTGCCGCGCGGCGAACCACTGCGAGTAGAACGAGTAGCCGAGACTGGTCTCGGCGCGGCGACCCTTTACCAGCGCGTAGACGCCCTCGGCGAGCAAGTATGGGATCAGGGTGGCCAGGAGTACCGCAAGGACCGGGAACCACACTCTGGTCTTGACGTCGGCCACGGCAGTCTTGGGTCGCTCGCAGTCTCAGCCGGATTGGCTTTCGTCGACGACTTCGTTTTCGATCGTACCGATCCTCTCGATCTCGACCCGCACCACGTCACCGGGTACCAGCCAGTTCTGAGTCGGCAGGCCGACGCCGGACGGGGTACCCGTGGAGACGATGTCACCGGGTTCGAGGGTGAAGACCGTAGAGAGGGTTTCCACCATCGCCAAGCAGTCGAAGATCAGGTGGCGCGTGTTGGAGTGCTGGCGCAATTCGCCGTTGACCCAGCAGCGAAGCTCGAGTGCGTGCGGGTCGCCTACCTCGTCGGGCGTCACGATCCAGGGACCGATCGGACCGTGGGTGTCGAAGGACTTGCCAAGGGTCAACGTCGGCGCGCGGAACTGCCAGTCGCGCACGCTGACGTCGTCGACCACCAGGTAGCCGGCGATCACTTCGCGGGCTCTTTCACGCGGTACGTGGCGGCAGCGCTTGCCGATTACGAAGCCGAGTTCGCCCTCGTAGTCGAGGGCAGTGGAGACCCGCGGCCTGACGATCGGGTCGTAGGGGCCGGTCACGCAACTGGTCTGCTTGTTGAAAAACACCGGGAAGTCGGGCGCCGGACGTCCGGTTTCGGCAATGTGGTCGACGTAGTTGAGGCCGATCGCCAGGAACTTGCGCGGGCGCGGCACCGGAGCTTCCAGGTGCGCTCGATCGAGCGCGATGCGGGTACCGGGGGCGGCTGCCAGAGTTCTCACGCGCGCCATCGCCGGCGCTCCGGCGGCCAGCAGCTCGCTCAGGTCCACGGGCAGTGACGGGTCCGCCGCGGCTAGGTCTAGGATCCCGTCGTCGCTGACGACGCCGATGCGGGTGCGGTCTTGGTGGGTGAACGTCGCGAGTTTCATGGTGGTGTCGGCAGGGCGTCGGCCACGACGGGGCCGGGTCAAGTGGTGCAGCGGAGGTCTCGGTGAGTCTAGTTCGCGCTCAGCGGCACATTGCTTGCCACTCAGGGGTTCGTTGCGTGCTGTTTGAGGAATTCCGCCAGCCTCCGGTCGGCGACCAGTATATGCTGTATGGTCCAGACCTCGAGAAAGAGCCTGAGCATCCGATGTGAGCCGTAGCGTCCGGTGGCCAATTCGAGTTCCACTTCGCACAGTTGGTCGATCAAGCGGTCGTGGTGAGCCTTGTGAGACGCGTACTCGTCGTAACCGGCGGCGATCATCAGCCGTTCTTCCGATTCGAAGTGTTGTCTGGTCACGGCCAGCAGCGCCGTCGTGGCCAGTTCTACCTCCTGCATGGGGTGGTTCTCGGTGACGGCGCGGTGCAGCACGCTTGCGCTATTGACCAAGTGCTGGTGTTCCGCGTCTATCTGTTCGATGCCCAGCAGGAACTCCGGTTGCCATTCGAGCTTTTCGGATGACAGCGGGGGAAAGTCGTCGTCGGTCACGGTTTCCTCTTCGGGGAAGCTCATTCTCTGATTCTCGTTACCCTCGGCGTGCTAGGTGCTCAACGCTCGTCGAAATCCCGTGGCTTGTCAACGAACAAAGGCCGCTGCGTGAGTGCAGCGGCGCGCCGCGGTTTGCTCGGTCGGTTCTTCACTCCCGGTATCTACCCCGCCCCGGCCTCCGGGGCTACGACCGGGGCGGCTCGTGCCTGCGGGGGCGTGCTGCGCCGGTGGATGGTGGCGTGGCCGTCTGATACTCAGGTCACTGACAGTTGAGCGGCGGCCGTGGCGGCCGCGCCGCAGACGCCGTGGGCGCCGCAGGCGAAGAAATCAAGCAAGCCGGCCCAGTCCAGCTCAGCGACAGGAGAGCGAATGGCGAACGAGCAGCAGTACGACGTGGTTGTCATCGGTGCAGGCGTTGCCGGACTCGGCGCGGCGGCTCTTCTTGCCAAGGACCTCGGCAAGAAGGTGCTGGTGGTGGAACGCGCACCGTTCATCGGCGGGCGCGCAGTATCGTTCGTCGGCAAGGGCAACAAGGTGACGGCCGACGGCGTGGAACTCGACGCCGCCGGTTTCAGGAAGGCGCTCGGCCACGCCCGCACGTTGGTCTCGAACACCCGGCCTGATCTCGAGACGATCTTCGAGAAGGGCCTGCTCGACGGCTACACCTTTGAAGCTGGCGGTCACGGACTCTTCTGGGGCAACGAGTCGCGAGTGAGGTGCCTGCTCGACCACCTCGGCAAACCGATCGACCTGCCGACCAACACCGGTTTCGGCTTCGTCGATCACGTTCGCGGCGACGTCGCGTATCAGGTCTCGCCGCGGCAGAAATACCCGTGGATGTCCGACGAGGGCTACGCCAAGACGATGGAAGCGCTGCGCGACATGGCGATGTCCACCGTCGAGGACGCGGCCGAGATCATGGACGTTTCGTTGGCCGACTGGCTGCGGCCCAAGAACCTGCACCAGGACGCCTACGACTACATCAAGGTGCTGGCCTCGTCGCAGACCGCGCAGGCCGAGCCGGCGATGACACCGGCCGGCGATTTCCTTCCGTACATGTCGATAGCGCGCGCGGTCGGCATGAACCTGATCACCGGATCGGTGGCCACTGCTCACGAGCCGGGCACGATCGCGATCCCGCAGGCGATGGAGGAAGTTCTTCTCGAACACGGCGGCGAGGTGCGGCGCAGCACTGCGGTGGATCACGTCATCGTCGAGAACGGCAAGGCTCGCGGCGTAGTGCTGCGCACCGCAGCGGGCCTCGAAACCGTCGAGGCGGGTGCGGTGATCTGCACCGTTCCGCCCAAGTACATCTTCAGCGTGCTGCCGCGCCAGCCGTTCCCGGCGCAGTGGGTGAAGACGCTCGAACAGGAGTTCTGGGGTGCCGGGCTGCTGTCGGCCTATATCGGTCTCAAACGCGACGTCTGGAAGGACAAGGGAATCGACGAGCGCAGCTTCATCTACATGCCCGGCATCATTCGCGGCGAGGGTTACATCGGCGACGTCGACGTCGTCATCTGGGGAATGGGAACGGTTGCGCGGCGCAGCCCGGCCGGCAAGCGCACGTTTGAGTTTTCGATAGCGCTCACCGACAAGGAGATGCGCGACCCCGACAAGGTCAGGCGCGTCACCGACTGGTGCGACGCGTGGTTCAAGCAGATGTTCCCGACCTGGGAAGAAGACGTAGAGTTCTGCATCTGGACGCCGTCACCCGAGGCTTACGGCCTGTGGCGGCCGGTGGGGAGCGAGCGTCCCGATGTCAAATCGGCACACGTCGAAGGCCTGTACTTCGCCGGTGATCAATACGGCAAACGGCTGTGGGGCGGCGGCGTGGACGGTGCCTCGCTCAGCGCGGTGTTGTGCGTGGACGCAATGACGGGATCGAATCTCGAGGAAGAGGTCTACCCGCCGCATCACCGGGGACTTCCGCGCTCATGAACGGCAAGTCGAAAGAGACTGAGGGCGCGAGGCTGGTTTCGAGCAGACCGGTGGAGCCGGATGCAACGACTGCGGGCGTACGGACGCTGCGCAAGTCGGCCAAACTCGCCAACGTCTTCTACGACATCCGCGGCCCGGTGTTAGAGCGAGCGCGGCAGATGGAGGAGGATGGCCAGAAGATCATCAAGCTGAACATCGGCAACCTGGCCGCGTTTGGCCTCGAGCCGCCCGACGAGATCGTGCAGGATATCATCCGCAATCTGCCCGACGCCGCCGGCTACACCGATTCCAAGGGCATGTTCGCCCCGCGCAAAGCGATCATGCACTACACGCAGGAGAAGGGCATCGCCGGCGTGACGATCGAAGACATCTACATCGGCAATGGTGCCTCCGAATTGATCGTTATGTCGATGAACGCGCTGCTCGACGACGGCGACGAGGTGCTGATCCCGGCGCCCGATTATCCGCTCTACACCGGCGCGGTGGCGCTTTCGGGCGGGACCCCGGTTCACTACCTGTGCGACGAAGCGTCGGGGTGGCTGCCGGATGCGGCCGACATCCGCCGCAAGATCACCGCTGCCACCAAGGCGATCGTCGTCATCAACCCCAACAACCCCACCGGTGCGCTCTATCCGGCGGAGATTCTCGGCGAGATCGTCGATATCGCGCGGCGTCACCAACTAGTGGTGTTCGCCGACGAGATCTACGACAAGACACTGTACGACGGCGCCGAGCACACCAGCATCGCCTCGCTCGCCGACGACGTGCTGTTCCTGACGTTCAACGGTCTGTCGAAGAACTACCGCGCGTGCGGCTACCGCGCCGGGTGGATGGTGGTCTCGGGCGAGAAGCGCCATGCGGCCGACTACGTCGATGGCCTGAACATCCTGTCCTCGATGCGCCTTTGTTCCAACACGCCGGGCCAACTCGCGATCCAGACGGCACTCGGCGGCTATCAGAGCATCAAAGACCTGGTGGCTCCCGGCGGGCGCCTGGCGCGGCAGCGCGACCTCGCCCACCAACTGCTGAGTGCGATTCCGGGCGTTTCGTGCGTGAAGCCGCGGGCCGCGCTCTACTGTTTCCTGGGGCTGGACCCGCAGATCTATCCGATCGAAGACGACGAACGCTTCGTGCTGGAGTTGCTCGAGACCGAACGCGTGCTGCTGGTGCAGGGCAGTGGCTTCAACTGGCCGCATCCCGATCACTTCCGCGTGGTGTTCCTGCCCCACGAAGACGACCTGCGCGTGGCGATCGGCCGCATCGCCCACTTCCTGGAACAGTACCGCAAGCGCTGCGGAACCTGATCCGCATCTGTCGATGCTCCGGGTCGCAAGCGCGGTGCGGGATCGGCTTGACGTCGGGTGTGGCAAGGCAGTATCCAGGGGAAGTTGGAGATGTTGGGAACCGACCGGTCCGATCTGAATACGGGCGGCTTGGAAGGCTCTTCGCGATTCGAGGTCGGCGCCGCCGGCCCGCGAGGACGCAAGCGATCGCGACGGAGGATGCAATGATCAAGACACTGCGCGTTGTTGTTTGTTCGCTCGTGTTGGTGGCGGCCGGTGTCCAGGCGGCCGGCGCCTTCGGCAGCGGCATACCGGCCTCCGACGTCGCCAACGAGAAGGTCGTGCGCAAGCTCTACGAAACCTTCGTGGCCGAGTGGAATGCGCACCGCGTCAAGGAGATGGCCGATCTGTGGGCCATTGACGGCGACCACGTCGATCCCGACGGCCGCATGGTCAAGGGCCGCGAGGAGGTACGCGCGCTGTTCACCAAGCAGCACGAGGTTGTGTTTGCCAGGACCAAGTTGACGCTGACGGTGTCGACGGTGTGGTTCGTTTCCGAGGACATCGCACTGGTGGACGGAACCTACGCGATCACCGGCATCGTCGATCCGAAAGGTGCCGAGATCCCCGAACGCAAGGGGTTGCTGACGTCGGTGTTGCTCAAAGAGAAGGGGCAATGGTCGATCGAGGCCAGCCGCCTGATGATCCCGGCACCGCTGCCGTGGCGGCGCGACTGAAGACGGGACCGCGGCGGCGCGCTGCCCGGCTCTGATGCTGCCAAAGCATTCCGCTGCCTTCGGCCGGCCGCGGGTCTGTTCTTTGGCGGTCGCGGCGGCAAGCGGGGCGTTGGGAATCCTTCGTGCGTCCCGCTACAAACTGCGCGCATGAACTACGATCTCAAACTTGCGGGCGGCCTGGTGGTGGACGGCAGCGGCGCGGCGGCCGTGCGTGCCGACGTCGCGATCTTGGGCGATACGATCACGGCGGTGGGCGACCTCTCCGGTCTGCAGGCCGCACGCACCGTCGACTGCACCGGACGCGTCGTCGCTCCGGGTTTCATCGACATCCACAGCCACGCCGACTTCCTGGTCCCAGGTACCGACCACGGGGCGTTGCTGGAACCCTTCGTGCGCCAGGGCATCACGACCGTCGTCGGCGGCAACTGCGGCTTCAGCACCGCGCCGATCACCGAGCGCACGCGCGAATCGGTGATCGAGTCGAGCCTGTTGTTCGCCGACGAGCCGATCGATCTGCGCTGGAAGACGATGGGTGAATTCTTCGACGTGTTGCAGCAGGGCGGAGTGGCCGTAAACGTCGCCGCGCTGGTGGGGCACGGTACCGTGCGTGCGGCCGTCACCGGGCTCCTCAATCCGCAGGCACCGTCGCCCGACGAACTCGGCCGGATGGAGGTTCTGACGCGCGGCGCCCTCGACGAGGGCTGCGTCGGCGTCAGCACCGGGCTCGGCTATCCGCCCGGCATCTTCGCCGAGGAAGACGAACTGGTCGCCTTCGCCGCTTGGGCCGCTGCCGCGGGCAAGCTCTTCACCTCCCACCTGCGTGCCTACAGCTGGATCAGTCCGGTCTATCACAGCGATCCGGACGCGATGCCGCACAACATCGAGGCGATCGAAGAAATTCTGCGAGTGGCCGAGTGCGGCAAGGCGCGGCTGCAGATCAGCCACCTGATCTTCGTCGGCAAGAAGAGCTGGCCGACGGTGGGGCGCGCCGTGGAAGTGATCGAACGCGCACGTGAGCGCGGTCTCGACGTCGCCTTCGACGCGTTCCCCTACACGGCCGGCAACACCACTGCGAGTGTGCTGTTTCCGCCCGAGGTACTGCCGTTCCTCGAGACGGTGCTGGCCAGCCCCGAAACGATGGAAGGCTTGGTCGGGATGGCCGAAGCGATGTTCGGCCAGATCGGCTTCAATCTCGAAGACATCCAGATCATGAATGCCAACGCGGCCGAGTTCGACCGCTATAACGGCTTCTTCGTCGGCGCGGCGGCGGCCGACGCGGGCATGGGCATCTGGGAGTTCTACGCGAAGATGGTGGTAGCCAGCCACCGTAACGCGCGCGTGCTGATCCACAAGTACAGCGGCGACGCCGACGACGAGACCGCGCTGCGGACGATTCTGGCGCACCCGCTGTGTACGATCGAGACCGACACCTTGCTGGCGGCCAGCGGTCACCAGAACCCGGCCAGCTACGGAACCTTCCCGCGCGTGCTCTCCACCTACGTACGGCGCGGTCTGTTCGCTCTCGAAGAAGCGCTGCACAAGATGACCGGAGCCGCGGCCGAACGCCTCGGCTGGAGCGATCGCGGCTACGTGCGGCGCGGCTGCGCCGCCGATCTGGTAGTGCTGAACCCGACAACGTTAGCCGACACCGCGACTTTCGAGCAACCCGCGCGCTTTCCGGTCGGGATCGAGAGTGTCTTCATCGGCGGTCGCCAAGTGGTCGACGGTGATCGCTACGACGCCGACGCCAAGGCCGGCCGCGTGATCCGGCGCTGAGAGAAGTTGCCGGCGCGCGCGAGCGGAAGGCGGAACGACGTCGTGCTTGCGGGACGAAACCCGTGAGGATGCGGCCCGCGTCAGATCAGCCAAGACCGAAGCGGAACGATGTCCTCGTTCTGGGAGCGGGGGCTGCAGGACTGATGTGCGCGGCTACTGCCGCCGCTCGCGGGCGCAGCGTCGTCGTTCTCGAACACGGCGAGCGCCCCGGCCGGAAGATCGCGATCTCCGGCGGCGGTCGCTGCAATTTCACCAACCTGCACACGACCGCGGCTTCGTTCATCTCTGCCAATCCCGACTTCTGCCGCTCGGCGCTGGCCCGCTACACGCCTCTTCACTTCATCGCGCTGGTCGAGCGTCACGGCATTTCCTGGCACGAGAAGGATTCGGGCCAGTTGTTCTGCGATCGCAGCGCGCGGGAGATCGTCGCGATGCTGCTCGCCGAGTGCGGGAGCGGCGGTGTCGAAGTCGTGCCCGGTTGCCGGGTCGTGCGTGTCGAAGGCGCCGGCCGGTGCGCCGCGCCGACGAGTCGCGGCGACTTCACCGTCGAAACCAATCGCGGCGTGTTCCAGTGCCGCTCGCTGGTGGTGGCTACCGGCGGGCTTTCGGTCCCGTCGCTTGGTACTTCCGATTTCGGTTACCGCCTGGCCAGGCAGTTCGGCCTGGCCGTCGTAGAGCCGCGTCCGGCTCTGGTCCCGCTCACTTTCGGCGCGCGCAAGTTCGAGCAGTTCAAGGATCTCGCCGGCGTGTCGCTGGAAGCCGTGGTGTCTTGCGGCAAAGCGCAGTTCGCGGGCGCCGTGTTGTTCACGCATCGCGGGCTCAGCGGTCCGGCGGTATTGCAGGTCTCGTCGTACTGGACTCCCGGGGCAGAAATCACGCTCGACCTGTCGCCGGGCGGTGCGGCTGCCGACCTGCTGGAGGCTCACCGCACTTCGCGTCAGGATTTGCACAACGTGTTGGCAACGTTGCTGCCGCGCCGCTTCGCCGCGGCCTGGGCCGCCGCTTACGGCGCCGCCAAACCGTTGCGGCAATTCACGCCGGGGCAGTTGGCGAAGATCGCCGAGGAACTGCACCACTGGCGCGTGATGCCCGATGCGACCGAGGGCTACCGCACCGCCGAGGTAACCGTCGGCGGTGTCGACACCGCAGAGCTGTCGTCGAAAACGATGCAAGCGCGCCGCGTGCCGGGACTCTACTTCGTAGGTGAAGTAGTCGACGTCACCGGCCACCTCGGGGGCTTCAACTTCCAGTGGGCCTGGGCTTCCGGTCACGCCGCCGGCGAGGTTGCGTGAAACCAAACGGTCGGGATTGGATGCGGCCTCAGGCGGCGCTTTCGGTCACGCCGTCGGCGAGGTTGCGTGAAACCCCCGACCCGAGACCCGATCGGTTATCCGGCCTGCTTCCGGTCACGCCGCCGACGAGGTTGCGTGAAACCGGCGCGGTCGGGGTAGGGGATCGGCGTGCCGCTCGAGCGCGCGAACTCGAAGAACGCGTCGCGCAGGCGCACGGTGAGCAGTCCCGGGACCGTTTCTCCGATAATCTCGCCGTTGAGCGAGCGCACCGGAACGATGCGTGCGCCCGAACCGGTAAGGAACGCTTCGCTGGCGCCGAGCAGGTCGATTCTTCCCATCGAGCGTTCGCACGTGGGAATGCCGAGCTTGGCGGCCAACTCCAGGACCGTCATGCGTGTGATGCCTTCGAGCACCCCGTCGGTCGCGGCCGGCGTCGTGAGCACGCCGCGGCAGACCGCGAAGATATTGGCACCGCTGGCCTCGGAGACGTTGCCGGCCGCGTTGAGCAGCAGTGCGTCATCGACGCCGCGGCGCTTGGCTTCGAGTTTCGCCATCACGTTGTTGAGGTAGTTGAGGCTCTTGACGCGCGGGTCGAGCACGTCGGCGCCTGGACGTCGCATACTCGCGGTGGCTAGGTCGACGCCGTTGGCGGCCTTGTCGGCCGGGAACAGCTCGACGGTGTCGACGATGCAGATCACACGCGGGTCGGCACAAGTGGTCGGATCGAGACCGAGCGGGCCCTGGCCGCGAGTGACGAGCAGCCGAATGTAGGCGTCGCTGGCCCCGCTCGACGCAACCGTTTTCAACACGATGTCGCGAATGTTCTCAACGCCGCCGGGTAACTCCAGCCCGATCGCACGCGCCGAAACGGTCAGGCGCCGCATGTGGTCGTCGAGACGGAACATGCGTCCGTTGTAGGCGCGCATGCCTTCGAAGATGCCGTCGCCGTACAGGAAGCCGTGGTCAAACACCGAGATTTTGGCTTCCGCGCCATCGACGATCGCGCCGTCTATCCACACTTTCATACGCGTATTCTCCAAGTCCTTCGTTGGTGCCGGGTCGGTGGTTGTTCTACGAGATTCCGCCGGCCGAGCCGAGCACCGCGACGAAGTGGCAGGTGCTGCCGGCAGCTACGAACAAGTGCCAGACGGTGTGGCCGAAAAACAAGCCTTCCCACGCGAAGAACACCACGCCGAGCGTGTAGCTGAGACCGCCCGCCACCAGCCAGGCGATTCCGCTCGTGTCCACGTGCGCGAGCATCGGACCGGCGGCGAGTACGCTCATCCATCCCATCAGCAGGTAGATGCCGGTCGACAGATGCGGGAACCGAAACCCGATCGTGCTCTTGAAGACGATGCCGGCCGCCGCCAGCGTCCAAGCCACTGCGAGCAACGACCAGCCCCAAGGTCCCCGCAGCGCTCCGAGTGTGAAGGGCGTGTAGGTACCTGCGATCACCAGATAGATCGCCGAGTGATCGAGCAGGCGCCAGATTTCCTTGGCTCTGGACTGCGGCAGTGCGTGGTAGACGGTGGAGGCGCCGTAGAGCAGCACCAGTGAAACGCCGAAGACGGCGCCGCCCACGAGCTGCCAGGGATCGTGCCGCCTCGCGTCGGCCATTATCAGGAACGGAACTGCGCACACGCTGGCGAGCAGCGCCAGTCCGTGGGTGATCGAGTTGGCGATTTCTTCGGCTCGCGTTTGTGGTCGTGCTTGGGCCATGGCGGGGCATGATGCGCGCAACCGCCGTCCAATGCGACACTGTTGTTGTCCGCGGGGAGACCGCGCCGGATTGGGCGAGTAACTTACGGCTCAGGACACTGCGCGGCGTGTGCAGTGTGGCCTCGATAGGTGCCGCGAATGTTACCGGGCGGGCCATCGGACGGGCGCTCCAAGTGCTCGGGGGATTTCACGGCCTCGCCGTGTGCATCTGATGTTGCCGAGTCTCGCAGCCCGGCTGCTCGGGACGAATCCGTCAGCTTTCGTTGACAGGTCCGTCATCCGGCGACAGCTGCTGCCAGCCGGGCTGCTGCCAGTTGAAGCTGCCGGCGGCTTTGGTGCGCTGGTACTCACGCGCGCCGTGAGCGTTCTGGTACGTCCACATCGCGCGCGCCCAGGCGGGCAGATCGGGGATCCAGAAACGCTCGGGCAGCGGCTCCGGCGCCTGCCCTGCGGTCAGCGTAACGCGCGCGATTATCACGCCTTCTCCTTCTTCGCGCAGCCGCCTGGCCAGCACTGTTCCGTCGGCGCTGACGATCTGCGCCTCTCCGAGGTAGTGCGAGCGATATCGCATGAACGGTGCGCCCGGCGTCTGGCACTCGAAGCTGCCGCAGTGCGCTGCGTGGATCACCGGCGCGCCGACCAGATGAGCGAAACGCGCGGGCGTCGATCTCATGATCTCGCGGTTGGTCTGGTCCCACTTCGTCGAGAGTGCGCTAAGCAGCGGCGACTGCGGCAGTGTCCACCAGCACGATCCGCCCACTACCATGCGCACGCGGCCACGCAGCCGCCGCACGGTGCGGGTTCGCACCAGTTCCCAGCACACCGCCGCGCCGACCGGTCCGAGCGGCGTCTCGATGACTCCGTCGTCGTGGCCGCCGACGTAGTAGGCGTTTTCCCACATCGTCGGCTGATCCTTGTCGTGCTTACCGAGCAGGCCCTCGGGGCCAGCCAGTATGAAGCGGTTGGTCGCGTCGCCGTGTTCGGCGGTGATGAACGAACCGCCGACCACGCCGTGGTACTTGCGCGCGAGGTCACACAGCAGCCGGGTCGCGGCGCCGTCCGCGGGCAACGCGACGTGCCGCAGCGCGAAGTGATATCCCACCGGGCTGGTGAAGAACTCAGGCAGCAGTACCCACTGCGCGCCGCGTCCGAAGGATTCGC
>Ga0172375_10001773_pt1 | contig 34449 bp, 45 predicted proteins | sample LakKiv1m_FD_114537 | JGI IMG/M metagenome (GOLD analysis project Ga0172375, IMG submission 114537) | Freshwater microbial communities from Kabuno Bay, South-Kivu, Congo - kab_092012_11.1m | ecosystem: Environmental > Aquatic > Freshwater > Lake | place: Democratic Republic of the Congo... | reverse complement strand
TGGCTAGGAGAAATAAGTATACAGAGGTTTCTTGTTCGTCTTTGGTTTGAATTATCGGAATATTAAAATCTAAATTTGTTGTGAGAATCATGCCTTTTATGGAATTTGGATTTAATTTGGAGTTTTCTTGAAGTTCTTTATTTTGTTTTCCTTCTATTATTAATAATTTTTTATCATATTGCTGCATGTTTTTTAATTGTTCTATTAATCTTCTTGAGAGCATGCTTGAAATAAAGTCTTGATATGTTTTTCTTTCGATTATAGTGTCTGATATTTGATAGTCTCCTACTTTTAGACTTGCAACTTGGAGCTCTGCTCCAAGTTCCTGTAGGTTTGCTAAGACTAGGGAATTTTTTTCATGTATATCTGTTATTATTGGGGGTTTTGTTTCTTTTTGCGTATTATTGTTTTTCTTATGGGAAAATATGTTTGCGAGGGGCATGTTAAAATGGGAAATAATTATACTTGAATGTTTTAGTTATTCTTAGGATGTCAAAGTCTCTTATAATTCCAGAGAATTCTTTTCGCATTTCGTTTAGAATTTCATATAGTTGATTTTCATTTTCTGTTTCAAACTCAATTTCTATGTCCCACGAGCCTATTAATTTAAGTATTTGGGGTATATTTTTATGAGAGGAGCAATAATCTTTTAATCTCTTTTCTTCTTTTTCATCAAAATTTTTAGTTCTAATTATAACTTTGTAAAGATTTGTGCCTATGACCTCTAGATTAAGAGCGCATCTATACTGCGAGATTATGCCTGATTTTATTAATTTTTTCAGCCTATAGTTTATTATGTCTCTTGAGAGTTTTGTTTTTTCAGCTAAGTCTATTATGTTTATTCTTGATTTTATGGCAAGTTCTTTTAAAATTAAATTGTCTGTTTCATCTAATTCTTCTTTTTGAGGGTTTTTGTAGGTAAATTCTTTTTTATTGTTCTTTTCTATGTTTTTTGCATATATAGATGTGGACTCATTTAGAAGTATTTCTTTGTCAAGAATAAACTTGGAGAATTTATTCATAAACTTGCTTAACAATAACCCGAATTCGAAATTTGTTTTGGTTAGGATGCTCACAGCTAAGTCACTTTTTCCTCTGCACTCTGCTACCCAAACAGTATTTCTAGAGTTTGTCCAGAAATCTATTATTCTTTTTTCTTCTTCTATTGAAGTATTCTGAAATTTTAGATATAATTTGTATAAAGAGTATCCTAGTTTTGCAAAGTCTATTACTGTGTAAAATTCAAATATAACTTTATTTTTTTCAAATCTATTAAGTCTATACTCTACTGCAGGTTTGCTTAGTCCTACTTTTTTTGCTATCTGGCTATTGCTATATCTTGCATTCTCGTCTAACAGAGAAAGTATTTTTTTGTCTTTAGCGTCTAGCTTTATTATTTCCATTTTTAATATATTTTGAATAATTTAACTTATGTGTATTAAGTTTATAAATATTACTTAAAAGTAAGACTTTAAGCTAAAAAGTATTAAATATGTGCTATTTGTTATTACTGTTAAGTTGTACGAACAACTTGGAGATAAAGAAAATGACAGATAGAATATATAATTTTGCAAACGCGATTGGAGCAGGTAGAGGCTCAGCTTACTTAAGAGTAGATTGGCGAGAAACAAAGGAAGATGCTAAAAAGATTGGCAGAGGTATACAAAAATCTGCAAAATGGTTAACTAAGAATGCAGTGAAATTAACCTATCCTTTAACGGGGAATTTAAGTCTTGAAATTAGGGAAAGACTAGAAAATCAATTAAGTAAGGAGACTTTTAATAGCGATGTCGCTGGAAAAACTTCAGCATTAACTAATTTTATAGTTTATCCTATTTTAACTTATAGTCTATTAAACTATTTTGGAGTAAAAGATAAATATGTTGCTGGGTCAACAATGGGGGCAATACAATATGCTTCTTTAGAATTTTCAGAATTAAGGCAACAATATGATTACTATGGGAAAAAGTGGAAAAATCCATTAAAAGCTTCTGCATTAGGGAAGGTAGCTTCGTTACCTCTTGAGTTTATTTTGGGTATTTCGGATGGAATTAAAGAAAGGAGGAAAAAATGAACAATAAATCCTTCACCATCACAAAGAAAATAGCTAAACACGGCTCGCAAGCAGTTTTGATTATTCCGAGAGTTCTTCAAGAGCAATTATCCCCTGGAAAACTTATTGAAGTGAAAATAGAAATACTTGAAACGAGCGAGCCCTGTAGGGCGAGCAGTAATTAAAACAATCTTCCTTGCTTGTCTTCAGAGAAGCATTTTGGCTGTTTTTTCGTCGGCTCATAGGAAGATTTAAATAGTATCAATACTTACTAATAATTATGGATAAATATAGTAAACTAACGATAACCTTGCCCGAAAATTTGTTGAAAAAATTTAGAGAATTTTGCGAGAAAAATGGTATAAACCTGAGTAGCAGGATAGCCATTTTAGTGAAAGAAGATTTACAAAATAAGAACCCCCTGAAGAAATAAATTAAGAGAGTTATTTTATCATGAATGCCAAAAACTTAATTCAAGTCTTAATGTATCCACAGGGATTAAGTGCAAAATTTATCGGCAATAAACTTGGGCTAAGCAAGCAGACGATTTATTCTTGGCTTAAGGGAGATACCTCTGCAGATACAATCCATGAAAATTCATTAAAGGAACTAGTTCAAAAATATTATCCCGATGTTGAAAAGATAATTAATGAAACAAATACAATTATGAAAAAGATTGTAATGATTGAAGATTCGGATTGGAAAGATTTAATCCTTGGACTTCAGGAAAAATTGAATTTGGAGCAATTTGAACTTTTAAAAGAAGCTAATCTGAAAAAAGACATGCATATATCGGATTGGATAAGTGGAAATAGGATTCCTATTTTAAGAAAAAAATTTAAATTTATAGAATTGGCTAGGAAAAATAATTTTTTCTACTTAGATTTGATAGATTTTGGTAAGCAAGTTAGAAGAAGTTTAAAAATAGGTTCGGAATGGGTCTCTTCCGAGCAAGCATTGAATGCAGAGTCCAACAAGGAAGCATTAATTTCAAAGGAGAATAAATTTTATATCAACTCTCTTTGTTTATTCCCAAAATGCAAGGAGGATAAGCCCATTAAATTTATTCCTCGGGGTAATAATTTTCTTATTTTTTATGATGAAAAAAGAAGCACTAGACCTCGACCTTTAATTTTGCCTAAACTTATAGAAGTTGGCGAAACTTTTCTTATAGGATTAGGTATTTATCTTGGAGAGGGTTCTAGGAATAGGAAACCAAAAGTCACTAATAGCGAACCGAAGATTATTAATGAAGCCATAAAATTTTACGACCTTTTTGGAATTCCTAAAGAGAAATTAAAGGCTTGGATACAAATTCACGAGAGATCTCAGAAAAATTTTAATGAAGTAAGGAATTTTTGGATAAAAAATTCTTTTCTTGAAAAAAATAACATTGGTAAAATAAGAATTAAGAAATCCTCTGGAAGTGCATTAGTAAAGCCACATGGTGTCGTTCATTTAGAAGCAAGTTTTATACTTTTACAGCTTTTGATCGAAAAACTTTTGGATTTAACTCCTAAATTAATGCATGCACTTCCGGTGCAAGAAGTTGTCCCATTTCTTAAGGGGGTATTTGCCGCAGAAGGTTCTGTTCAAATAGCCTCTTCTGGTTCGTTGAGAGAAGTGAGATACACTTCAACAAGAGAGGACGAAAGAGAACTTGTTAAAGAACTTCTGGAAAGTCTGGGCATAAAAGTTCAGGAATACAAAAAAGGATTTGATTTAAGAATACATGGATTTAAAAATCTCCTTAAATTGGTTCAATTGGATATTTTCAAATATCACCCTGAAAGAAATCAAAAAATGAAGGAAGGTTTTGAGATATTAAGAAGAAATTTAAGAATCCTTTAAAAATGCATTTAAATTTTCTTTTTTATCTAAGTTTTGCTTGTCATTATTAAGTTCTTTGCTTATTTCTTGTATTGCTCTGTACATTTTTTTCTCCTTATGATGGGCTACCCAATAGTAAGCTTCGTCTCTAGTTCCCTTTATCATAAGTATGATAAGTTTTCCAGGATTTGTTCTTGCTGTTCTCCCTCGACGTTGAATAGTGCGAATTGCACTGGGTATGGGTTCATAAAAAATAACCATGCTAGTTTCACATAAATCAAGTCCTTCTTCTGCTATACTGGTTGCGCATAAAACATTTATCTCTCCTAGTGAGAATTTACGAATCATTTCTTGTTGTTCTTTTTGAGACATTCCTGTTTCTTCTCCTAATTTTGAATCTTTTTTTGCTTGGCCCACAAAAACACTTGCTTTAATTCCTTTTATGGAATTCATTTCTTTGCATATTCTTGAAACATTATCTCTGAATTGAGAGAATATTATTATTTTTGTTTTTGCATTGTTGTTTATGTCTTCGCTTACTATTTCTTTTAATTTTGCTAGTTTTGGATTTTCTATTTTTCTTGCTAGAAGTTCATTTATTAAAGTAAATGCTTGATTGAATTCAGGATATTTTACTAAATGCTGAACTGCCTTAGATTGTTTTTTATTTGCTTGATTAAATAATTCATATAAATAATTTTGAAGGGAGAATAAAGTTTGTGTCTCAAGTAACTCTAGGGCATGCTGAATCTTTATTGCTATAGCACATGCACTTGCTCCTGCCATGAGATTAAAGTTTCTATTTCCGCTAGATATTGCCGCCATTATTCTTCTCTGAGTATCTAGAAGAAACTTTTTTGTAGGTGGCATGAAAAGTAGCTTTCTATTTTTGAGTTCTTCTATTTTTTTATTAAAGATTATCATAAGCGGTTTTTTTATTTTTTCAAATTCCTCTGGAAAATCAAGTTTTATTATGTCAAATTTAAGTTCCTGAAGATATTCTTTAACATCACTTGATTCTCTTGTTCTTAGTTCTATGGCTTCTACGCTGAGATTATCTGCAATTTGTTGAATTGTTTTTCTATCTGCGCCAGGAGACGCTGTAAGACCGAGTATTCTTTGATTTTTAGCCTGTTCTTTATACTTTTCAACAATATAGGTGTAGGCATAATTTTTTAGACATCTGTGACATTCATCTTCTATAAGCAGACTTACATTTTCTAAGTTGTATAAATTCTTTTTCAAATCATTGCCTATACATTGGGGGGTGGAGAAGATTATGTCTGCTCTTTCCCAAAGTTCTTGTCTATTTTCAGAGTCTACTTTTCCTGTGAATAATTCTAGCTGAGCAAATAATTCTGGAAGATGTTTTTTAAAGTACTCTAGGTGTTGCTCTGCTAAGGGTCTTGTTGGAGCTAGGAATAAGCATTTGCTTCCTGGAAAAGCTTTCTGTCTGTTTATTACAAGCATAAGTGCTATTAGCGTTTTTCCTATTCCTGTTGGAAGAACAACTAAGCAATTTTTGTCCTTGCAGGTATTGTAAATTTCTTCCTGATATTTTCTGGGAGTTATTGTTTTGAGTGTTTCGTGAGGCATAGCAATATTAAGGATAACCGGACTATATTAAATTTTAGGTTTATATTAGCACTATTAGGGAAGTTAGAATTACTAATATCAAAGAAAATAAATATAGGGGTTTTGAGCCCATAAATATTTTCATACCATCTAATTGACCGAATGGAATTATGTTGGATATAACAAAATATATTGCTATTTTTCCTAGTTCTTTAAATGGAAAGAAAGAATAGCTAAGGTAACTTGAGATTAGGGCCAGTATTAAAACGCTTAATAGACTGTAGAAACATATTAGAGCATAATCCCATTCCATTACACTAGAGTATCTTCTTGCACCATATTTTTTAGCAACTTTGGCAGGTAATGCTTCTGCGCGAAATTGAAAGAATGCTAGGAATTTTAATATGCCCATTGTAAATATAGACAAGACTAGTGGAAGAAGAATACCGAAGGGTATTGATTTTTTTAATTCTTGATGAACATGAACACCATATCTTTTAAATGCCCATATGCTCATCTCTATTTTCGTATCTAATTTTTTAGCAGTAATTTTTTTTATAAAAACAGAGAGGAAGATTATTATTATAGAGATTATTAGAGAGTTAAGCCAAATATGAATAGTTATCATCTGTTTGTTTAAGAGAGGATTAAGAATGAGAACTAGAGTCATGATTATTACTCCCAGAATTACAAATAAAAGTTCTCTTTTTTTTAGCATGATTATACTATTCTTTCAGTATATAAAAACCTTTTCGAGTCTTTAATTTTGGGAAATAGGGGATTTCAATATATTTCTTGGAGAAGAGAAAAGTATATAAATGACCTGTTTTTAATTCCAAGTATGCTAAGAATAAAAAAGATAAGTGCTATGATGGGTAAAAGAGTGTTTACAGACATAGGCGACTTTTTTGGAGAAATTGAAGAGGCTAATTTATCTGAAAATAAGATAGATAGCTGGAGAATAAAAGTTTCCAAGGAAATGGCAAGAAATCTAAATGGTGCTAGGGGAGTTATTATTCCTCATCAGTTTGTTAAGGCCATAGGAGATGTTTTTGTTATTAATGGAAGCAGTTTGCCTTCAATGCCTTCAGAGGATTCTTCTGGAGACGCTATGGATCTTTCATCAGGCGCTGCGTAAATATTAATTTATAAAAAGAGGTAATAATTGATAAAATGGCAACTATTTTAGAAAATGATTTGGTTCAAAAGATTTTGCTGCCATGGGTCTTAATATTTACTCTTGTTTTTGCTATTCTTCAAAAAACAGAAGTTCTTGGAAAAGGAAAACAACAAATTGATGCTATAGTCGCTTTTGTTATAGCTACTATATTTGTTACTTTTGCAAGTCAAGTGGATTGGGTAGCTAAATTGTCTGTATTTTTAGCAGTTGGATTATTTATTATATTTGCATTTTTAATGCTCTGGGGTTTTGTATGGGGTAAATCAGGAGACATACTTGGAGAGAAAGCAGAGGGATTAAAGTGGACAATAGGAATAGTTGCTTTATTAGCTATTGTTGGTTTTTTCTTGGTTATTACTGGAATATGGGCTAAGTTGGTAAGTAGTCCTGGATTTAGTTCTAACTTACTTTTTATTATTTTAATAGTGGCAGTGATAGTTGTTGTCTTGACTACAGGTCCTAAGGCTGATAAGAAAGATGAGAAAAAAACCTAGAGAAAGGTATTTAAATAAACTAAATTATAATTTAATATGATAAAAAAAGGTGTTTTGATTTCGGTTGTTTCTGGAATAGTTAGTTTGGCTAGTTTGAATTTTATTTCTGCCTGGAGTTTCACAGATATGCTTAATCAATGGGCTTCTATAGGCGTTTTCGAGTCCATACTCCCATTTCTTATTGTTTTTTCACTGGTATATGGTATTTTAAGTAAAGCAGCTATATTTGGAGATGCTAAGGGAGTTAATGTTATTCTTGCTTTGGCATTAGGTTTGCTTTCTCTTGTTGGAGGTTTTGTTTCAAGATTTTTTCAGGAAATAACTCCTAATCTTGCAATAGGCTTAAGTGTTTTACTTGCTGCTATGATTCTTTTGGGATTATGGGTTAAGGAGGAAAAAGTAGAAAAATATGTCACTCCTGCTTTAGTGGTAATTTCCGCTTTAATATTTATATTTGTAGTGTATGCTTCATTTTCTGGAAATACTTTAGGTTTTGGTAATATATGGGCTGAGTATGGGCCTGCTTTTATAACTTTACTTATACTTGCAGGAATTATTGCGGCTGTGGTATATTTTAAAAAGTAAGAGTTCTTTTAAGATACTATTTAGCTAACAGAGAGGAAATTTGGATATAAGGGGGATTTCTGGCATATTATGAATGAAGAGCTAACTAACGCTTTAGATATATTATTTCTTTACTAGAAAGAAGAAAACTGTTCCTGAAACAACAATAAATAGAAAAAACTCTATAAAATTATCCGAGTATATTAAATCCTTGAATTGCACTAATCCGCTGCTTAGGCCTGAATTAGAGGAGTTTGGGAGAATATTGTTTAGATGAGAGAAATAATTAAATGCTAAGGTTATGCATATTATTATAGCTATTATGAATAAAGCTACCCCCAGAGGACCTTTTAGCTTTTCTATGGCTGCTGCGTCTTTTGTTACAAACATTAATACGAGGACTATTAAGAATCCTAGAACCATAAGAAGTATTATGAATGGAAGTATTCCTACTAAATAATTGGTTGTGCTTACAGAGGATATTACTACAAAAGAGATTAATAAGCTTATAATTGCTAGAACTATCTTGCTTCCTTGTAGACCCAATTTTAGAAGTCCGAAGTAGACTATTGCAAATACTATTACGAACATCCATAGGGAATTGTAATCTGCAAGGAAATTTTGTAGTGCCATTGTAGTTTTATTTATGATTTTTTGTTTATAAAGCTTTCGTTTATGTTGTGACTTTATAGTAGTTAAGTTATAGCTCTCTTCTCGAAAGCTTTATTTAGGGCTGAGTTTATTTTATACTAAGAGGTTAAAATGACACAGGCCGTAACACATGTTCTTGTAGCTATAATAATACTTAGTTTATTTAGGGATATATTTTTCAGAGGCAAGAAAAAAGAAAAATTTCCTCTTCATTATGTGCTTATTGGGGGGATAGCTGGATTAATTCCGGATTTAGATGTAGCTGCTTATTATATTTTAAGCTTTTTTGGTTTTACGCTTAGGGAAGTTCATAGAACGTTTTCACATAATATTTTTGTAATACTATTATTTATTTTTCTTGGTATTTTGGTATTTATTTTCAATATGAAGAATAATAATATTGGAAGACACCATATGAGGCTGGATTGGATTTTTTATGTTATTAGCTTTGGAATTTTAACTCATTTAGTTCTTGATTTTTTAGTTGCTGGAATTATTATGCCTTTTTATCCCTTGTTGAGTTACAGTATTGGTTTGAATATAATTAGATTTTTGCCTGATGCTTGGCAGGGTAGTGTTATTCCTAGTCTGGATGCTGTTTTATTGGTTTTATGGCTTATTTACATGGAGAAAAAGCATAAAATTAGTGATTTTATTTAATTTTTATGGAAAAAAATATTATTATTGTAGACGAGAAAGATAGAGTTATAGGTGTTAGACCGAGGGATTTAGTGGATAAAGAAGGATTAAGATATAGGGTTTCTGCTTTGTGGTTAACGGATTCTAAGGGAAGAATACTTCTTGCGAAAAGAGCTTTGACTAAAAGTCATAGTCCTGGAAAATGGAGTTCTGCTGTTGCAGGAACTGTTGAGGAAGGGGAATCTTATGAAGAGAATATAAAGAAAGAAATTATGGAAGAGTTGGGCATAACCTTGAAAAAATTCAAGAAAGGGCCCAAACTTAAGATAGATGGAGAGCATAAATTTTTTACTCAATGGTTTGTTGGAGTTGTGGATAGAAATATTAAAGATTTTAGAATACAGAAAGAAGAGGTTGCAGAAATAAGATGGTTTTTAAGAGATGAGTTGGAAAAACTTTTAATAAGCAGATCTGAAGAATTTATAGGCGGTCTGATGGAATTTTTAAAGTTATTTTCTTAACTTCTTACCTGAAATATTCTTCGAAACTTGCTGAATTAGTGTCCCTTTGAATTTTGCTTTCAGGCTTTGTTGTTTTCGATTTACTTTTATTTTGAGCTTCTTTGGATTCTTCTCTTGCTTCATGTTCTCTATTTTCTTCTATTTCTCTTTTTTTATCCAAAAGTGGATTTATCATTTTAGAGAAGGATTTTTGAGTTTCTTTTAAATCTTGGGAAATACTTGATACTGCTTCGCCATATTCGCCCATTTTTCTTATTATGGCTGTTTGTAACTCTTGTATTATGGATTCTATTTTTACTAGCCTATTATCTAAATTTTGGATTTCAAATGCAAGATCAGATTTAAATTTATTCAGCGCATTTATTTCAGAGGTAATCTTCTTAGTGGCTTCTTCTATTTCTTGTCTGGCTACATCTCTTACTGTTTCTACGTCAAGTGTTTGGGAGTAATACTGTTGTTCTTGGGGGGCATAGGCCTGAGAGTATTGTTCTGGAGAATACTGGGGATTGTATTGCTCTTGGGTATTTTGTGTTGTATATTGCGGTTCTGAATATTGTTGCATTTGTTCTTGAGGTGCAGCCATTATGCTAGGTTGCATTTCTTCTTGCTGGGGAGAAGCTATGGCAGATTTTATTTTAAGTTGAGAAAGAGCTTCATTTATTTCTCTAGGAGTTATGCCTTCTTCTTTTAGTGCATTTATTATCTGCAGGTCATTCATGCCTGATTGCTTCATTGAGTTTATTTTTTCTAATAGTGCCATTTTATCTCTTTTATTTTTCTTTTTGTTTGTTATTTATAGTTTATTAGGTTTTTAACTTTTCCTATCTCTTTTTAGGGCTTTTTCTATCATACTTTCGACATCTGTAATCCTTGCTAGGTCTAGGGGTTGGAACATTTCAAATTGCCTTTTTAATATTTCAAATTCATTTTTTCTTACCAGGTTATTTACATTATCTATCATCATTTGAAAGCTTAATTTTAATCGCCTTAGTTCTTCTTCAATGCCAGATATCTTAGCTTTTAGTTCATTTATCTTTAAATCTGTGTCTTCTTTTTCAGAAACTAAATTTTCACCTATTAATAAAACTCTATCTTTTATTATGCTTTGTTTTTCTTCTAAATCTCTAAGTTTTACAGAGGTGTCTGAATAGTTCTCTTGGACAGGGGATTGTTCTTGGCTAGCCATTTTCTCTTTTTTATGTTTATTTAATGTTGTCGGGGTTTTTAATTGTTATTCTCATGTATTTTGGACTATGGAAAACTATTTTAATGCCCTTCTTTATTGCTTTATATAACTTAAAGGAGGAAATGAAATGTTATTCAAGCCAGGCACGCCATTATATGCTTTCGAAGTTGAGAAAGAAGCAGAGCAAGATGTAATTTATATTAACTTTCTTGGAGCTTCTTATGTTCCAGATATAGCTAGTTCTGGAGAAGTTTTTTCACTTGTTGTGGATTATTTGATAAAGACTCCTAATATCTCGAGGGTGGTATTTGTTCAGCAGAGAAATTATAGTTATGATTTTTCACAAGTTTCATTGATGCAAGAAATAGCAAATCTTTATGTTTATCTAACTAAACAGGAAAAAATACTTTCTCCTAATAAACTAGGAGAAAGAAATATGGACTTGGCTAGAAGATATGATCTTTTAGGTTCATTACTTAGTCTTCTAAAAAGTGATCCTGTTGCTTGTTATGTTTCTCTTAAAAGTGCTATTTTCAACGAAAGGAGAATATTAGCAAATCTTGATGAAAAATCCAAGGATGATCTGATGATATACATAAGAACACTTGAAAAAATTTATACTTTTATGAGTAATTTAAGTATTATTAAAACTTTGGAAAATAAGTTGGGAGATTATAATCTTGCAGATAGAAATGTTTATTCTTCTATTTTTAGGCCAGATATTATTCCTAATTTTACTTTTACTAGACTTGCTGCTGCTTTGCCTAGGGGCTCTGAGATTGTAGATCAATATGAAATAGGAGAAGGAGAGGATGGAGCTACTGTAACTATATTTAAGAAAAAGGAAGATGTAAAATACTTTTATCATTTAATGCCGCCTGAATATTCTTTGGATGAAGGACATCATTTGCTTTTGAATTTAGCAAGAAATGTTTTAATTGAACATCAACCTAAGGCAGAAGAATTTACTGATCCAGAAAGAGTAAGGCAAGTATTTTTTAATGTTGCGAGGGATTTAATTCAAGAACTTTCAGAAAGTCAGAATGTTAAGTTAAATTACTCTGATTTAAATAAACTGGCGACTATTCTTGTTAGGCATACTATTGGTTTTGGTTTGATAGAAGTTTTATTGAGGGATAGCCATATACAGGATATTGTTCTTAATGCCCCTATAACGCAAAATCCTGTTTTTTTAAGACATAATAAGTATGATGAGTGTTCTACAAATATTCTCCCTAGTCAAGAAGACGCGGATTCATGGGCTGCTAAGTTCAGAATGATCTCTGGAAGGCCCTTGGATGAAGCCAATCCTATCTTAGATACGGATTTGAATATAGGGGATATGCGGGCGAGAATTGCAGTTATTCAACAACCTCTTTCTCCAAATGGGTTGGCTTATGCTATAAGAAGGCATAGGGAATCTCCTTGGACTTTGCCTTTATTTGTTAAGAATAAAATGCTTAATAGTTTGGCTGCAGGATTAATGAGTTTTTTAGTTGACGGAAGTAGAACTATTCTTGTGGCGGGAACAAGAAGTTCAGGAAAGACTTCTCTTCTTGGAAGTTTAATGTTAGAGATAATGTCAAAATATAGGGTTATAACTATTGAAGATACTCCTGAACTTGCTGTAGAGATAATGAGAAAATTAAAGTATGATATACTTAGAATGAAAGTTAGAAGTGCTTTGCTTAACACTACTACAGAAGTTTCTGCAGATGAGGGAATTAGGACTAGTTTAAGACTTGGAGATTCATGTTTAATTGTTGGGGAAGTTAGATCACAGGAAGCAAGAGCACTTTATGAGGCTATGAGGGTAGGAGCTTTGGCAAATGTTGTTGCAGGAACAATTCATGGAGCTAGTCCTTATGGTGTTTTTGATAGAGTTGTAAATGATTTAGGTGTTCCTGTTACTTCTTTTAAGGCGACTGATTGTATTATTGTTGCTAATCCTGTTAAAACTGCTGATGGACTTCATTCTATGAGAAGAGTTTTGCAATTAACAGAAATTAGAAAACATTGGACTAGAGATCCTATGGAAGAAAAAGGGTTTGTTGATTTATTGAAGTATAATGTTGAGAAGGATATACTTGAACCTAGTCAGGATTTAGTTAATGGAGATTCTGAAATAGTCAAGGATATTGCTTCAGGAGTCAAGGGTTGGGCTGGAAATTGGGATGCGGTTTATGATAATATTTTATTAAGAGGTCAGATTAAGCAGGAATTAGTGGATGTTGCTGAAAAAACTTCCAATCCCGGAATTATTGAGGCTGGTTTTGTTGTTTTAAGTAATAATATGTTTCATCAAGTTTCTGATTCTGTTACGCAGGAAATTGGTTTGCCTGTGGGTAAGAGGGTTTTTAGTGAGTGGCAGAAGTGGCTTATGAATGAGGTTAAGGGGAGGAAAATTTAGTTTATTTTTGAACTCTTAATTCGTAGGGGTCTTGTTCTTCTATAATTTTATTTTTGGCTTTTTGCCATTTTTTGTCTTCTGTCTTATCTTCTTTGTAAACATTAAGTAAATCTTTATTAGAGGGTTCTTTTTCATGTTTTGTTTCATGCTCTATTCTGGAAACATCTTCATCACTTCCTATTTTTTCTTCATCCTCTAAGTGTAGTCCGTTTGGCATGATATATTTAGGCGAGGAAAGTATATAGGTTTTGTTGTGTTGGGGATTTTGGTTTGGAGTGCTATCTTTTTTTATAGAGGTCTGCTTGAAAAAAAAGAGAAGTTATATCTTGACTAGAACCTCCGACCCATAAAGATCTCCACATATAACTTTTTAAATCGCTATAATATTCTGCTTTAAAAGCATAAAGATTTTTTTCTTCTAACCAATCATGTATGGAGCGGAGGAAAATATCTCTATGCAGAGGCTTTTTGAATGGAATAGTAGTTTCTGTTTTTGGACTGAAAGACCAGCCTTTACTAGTACAAATTGCTAGCAAATTGGGAGCCCACCAATATTTAGCTGCTACTAAATCTCCTTCTCTAAATCCAAAAAGGTTTATATCTGGATTTGCTAAACTAATTCTCTTTAATTCTTGCAGATTTTCTCCTGTTTGTTCTATTTGTGTTTCCATTTTGTTATATTGAGTATTATTTACTCAATAGTAGTAATTATCTTGGGTATATAGGTTTTATGGTTAGTATGGCTTAAAAAATAAGATATATTTATAAATATAGCTTAATTAATAAGTAATATGACTAAATTAAGTAAACATATAGACGAGTATGCCTCTTAAGGGCAAAGAAAAAGGAGAATATGGGGGAAATAGAAGCGTTTAAATAGATTAAACGATTGTTTAAATTATGGAAACACTATTGAAACCCGGTTATGAAAAAATAATGAGACTATTTTATGAGCATAAAAATGAGAGTTTGCATTTAAGAGAAATAGTTAGGAGAGTTAGCATGAATGAAAATAGTGCAAAAAGGTTTTTGGATAAGCTTGAAAAAGAAAGAATGTTGGTTTCTAAAAAAGATGGAAATATGAGGAAGTTTTCTATACGTAAAACAGATAATGTTTTTAGAATATTCACTTTTTTTGATATGGAAAAATTAAGTGGGTTGGAGCTCTTAAGGAAGAATGCTATAAATTATTTTGTAGATCATCTTGGGGAGAAGCCCATTATAGCCTTTGTTTTCGGTTCAACAGCTAGAGGAGCAGCAAGGAAAGATTCAGATATAGATATTTTACTTATAGTTAATCATAAATTAAATACCAAAGAAGCTTCTGATTATGCTGAAACTCAAACAGGTATAAGAATAAGTATTTTTCAGATAACTTACAAAGATTTTAAACTTCAATTAAAAACTAAGGAAGATAAAGTTATAGCCTCGGCTATAGAAACAGGATTTCCAATAACAAATCATATTCAATATTATAGGGAGGTTTTTGAAGAATGGAAATAAAAGAACTTAAGGAATTATTAGAAAATAAAAATAAATTAGAGGAAAAAATACAGAATTATCTTAAATGGCAAACTTTGGTAAAAATAACTGTGAACGAAAGCGAGATATTGGGGCATTTAAATAAGGCCAGAAATAATTTGGTATTTGTTAAAGATAACATTCCACTCGGGCATATTGATTGGGCAATAGTCGGATGCTATTATGCTGTTTATCATGCTACACTTGCCTTAACTATGGCTAAGGGTTATTCATCTAAAAATCATGATGCAACTTTGTGCATGGCTATTAGGGAATATTATGGGGCAGGTATATTTGATGAGGATATTACTTTAATAAATTACTTTTTTCTTACTTATCAAGATTTATTGTTTTATATAGATGCAAAAGAAAAAAGAAAAGATGCGAGTTATTCTTCCAAATTTTTATTTAATAAAGAAGAAGCAGAGGAGCTTAGACAGAAAGCTATAAAATATATAGCTAAAGTTGAATTTATATTAAAGGAGAAACATTAACATGCCAAAAAAACAAAGACTAAGCTCTAGAATCATAGACGATAAGGATAAAGAAATAATAATGCTTCTTCAGAAAGATGGAAGAATGTCTCTTACTGAAATAGCGAAGAAAGTTAGGCTTTCTATAGATAGTGTTCATAATAGAATGAAGGCCATGGAAAAGAAAGGAGTATATTATTCTGGAATATTTGTAGATCCTAGGGCAATAGGTTTTCCTCTTCTTGCCGATGTAAAAATAAAGTTAAAGAACATAGGAGAAGAGAATAGAGAGAAATTAATAAAATATTTAACAGAACATCATAGTGTTATTGACTTGCTTGGAGTAATGGGAGATTATGATTTAACTTGCGTTCTTATAGCTAAGGATGGAAGCGAGTTGGAGAAGGTTTCAATGGAAATTAGGCATAGGTTTAAAGATTTGATAGATGAATGGAAGAGTATATTAATATTAAAAACATATAAATTTGAGCAATATGACTTGCTTTAAATTCATGTTTTTAAAATAAAAAAGAGGTAAAATGGCAGAAAAAGAAGTAGATAAAATTCTGGATAAATATGGAAGAAAATTAAGTATGTTTGATAGTTTTGATCATTCAAATGTTAAATCTGAATATGAATTGTCAGGAGAATTTAATCAGTTTAAAACAGATATGATGCCTGCACTTTCTAGATATGAAAAATGGTGTAATAATATAGGCGGGATAATTCATTTGAAACTTGCAGCTAAGGATGAAACAAAGATTCAGGCTGAAATAGACTCGGCTCATTTAAATGTTATGCCTAGCCAAGTGGTAAGTTTAGCAATGTTAGCCTTTATTTTTGTTTTTTTAGGGGGATTACTTCTTACTGTTGCCATATATCTTTTTACACTTTATTTTTCAATTTTAATGGTAGTGCTTTCTTTGTTTGCAGGGGGGTTTTTATTTTATTATTTTTATAGTATGCCCGAGAGACTTGCAAATGTATGGAGATTAAAGGCAGGAAGTCAAATGGTTCCGTGCATACTTTATACTGTTGTTTATATGAAACACACTTCTAATTTAGAGAGAGCCATAAGATTTGCATCTCAGCATTTAGAGCCACCTTTAGCATTGGATTTGAGAAAAGTATTTTGGGATGTGGAGACAGGAAGATTTTCTACTATTAAGGAAAGTTTAGATCATTATTTGGAAACTTGGAGAAGCACTAATTCGGAATTTATAGAGAGTTTTAATTTAATAGAGTCTAGTTTATTTGAGCCGAGTGAAGCAAGAAGAGTTCAGATTTTAGAGAGAGCTTTGCAGGTTATACTTGATGGAGTATATGATAAAATGCTGAAATATTCGCATAGTGTTAAAGCTCCTTTAACAAATTTATATATGTTGGGAATAGTTCTTCCTACTCTTGGACTTGCATTATTACCTCTTGCTTCTGCGCTTATGGCCGGAGCTATAAAATGGTACCATGTTTTTATTTTATTTAATGTGCTTGTTCCTTTTATTGTTTTTTATATGACTAATCAGATTATGATTAGAAGACCTGGAGGTTATGGCGAATCAAGTATATTGGAATTAAATCCTCTTTATGGGAAATATAAAAGTAAGAAACCCTATGTTAAGGCTTGTTTAGTTAGTATACCTTTGTTCATACTTGGACTTGTTCCTTTATTGTTGCAAATTCCAGGATTAGCTAACAGTATTGGTTTGAAGCAGGATTATAGTTTTGCTGAAATAGGATTAGGATTTTTAGGAAATATGAATATGTTTGATTTTATTCCTGGAGCAGGGCCTATGGGTTTATTATCTGTTTTGCTTAGTCTACTTATGCCTCTCTCAATATTTTTGTTTTTTTATATTGCCTATTCTGGAAAAACTAGTGAAATAATAAAATCTAGAGATTTTTCTAAGAGATTAGAGGGCGAATTTAATAATTCTTTATTTCAATTAGGAAATAGGATAGGTGATGGGACTCCTGCTGAGCTTGCCTTTGGAAGAGTTGCAGAGAGTGCGAGGGGATTAGTTACAGAAAATTTCTTTTTACAAGTTAATTCGAATATACAATCTTTGGGTATGTCTTTGAATAAGGCTATATTTGATAATAAGAGGGGCGCAATAATAAATTATCCTTCTAATTTAATTGCTACAAGTATGCATATTCTTATAGAAGCTGTTAAAAAAGGTTTAAAAGTTGCAGCAGAAGCTCTTATGAGTATTGCAGATTATGTTAGAAATATAAATAAAATTAATGATAGACTTAGAGATCTTCTTGCAGATGTGATAAGTGATATGAAGAGTAATATGACTTTCCTTGCGCCATTACTTGCGGGAATAGTTGTTGGATTATCTAGCATGATTACACTTATATTGAGTAAGTTAAGTGTCATTGTGGCTCAGGCAACAAGTGCGGGGGATGCTTCGGGTTTGGGTAGTATAGGGAATATTGTAGACTTGTTTGAAGTAAGCAAAATGATATCTCCTTATTTTTTACAAATTTCTGTTGGAATTTATATTATAGAGATTGTTTTTATTTTAACTAAAGCGTTAGTAACTGTGGATGCTGGAGAGGATAAACTTAAAGAGACTTTTGAAATTGCTAGAAATTCTATTTCTGGTGGATTACTTTATATTATTGTTGCACTTATTTCTATTGTAGCTCTTTCTGCTTTGGCAGGAGTGGCATTGAGTAGTTTGGCTATTTAATCTATTTTTAATAAGGTTTTTATAGTAGTTTTTTCTCTAGTTTATATGGTTAAAAGAGGAGAGATTCTGAAAAGAGAGTTGAGAAATAAAAGAGGTATGGAGATGACTTTCGCTACTCTGGTTATAATTGTTCTAAGCATAATTTTACTTGCCTTACTAATCACTTTTCTTACTGGAAACTTTTCTAAATTCAAGGATAAGTTGGATACTTTTTGGAGTAGTTCTAATGTAGATATGGTTGTGGAAAATTGCAATAATCTAGTTATGCAAAGTTCAGATTATGAATATTGTTGCGTTAATAAAACTGTAAAATTGTCTTCTAAGCAAAAATTTGAGGCTAGTTGTAATTTTCTTGTTTCTGGAAATTATTCTTGGGCTAAGGATATTGAGGAATTAAACTGCGAGGGTGTTTGTTGATTTTTCATGGTTTTTAAAATAAAAATTAAGAAGGCAATTGAACTTGATATGTTGGGTTGGTGGATTTTGGGATTGGTAATGTTTATTATAGTAGTTATTGGAATTTTAATGATTACTGGAAAGGGTAGTGAGGCCCTTAGTTATATAAAAAATTTATTTAGTTTCAGATGATATTAAAAAACAAAAAAGCAGAAGGGGGAGCAGGACTTATTTCTTACAAGTTAATTATCTTTATCTTAGTTGTTCTTGCTGTTGTAGTTGGAATTATTACTGCTGTTAGACTGGGGGTATTTTCAGACCTTTTTAATCAGCTTCCTGGTTTTGGATCTGAAGAAAAAAAAGCTAGCACAACACCTTCTGGTGAAGTAGCGGTACCAATAGAGAAATTTTTTTCAATAAATGCGGATAATAAGATTTTTTATGATTCAAATACTCAGACAGAATATACGAAGCTATATCTTAAGGAAGTTGTAAAAGATGTTTTGTATTTAATTTATAGAGACAAATTTGGCATTCCTCGCGTTTTCATAGAGAAGGGAGATCCTGTGGGCAAAATTGTAAATGGGGTAATTTCTTTTAGCTCTTCGAATAAAGACGAAATTATGAAAAAGCTGGAAAATTACCAGTTTAACACTGGTGGAGAAAATAGATTTTTTATTCTTAGAAATACAGAAATTAAATCTTCCTGTGCAGATATAACTAAACCAGTTGATCCCGGGAATAGCGGTTTTGTAACTTACAATTCTGAGAAAAAAGAGGATACTTGTCTATCTTTAGATTCTGTTTCAGATAATCCGGTATATTTAGGGGATATTCTTTATTATACGACTGCTTCATGTATTGGCGAGCCTTGCTATATGTTAGAATACTTTTGCTCTAGTCCTGAAAAGTTGGATTCTAAATTGTACCATTGCAAATCAGGATGTAATCAAGGCGCATGTACTAAATCTGCTGCTTAATTTTTTTATTAATAGCAAGGCTTAAATAATTGTTTTTTCTCTTCTAGTTATTATGAAAAGAGGGATAATTACAAAAAATAAGAAAGCTGTTAATTTTCTGGGTGAGCACGGTTTAAATTTGATTATTGCTGCATTATGCCTATTTATTCTCCTTTTGGTGGGAGTTTCTGTATATGGTTTACTTTGGGGCAATGCTGCGAAACTTGAGCAGGCCAAGGCCGATCTGAAAAATATAATGGAGTCTGTAAATTCTTTGAATAAAGAAGGAGATTCTAGCACTTTAATCTTGTATAATCCCAAAGAATGGTTTATTTATTATGTCTCTAAGGGGATTAATGGTCCTGCTGATTGCGGGGGGAAAGATTGCCTATGCATTTGTGGGGGGCCATTTATTAATGATTGTAATGACCCTAAAAAATCCGCATGTCAGATATACACTTTACATGTTCTGGAAGTGAAGTCTTCTGACACCTCTTTTGGAATAAAAATAGAGAATCCGATCAAGATTAATATCTCCTTAAATAAAGATAAAGTTTCATTAACAAATATTGCTTAATATGTTAAAAAATAAAAAAGCAGACATGGAACCTCTGATAAAGTTTATATTGTGGGCTTTATTTACTTTAATAGGTATTGGAGCAGTAGTTTATTTAATTAAATTTTTGAAGAGCCTTACATGATAAACATTAAAAATAAAAAAGCAGAGTTGACTAGTGAGCAAATAATCAAAGTTTCTATATTAGTACTCAGCTTCTTGATAATTTTGGGTTTTTGGATTTTCTTTTCTTGGAAAGGGGAGATAAACTCAGAAACATGTCATACAAGCGTTATTTTAAAAAAAACTCTTCCGGATAAGCCGATTATTGTTGGTGGTGGAAAGATAGCCGAGACCCCTCTAAAATGTAAGACCAATAAAATATGTTTAAAAAAAGGTCTTTTTGATCCCGGTTGCGCAAATTTGGGTAGCGACTACGAAAAAATCAGTATTTCTAGTGAAGAGGATATAATAAAAAACATAGCAGATTCTATGGCTAGTTGCTGGTCCATGATGGGGGAATCAAAAGGGTCTATGGTCTTTTCAAGAGAATTTTCTACAGGGTATACTTCTCGAGGAGTAATATGTGACATTATTGATTTTAGTTCAAATGTAAAAAGTGAGTTCCCTACTATAAGTTCTGCTAAGTTGAATTATTACTTGAATACTAACAAAATTCCTGGAAAAGAAATTACTTACGGACAATATCTTTCTAATTCCCAAAACCCTACTGTTTTAATTTCTGATGATGTGCTTACAGACAAGAAGTTATCTACTAAGGATCCTCTTGCAACGATATTTGTTGAATATGAAAAAGGTTTTTTTGCTACCTGGTTTGCTGGTGCAGCAGGAACTGTTGCTATTGGGGCTATATATGGTAGCATTATTCCTGGCGCGGGGACATTGGTTGGCGCAGGAGTTGGCCTTATTGTCTCTGTTGCTGGGGGAATTTTGGTTGGCGAGGCAGAAAAAACATTTGAAGATTACACTACTAAGAACCCTGCAAAATATTTTTCTTCCCTGTATCTTACTCAGTATAACCCTCGGAAATTAACGGAACTCAATATAGGCTCTTTTGAGAATTTAGCCTGAAGGATTTATAGTATGAACTTAAAAAACAGAAAAGCCCAGGATTTCTTAACTGGAAAAATAATCTTCTTAATCTTGAATCTTTTATTTTTCTCAATAATGTTTCTCTTTGTTTCCCGTGTAGGTAGCGGGGCAGAATTATTTGAGAATAAGGAATCCAGGATAATTTCTTTGGCCATAGACGAAATGAGGGACGGAACAGAACTTTCTATCTCTTTAGAGGATGCCTATAACTTGGCTGAGAAAAATCACTTTAGCGGTAATATTGTACTTCCAGATTATGCTGCAGGAAAAATAACTGTTAGTGTTGTAGCTGGTGGCGGGGGGGGCTCATATTATTTCAGGAAATTAAATCCTGGTTCTATTTCTCTTGACCCTACAAATAAAATTTTGGTGATTAAATGTTAGCAAAATTTTTAAAATCAAAAAAAGCAGTTAGCGGAGATGTTTATCTTTCTCCTTGGATGGTTTTAATATGGGCTATAATAGGTGTTTCCATTGTTATTGGTGTTTTAATGTTCTTTAATTTTGAGGTGGACTCTAGAACTGCTGAGGCGAATTTATTAGCGAGTAGAGTTCTCGAATGTTTCTCGGATAATTTAGATTATACTTTGTTACAAAGTCCGGATTTTAATATATATGACTTTTGTAAAATAAATAAAGGGGCTATAGAAAAAACAGATCTATATTTCTTTAGAATCTCATTTATAGAATTACCCGAAGATAAAGTTTCTTTTAGTTTATCTGGGGGTTTGAGTTTATTTGAAACACAATGCGATTATCAAAAATCAGGTAAGCCGGAAAAAAACTTTCCAAAGTGCGCATATGGGCAAAGTTATTCTACTGACAAAAAAACAGGGAAGCAATATAACCTTTTAGTGGTTGCTGCTTCAAACCAAAAATGAAACTAAAAAATAAAAAATCTTCATTGGGGTCCACTCTAACTTGGATTGTTGCAGCATTTGTAATCTTATTTATAATGGTTCTTTATTTTGTTGCTTTAAGTTTTAGTTATTCTAAAAGCACTAAAACAAGTGCAACAGTCATAGATCTTGATTCTTCAAGACTTGGAATGACAAAGGCCCTAGTTAGATTTTTTGAACTCTCTAGTGGCGATGTTAAAATAGCTAATAGGATCGGTGACTGGGCGGACAATCCAAACGATAAAACGAAAGAAACATTGGGCAAATCTGTATCAGGATTCTTTAATAAATATTCTTGCTATGCTCTAAATATCAAATCTGGAACTAAAGAGATAACGCCCCATAGCACAGGCTTTTCTAATTATGGCGGCAGATTAGAAAGCGGTCAAGTTCAAAGTGATCTTGAGAAAAAAGGCATAAATTTTATCCTTGTTTCTGATAAGGGAAATTTAATCAACATAGACTATTATGGGGGTTTGTGCTAAAATGAAAATCAAGAATAAACATGCAAGTATGACTCTCGCAACAACTTTCCTTGTTTTAGCTACTCTGGTCTTGGTTATATTTGCAATAGTTGTTTTTAATTCTAAGCAAAATTCGAGTTTGGAAGAGTTAGGTTCGGTTGGCGCTTTGGAAAATGTTTATGTTAGATCAGAAACTTTGAATTTTTATTTGAAAGAGACTGCAGATCAAGTTACTTCTAAAACTGATGCTATCAAAGATTTTTCAAATAGGTTAGTTCAATATAAGGACTCTGAAGGGAAATATGTTTCCTCGGATTTACTTCAAATAGAATATCAATTGGCTGATGGAAAAAAACATATTTGGGTAGAGGGAGATATTTTAAAAATTCATTTTGATATAACTTTTTTAGAAATAATTTATCCTCCGGATATCTCTAAAGGTAAGTCCTACGAATTTAAGTACGCCTATCCTTTTAGCTATGAAAGAAGATTAACTTAGCAATATTTATAAACCCCCGAGATATTATAGAATTAAGAAAAGAGGAAAATGGAATTAAGAAGTTTAAAATCTAAGAAGGCAGCGGAGATGACTATAGGTACAATTATAGTTATTGTTCTTGCTATTATAGTTCTCGTTTTCTTGATATTTGGATTTTTTTCTGGCTGGAAAAATCTTTGGGATAAAATTACTAATTTGGGCGGAGGAGCAAGTAATGTTGATACTGTTGTTTTGGCTTGTAAGACTGCTTGTGCTACTAATAGTAAAACTGACTTTTGTTCTGTAGATAGAAAGGTAGTTTTCTCTGGAGATAAACCTAATTCAGGAAGTTTTACTTGCCTTGAATTAGTTAATGAGGTTGGAATTAATGCGACTGGGGCTTATAACATGACGGTTATATGTACTGATGCAGATTGTAATAAGTTTACAGCAGGCGTAGAGCCTTGTTCTATTTGTGCTTAAATTTTTAAACTCTTTTATTCTTAGATAATTATAATAATATGGGTGATGATTACTGTACTGGTGAAAGAAGAAACAAGGGTAAGGATAAATTTAGAAACAAAAAAAGATTTCCCTATAGGAAAGGCGGAGCACTTAGAACTCGAGAGGGTGCTAATGAGTCTGGAGTGGTTAGGGGTTAGGCTCGCTAACGCTCGCATTTTTAATCGCCTCGATTGTCTCACTAATTCAACAATCTCGCGTGATTATATCATTAATATAAATTTAATTGACTTGTGGCGGGCAGTAAGTTTGGGATTTTTGAGGTTTTATTTAGGAGGTTTATGGGGGTTTGATTGAGCTTATTTTTCCCCAGAACAAACCTTTAAAATATGCAAAATTCTTAGTAATCTTAGAATAAAGAGGTAAAATGATAGGTGAAATATTTAGCTTAGTGGGATTTAATTTTAATATCGTTTTTAATTGGCAAAATGTATTTCTAATTTGTGTTGGATTATTTTGGCTTCTAATTGCTTCTGTTCAGGATTTTAAACATAGGGAAGTTGAAAATTGGTGGAGTTTTTCACTCATAGTTTTTGTCCTTGCTTTTAGGGCTTTTGTTAGTCTTTCTGATAAGAATATTTTGTTCTTTGTTTGGGGACTAGGAGGATTATTGCTAGGATTTGCTATATCTGAATTACTTTACTATGCTAGAATGTATGGCGGAGGAGATTCCAAGCTTCTTATGGCCTTGGGAGTAATATTACCCCTTAGCCTCGATTGGAGGGCTAATTTATTTTTCTTTTTTTTATTTGTGATGTTATTTATATTTTCAGGAGCCATATATGGAGCAGTTTATAGTTTAATTTTAACTTTTTTTAATCTTAAGGAGTTTAAGAAAAAATTTGCAGACATGTTTTTAATAAATAAGAAAATTACCTATTTATCTATTCTTTTGGGAATAGTATTAGTTGTTTTATTTTTATCTATGGACTTTTTGTTTGGATTGGTTTTTGCGGGTATCTTGATATTCTCCCCATTTCTTTTTATTTATGCCAAGGCTATAGAAGAAAGTTGTATGAATAAATCTGTCAATGTTGCAGATTTAACAATAGGAGATTGGCTTTCTAAACCTCTTAAGATTAAGGGAAGAGTAATAAAACCCTATTGGGAGGGTTTGAGCGAGAAAGAATTGATATTTGTACAGAAAAATTATAAGAAAAAAGTAGAAGTAAAATATGGTATTCCTTTTGTACCTGCTTTTTTTATTGCTTTTGTAATATTTATTATTTTACTTTACTTATTATAATTTTAAAATGGAAAAAAGATATTATAAAAAATACAAGGAATATGAGGTTAATTATGACTCTGAGAGGATTTGGAATATAAAAGTATTTAGTATTATCTTAATTTTAATATGCCTGTTGCTTTTAGTATTAGATATTTATATTGCTAGACAGACTTTGCCTAGGCAGTTAGACGATGTTCATCCAAATATATATTGTGAATATGAACTTATGGATAAAAGTGAAATTCTCATGATAATTCCTATTTTTGAGAATGTTTCTATAGCCGAAAATAAAACTTGGTGTTTGTGGATATTGAGTTTAAATAAAACCTTGGGTATGCATGGAGTTTACCATAGTTATAATGAATTTAATAATTTGATTGAGGAGGATTATGTTGAAAGAGGCATTAGGGAGTTTAAGAAATGTTTTGGCTATTCTCCCAAGGTTTTTGAGGCGCCTCAATTAGAGTTAAGTAAAGAGAATAGGGACCTCTTGGTTAACATGGGTTTTATTATAAGAGGAGAATTTTATTCTGCTTTTCATAAGGTATATCATTGTTCAGATACAGGAAAGTTTTCAAATAAAATTATTGATTGGGTTTAAGGAATTCTTCTATTCATTTGAGGAAATGTGGATTTGGGTTTTTCAGATTTTGCTTCTTGAGAATTTTCTTTTTTCTCAGATTTTTCTGTTTTTATTTTTTGTATCTTCTTTTTTTGTTCTATTTTACCTATTTTTGAAAATAATTCGGATAGCTGTTTTTTATCCGCAGGTTTTCTTTCGAAACTTACCTTTTGGTCTTTGTATCTGGGAATGATATTTATCAGGGCATGTTTTAAATCATCGGAAGAAGTAATCTGAAAGTTTTCTGCTCCAAGTTTGCTTACTAGATGTCTGCCTATCCTATTGGCTATTGTGAAGGCTTTACTCTTAAGTTGTTTTGTTTCTTTTAGGTGTATTTTAGGAATAAGCATGGTATGTCCTTGAGAGTAAGGATTTATTTCTAGTGCTGCGAGGTAATCTTTATCTTCGTAAATTACTAAGGACTCTATTTGTTTGTTTGAAATCATGCACATTATGCACTGATTTCCTGACTTTGGTTTTTCAGGTTTATCTTCTGAATTTTCTTCTTGCTCATTTATTTCTCCTTCTTGAGACATCATTTTATTTTTTATTAAGAATTCTTCTAATTGTTCATTATTTAGAGATAAGATGTATTCTTTTATGCTTTGTCTTTTATCCTCTGGAAAAGTTTCCACTTGTTTTAGAATTTGCTCTTTTATGTTCTTTGCTTGGTCGTCTGTTAGTGGCATGATAATTATTAGAATTCGGGGTTAATAAGTATTATGATTATGCGGCAATATATCTTGTAGGCGGTTCTAATCTTGCAATACGCGCATTAGAAAGATCTATTAAAAATTCCCTGACAAATTTTGTTCTTGTTTTATCACCATCCCATAATTTATCAAATTGCTCCATTATAAGGCTAAGATACTCCTGATAATGTTCCAAAGTATATCTTTGATGGGGTTTAGGAGATAGTCCGAATATTTTAGGAATTACATCTAATGATAAAGCAGAACGCATAGGGGTTTCTAATTGATAATCTAAACTTCCTTGCTGAATAGTCATCCTAAGATGTTCTTGAAGCATATTTCTTACTCTGATTATTGCCTGAGAGTCATATTTTTTATCTTGCTCGGCTAAATCTAAATTAACAACAGCATTAGAAAGCATAAGACTTAACCATACACCTTTTTCATACCTTTCTGGAGCAAAATTGGTCATAAATATAGTACAAGACATTGCTTTAAATATATTTATCTTCTTAAGAATACACTAACTTTTAACCGAAAGCCTTTCTTATATCAAGAGTTTCAACGCTTGAAACATTTTCTATTTCTGCTAATTTTGCTTCAAGTTTTTCTGTGTCTATTTCGTCGTTCCAGGCAAAACTTAATATTATTGCTTTCAAACCGAAGGCTATGGGCTTTTCTTCTATTTTAACTTGAGTTTTATGCATAGAGTTTATAACTTTCTCTGCATGAGCTTCTATTGCTTTTAGGTTAGCACTAGGAGAATTTGGCATTAATTTCATTTGTACTGCTGTGAATCCCATACTCTTTTGTTTGTTTGAGTGTTTATAAAGATTTCTAAGTTATTTTTTATTAATTAATATACAATTCTTTTATGAGCTTGGGCTTTTCATAGTAGGTTTTGGCTGTTCAAGAAGTTTTGCGAGCTATACTTTAAACTATATTCTTTTTAACAATAGTATTTTTAAACTCTTATTTCTCACTTAAATCAGAGGAATAAAAAGAGATAAAATAATAAAGATGCTTCAAGGAAATTACGATCAGATAATAAAGATTATAGCTGAAAGCTCTAATCTTCCTATAGAAGACATAGAGAGAAGAATAGAAGCTAGAAGAGCAAAGCTTTCAGGACTTATTAGTAAAGAGGGTGCTGCTCAAATAATTGCTTCTGAACTTGGAATTAGTTTTGATAAGCAGAAAATGAAGATTTCTAGTTTATTATCCGGTATGAAGAGAGTTAATATTACTGGGAAAATAATAAGAATGAATAAGGTTGCAGAGTATAATAAAAATGGTAAGAGTGGAAAAATAGGAAGTTTTCTTCTTGCAGATGATACAAGCAATATACGAGTAGTTTTATGGGATGTTAATCATATAAGTATGATTGAAACAGGAACAATAAAAGAAGGGGATGTGATAGAACTAGCAAGTGGAGATATAAGAAATGGAGAATTACATTTGGGTGGATTTGGAGACATTAAGATTAGTCAGGCTGTATTTGCTAATGTTCAGGAGAAGCAGGTTACTCAGAAAAAGAATATAGGGAATATAATGCTTAATGATCATGTTTCCACTAGAGCATTTATTGTTCAATTATTTGGACCTACTTTTTATTTTGTATGCCCTGAATGTAATAAGAAACTTGGAGAAGGAAATAAATGTGAAGTTCATGGGTTAGTTTCTCCAAAGAAAAACGCCATTTTAACTTTAATTATGGATGATGGAACAGGAAATATAAGGGCTGTTGTTTTTTCTGATCAGCTGAAGAAAATGGCTAGTGAGGCTGAACTTGAGAATTCTGAAACTTTCATGAGTAAGAGGAATGATTTGCTTGGGAAGGAAGTTATAATTGAGGGAGGAGTAAGAAAGAATAAGCTTACAGAGGCTCTTGAAATATTTGTTAATGATTTTAAGGAAGTTAATATTGATGAGTTGATTAATGAGTTGGAGAAGTAACACTCTGTTCGCCTCGCGAACCTCTATATTTAGAAATTGGCTGCATTTATTCGCCAATTTCTTTTATTTATACTGAGAATATATAATCGCTCTTATAAGTCTTGTTGAGTATAGTAAGTTTTGACTTCTCATCTTAGGTTTTTCTATTTTTATTATTAAGGATTATAATTTCTGTAAATCTTGTAGAGTATGGCAGGTTTTTGGGCTTCTTTAGGGCTTTGGCTTTTCTTTAAAACTTATTTTCATAAGATATATAAACCTTGAAGTATTTTTTATAGAATTATGGCAAACATACAAATAAAAGGAGTGGAAGAACTTTCGGAGAGCGAGAGGCAAGAAGTTGATAAAATTCTTCAGGCTTTATATGAAAAAATAAAGAGGAAGACTAAAGTTGATTTTTTATTGAAAGTTTCTGTTAAAGTTTATTCTAAGGATAAGGAAAATCTTGTTAAGAGAAAGAAATATTCTATTCAGGCTTCTGTTACTGGAACAGTAAGGCAGTTTGAGGCTGATTCTGACGATTGGGACTTGCATAAGGCTATTCATAAGGCTTTGAATGCCCTTGAGACAGAAGTTGAGCATGCTTTTCATTCGAGTGAGCAACACGTGTGATTAAGAAATATATTGGTAATTTAACTTTTGGAGTTTAGAGTAGGTTTATTTTTAGGGATTTTTGTATAGATTGGGGCATCGTAATTTTTATGAAGTTTTTTATATGTAGGTTTATTCATTCTTTTAGGCCTGCATAGCTCAGTCGGTGGAGCGCTGTTTTCGTAAAGCAGAGGTCGGGAGTTCAATCCTCTCTGCAGGCTTGTAGTTTAATGTATATTCTCAATCCAAATAATGCTTATAAAGGAAGGAAAATCATTTATATTACTAAAAGAAGACTCAAAAATAAATACTAAACCGTACCTGTTTGAATTCAGGGTTATTTTTGAGACTCGGAAAATTATGAATTTTCCGATTGTTCTTTTTGTAAAACAAAAACAACATGGTTACATTTAAGGACATAAAAGAGGAAGTTACTGGGAAAGAGATGGATGAAGAAAAAGAAGAGAAGAAGAAAAAGAAATCTAAATCTTCTGATGAAGAAAAAGAAGAGAAGAAAGAATATAAGATATCTGACTTGCCCGGAGTGGGTCCTGGAACTGTTTCTAAGCTTGAAGAAGCAGGGATTTATGATTTAATGGGTGTTGCTGTGCTTACTCCGCCTGAATTAAGTGAGATGGCGGGATTAGGAGAGGCTGTTGCTAGAAAAGCAATTCAAGCCGCAAGAAAATTAATGAGCCTAGGATTTCAGGATGGAATGGAATTTGCTGAAAAGAGAAAAGAAGTTGGTTTTATAACAACAGGAAGTAAGAATCTTGATAATTTACTTGGGGGAAAAGGAGTTGAAACTAAAGCTATAACAGAAGCATTCGGAGCTTTTGGATCAGGAAAGTCACAGTTGGGATTTACACTTGCTGTTAGAGTTCAATTGCCTGTTGAGATGGGTGGAGCAGCAGGAAAAGCAGTATTCATAGATACAGAGGGAACATTTAGGCCAGAGAGAATAAAGCAAATTGCAAATGGGATGGGCTTAAATCCTGAAAGTGTTTTGAAGAATATTTTTGTTGCAAGAGCATTTAATTCAGATCATCAAATATTACTTATAGATAAAGTTGGAGAGATGATAAAGAACGGAGAGCCTATAAAAATTATTGTTGTAGATAGTCTTACTGCTCATTTTAGAGCTGAATTTAGTGGAAGAGGAATGCTTGCAGATAGACAGCAGAAATTAAATAAATATTTACATAATTTAATGAAAATTGCTGAAAGTCATAATATTGCTATATATGTAACTAATCAGGTTATGTCAAATCCTGGAATGATGTTTGGAGATCCGACTACTGCTATAGGGGGAAATATAGTTGGGCATGCTTCCACATATAGAATTTATTTAAGAAAAGGAAAGAAAGGAAGCAGAGTTGCTAAGTTAATTGATGCTCCTAATCTGCCTGAAAATGAGACAATTTTCTTTCTTTCACAGAAAGGAATTACTGATGAAGAGACAGAGGCGAGTGATTAATATGACTAAGAGATTAACAAAAGCACAGAGAACAATAAAAGTATGGGCAGAAGCAATGAGGCCTTTTGCAGAGAGACATAAGAATCCTGAAAAATTTAGATTAAGCATTTCAAGAGAAAATGGTTATGAAGAGTCATATTCTCAAGATAGGGATAGGGTTTCTTTTCAAAATTTAAGGGATTTTGGATTAATGGCTGACTATGATGGCGGGGGCTATATTGGTAAGGTGGGGGAAGCAAGGAATTCCCTTTTTTGTTATACGAGGGGAATATTACCTTTTGGAGACAATGATGGGGAAAAAGATAATAATGCTGTGGTTGCAGTGAGATTAGCGATTCCTATTTTTGACTGGGCAAGAGCCCTGAATTTTCAAGTAAGAGTTGACTCGCGTAGTAGTTTTGGTAATTTATATGCGTCTGAACCGGTTATAAGCTTTGAAGGGCGAATTCCTGCTGAAAGATTTCAAGATTATTTAGATTTAGTTACACAAGTTGAAAGGCATGTAGATTGGGGGCTTCAATTAGTTGATAGAGATATGAGCAGACCTTTTAAGTATGCTTTAGTTGAGCAACCCCACCATGGCTCTGATTCTACAAAAGTTGGCGTATACAAACCCATGCAATCTGTTGCAGACTTAGAAGGCGCGAGATGTGTTCTAGTTGCAGCAAGGTCTATGCATGAGTCTGGTTTTACTACCCCTTTTATTAGACAAGATGCTAATATAGTTGATGATGCTCAACGTATTCTTGGAAAAGTTCTTACTGTTGAAGAATTTTTAAAAAGTGCAACTAAATAATAAATACTTTCTGAATAGCTAGTTTCATTAAAATTTCTTCCCTATTATCTTCATCCTTAGTTTTTCCGTATTCTTTGAAGCCTAATTTTTTATATAATCCTATTGCAGGCAAGTTATCTTTATAGACACTTAAGTAAATTTCTTTTAATTTTAATTTTTTGAAAGCAAAATTAATTAATAATTGAGAAGCCTCTGTGCCAAAGCCCTTTCCTGAATGATTTCCAAGCATTATTGAAATTTCTGCATTATTGTTGAATTCTTCACTTTCAAATAAGTTTATGTCTCCTATAGGCTCTTGGGTTTCTTTATTAATTATGCAGAAAGTCATGTTCTTGAAGTCTTTTTTCCATTCATCATGCATTTTTTTTATTTCTTTTAGAGTATATTTCATGTTTTCTTCTCCTAGCTTCCATTTTATGTCTTTATTTTTAAGCCATTCATGATATAATTTGTAGAATTCTTTTGAATCAGGGATAGGAGAGAGTATTATTTTTTCTCCTGTTATTACTGGAAGTTTGTTCTTGTTTTTTCTGTTGTAGTTTTCTATTTCCATTTTTTATTTATCCCTAATTTCCTCTTTAAACTTTTTTACTTCTTCATAAACAGCTTGCCAATTGTCACAATTAGTAACTTTCAGTTTTGTTTTTGCAGGTATTTTATTATAGTGAAATATTTTTCCTTTGTAATCTTCTGATAGGGCTTCAATTACATGGGCGCTGTCATCTATGAAACCTATTATTTGAGGATATAACTCTTTTAATAATTTGGCTTTCCATTTATTGCCTTCTTTGGTTGGTATTTTACTTGGTCTGAATATAATAGGTGCTTTAGGGAAGTTATGTTTTTCCAACCAATGTTGTGTTCCTTCTGAGACAGATTGAGGCCTTATGGTTATGTAGGCGGCTATTGGAATGACGTCATTTATTTTATTTAGAAAATGATTCGCATTTTCAATTAAGGGTATTTCTTTTTGAAAGTCATCTGACTTTCTTTTTTCTTCCATCCATGCCTCAGCTTCAGGTGTTTGCCAGTAGGGCACATTTTGAGTGTAGCTGTATTTGTCCACTAATTCCTTAACAGTTAAATTTTCAGGATTGCCAAATAATTTTTGCATTTCTTTTACCCAGTGACCTACTGTCCAGGCTAAAGTTTCATCTATGTCCACTCCTAATCCGGTTTCGGTTATTTTTATTTTTTCTTCCATGCTTTTTATATGTTTGAGATAGTTAATAAATTATATGCTATAAGAGAGTTTAGGGTCAGGTTATTAATTTAATTCAGTCTGCCTGTTTGGCAAGACAGAATTTGTATATTTCTGAAACTGCCTATCCTAAGAATAAGAAGCTTCTTATAGCAATAACAAGATAAGTTCAGCAAAAGTTTATGGAATTAGCAATTTTTTAAAAGAATAATCTTGGCGAAGCTTGATTATTTCAATAGTTGAAGAAAGGTAAGTTCTTACATGCAGGATAATGTTTTTAAGGTTAGTTTATGTGTATTTAATATGACTATCACAGGTATAATAATAGTAGTCTCTTGGGTAATAGTTTTGGCTTATTGGACATTTGAGGCTTTTTTTCAGAAAAAGGTTAAGAAGAATTCTAATGTTAAAAGTAGGATATTTTATTCACTTGTGCTTTTACTTTCTTATATTCTTTTGTTATTTTCTTCTAAGATATATTTTTTAGATTATCTATTAATTCATGTTTCTGTTTTTGTAAATATGCTCGCGATATTGCTGGCAGTTGGGGGCATGATAATATGTATTTATTCTAGGAAAGTTTTGGGAAGTAATTGGAGTCGGGAGGTTATGATAAAGAAAAATCATGAACTTATAACCACGGGGCCTTACAAATACATTAGACATCCAATTTATAGTGGATTGCTTATGCTATTCTTAGGGACAGCTTTAGCAATAGGAAATTTAGGAAGTTTATTGGGTTTTGTATTATTAGTTATTAATTTTAAAATAAAGTCATTAAATGAAGAAGAGTTTATGTTGAAGTGTTTTGGGAAGAAATATGAAGCTTATATGAAGAGAACTAAGGGTTTTATGCCTGGTGTTTATTGAATTTGGTTACGCCCCCACGAGATAATTAACCTTAGGTTAAACTTCTCCCGCTAAATTTAAGATTTTTATCGACGCTGACTAAAAAGCACTAAAAAAGTTGGGTGATAAAAATAGTTAAGGTTAAACTCTGCAAAAATGGGCAGTTAAGTGCTCCCCTGACCTGACTTCTCCAAATGCTCCGCAATTTTTTCTTCAATTATCATAATTTTTCCTATAGATTTTACATATTTATGTTTTATTAAAATTTTCTTTTTTCTTATTTTTTTAGCTATCTTTTTGTCAGGTTTAATTAGCCAGCCATAGATTTTATAATTTTCAAGGTAAACCTCTTTTACCTTGCCTATTTTATCTCCATTTTCAGCATAAACCTCTTTTCCTATTATGTTTTTTAGTCTTGTTGTATCCTTAGGCTTTCTTTTTATTACTGCCTTAATCAAAGCAATTATTCCTACTAGAACAATTAGAACAATCAAAATTCCAAATCCTATAAATAGATAATTCTTATTTTCTGATATGTTTTTTCCAATTGAGGAGAAAAAACTTCCTATATTATTAATTACACTTTTAATATTGTTCAAAAACTGAGATTCTTTTTTAGGGGTTTCTTCGCCTATGATTTCCTCTTCTTTTGTTTTATTTTCTTGTTCTTGGATACTAGCAGGAGTTTCATCTCTATCGCAAATAGTATTATTATTAGCATCCAAACAACATTCTAATCCGTATCTCATATATGGAGGATTGCAAATAACTTCTTGAATTACTTCTCCAGTTATGCTCCCTCCACCGCCAGAACTACCTCCACTCTGTGGAGTTTCAGGAGTTGAGGATGTGACGGTGAAACTATCAGAAGCCTCTTTTCCACTTTCTCTTACTTTTGCCATAAAAATATAAGTTCCTACTGTTGAAGGAGAATTAAAATTTACAATAGTTGAATTAGAGCCACTGTTTGCGGCAACAAATAATGTTTTTGAACCAATAGAATAATTTGTTATATTGGCCATGTTAGTTACCCAATAATCAATAGTAAAATCTTGCCCAATATCATTGTTCATGTTCACAATAGTTATAGTAGTAGAATAAGCTGTTGAAGCAGTTACTGAGGCAGGTGCATCCACAGTTAAATCATTAGGACCATTTCCATAGCCAGGAATTATAATTTCAATTATATTTGAAAGATAGTGGTTTTCTCCAACAGTCACTGTTGTCTGATCAAAAGGATATTCATAATTCACAGGGAACTTAGTGATTATCACTTCTCCAGACAAAGTATAACTTTCAGTTCTGTTTAATCTTGAGATTATAAGTGGATTTGCTATAGTCTTGTTTAAATCATCATCAACTAGATCAGCATTTACAACATCCAATCCCCCAGAATTGACAACCTGCACACTTACAGTATAATTAACATTATTAGATGTCTGATTATTATAAACAATATTTTTAATTATAGTTAGTTGCTCTCCTGTTTCTTGAGAAGGAATTGTTAAATCAATTGAAGTAGAGTTTGTAGAAATAAGTGAATCTGAAAAAGAATCAATTCCATATGCTTGTGCAATCGCTGTTGAGTAATAATAATTTGTTGAATTTCTTGTAAAATTAAGCAAATAGCTTCTTGTAATTGTTTCTTCAGAACTTAGAGTTCCTATGCTAAAGTTAGAATCAGTGTAATCTGAATCAGTTATATTCACATTTGTTGCATTGCTTCCTCCTTTGTTTGTTAGTTTTAGAGTTATGTTGTATGTGAAAGTTTCATTTGTAAGATTATGAAAACTTGCAATTTTGTCAAGATTCAAGGAAGCTGAACTTAGCTTTGCAGGAATTAAAATATTTATT
>Ga0172375_10001772_pt1 | contig 34455 bp, 25 predicted proteins | sample LakKiv1m_FD_114537 | JGI IMG/M metagenome (GOLD analysis project Ga0172375, IMG submission 114537) | Freshwater microbial communities from Kabuno Bay, South-Kivu, Congo - kab_092012_11.1m | ecosystem: Environmental > Aquatic > Freshwater > Lake | place: Democratic Republic of the Congo... | reverse complement strand
TCGACTGGCTCACCATAACTAAATGCTCCTTTCCCTTCGGTAACATCAATTATGGCGCAACCGCTCTTATTATGCCTATATGCCTTCCCTCCTTCGGTAACATCTAATGTGGCGCAATTCGCTGTGGATAATGATTTTCTTCTTGATTTAACCTCCCCCGCGGGTGTATTTCACAATAACGATTACCTGCTAGTAAGATAAGAAGGTCAGGTCAACCTATGTCAAAAATATACTTCAAACTAACAGAAGGAGGAGAATTCATGAAAACCGCCAAAAAGGCTGCGAAACCCGCTGCACTTCCCACAAAGGAACTCCGCGCGTGGCTTAAGGGCCGCAAATTCTGGAACCATAACGACTGGCTCGCCCTGCTTGAGGATCTGCGCAAGAAAGGCTATGGCACGCTGACCGATAGCCAGGATGGCCGGGAAGCTATCGGCAAATTCCTGGAAACCAACCGTTCCAAATAGTCACTTCAAAACAGGGGTGGCGTGTGGGAATCAGGTTTTCGCGCGATCAATGCCTTAACCTGGAGACGTCGCTTCGCCAGGAGTGGATTGATACCAATGGACTGGGCGGCTATGCGTCGTCCACAATACTGGACTGCCACACCAGGAAGTACCATGGCCTGCTTGTAGCAAATCTGGACAAGCCGGCCGGCAGGTTTGTGCTTTTGAGCAAACTTGAAGTGTCAATCGCCGCCGGCGAAAGCGACTTCCACCTTTCCACGAACAAGTATCCCGGTGTGTTCTACCCCACCGGGCACAAGTACATTGAAAGTTTCTCCTGCGAAACTTTCCCGGTCACCAATTATACCATCGGCGACATACACCTGACAAAGTCGGTGATGTGCGTCTACGGAGAGAACACCGTAATGGTGCGGCTCGACCTGCATGATTCGCTGAAGCCGGTGATCGTCAGGGCCATGCCTCTGCTGGCATACAGGGACTTCAACACCGTCTCGCGCCAGAACATGTACCTGCGCGTGAAAACTTTCCCGACCAGGAACGGGCACAAGATTGATCCGTACTGGGCGATGCCTCCCCTGTTCTTTGACTGGAGCAAGGGCACCAGCTTCCATCCCGGCCCGCACTGGCACTCAAACGTCGAGTACCTGAAAGAACTGAGCCGGGGCTATGACTACCAGGAAGACCTTTTCTGCCCGGGTATTTTCGAAACCGAGCTGAAGCCCGGGAAAACACTGATTTTCCGGGCCTCGACGGAAGAACAGCAGGTACCAGCAGCCGGGATCTGGGACAGTGAACTGGCAAGGCGGAGCAGGCAGGTTAAGCTGTTTTCAAAGGAAAGTGAAGACATTGCGATGCTGAAAACCCACAGCGAAAAGTTTCTCATAACAAACACCAACAAAGCCCCTGGCATCATCGCCGGATACCACTGGTTCGGCGAATGGGGGCGCGATACGATGATTTCACTGCCGGGCCTCACCTTCTGCTGTGACAGGACCAGGACCGGTTTTGACATCCTCAAGGCATGGGCAAAGGAGGAACAGCACGGGCTCCTTCCGAACGTGCTGGGCTCATGCTCAGCCGAAAACGCGTATAACTCAATCGACACTTCCCTCTGGTTCTTCTGGGCCATCCAGGAATATGTCCGCACGACCAGGGACTGGGCCGGGGTCAGGAAACACCTTGGGCACGCAATGGGACGGATTATTGAAACCTGGCTCAGCCAGAAAGCCCCCATGATTAAGATCACGAAGAAAGGATTGATCTGGGCGGGGACGGCGGAAACGCAGCTTACCTGGATGGACGCGAAGTCACGCGGCATGCCTGTGACACCTCGGCACGGCATGGCGGTCGAAATCAACGCGCTGTGGTATAACGCACTCTGCTTCTATCTCGAATTCTGCAAGGCTTCCAAATTGAGAAAGCCCGCGAAGCTCGCCGAGTGCAAGCTGCTTATTGAAAAGAACTTCGCGAAGACCTTCTGGGTAAACGAAGGATCATACCTGGCGGATGTTGTCACCGAGGCGGGCCAGGACATCTCCATCAGGCCGAATCAGGTAATAGCCGCCGCGCTCTACTACTCTCCGTTGAGCCGCGCGCAAATCCAGGGCGTTGTCAATGTCGTGAAGAACCAGCTTGCAACTCCCTACGGGCTGCGGACTCTTTCGCCGAAGGACAATTCATACCAGCCGCAATACCACGGCAACCAGGATGACCGTGACGCGGCATACCACCAGGGCACAGTCTGGCCATGGCTGGTGGGTCACTTCGCCGAAGCGTGCCTGAAGACCGCAACAAACAAGAAGGCCGAAAGCGAGTACCTGCGAAGCACATTTGAACCACTGTGGACATCGCACCTTCACGAGTCAGGCCTGTACGGCATATCCGAAATTTTCAACGGTAATCCCCCGCATAAGCCTAAAGGGTGCATAACCCAGGCATGGAGCGTTGCCGAGGTCATCCGCACCATTGAGATGCTGAAGGGACATGCTAAAGTATGAAAGTATTGATGTTCGGATGGGAGTTTCCACCCTACATTAGCGGAGGCCTTGGTACCGCCTGTTTCGGACTCACCAGGCACATGTCGGAACAGGGGATGAAAATCCTCTTCGTCCTGCCGCATATCAAGGGTAAAACTGTGCAGAACTCCACGCTGGAGCTTCTCGCAGGAAACAAGCTGGACCTGTCAGAGGCAAAAATCCGCAAGATCGTCCGCAACAAGACCCTGAAATTCTTCCTGGTCGATTCCCCTCTACGCCCGTACATGACCGACAGCAGCTACCTGTCAAAAATGGAGGCGATTCGAAGTATTAACGACCAGATCACGGAAATAACCCGGAAGATAAAGACCGTTAACACTGTTCTTGATCTTTCAGGAGATTACGGCAGGGACCTCGTGGGCGAAGTCACCCGTTACGCTCAGGTCGGCAACTATCTCGGAGCGACGGAGGATTTCGACATCATACATGCCCATGACTGGATGACCTTCCCTGCCGGCGTAGAAGCCAAGAGAATCAGCGGCAAGAAGCTTATCATCCACATCCACGCGACGGAATTCGACCGCTGCGGTGAGAACGGAAACAGGCAGATCATAGACGTTGAACGGTACGGAATGGACAACGCTGACAGGATCATTGCCGTCAGCCACCGCACAAAGAAAATCATCGTGGAGAAATACGGCCAGGATCCGGACAAAGTGACGGTCATCCACAACGCCGTCCTCAAGGAAACAAAACTTGAGCATGTCCGCCTGCGGAAGGGATTCAACGAGAAGATCGTCCTGTTCCTGGGACGCGTTACGATGCAGAAAGGACCCGACTATTTTGTTGAGGCGGCGAACCTCGTGCTTAAGAACATGCAGAACGTGCGTTTCGTCATGGCGGGAACCGGCGACATGCTTCCCCGGATGATCGAGCGCATTGCCGAGCTGCGGATCCAGGAGCATTTCCACTTCACCGGATTCCTCAGGGGCGTGGAGCTGGAATCCATGTTCTCCATGAGCGACCTCTACGTGATGCCGTCTGTTTCCGAACCTTTCGGTATAACGCCGTTCGAGGCGATGCTCTACGGCGTTCCGGTGATCATATCCAGGCAGTCGGGCATTTCGGAGGTGCTTTCGCACGTCATTACGGTTGATTTCTGGGACATTGAGAAGCTGGCATCCGGCATCATCAATGTCCTCAGCCACCCGGAACTTTCCGAAACACTTGTCGAGATGGGCCACCACGATCTGGAAAAGATCAGCTGGCACCATGCCGCGAGGAAAGTAATTGAACTTTACAAAGAAATATTGAGCTGATTATGGTCTCAGTCTGTTTTTATTTTCAAGTCCACCAGCCGGTCCGCCTCCGGACGGATTACAACTTTTTCTGCATCGGCAAGGACCATAACTACGAAGACAGCAAGTCAAACAGGGAGATCATCCGGAAAGTTGCCGACAAATGCTATATCCCCGCAAACAGGACAATGCTCAAACTGATCCGCAAGCACAAGGGGCGGTTCCGCATCAGTTATTCAATTTCCGGCATCTGCCTGGAGCAGCTTGAACTCCACGCGCCCGAAGTCATCGAATCGTTCCAGGAACTGGTTTCAACCGGCTGCGTGGAACTCCTGGGCGAAACATACTGCCATTCCCTTGCGTTCAATTTCTCGCACAGGGAATTCCGTGAACAGGTAGAGGCCCACAGGGAGAAGATACGCAAATTATTCCGTGTCAAACCCTCGGTATTCAGGAACACCGAACTCATTTACAGCAATGACCTGGCCGTCGAGGTGGAAAAGATGGGATTCAAGGCGGTCCTCGCGGAAGGCGCCAACCAGATACTGGGATGGCACTCCCCGAATTACCTTTACCAGCCGGCACCCTGTTACAAGCTCAACCTCCTGCTCAGGAACTACCGCCTGTCAGACGACCTGGCCTTCCGGTTCTCGGACCGCAACTGGGACCAGTGGCCGCTGAATGCTGCAAAATACGCCGGCTGGATACACAAGGTCGCCGGCAACGGCGAAGTCGTGAATCTTTTCATGGACTACGAGACATTCGGCGAGCACCAGTGGGCCGATACCGGCATATTTGAATTCCTGCAGGAGCTGCCTGGCAGGATGATACTTACGCACCCCGACTTCCGGTTTCAGACGCCGTCGGAGGTCATATCATCCTGCCAGCCGGTGGCAAAGATGGATGTGCCCTATTTTATTTCCTGGGCCGACGTCGAGAGGGATCTTACAGCGTGGATGGGAAACTCCCTCCAGGATTCGGCTCTCCAAATGGCATATTCGCTCGAAACGCCCGTGAAGAAGTCCGGGAACACCGAACTCCTGCACACCTGGAGGAAGCTGCTCACGTCCGACCATTTTTACTACATGTGCACGAAGTGGTTCAGCGACGGCGATGTGCACAAGTACTTCAATCCTTACAGCTCCCCCTATGATGCCTATGTCACCTACATAAACGTGCTTAACGACATCAAGGAAACGCTCAAACGACTGGAAGTATTGAATTGACACTCAGGCGTGCCTTTCCCTATTATTCTTGACTCATGTTCAATCGCATCAGGAAGTTTTTTCCGGATGCGGCGGATGCTGATTCAAATGTGTGGCTGTGACAGCAGGATGACTGCTGCTCCCAGAATTTCCTGATGAAAGGTTGATTAGCCAAAATGTATGTAAAAACGTTCACAGTACTCCCTGATACGCCCGAGAAGCTCAAGAACCTGAACGAATTGGCCTATAACATGTGGTTCTCATGGAACCCTGACGCCCTCAAGCTTTTCAAGGAACTGCACCCTGCAAGCTGGGAAGAAGCGGTCCAGAATCCTGTCCGCATGCTCTGTATCGTTCCCCAGGAACGGCTTGAGGCGGCCGCGAAAAACTACCATTACCTTGCCGAACTGGCATCGGTTTACGACTCGTTCAAGCATTACATGGAGGAAACCCCATGGTTTGAAAAGCATTACGGTAAGAGAAGCTCGCCGACAATCGCCTATTTTTCCTGCGAGTTCGGCATACACGAGTGCCTTTCCGTTTATTCAGGCGGCCTTGGAGTGCTTGCCGGAGACTACATGAAGTCCGCCAGCGACCTGGGCCTGCCCGCAGTCGGAGTCGGACTTCTCTACCAGCAGGGCTACGCGCGCCAGTACCTTAACGCCGAAGGCTTCCAGCAGGAACTTTATCCCGAGAACGACTGGTACAGCATGCCTGTCGAACTCGTGAAAACACCGGATGGAAAACCCATTATCGAAAGCGTCAAGTTCGGCAAGAACACTGTCTACTTCCAGATATGGAAAGTTAATGTCGGCCGCATAAGCATATACCTGCTGGATACAAACATCGAGGACAATACCCCGGGATACAGGGCAACGACAACACGGCTCTACGACAGCGACCGCAACATACGCATCCACCAGGAAATCCTCCTGGGCATAGGCGGAGTCAGAGCGCTGAAGGCCATCGGCCTTGACCCCAAGGTATACCATGTAAACGAAGGCCACTCGGCTTTCCTGCTGCTTGAGCGCATTCGCTCGCTTATGCATGACAGTAAACTGACATTCAACGAGGCACGCGAACTGGTATGGGCAACAACGGTTTTCACCACCCACACTCCGGTCGACGCAGGAAACGAACGCTTCGACACCGACCTCATGCACAAGCATTTCGACGAATACTCCAGGGAACTGGGGCTCAAGTGGGATGACTTCATGGCGCTTGGACGGGAGAACCCGGCCAATACCGACGAAGAATTCTGCATGACAGTGCTTGCCTTGAAGCTCTCCGCCTTTGCAAACGGCGTGTCCAAGCTTCACGGCCATGTTTCCCGCAAGATGTGGCAGAAACTCTATCCAGAGACTCCGCAGGACGAGATCCCGATTGTCTCGGTAACAAACGGCATCCACGTGCAGTCATGGCTCAACCCTGGCCTTTACGAACTGCTGAGCGCCGAAAAGAGCAATGCCGAGAGCGGCGAACTGCCCGATTCATGGATATGGCAGAATGTCGACAAAATCCGCGACGAGGTGCTGTGGAAAGCCCACAATGTGAACCGGCAGAAGCTGGTCGAATTCATAAGGGAACATGTCGCCTGGCAGCTCGCGCGAAGGGGCGCCGGCTCGGCGGAAAAAAACCGCGCAAAAGACCTTTTCGACCCTAACATCCTCACCATTGGCTTCGCCAGGCGCTTTGCGGCGTACAAGCGCGGCAACCTGTTCCTGCGCAATCCTGACCGCCTGCGAAAGATCCTTACCGACGCCAAGCGCCCGGTACAAATGGTCATCGCCGGAAAGGCACATCCCGCCGATCATAATGGCAAGGAGCTGATCAAGCAGATATTCGAAGCCTCCCAGTTGCCGGAGTTCATGGACCGGATTATATTCCTCGAGGATTACGACATAAAGGTCGCCAAGCATCTCGTACAGGGCGTTGACGTGTGGATGAATACTCCCAGGCGCCTGCTCGAGGCATCCGGAACATCCGGCATGAAAGCGGCAATGAACGGCGCACTGAATCTTTCCATCCTGGACGGATGGTGGGACGAAGCCTATACCCCGGATGTAGGTTTCTCAATCGGCCACGGCGAAGACTATGAGAACTACGACGTCCAGGACACCATAGAAAGCGACCTGCTGTACGGCGCACTCGAAAAAGAAATAGTCCCGATGTTCTACGACCGTGACGAGAAAGGCCTTCCAAGGCAATGGCTCAGGATGATGAAGAACAGCATCAAGATCCTAGGCCTTGAATTCAACACCCACAGGATGGCACGCGATTACGTCACGGCGTTCTACCTGTCTGCTGAAAACCTGAACAGGAAACTGACCGACAACGGGTATGCCGATTCCAGGAAATTCTCCGAATGGCACAGCCGGACACTGGCCGAGTGGCACAAGATCGACATCATAAAGGTTGAATCACCCGCCAAGGAATACGTTTTCAAGGGAATGAAGCTCGACGTTACCGCCTGGATCAACATGAACGGCTTGAACCCAGAACATGTGGTTTGCGAGGTGTATCACGGTCCGCTGGACAACAAGAACAACATCTGCACAAAGAAGGCAGAGTGTGTCGTGATGAAGAAAACCGGCCAGGAAGAAGGAATGATGATTTACCAGAACCAGATCTCGTGTACGCGCGGCGGAAGGTATGGCTTTACAGTAAGAGTCAGGCCAGACTATCCGGACATTCCAGTCAAATTCCTGCCTGGCCTCATCAAGTGGGCAATGTGAAGTGTCAGGGAAAAACATAATACCCGATTTGCCGGCATGTCCTGAGGGAACAGGAATACCCGGCACCTTGACCCGGTCCTTCACTTCAGGCCGAGAGAACTTCTTCAGGATCAACCAGGGCGGGAAACTGCACCTCGAAGTGGTTTTCAGCCAGCCCGGCAGGAAAATATCAGTAACTGCATTCACCAACCTGAACAGGCATGCCGACGACTGGTACGAGCTGCCATTCAAAGCTGTTGACCATAACAGGTTCTCGATTGATATCACATGTTCAAATGCAGGCCGGTACTGTTTCCGGATAAAATACACCCTGGATGGGAACAAGTGGGTCTGGGACTGCGTTCCGTTCTCGTACGTAATGGTTGATCCGCTACGGCACGCCACGGTCAAGACATACACACTTGTAACTTCTTCGGCCGGGCATATCGGTGACTGGACCAGGATGCTCCCCCACATCAGGGAACTGGGCTGCAATGTCCTCCATCTCCTGCCCATAACGGCGCTCGGCGCTTCCGAGGCGCCGTATGCCGCCAGGGACCTGTTCAGCATTGACCCGGCATATCTGGATCCCTTGTCGCGGGATGACGGCATCACCCAGTTCAGCAGGTTCGTCGAAGCAGCCGCAAAACAGGACATACGCATCTGCATTGATCTAGTTTTCAACCATGTCAGCGATGACAGCAAAATAGTCAAATTGCGTCCTGACTGGATACAGGCGGACGATTCGGAAGCTGACGGTTTCCGACGGGCCGGCTGGCGGGCGGGTGAGACCTGGCACAAATGGAAAAACCTGGTGCTTCTCGATTACGATCATCCTGTTGAAAAGACAAGGAATGCCGTCTGGGAATACATGCTGCGATACGGGCTCTTCTGGGCCGGATTTGCGGCAGCAACAAAAGGCATGGTCCGCCTCGACAACCTGCACAGCAGCAACCATAAGTTCATGCGTTACGCCCTGAACGAGATACGCGAAAGACATCCTGAGCTGACAATCTTCGCCGAACTTTTCACCGATACCGCCACGTCATCCGCGCTTGTATGGGATTACTGCCTTGACCTCATGCTTGCCACACCATGGGAGCATCACTTTGTTCCGCAGCTGCGCCGGTACCTGGAAGAAATCCACAGGAGGGACCTGCAGACGCCCCACATCCTGCCGATAACCTCCCACGACAGCGGCACACCCGCCGAGGAATTCGGCTCTGTGCAGTCGACCATACCGCGCTACCTGATATCAGCACTGATGGGATGCGGCGCAACCGGCCTTGTACAGGGAGTCGAATACGGCCTGCAGAAGAAACTTCACCTTGTCGGAGTCCATCCCGCTCCGGACTACAACACCGGCTACAACTTCACCCCTCTTATTGCCGCAATTAACCGGATAATGGACAAGTATAATGTCTTCCAGACCGGCGGTAACATGAAGTTCATAGATGACGGCCACGACGCTATAATGGCCGTATACCGGTTTGATGACAGCAAGAGCGAACAGGATTTTATCGTACTTGCCAGCCTGGATATTTCAAACCGGCAGCATATTTCCATTGACCTGAATCGTCACCTGCCGGATAGGAGAATCAGTTCCTTCGAAGACATACTTTCGGGTAAAACCATGACAACGGCAGATGGCATGCTCGAAATTACGATGGACCCCTGCTCCGCCCTCGTCCTGAGAATACAGCCATCGCCTTAAGCAGTCCGGGGGATCTTCAGTCAGGCAAGCGAATCAATCAAGAGAAGAGTTACATCATGCAACGACGCTGCCTTAAAGGTCGCTTTTGAAAAATCATGGTGCGCCGTGTGGCGGTTCGGCACGGCAATGCATTTCATTCCAGCGGAATGGGCGGCAAAAACACCTTTCTCGGAATCCTCCAGGACAACACATTCTGCCGGTGGAACTTTCAGCAGGCCGGCCACGTACAGGAAGAGATCAGGAGCAGGTTTAACTTTCTCCACGTTCTCGCAGGCAGCAACCACCCGGAAGTACTTACGGATGCCCAGCGCGGCCATCACGGCGTCGGCCCCGTCAGCATACGAAGAGGTTGCAAGCGCAAGCGTCTTCACCCTGCACAGCATCTCCAGCAGTTCCAGCGCGCCGGGCATCGGCTGTACGCTTTCCTGGACTATTTCCCGGTAAACCAGCGCCTTGTCGCGGCGTATATCATCCACACTCCCGGAAAGGCCCCTGCCCCGTACAAAGTCGCCGATTCCCTTCCCTCTGCGGATCCAGTGCTCCTCGTAATATTCGTCGGAAAGGTCTATGCCGTATTTCCTGAGCACGACCTGGTACGCCTGCCGGTGCAGTTTTTCCGTATCAGCAAGAAGCCCATCAAGGTCAAATATCACAGCATCTATCATTCAGCCTCCCCAGTCAGACCCGGGATTATTACCGGATTTTTGCACTGTCAAACAAGCAATCTTTCCAGTATCACTACTGCTTTACGGACATGAAGGCATGCATGCAAGCCAAGAACCATATATAAAAGTAATCAAGCCGGCCCCGTCCTGGCATTTTGGAGTTACAATATTCCTCTCAGCATTCCTTCTCTTCGCGATTCAGCCGATAATGGGCCGCCATGTACTGCCGTGGTTCGGAGGGACATCAACAGTCTGGACCACGTGCATGCTGGTCTACCAGACACTCCTTTTACTGGGATACCTGTACGCCTACGCCGCCGGCAAACTCTCCTCAAGGCACCAGTGCATCCTGCACGTTGTAATCCTGTCGGCATCGGCAATCCTGATTTTTTCAAGGATATATTCGGGCGAAACGCCGCTTACTCCCGGGGCTCAGTGGAAGCCGGCTGACGCATCCATGCCTGCATGGCGCATTGCATCCATACTGGGTGTCTTTATCGGCCTGCCGTTCTTCCTGCTGTCCTCAACAAGCACCCTTCTTCAGTCATGGTTTTCGCGGCTGTATCCTGACCGTACGCCTTATGTATTTTACATGGTCTCAAATATTGGATCATTCCTTGGCCTGATTTCGTATCCGTTTATAATCGAACCTTTTGCCACTTTAAAAGCCCAGGCCATCACATGGTCGGCTGCCTACGCAGTATTCATCCTTTTCTGCGCGTATATTGCCGTCAAGATGTACCTGTTCAAGCCGGCCGCAGCCGGCTCCGTTTCCAGTGCTCCGCCTGCGCCTAACAGGGACACGGTTCCTGCGCCTGGCTTCAGGTCTTACGCCAGCTGGCTTTTTTTCAGCACGTGTTCATCAGTCATGCTGCTGGCCTCGACAAACCAGATCACCCAGAATGTTGCGCCCATCCCTCTGCTGTGGGTTCTTCCTTTAAGCGTCTACCTGCTTTCTTTCGCGCTTTGCTTCCGCCGAAACGCTTCTGATTCCGCCGATTTGTGGATCCCCATCGTCCTCTTCTCCCAGGGTTTCGCCATGTTTTCAATGCAGCTGCGTTCCTTTGTCCAGATTGCAGCCTACACCCTGGCCCTGTTCGCCTGCTGCATGCTGTCCCACAAGGAACTGTACCGCACGAAGCCGGACCCGAAGCACCTTGGCGCATTTTACCTGATGATCGCAACCGGCGGTGTTCTCGGCGGCGTCTTTGTGGGCATAATCGCCCCGCTGATCTTCAAGAGTTTCTTCGAGTTTGAATTCATCTACATAGTCTACGGCCTCATAACAGTATGCATAATGGCAACCCAGCGCAGGAAATGGATGAAATACGGCTGGGCACCCCTCAGCACATGTGCGCTGGCCATCATAGTGATACTCCACCTTAACGCCAGGGAGGAGAAACGCAGTGCCGTCTGGCTGTCCCGCAACTTCTACGGAACCCTTAAAGTCAACCGTCACGTGACGGAGACTGGACGTTATAATAGTCTCCTGAACGGAACGATAAGTCACGGTATTCAATTCGAGTCAGAGCCGCTGAGAAGACTGCCAACTGAATATTTCCACAAGGGAAGCGGCATCGGGATAGCATTCCGCTATCACATCAAGCGGCTGGCGCAGCAGCCGCTGCGCGTCGGCGCCGTGGGACTTGGAATCGGCACCATTGCGGCATACGGACAGACAAACGACTGCTTCCGGTTCTACGAGATCAACCCCGATGTTATCAAGCTCGCCAGCGATCCGGCGTATTTCACCTATCTCGGGGATTCGGCTGCCAGGATAGAAACCATCCCGGGCGACGCGCGGATTTCCATGGAACGCGAGAAACTTGAAAACAAACCGCAGGCGTTTGACCTTATTGTGGTGGATGCGTTCAATTCAGACGCGATCCCAATCCACCTCCTCACGAAGGAAGCTTTTGAACTGTACCTTTACCACCTCGCGCCAGGCGGCCTGATGGCAATCCATGTCTCCAATTCATATCTTAACCTCGTCCCGGTTGTGTTGTCGGCGGCAATGCACTTCAATCTCGAACACGCCGTAATCGCTGTCTACGGCAACAGGGTAATAGCCCACACATCAATATGGGTGCTCTTAACCAGGGACCGGGCACTTATCGACATCCCGGCTATTGTGAACCTGAAGGCAAAGGAAAGTGATGCTGACAGGCGGGCGGCCCTCTGGACGGACGATTACAGCAACCTGTTTTCGGTGCTGAAGAAGTACTGATTGATGCCGGCTGGGCAACTCACCCGTTACGCTGCAATCTAGCCTCGTAGAACAAAAGGCCGGCCGCGACTGAAACATTGAGGGAATTTATCCTGCCGAACATCGGTATCGAAACCAGGAAATCGCATTTCTCCTTAACAAGGCGGCGGATGCCGTCGCCCTCCCCTCCAAGCACAAGCCCGACCGGACCCTTATAGTCGCCTTTCTTGAAAGAGGTATCGGAACTTTCCGCCGCGCCGGTAATCCAAAGACCCTTCTCTTTAAGCTCCTCGATAGCACGCGAAATATTCACAACCTGGGCTACCGGCACATGGACCGCGGCACCGGCAGACGACTTAAATACGGCCGGTGTAAGGCCGACCGCCCTGTCCTTGGCAATTATTATACCGTGAACCCCTGCACCGTCAGCGGCACGGATTATCGCGCCGAAGTTCTGGGGGTCCTGCACGCCGTCAAGAATGCACACGAGCGCTGGTTCATTCTTCTTTTCCGCAACAGCCAGAATGTCATCGACAGACACATACGCCGGCATCCTGATTTCGGCGGCAACGCCCTGGTGACGGTTATGACCCACGATATCTATGAGAGTGTGCCTCTGAAGGCGCGTGACAGTAATGCCCCGGCTTGCTGCAGACTCTTCAATCTTCTGCAACGCCGAACCCTGCGTATCAGCCGCAATTATAAGGCGTTTCACGGGCAGGCCGGAATCGAGCCAAACCTGCACCGAGTTTCGACCATATATAATTTCAGGATTGTTACTACCGTGAGTCATTTGCGAAACTCTAGCCCCTTCCCCTGCACACTGCAATGCAACAATGGCTGAATACTGGAAAGATATTCGATTCCAGCCATCAATCTCCCGGCTGGACAACCGGGACAATATTCCCTAGTTTTTCCGCAAAAAGGAACATATTCAACCATGAATAAATTAATGATGGCCCTGTTTTTAATAATGATTGAAACATCCCGGGCAGCCGAAACAACTGTTACGAATGACTATGTCGATTCGGCAGTTTACCTGAAAGCACTGACCGCGGGAATGGAATCAGCTTACACCGGAAAGACCGCCACCGCGATGACCAATCTTGTAGATCAACTCTCGAGAAAGAACTGTTCTTTGTCCCTCCCCGTACAGTCAAAGAACAAACTAATGCCAGCAGAGATTTACCAGCAGCTCAAGAAAAGCGTACTCCTGGTTGGAACACTCAACAAATGCACGAAATGCACCAAGTGGCATGCCGCCACGGCTTCAGGGTTCATGCTTACCAAGGCAGGAGTGATGATCACAAACTACCACGTTGTTAACAATCCCACGCACAAGGTCATGGGAGCCGTTGATTACGCGGGGAAATATTATTCGGCGAAGGAAGTTCTTGCCGCGGACAAGGACAATGACGTGGCAATTATACAGCTCGATTCGCCGGGTGCGGAACCGCTGGCCCTCTCATCCAGCTCCGCCGTCGGAACTTCAGTGTTTGTTATAAGTCATCCCGGAAACCGCCTTTTTAGTTTTTCAGACGGAATAATTTCCGGCTACTGCGTGAGGGCCGAACGCAATTCAAAGATCAAGAGGATGACAATAACAGCCGACTACGGCGTTGGTTCCAGCGGCGGACCCATTATTGACGACCATGGAAACGTCGCAGGAATTGTTGCCAGTACAACTCCTATTTTCACCGGTAAAGTCTGCAATGACCATGACTATGCACAAATGATCGTGAAAGAGTGCATACCATCAGATGCCATCAGGGCCCTGATAACAGCTGAACCGGCAGCGAAGAAGTAACCTGCCGCCTGTAGGGGCGTGGCAGGTATTTATATGATATTGACCTCAGCCCGGAATCACTCTACTTTACCCCGAACGTAACGGCTAAAGAACAAACCCATGGAGATACTATCAATGACTTCAATTGAATCTTTTAGAATCGCAGTACTATCTCTCGCAGCAATCGGAATAGTTGTTTCTTCTACAACCTCCAAGGCACAGGAAAAGACAGCAAAGCGTTGTGTTGTTGTGTGGTCCGAGGGTACGGCCCCCACAAATATCTATCCCCATGACATCAATGCAGCGATTGCCGAAGGCCTGAAGACATCTCTCAAGGACTGGGAGGTTGTCACTGCAGGAATCGACAGTCCGGACCATGGCATTCCTGATGCCCTGCTCAACCGTGCCGACGTCCTGATATGGTGGGGCCACAAAAAACACGGAGCGGTCAAGGATGATCTTGTAGCGAAAATTGAAAAGCGGGTTAAGGAAGACGGAATGGGTTTCATTTCGCTTCATTCTTCGCATTTCGCAAAACCCAACAAAAAGCTCATGGGTACAGCCTGTTCGTGGGGCGCCTATGTTGGCGATTCCACCACCCTCAAGATAACCGTAAAGGATGCTGATCATCCCATAGCAAAGGGTATCCCGAAAGAATTCAGCATGACGCACAACGAGCGTTACAGCGACCCCTATGCCGTTCCGGAAGCAAAGTCGATTGTATTTGAAGGTGTTGCCGATCTGAAAAACGGCAAGAAGGATGAATCAAAGCAGGGTTTCTGCTGGGATGTCGGCAAGGGAAAGATGTTCTATTTCCAGCCTGGCCATGAAACCAATCCCATCTTCTTTGACGAAAACGTCCGCAAAATAATTGCAAATGCTGTTCTTTGGGCCGCACCTGAGAAGAAATAGCAGCCACCCAAGCCCAAGCGGGATGGGGTCACGGTACTTTTTCTTCAGTGCGGCATGCCGATTATCTCTTGCGCATTATGCCCCTATTTGCCTAGAATTCAGGCATGAAAAGGATATTGGTTATTATCCCGACCTACGACGAAAAGAACAACGTAGGCCCAATCGCCCAGGCTGTGTTCAAATTTCAGCCAGACGCAGACATACTCTTCGTTGATGACAACTCACCAGACGGCACCGGACGGATAATCGACCAGATGTGCACGGACGACAAACGTGTTCATGTCCTTCACAGACCTGGAAAATCAGGGCTCGGCCGGGCATACATTGCGGGCTTCAAGTGGGCGATCGAACAGGGTTTTGATCTTATATTCGAAATGGATGCCGACTTCTCTCATGACCCGGGCGAAATTCCCAATTTTGTAAGGGCGGCGGAAAACGCTGACCTGATACTTGGATCAAGGTACATGAATGGCATTCGCATCACAAACTGGCCCATCAGCCGCCTAATTCTCAGCAAGAGCGCGTCCCTTTACGTCAGAATAATAACAGGCATGCCGTTGACGGATCCAACAGGCGGCTACAAATGCTATCGCCGCGAGGTCCTCACCGCAATCGACCTGGACTCAATAGTATCAAACGGTTATTCATTCCAGATCGAGATGAAGCACAATGCATGGATGAAGGGTTTCAGGATTGCCGAGATTCCGATAACGTTTGTCGACCGCAGGTCAGGGTACTCCAAGATGAACACCGGCATTTTCAGCGAGGCGTTGTGGGAGGTCTGGAAACTGGCTTTCAACAGCCGTTTCCGGAGAAAACCACAGGCAAGGACCGGAAAATGACGCTGCCTCTCGAAAACGCGACCGAACCTGCACTATCGGCACGGGATAAGCCAGGGCTTAAGCATATCATTCGCGCTCTCCGGCCCAGCCAGTGGACAAAGAACATCATTCTCCTTGTCACCGCTTTTTTTGCCTTCTGGGACCGTTCAGGCGGGCAGCACATGGATGCTGGATCATTCACGTACGTCATCTTCGCCGCGTTCCTGTTCTGTATCATTTCAAGCGGTATTTACATCCTGAACGACATCAAGGATTTTGCTGCCGACCGTACCCACCCTGAGAAGAGGAACCGCCCAATAGCTGCAGGAATTATTCCCATTCCGCTTGCATGGGGAATGTCAGTCATTCTGCTGTCAACCGGCCTGACCTGCAGTCTCTTCCTGCCGCCACTGTTTACACTGGTTGTATCATCGTATGTACTCATCCAGATCGTATACAGTTATGGCCTCAAAAAGGTCGCCATGGTGGACGTCATCGTCATCGCAGGCGGTTTTGTATTAAGGGCCATCGCCGGGGCTGCAGCCATTCCAAATGTGACGATTTCGCCGTGGCTCCTTTTATGCACATTCCTGCTGGCACTTTTCCTTGCGCTCTGCAAGCGGAGGCACGAGAAATTCTTCCTGGACAGCGCACACAGGCAAAGCCTCGAGAAGTACAGCCGCCGGCTGCTGGACCAGCTTATTGCCGTCACAAGCGCCGCAACAATCGTGGCTTACTCAATCTACACTTTCTGGCCGGATACATACCAGAAATTCGGGACCCATTCACTGGGCTTCACGATTCCATTCGTGATCTTCGGTATCTTCAGGTATCTCGACCTGGTTTACAGGCATGGGAAAGGTGACCGTCCGGAAATGGTACTCCTCACCGATGTACCCCTGCTGGCCAACCTCTTCCTTTATGGCCTTGTTATCACCGCCGTCTTCCTGCGTCTCCTCTAGCGGCAGCGGCAAAATAGCTTGCCTTTGACCGGAAATCCCCCGATAATCAGACGTAGTCCTGATAAAATGGAACAGATAATTTCCAGCAGTACACAAGCCAAGAAGACCCGCTTCTTTACAGCCTGGGATTGGAGAGCATTCTGGACTGCATTCCTGGTATCTTTTGCCGTTTATTTCTGTACCCTCGCCCCGACCGTCACAATGGAGGATTGCGGGGAACTCGCAACGGCCGGGGCATACCTTGGCGTACCCCATCCCCCTGGCTATCCGATATGGACAATGCTGGCCTGGCTATTCACAAAGGTATTCAGCTTTGTAACCTTCCGCGGACAGCCTAATCCTGCATGGGCGATTGCCCTGATGTCGGCATTCTTTGGCGCACTCGCATCAGGTTTGTCTGCCCTGCTCATCTGCCGCTCTGGCTCCGATATAATCCAGCAGATCAAAGGCAGCACAGAGACCATAACCAATTCTACCAGGGAAATCTTCTGCTGGATTGGAGGAACAGTGGCAAGCCTCCTGTTCGCTTTCAGCCCGGTAAACTGGTCCCAGTCCGTCATCGTGGAGGTATATTCGCTAAACGCTTTTTTCCTGGTTTTGATACTTGTAATCGCATATATGTGGCTCAAAAGGCCGGCCGACAATACCCTCATACTCTTAAGCTTCCTGTTCGGCATCGGCATGACCAATTACCAGGGACTCCTCCTTCTTCTTCCTGCCCTGGCAATTCTCGTACTGCTAAGGAATATGTCCCTTTTCAGGGACTTCATGGTTGTCAGTTTCCTGTTCTTATGTGTTTTTGTGCTCATGAAAGCGAGCACGTGGGCGGAAATCCCGAAACCTCAATCCCCAAAAGACCAACACTTTGCGCTTTACCTGCTTTACTACCTTTCCCATGCCATCCAGTCTGTTTCTCTTCCAGGATTTCTCCACCCTGTGCATTTCACATGCACCCTTTATGTCACATTGAACTTTCTTGTACTGATACTTGCGTACTATTTCCTGCCTAACGGCAGGACCGTGGCGCTGTCAATTCTCGGCCTGGAACTCGGCCTGGCTGTTTATGGCTTTATGCCACTTGCCTCGGAAACAAATCCTCCAATGAACTGGGGATACGCACGAACCTTTGACGGGTTCATGCATGCGGTTACAAGGGGTCAATACGAACAGATCGTCCCGGCTGATCCTTTTTCCATGCAGTTCATCAGGCAGATAGTCGATTATCTGAAGGATCTGAGAGGCCAGTACACTCTCCTTGTCGCACCTCTCGGCCTTCTTCCGTTTGTCACATGGGAATTCATGCTCGGGAATCGCCGTGTCAGGGCAATCTATGCTGCCATTCCCCTATATCTAGCTGCCGCAATCCTGATATTCATCGAGGAACTTATTCATTCCTCTGGCATACCAGCTATTTCGCTCATATACATAAGTCTCTTATGCGTTCTTCTCGTGATCCAGTTTATAGGCATGCTTACCCTCTTCTCCAGGCAGGTAATGGACTTCATTGCACAGCTTTTCAGCAACACAGCCAGGCCTTCCGAGAGAGTAACGATAATCCTCCTCTTCATTCTTATGACTGGTTTAATCGTATTCTGCGAAGTGAAACTCTACTTCCGGTTAGCAGAAATCATGCTCCCGTTAAAGAACACCCAGGACCTGCTCCCGGGTCAGGTCCCGGCAATTATACTTAAAGGAGCAGGATTACTCCTGCTGATGTTACTGCCGGCACTCTATATTCCGGTCTGCAGGTTCATCAAGGGCAGTACCTCGCTGAGGCTGACCATCGACAACGATTCCCAGAAGTGGATTGTTGCCATGTTCTTCAGTTTCCTCGTAATGAGCCTCCTGTTCGTATGGCTGGCAAACCCCAAGGGCGACATACAGGATTACTTCGTTCAAAGGGTAAAATTCATTTCATCACACGCCCTGTATTCATTCTGGATAGGTTACGGAATAATTTTCGGCCTCGTGGTCATGACACAGTTCTTCCGCGGGAGCAGGCTGGTCAAATGGTCAGGCGTTGCCATCGCCGCACTGCTACCTTTAGTTCCAATCGAAGAAAACGCTTTCAACAAGGAGCAAATCCGCGTTGTGGGAGGAGCCGAACAGAACGGCCATGATTTCGGATGGCAGTTCGGCAACTACCAGCTTCGCGGGGCAGAGGCAATCAACGAAGAGCTCGATCCATCAGAAGAGCCCCTGCCCAATCCATCGTATCCGCCTGAGATGACAGCCAATGCCATTTTCTTTGGCGGAACCGATCCGGGAAGGTTCGTTCCGACATACATGATCTATTCCGCAAAAGTCAGGGAAGATGTCTACCTGATCACACAGAACGCCCTTGCCGATGGCACATACATGAACGTAATGAGGGACCTCTATGGCGGCCGCATATGGATACCTTCCCTCCCTGACAATTCCTCGGCCTTCCAGAGGTATGTCGATGATGTCCAGTCAGGGCGCCGCCCTCCAAGCGCGGATATAGACATTGAGCCAAGCGGCCGGGTGAGAATCAGCGGCAGCACGGGCGTTATGGAAATAAACGGCGTACTAGCCCAGATGATCTTCGAACATAACAACTACAAGCATGACTTCTACGTTGAAGAAAGCTATCCGCTTCGCTGGATGTACCCGTACCTAGAGCCCCACGGGCTGATAATGAAGATCAACAGGAAGGTTCTCCCGAGGATCAGCGACGAACGGACACACGACGATTCCGACTTCTGGGACTGGAATATAAGGCGCCTGTCTTCAAGCAGTAAGTTCCGACGCGATATAGTGGCGAGGAAATCGTTTGCGAAACTGCGCTGCGCAATCGCAGGAATGTACATTTTCTCCAACGAACCGAGGGCTGCGGAAGCCGAGAAGGCATTCAATGAGTCGAGGATACTGTACCCGATCTGGCCGGAATCTGTTTTCAGGGAAGCGGAACTCTATATGGCCCAGGGCAGGTTCTCTGACGCCAGGCGACTTGTTTCCAGCTTCCAAAAACAGGATCCCAGGAATTCAAGCTCCACCGCCTTCCTGGACAGACTCGACAGTATCGAAAAGTTGAACCTGAAAATACGCGACCTTGAGGGTCTGGCGAGGGCCAACAGGCTAAGTCCGGAAAACGCCTTTGAACTCTCGGACTGCTACTATCAATTAAGGCAGATCGATCGTGCAGCAGCAGTGATCAATAACATTCTCTCAATAACAAACCTACCCGCTCCACACTGCCTGACTGCCGCTAAAATCTTCAGCAGGCTTGGGCGTGTTGCCGAGATGAACAAGGCCATAACAATGTGCACAAACAACCTGCCGGCAAATACACCGGCAGAAGTGTTTGTTGAGATTGCAGGCCTTTTCGCCCAGTCACATCAATTCGACAAGATGACTGATGTTCTGAAAAGGTACCTTGAATCCTGCCCTGACGACTGGAAAGCCTGGCTTGACCTGGCGACCTTACAGGTGGCAGCCAAACAGAATGAAGACGCATTGAAATCAATAGAAAATGCCGTGCGCAAGGGCGGATCCGAGGCCATTAAACTTGTAAACGCAAACCCTGGTTTCCGGAATCTTGTTATTGGCAGAAAGCCTTAACAGGCGGAGGCAAAACGCGTCGCATCAATAAAGGCCTTGATATTCTCAGAGGACACACCGGGAGGCACCCCGCCCCCGCATGACATAATCCACCCGGATTTATCACTTGTCCCGGAAATCAGCGATTTGACTGCCAGGACTACCTCACCCGGCGAACCATTCGCAAGAACATCGCGGGGCGGTATATTTCCCAGGATTGCCAACTTACCGGAGGACATTTCCCTGAGGCTGCTTACACTGCACTGAATACCGGGATTGTACAGGTTAATGCCAATATCAGGATAACAGGCAATCGACTGTTCACACGGCGCATCATTGTGGAAGAACTTTACCTTTGCATCGACCGAATAAAGCTCCTTCAGATAAGGCATGCCGAACTCAAGAAAATCCTCCCGGCCGATAAAGCCGACTATATCATCCAGAAGAAATATCCCTTCAATGGAGTCAAAGCTTTGTCTCTGCAGATCATGCCATTTCCTGAGAAAAGAAGTAATTTTCGCGAGAAGGCAATGAACCAGTTCCGGATCTGTCTTCATTGCCATAAGGAACTCCGTGGTGCCCATTAGGAAGGAGGCAATGTTCAGGGGCCCCCTCGAAACCGAGAAGCGGATCTTGTGTCCTTTTCCTTCCATCCTTGGGCGTGCCCATTTCATCCTACTGAGCGCGAATGGCAGAAGGCCGTCAGTTGCAGGATTAGGCTCAAAGAGATCCTTTACCTGGGATATATCCGTGATAACCTTCTCCGCGTGGGGAAACTCATTGGCAGGAAAACGGCATTTTGAGCCGAAAGCCGAAGGCTCCGTGCACATTCCGAATTCCACCCAGAACCCGGGCAGGAAGAAACATTCAGGGAACGTTTCAACCGCCCTGCAGTTTGCGTCGAACCAGACGTCCTGGTTCCAGAAATATTCGCCAATCTCAGCCCCGTACCAGTTTGGCAGCCAGGGACTGTCAATAATGAAGCCCGTCTCTAAGGGCCGGCGAATTTCCCCGTTTATAACCGCGACGAGTTTATCCCACTGACTGTCTGTCATTTCTGAGATTCTCCATTCGAATAGGTTCGTAACGTGGAGCAAGCAGATGATTGATTACAAACGATACCAGGTACGCACATGCACATATTCCGAAGATTATCGCATAGCCTGCTTTAACATTGCCTGTTGCCTGGAACTTGTCGAGTAATCTTCCGGTAAGTATGGGGAACAACATGCCGCCAAACGAGCCAGCCATTCCTCCCATGCCAACCACCGAGGCAACCGCCCGCTTGGGAAACATGTCAGAAACGGTGGTGAAGAGGTTTGCCGACCATGCCTGGTGCGCTGCGCCGGCAAGGCCTATCAATAATACCGCGGTCCAGTCATCCGCCCTGGTTATCAGGAGCACCGGCAGCACGCACAGCGCAAAGACAAACATGCCTGTCTTACGCGCCCTGGTCACGGACCATCCCATCTTTGTCAGGTGCCCGGTAACCCAGCCTCCTGCGATACTCAGCACGGTAACAATCACATAAATAGTAACCAGGTGCACCCAGCTGTTTTTGATGTCAAGTCCGCGCGTTTTCTTGAAGAAATCAGGCAGCCAGATAAGGAAGAACCACCACACAGGATCAGTCATGAATTTTGAGACAATAAATGACCACGTCTGCGGATACTTGAGAAGGCTGGCCCACGGAATCTTTTCTTCCCCGCCTGCATCCGCGGCATCACTGCGGATAAATGAAAGCTCTTCCGGAGTCACACGCGGATGTTCTTCGGGTACCTTGTAGGCAGGCAGCCAGAAAAACAGCCAGATAAATCCGGCAAAACCTGCTATTATGAAGGTTGACTGCCAGCCATAGTGTAACGCCAGTGGAGGTACTATCGCCGGTGCAACAATGGCGCCAACATTACAGCCGGAATTGAACAAGCTGGTTGCCAGGGCCCTTTCCCTCTTGGGAAACCACTGGGCAACACCTTTGATAGCAGACGGGAAGTTGCCAGCCTCCGCCAATCCAAGCAGAATACGGCAGAAACCGAACGCTGACACAGCGAGGATCGTGTAGCCGATAACCTTAGTAGCACCATCAAATTCAATGTTAAATGAGGCATTCCTGGGGATAAACACTATCAATGCATGTGCCAGAGCGGCCAAACTCCATCCGATCATGGAAACTGCATATCCCTTCCTTACCCCATGCTTGTCCACATACCACCCGAACCAGAGGAGGCCAAGCCCGTATGCACCCTGGAACAACGCATTAACCCATCCGTATTGCTCGTTTGTCCAGCCTATCTGGGTGTCGAGTATTGGCTTAAGCAGTGCAAGAATCTGGCGGTCAATGTAATTGATCGTGGTCGCAAAGAACAATAAAGTGCATATCACCCACCGATACTTTCCAACCTGCAAACCTGCCGCGTTATCATTCATAAAATATGATCTCCATCAATCCCTCATTGTCACACCGTCACCTTGAACCCGAAATACTCAACGGTATTATTGAAACATATATTTCGAACCATTCCGCCCGCCAGCTCCATGTCGGCAGGCAACAAACCCTGCTCCATTTCTTTGCCAATAACATTACACAATATACGCCGGAAATAATCATGACGGCTGAAAGAAAGGAAAGAACGTGAATCAGTCAACATGCCTGCAAAACGGGACAATAGCCCGTGATTGGAAATGGCATTCAGTTGCTGTTCAATTCCCTGCTTCTGGTCAAGGAACCACCATCCACTTCCATATTGAATCTTCCCTGGGATCTTCCCGTCCTGGAAATTGCCAGTCATTGCCGCCATAAGATCATTATCCTTTGGATTCAGGTTAAACAGTATGGTTTTCGGGAGGCATTCGTTCCTGTCGAGCCGATCCAGGAGCCTGGCCAGCGGACGCGCCATGTTCGATTCACCAATCGTGTCAAAACCCGAATCACGACCTATGCGGTCAAACATGCGGGTATTCGTGTTTCGCAAAGCGCCCAGGTGCAGCTGCATCACCCAGTTTCGCTTGTGATACATTAACCCGAGTTCATGCATTAAAGCGGACTGGTATGAAGAAATCTCGCCTGGCAAAGGCACCTTGCCGGAACGTACAGCCTTAAAAGCCGACCGTACAGCCGCTTTGTCAGGATCTTCTTCAGGTAAACGCTCAAACCCGTGATCCGAAACACGGCATCCCATGGCGGCAAAGACATCCATGCGCTTTTGCAGCGCAGTCAGCATGGAATCATAATCGTTAATCTCCATCCCAGCAGCAGAAACCATGCGGTTCACCCATTCATTAAAAAGCACAGGGGATTCGACCAGGAACGCCTTGTCAGGGCGGAATGTGGGCAAAACCTGGATCTTAAAGGACTTGTCACCGTTTATCTTCGTGTGCCATTCCAGTGAATCTGCCGGATCATCCGTAGTACACAGTAACCTGACATTAAACTTCTTTAACAGTCCCCTGCATGAAAATTCCGGCTTAGCCAGCATGCTGTTTACATCATTCCATATGCTTTTCGCCGTGCCCGGATTCAGCAATCTATCCCTGATGCCAAACGGAAACGCCAGCTCCAGATGCGTCCAGTGATACAAGGGATTACGAAGAGTAAACGGCACAGTTTCCGCCCACTTCTCAAACTTCTGCCATGGATCTGCCGTGCCGCTGCAATATTCTTCCGATACGCCGTTGGCCCTCATTGCCCGCCATTTATAGTGATCGCCGTCGAGCCAGAGCTCGGTGATATTAGAATAGCGCCTGTCAATTGCTATGTCTTTTGGGGACAGATGCGAGTGATAGTCAACTATCGGAATTGACCTGGCATACCCCTGGTATAGTTTTAAGGCAGTTGCATTTGTAAGCACAAAACCATCATCAATAAACTGTTTCATAACCGCCCCTTTCCACATGAACACATATTATTCAAGACTTCCCGGCAATGATACTCGAATCTACCTGTGCCGTCGACTCCCTTACCAGCAAAACGGGCTCCGTAAACAAAGAACTGATACTGCGCTTCACTCCCGACCTGGCAGATGCAAGTTCCATCGCCTTTCCAACAATTTCTTTCATCGGATGCTTGATTGTCGTTAAGGACGGGACACTCAACCTTGCTGCAACAATGTCGTCAAAACCTGTGAGGGACATATTAGAGGGCACACTTAGCCCAACCTCATGAAGAGCCCTTAGAACCCCTATGGCTGCCGCATCAGAAGCCGCGACAATAGCAGTTGGCAGAGAGCCGGCACACTTCTTTATGATCTTATGACAGGCTAGGTACCCTGATTCAGAAACTGGCGCATCAATTATCTCGGCAATCAAATCGCCGCTGCCGATACCCTCCTTCGCAAACTCCTTGCCCAGCATTTGGAACCGCTCACGGGAAACAATAGTCTCCGGTCCGACGAATCCAAAGCGCCTATGCCCTTTTTCAAGCAGATGGCTGGCAATAAGAGCCATTCCCTTTGCATTATCAACTGTAACCTGGATTATTCCGAGCCGTGCCAGACCGCCACCGATCTGGATAACGTTTATGCCGCTTGACAGGAAGGGATCAATCCAGAAATCAAGGGGTCCACTGCCCACAACAATAACTGAATCCAGACGGTACCTGAACAACGGCTCAGTGTCCTTTGATTCGACCTTGCGATGCTCGAAACCAACCAGGACTATCGAAAGCCTGCGGCGGTGCGCCTCCTCTTGTATCAGGGAAATAACTGTATTGAAGAAAGGATCATCGAAATCGAAGACAACAACACCAACAGTCCTTGTAGGTCCCCCGCGCAGGCTGCGTGCGGCAATACTCGGGACATACCCCAGCGACTTTGCGCTGTCCTGGATTCGCTTGATGGTCCTGGCACTAGCCCCTATCCTGGCCCCATTGCCGCTAAGAGCCCTGGAAACCAGCGACACCGAAACCCCGAGCTTCTGTGCAATATCTTTCTGCGTTGTATTCATGTATATGCTGATCAGCCGTCACTCAAGACTTGTAGCCCTCAGGTTTGTATGGCTGACATTTCTTCTCAGCAAATACCGGCATGAATCTCGCAAAACGCTGCAGTCCCTTCTCGAGAGGGATCTCCGGCCAATCGTTGCCCATAAGCGGCTGGGCATAACTGATAAAGTCCTCAGTTACGTCAACACGGCTCTTTGACAACCACTCCTTTGGGAAAGTGCGCTCACTGTTAGCCACCTTCTCAAGGGGAACCTTGTCATAATAGACTTCGTATTTATTACCCTGCTTCCGAAGGATGGTGGACATGAATCCATTGCCGTCCTTCATGGCAATTTCCACGGCATGTCTCCCCACAGCGTAAGCCTCATCAAGATCAACAGTTGATACGTATATTGCCGTTGACCTCTGGTCGGTGCCTGGAACATGGCCCCGGGCCGATCCTCGTGCCGCCAAGCCTTTTTCGTTCAGGTACGAAACAACTACCTGCTGTGCCGTCATCTTGCTGGCACCAAATTCGACGTGCCCGAATGCGTCACGCCTTGAGCCGATATCGCCCACATCAAAACCTTCGCTTAACGCGACAATACAGCGTCCGCTCCGCTTCAGTTCTGTATTCACATTCTCCACCAGTTCATCAATCGTCAACCCCGATTCCGGCATGTATATCTGCAGCGGCATCTTCCGTTCCGGATCGGCAAGCCGGGCTGCCGCCGGAATGTACCCGATTTTGCGTCCCATCATCTGGACAACAAGGACTGGATCCGCAGGACATGACCCGGCGTTCTCTTCATTCGCATTCTGAATGCAGTACGCCCAGTACCGTGCCACGGAACCATATCCCGGAGTGTGATCGATGAGCTTGAACTCGGAATCACCGACATCGTTATCTATGGTCTTTGGCACGCCCACGGCAACAAGATCCAGCCCCTGTTCTGCAGCAACCCTGCTGATCTTATGGGCCGTATCCATTGAATCATTTCCACCGATGTAGAAGAAATATCCGACATTGTGGGCCTTGAAGACATCAATGACCCTGGCGAAATCTTTCTTCTGATGATCCTTGATCTTATACCGGCAGGTTCCTATTGAGCCGGCGGCCGGAGTGGCAGCAAGGAGACCGATCTCGTTCTTCGGCTGAGCCGATATATCCAGCAACTCCTCGTTCAGCACGCCTTCAATACCATGCCAGCCGCCATAGATCCTGCCGAAAACCGAAGGAGAATCCATACAGGCATCGATCACGCCTCTCAGCGAATTATTGATGACCGGCGACGGTCCACCGGACTGCGCAACAACAACATTCTTCTTCATCGTTTAACCTCCCTATATAGATTTCAGGCTTACCGGCAGGATACCCTTATAGATGCTATACCGTATAAGTTGAAGCCGCCGTTGTCCCGCCCGTACCCGTCCAGTTGGTATGCGAAAACTCGCCGCGCGGCTTATCCACACGCTCATAAGTATGGGCGCCGAAATAGTCGCGCTGGGCCTGCAGCAGGTTGGCAGGCAGGCGTTCACAACGATACGAGTCGTAATAATTGAGCGCCGTACCCATCGCCGGTACAGGAATCCCCAGCTCTACTGCAGTCTTAATCACATCACGCCACGAAGCCTGGGCATCTTTAATGACCTTCTTGAAGTAAGGATCAAGAAGAAGATTTGCCAGATCAGGTTTTCTGGTAAACGCTTCCTTTATCCTGCCAAGAAACTTGGCGCGAATGATACATCCCCCGCGCCATATCATTGCTATATCCCCAAACTTGAGCTCCCACCCGAACTCTTTAGATGCTGCCCTGAGCAATTGATAGCCCTGGGCATAAGAACACACCTTGGATGCGTACACGGCATTAAGAAGTTTCTTAACGAACAGCTTCTTATTACCCTTGAACTTCTTCCCGGGACCCGGAAGCTGCCTGCTTGCCGCCACCCGTTCTTCCTTGATCGCAGAAAGACAGCGCGCAAATACTGCCTCGGCTATCTGCGGTATGGCTATACCAAGGTCAAGACCTGCCTGCGAAGTCCACTTGCCTGTTCCCTTCTGCCCCGCGGTGTCAAGAATAACGTCAACCATCGGCTTACCGGTTTCAGGATCAACCTTGGCCAGTATGTCCCGTGTTATTTCAATCAGATAGGAGTCAAGAACCCCTTTGTTCCAGGCAGCAAATACTTTATGCATTTCCCCTGCTCTCATACCAAGGCCCTGGGCCATTATATGATAAGCTTCGCAGATCAATTGCATATCCCCGTACTCAATGCCATTGTGAACCATCTTCACGAAATGGCCCGCACCATCTTTTCCCATCCACTCACAACAGGGAGTCTTTCCAATATGCGCGGAAATCGCCTGGAAGACAGGCTTAACACTGGGCCACGCAGCCGGGCTGCCGCCAGGCATAATCGAGGGACCATTCAGGGCTCCTTCTTCCCCCCCGGACACTCCCGTACCAACATAAAGCAAACCTTTCTCCTCCATCATCTTTGTACGGCGATTAGTGTCGGGATAGTGGGAGTTTCCGCCGTCAATCACAATGTCACCTTTTTCAAGATGCGGAATCAGTATCTCTATGAAATCATCAACTGCCTTCCCAGCCTTGACCATCAGCATTATCTTCCTTGGCTTTGCCAGACACTGCACAAGCTCTTCAATGCTGTGGCAGCCAATCAGGTTCTTTCCCTTGCCCCTGCCGTTGATGAAGTCGTCAACTTTACTGACAGTTCGGTTGAAACACGCAACTGTGAATCCCTTGCTTTCCATGTTTAAAATCAGGTTTTCGCCCATTACCGCCAGCCCTACTAATCCTATATCTGCCTGTTTATTCATGAGTTATCATTCTCCTCTCTCGCTCTGTTACGGCATAAGCACTAAACGCCGCTGAAGGCGGAAAATCCGCCGTCAACCGGCACAACTATCCCTGTTACAAACTTCGAAGCCGGCGACACAAGCCACAACAACGTACCGGCAAGATCGTCGGGAACACCAAACCGCCCCATCGGCGTATGGTCAACAATCTGCTGCCCGCGGGGACTAAGCTTCCCGGTCGCTTCATCCCTTAACAGGAACTTATTCTGAATTGTCTCAAAGAAACCCGGAGCTATTGCATTAACCCTGATTGCTTTCGAATAGTTCTGGGCAAGGTGGACTGCAAGCCACTGCGTAAAGTTATTAACGGCAGCCTTTGCCGCAGAATAACCCGCTATCCTCGTCAGAGGCCTGAAGGAATTCATTGATGAGATGTTGACAATTACACCGTCCCCCTTCTTTGCAAAATATTTGCCAACAACCTGGCTGGGCAGAATTGTCCCCATCAAATTCAAGTCGAAAACAAACTTCAATACATCTGCGGAAATATCAAAGAAAGACAGATCCTTGGAAGTAGTGGCTTCCTTCTTGTTGCCCCCGGCGGCATTGACAAGAATGTCTATAGAGCCGAACTGCCCCAGGATAGAATCAACTGCCTTTTCAATACTTGGCTTATCAAGCACATTGACCTGGACTGCGGCAGCAACTCCTCCTTTGCCCTTTATTCTCTCTGCAACTGCTTCAGCCGCCTTTACATTCAAATCGGCCACAACAACACGAGCCCCATGTTCGGCCAGAAATTCAGCCATAAACCCGGCAAGAATTCCGCCGCCGCCTGTAAGAACAGCAACACGATCTTTTACGCTATATATAGAGTTATCTTTCATAACCCCGGACGCTAGCTGACTTGACAGGATTAAGTCAACCTCAATCGTTTGAGATTAAGATAAACAGTGACATGCCCCGTTTTTTTCAGTATATTAAAGGAATATGAATGCCCCAGGAAAAGACCAGCAATACAGGCTTCTGCGCGACGAGGAGATAACGAATATCTGCAGTAAAGCCATCGACGAATGGAGACCCGACGGCAGGCGTGTTCTTGTCGTAATCCCTGACCTGACTCGCTCCTGTCCCATGGGGCTGATGTTCAGGACAATCTACAGTCTTATGGCTTCCAGGGTTAAGGCACTTGATTTCCTTATCGCCCTTGGAACTCATTCACAGCTGTCCCAGGAACAGATATACCGGCGCGTGGAAATAACAGACGGGGAACATTTGTCGCAGTTTCCAAAAGCCCGTTTCTTCAACCACTCCTGGAACGATCCAGCCCGGCTTTCTGAAGTCGGCAGGTTGAGCAAGAAAGAAACGCTTGAACTCACTGAAGGCCGGCTGGGCATTGATGTCCCCATCAAGTGCAACAGCATGATCCACGACTACGACCTGCTTTTGATATGCGGGCCAGTCTTCCCCCATGAAGTCGTTGGTTTTTCCGGAGGTAATAAATATATTTTCCCAGGGATCTCCGGCCCAGAGATACTAAATTTCTTTCACTGGCTGGGGGCAATCATAACAAACATGAGCATCATCGGCAGGAAATTGACACCTGTCCGCCGCGTGGTTGACAGGGCCGCATCTGCCCTGCCGATTGAGCGGCGCGCCTTCTGCATGGTCGTCAATGATAATGGACTGGCCGGGCTTTTTACGGGCACGCCGGAAGAAGCATGGTCAAGCGCGGCAGATCTGTCGGCAAAGATTCACATTCGATACTGCAGCCGCAGTTTCAACACAGTGCTCTCCTGCGCTCCGCCAATGTATGATGAGCTATGGGTGGGCGCCAAGTGCATGTATAAGCTGGAACCTGTGGTTGCAGATGGCGGCAAACTCATTATTTACGCCCCGCATATCCATGAAATTTCCATTACGCACGGCCACCTCATAAAGACTATCGGTTACCACACCAGGGATTACTTCACCAACCAGTGGGAACAATTTAAGAACTATCCCTGGGGAATACTCGCCCACTCTACTCACGTCAAAGGTGTTGGCACTTACGAGAATAAAATCGAGAAACCAAGGATTGAGGTCTTCCTTGCTACCGGCATTCCTGAAGCAACATGCCGCCAGGTGAACCTGGGTTTCTTGGATCCGAAAAAGATTAATCCGGAAGATTATGCAAACCGGGAAAAAGACGGTATTCTGCTTGTGCCAAAGGCAGGAGAAGAGCTGTACCTGCTTCAGAAATAAGACGTGAGATCCTTCTCAATCCTGAAGTTCATACGTTAAAACACTCAACCCGAAGATGGCAGCTGTTTCGACGCGAAAAATATTAGGGCCAAAGCTCACAGGCACCGCGCCAGCATCCATCACTATCTTCAGTTCCAGCGGAGTCAAATCACCTTCCGGACCGATTAACAGCGCCACTCTGGACGGTTGCGCCTTCCTCATATCCGCCAGTACCGCACGCAGGGGCTTGATATCGACACTGAGCGCACCAACAAGAAAAACATCAAAGTCCCTGCCAATCTTTGCAATTTGATCAATATCCATAACAGGCTTTATTTCCGGAACCCGGTTAACTCCCGACTGCTCTGCTGCACTGATCGCTATCCGCTGCCAGCGTCCCCTGCGATCTTCCTTCTTGGCTTCATCATTCAAACGAACAACAACCCGGTCTGTCATAACCGGATAAACTGAACTCGCGCCGATTTCTGTAGCCTTTTCAACGATGAAATCCATCCGTGAACCTTTTGGAAGTGCTTGGAACAGGGAAATGGAATATTTCGACTTGGGTAAGGAAGAAACCTCGGAAACCTTCAATACGGCCCTGTGCCCTCTTTCAATGGCAACACGCGCCACGGCACAGCGTCCATTCCCGTCAAACAGCGACACCATTTCACCGTTTGCAAGCCTCAAAACATCAACCATGTGATGTTCCGATGACGGCGAAAGGATTATTTCTGAATCATTCCAGTCAGCAGGAGCAACAAAAAAACGATTCATCTTTCTCGGCTCCGAGGGTTCAGGGAGAAAACGAGATACAAATGCTCTTCTTCATCCTTCAAATCGGCATTCGGCATTCTCTCATTACTTGCCCATTACCTTTTTCCGGTTATAAAATCCTTCAACTTTTCGTGCAAACTTTTCTTTCTCCGGATAATTTGAATTATCAAGTAAAGCTGCAAAATCACTCAATGCCTTCTTCTGTTTCCCGCTGAGCCTCACAGGCACCTCAGGAACCACGCGAACATGTAAATCACCCCTCTCGTACCCCTCAACATTGGGAACCCCTTTCCCTTTAAGGCGGAACACCTTGCCGGATTCAGTACCAGGTGAAAGTTTAAGAACGGCATAACCGTCTATTGTGGGTACCTCTATGTCACCGCCGCCGGCAGCGATATCAAAACTCACAGGGACCTCGCAATACAGGTCGTCGCCCCGGCGCTGGAAGAGTTCATGTTCCCTTACGTGTAAAACAACATAGAGGTCGCCCGAGGGTCCGCCGTTAAATCCGCTTTCGCCTTTTCCGGCCAGCCGCAGCCTGGAACCTGACTCAACTCCCTTGGGGATCTTGAGCGTCAACTTATGACGCACTTTTGTCCTGCCGCTGCCCTGGCAGGCAGTACATGGGGAAGTAATTACAGACCCAGAACCGCCACAGGATGGACATGTCTGTCGAACCTGAAAGAAACCGCCGCCAGACACAACTGCTCCCCGCCCGCCGCAATGCCTGCAGGTCTCTTTTGAACTTCCCGGGGCAACACCGCTTCCCTTGCATTTAGCGCATTCCTCTGTCATCGGAAGCGTTATTTCCCTTTCGGATCCGAAAACCGCTTCTTCAAAGTCTATCTCAAGGTCAAACCTGAGATCAGCACCCTGTTGGGCTCCGCTCCTTGACCTGCGGCGGCCGCCTCCGCCAAAGAAATCATCAAACAGGCCGCCCCCACCGTCGCCGAATATGCTTCCAAGGACATCCTGGATATCGGACATGTGAGTAAAGTCCCTGGAGAAATCAAACCCGCCAGGTCCAAATGCTGATTTCAATCCATCATGACCAAACTGGTCATACTGCTTCTTCTTCGATGGATCGCTCAGGACTTCGTAGGCTTCTGAGATTTCCTTGAATTTGGCTTCAGCTGATGCATCCCCCGGATTCCGATCAGGATGGTACTTCATTGCCAGTTTCCGGTATGATTTCTTTATCTCATCCACGGAAGCCGTCCTGCTGACCTCTAGCAATTCGTAATAGTCTTTCTTCTGTGCCACGGTTCAGTTCTCTTTAATTATTCAAAGTTTCTGACGCATTCTTAACGGGCTCATCAAGGGCAGGCTTGGCTTCCTGTGTTTCGGGTGTCTTCTGCGGCTTTCCGCTGGAGACCACGACCCTTGCAGCGCGTATCATTCTATCCCCGATCCTGTAGCCGCGCCTAACCTGGGTTACAACAATATTCTCGGGAACAGTATCCGAGGGCAGGTGTGATATCGCCTCGTGGTACATGGGATCAAACAAAAGGCCCTCTGCCTCGATCGGCTCAAGTCCGGCCTTCTTCATTGCCCCAAGAAACTGTTCGGCAACAAGTTTGAATCCATCAATGACGGCGCCGTCAGCCTTATGTTCCGCGGCTGAAGCAAGGGCCATTTCAAGGTGATCAAGCACAGGCAGCATGTCCGCCATGATTTCGGCATTTATGCGCTGATAGAGTTCTGCGCGTTCCCGGAGAGTCCTTTTCCTGAAATTGTCAAAATCTGCGAGCAGTCGCAGGTATTTCTGGTCTGTCAGGGCTTTCTCCAGGTCCGGAGCAACCACCTGCAAAGCTTCGCTTGATGGCTTTTCAGGAGAAGCATTAGCATTGTCTGCATCAGCTGGTGGCTGGCCGTTGTTTTCAGGCTGTGCTTTCTGCTCATGCTCAGCGGCATGTTTCTTGTGTTTGTCTTTCATCCAAAACATCCCCAAGGGGTTCACCTCAAAATAATTCCTGGTTTCTCCCCGTGTACTTCGCGGGTGGCAAGCGAAATGCCGCAAACAACGCAGCGGTATTCGTGCATTTCAGCTCCGGGAAGAACGAGCAGCAGCCTCTCCCTCACCGGCCTTAATGTGCGGCAGCCCGGGCAATGCAGCTCCGCTGCCCTTAAATTCTTGAACTGGCCTGACATAACGGACTGACCTTATCCCCACGCTGGTCATCAGTCAAGCCTGTGAGCCCTAAAACAAAGAGGCCCTGATCTTTCGATCGGGGCCTCTTTTCAAAAAAAATCCCGGCAACGTGCTACTCTCCCAAAGCCGAGCGCCTTAGTACCATTGCCGCTGAGGCCCTTAACTTCCGTGTTCGGGATGGGAACGGGTGTTACCTCCTCGCTATGGTCACCGGGAAAAAATATTACAATTGCATAGAGATGCAGGGCACAGCCAACTCTTGCTGTGAAGAGAGATAAAATGATCAAGCCTCACGGCCGATTAGTATTGGTCAGCTGAATCCATCACTGGACTTACACCTCCAACCTATCAACCCGGTAGTCTTCCGGGGGCCTTAAGTTAGTATTGCTACTAAAGGGAAATCTTGTCTTGGAGACGGCTTGGCGCTTAGATGCTTTCAGCGCTTATCCATTCCGTACATAGCTACCCAGCGATGCTCCTGGCGGAACAACTGGTACACCAGAGGTACGTCATTCCCGGTCCTCTCGTACTAAGGAATGTTCTCCTCAAATTTCCTACGCCCACAGTGGATAAGGACCGAACTGTCTTACGACGTTCTGAACCCAGCTCGCGTACCGCTTTAATTGGCGAACAGCCAAACCCTTGGGACCTTCTCCAGCCCCAGGATGCGATGAGCCGACATCGAGGTGCCAAACCGCACCGCCGCTATGAACGCTCGGGTGCGATCAGCCTGTTATCCCCGGAGTACCTTTTGTCCGATGAGCGATGGCGCTACCACTAGCAACCACCGGATCACTATGTCCTGCTTTCGCATCTGCTCGACCTGTCGGTCTCGCAGTTAAGCTCCCTATATACCATTGCGCTCGACGCATGATTGCCGACCATGCTGAGGGAACCTTCGAACTCCTCCGTTACAATTTGGGAGGAAACCGCCCCAGTCAAACTAACCTTCTGACATTGTTCCCCACCCGGTTAACGGGCCAAGGTTAGATATCCGCCTCACCAAGACTGGTATTTCACTGATGACTCCACCCCACCTGACGACGGGGCTTCAAAGTCTCCCAGCTATGCTACACATGGCGAACCAAACACCAATATCAGATTATAGTAAAGGTTCACGGGGTCTTTCCGTCCTACTGCGGGTATCCGGCATCTTCACCGGAATTACAACTTCACCGAGATCCTCGTTGAGACAGCGCCCATATCGTTACACGATTCGTGCAGGTCGGAACTTACCCGACAAGGAATTTCGCTACCTTAGGACCGTTATAGTTACG
>Ga0172375_10001771_pt1 | contig 34460 bp, 28 predicted proteins | sample LakKiv1m_FD_114537 | JGI IMG/M metagenome (GOLD analysis project Ga0172375, IMG submission 114537) | Freshwater microbial communities from Kabuno Bay, South-Kivu, Congo - kab_092012_11.1m | ecosystem: Environmental > Aquatic > Freshwater > Lake | place: Democratic Republic of the Congo... | reverse complement strand
CAGGAACGCCGTGTGCGGAGCCGCCACGCCGCGCAGTGCCAGTCGCGTTAGAATCCATGCCACAATCAACAGCCCCACGAAATGGAACACCAGCTCCAGCCCGCGTGTTTTGCTGAAGACACGCTTGAACTTTCCCGGCCAGCATTCGTAAAGCAGGACTGAGTGCATCGCCTCGCGAACCTTCGACGTGGGATCCGTGACGCTCTTGAGCACCGTTTGCATCCCGATGGTGGGAAAGAACGGCGTCAGGAGTGTTGCGGCGCCGGTAACAATGAGCGAACCGACATAGATAACCTTGCGGCCGACGCGATCGGACCATGCCCCCAGCCCGATCCTGACAACAAACGTAACGATTGCAGCAATACTGTAGATCCAGCCCATGTTCATCCAGGTCAGGCCGGCCCGTTTGAGGAAAAGGGGCAGGGAGACTTCGTATACAGCTCCACCCAGCCCCAGCAGTATTGAGACGACGAACAGGGTGGTCAGGTTCCGCCGCCAATCAACCGGAGCCGTGCGTCCGCTGTCCTGACTAGTCGACGAGTCTTTCATTGGGTTCAGGCACTATGTCGGACTCCCGCACATCAGGCAACGCCGGAATGGCGCTTCGTAACAAGGAAGGTTTCACCCGTCCAGGCTCACCGTGCGGCTTGCAGTGTAGCGTACGGATTAACCCCATGACCCGACATCCTACAGAACCAGCAGCTGGCCCGGCTCGGTTTCCAGCACGGCCGAGTAAGCCGTTCCGCAGCCGATGCGCGAGTACGGGTCTGTCGCATTGGCAAATTAAGGTTGACTCTAAACTACTCATGACTAAATTAGGGTGTAGTCTAAATTACTAATGGCAGGCAACAAACGTGAAGATGCGATATATCAAGCCTTTGGTGGAAGCAGATCTGGCTGACAAGATGGTGTTCGTGGGGGGGCCTCGGCAGGTTGGGAAGACCACCTTTGCCCTGTCGCTCCTGGACAGGAAACCGAACGTACCCTCACCGGCATACCTCAACTGGGACACCTTGCCTGACCGGGAAAGAATGCTTGCCGGGCAACTTCCGTCCGGGGAGAAACGGATCATCTTCGATGAAATCCACAAGTACGCGCAATGGCGGAACCTGCTGAAAGGACTTTTCGATGCGAACAGATCCTTCATCTCTTTCATCGTGACAGGGTCGGCAAGGTTGGACTACTACCGCAAGGGAGGCGATTCGCTCCAGGGGCGCTATCACTACTACCGGCTCCACCCTTTTTCCGCCACGGAATGCGCGTCAACCCCGGACAAGGCCGTCATAGATCAGTTGCTGAAGTTCGGAGGATTCCCCGAACCCTTCCTGAAGGGAGACGAACGTTTCCACCGACGCTGGCTGCGCGAGCATTCCGATCGGGTGATACACGGAGACCTGCGCGACCTCGAACACGTGCGCGAGGTCACCATGCTGGAACTGCTGCTGCATCACCTCCCCGCGTGTGTCGGATCGCCGCTGTCCGTCAACGGCCTCAGCCGTCTGCTTCAGGTGGCACATGAGAGCATCGAGAACTGGCTTGCCATCTTCGAGCGGCTCTACGTGTGTTACCGGATTGCCCCGTTCGGTTCCGGCAGGATCAGGGCCGTCCGGAAAGAGAAGAAACTGTACTTCTGGGACTGGTCCCGTGTCCCATCTTCCGGCGCGAGATTCGAGAACATGGTGGCCGGTCACCTGCTCAAGTACTGTCACTTCGTTGAAGATACCGAGGGTCACGCGATGGAACTGCGTTATGTCAGGGACACAGACAAGCGGGAAGTTGATTTCGCGGTTCTTCGCGATGGGCAACCCGAGTTCGCCGTGGAATGCAAGACCGGTGAACGCGATGTGTCCCCCGCCTGCCGCTATTTCAGGGAACGCACCGGTATCCCGCGCTTCTATCAGGTCCACCTCGGTGAGCGCGACTTCGGTAACGCCGAGTCCGCCACCCGAGTGCTTCCTTTTGCCGTGTTTTGCAGGGAGGTCTGCTTGCCATGACCCGGCAGCCCACGCAATGCGGCTTCTGGAGCACTGGCGTGAAATGTGGCGTCGCAACCTACTGGCTCCAAGCGCTTTAGCAAAAGTCTAATTGAATGGACTTTTGTTCGCCAGCCTGTCATCGCCTCCATGGGTGTCTGCAGATCGTACCGGTAGATAGCCGTAGCGATTCAACGGAAGACAAGAGGAACCGCGGACGAACGCAGATTTACGCAGATGTCCAGACGGAGATGGCAGCATGCAATCCATGTGGCCCCGTTTGGGTAATGGTCGGGGTGACTGGCCCTCGTCAGAACCGTACCCAAAACTGATCGCACCCATTCTCGCCGTTTTCGACGGGCCAACGCAACCGTTCGTGGCCACCGCCGAGCGCCTGCTTCGCCTCTGTGCCTGAATCCGCAACCCGGCGGGCGGGCTTCCAGCGAGCGGGTGGTTAGCCCTTCTTCCGCGCGCCCTTCATGGTGTCCGCAAGCCTCGCGAGGAATCCAGGGAGATTCAACGATGCGCAGGTTCCGGCCTCCATGGGGTTCAGCGTCCGAGATACGAGAATGCGCCTCTTCGCGCCAATCAGGTCGGCCACCTTGTTCAGGTGCGCCAGATCGTCTGCTTTGGGGTCTGCCGTCAGCTTGATTTCGCAGGCCCAGCGTTCCGCGCCGAAATCCAGCAACAGGTCAATCTCGTACTGGTCGGAGGTCCGCAAATGGTACGGCGTACAGTCCACGCCCGAGGCGTTGAGCCGCGAAAGCGCCTGCTGGATCACAAACCCCTCCCAGCTTGCGCCGACCCAGGGCTGAGACAATAGGGCATCCATCGTCGATATCCCGGACAGGGCGTGCAGTAATCCGCTATCCCGCCAATAGATCTTGGGGCTCTTCACGAGCCGCTTCCTGACATTGGCATGAAAGGGCTGCAGACGCCGCAAGAGAAATGCGCCTTCCAGATAGTCCATGTAGCTGTTTACGGTCTGGTAGTTCAGGCCCAGGCTCTGGCCAATGGCGCTGGCGTTCCAGGGCGTGCCATTGGCGACCGCCAACATCTTGAACAGCCGTTCGGTCATTTGCGGCTTGGAGGGCAGTCCCCACGCCGGTAGATCGCGTTGCGCCAGCAGTGCGAGGTAGTTGCGCTGCCATCCGGGCATGGCGTCCGTTCCCAGAATGCCGCCGTCGGGGAATCCGCCGTGAAGCCATAGGGCGTCGAGTGCTTCCGTTCCGACTTCATCGAGAAAGAAGGGGGTCAGTTCGACAAGGCCAAGCCGACCGGCAAGGGATTCCGAAACCTCGCGCATCAGGGCCGGGGAGACGGAACCCAGGACCAGAAAGCGGCCTACGGCCCGACGCCGCTGGTCAATGGCGGACCGCATTCGCTTGAAAACGGGCGGGTGCGACTGGGCCTCATCCAGAACAACCAGATCCCTGCCCTCAATCAACTGATCCCATCGCAGATCGAGTTTGAGGACATCTGCTTCATCCTCCAGATCGAAGTACTGGCCGCCCATCGATTGCGCCAGGGTGGTTTTTCCGCACTGGCGCGGCCCGACCAGGGCGACGGCCGGGTAACGCTGAAGGTTTTGTCGTAGCCGCGATCCTATGGCTCTAGGCTTCATGGTTTGCAGGATACAATATCGTTTGTAATCTGCAAACGCTTTCTTTTGAGATCATGGCGCACCTGCTGTACCCCTCCCCCCAACCTTCAAATCATCCGGCGAATCATCCGGAAGCCCAAAATGCTCAGGTAGACCAAATTTTGTCACGTTCGGAGAGAAAATTGTCTAGATGGGCGTATTTGCTAGGAAAATTTGGGCTACATGGAAGTGATGTAGACCAAATCTGGTAGGAATCGGGGCGGCGGGATTTGAACCCACGACAACCAGCGCCCAAGGCTGGTGCGCTACCAGGCTGCGCTACGCCCCGTTGTATTGCACTTGCGGCGCAAGAGTACCGGATGCACCACGTTCCTTGCCACACCAAAACCGGACCTGGTATCGGATCAGGGTCTGAAAACCTACGGACCGCACGGCCGCGACGGCCGATGCCATCCCTCCCAGGCACGGACAACTCCGGGAGGAACCGAATCGGCCCGAATGTGGACCGTTCGGTCCGTGCAGACCCGATGACCATCGGACGGAGTCGCTTCCCTACTTAATGCAGCTCGGGGTCTTCATCCGGCCGTGATGCATCGAAACGACCCGTTCCTTCATCTTCTTCCACGGGTCGTGAAGCTGGGCCTCAAGCTCCGGGAGCGACGGGATGCGACCCGCCAGGTACTCGGCGATCCTGTGCCTTGCAGTTTCGAACCGCGCCAGCAACCCGCCATACCGGTGCTCGATCGTCTCCCACCCGAACGGCTTGTACGTGCGCATCCACATCCCCCTGTGATAGTGCCACAGGTCGCGCATGGCTCGCTCCGCGGCGACAAAATCACTCCGCAGTATCCGCGCAAGCTCCGCTTTGTCCCTCCGGCGATAGGCCGCCGCCAGGTCACGCCTCAAACTCACCTTCCTCGCAAGCGCGCCCGCTATCCGTGCCGGGTACTCCAGCCGCCCCGCCAGGTCACCCCGCCGCGCGGCAACCTTGAGATCATGCGCAAGGCTCGTGTAGTGCTTCTGCCACTCCCAGGGCCGCATGTGCGGATCACTGATGGCGAAGAACGGGTCCTGCCACAAAAGCCCAACGGAGGTGTTCGCCCAGGTACCACCCTTTTCCTGGCTGCCCGGAACAGAATCGATCCCCGCCGCCTTCACCCAGTCGCTGAACGGGCTGCCCGATATCGCCTCGAACCGCCGCGCAACCACTGTCTTGTCCACGTCTTTCGCAAAAACGTGCTCGCAGAAATACTGGATGCCCGGCAGCGCGCTGAAGATGTCCACTTCCATGCCGTCGTCGCCCCACATGGTCATGAACACTTCCTTGATCTTCTCCGCCTTGCAGGCAGTCATGCTCGCATCGACCGCGCGGAAGGACCACGGGAGCGCGCACCACTTGTGCGACCAAGTCCAGATGCCGCCTCCGAAAACGGGCTCGGACCCGAGCTTGCGGTGGTTGGCGATCATCTTGCGGTAGATGTTCGGTTCCTTGTGGTAGTAGTCCCAGTACACCAGCTGGACGTCTTTCGGTATGTCCTTCACCGCTTTCGGGGCTATCTTCCACTTGAGGTCATAGTAGTCGTGGGTCTTCGAACCGAGCCGGAAATACATGTCGCTCCAGATCATCGGCGTGAGCCCGAGCTTCCCGCAGATATCCCGCACCTTTTTGAGGTGCTTGTTCATGATGTCGAACGGGTTCTTTTTGCCGTGGATCTGCTCGTAACGGCCGGTGCCCAGTCCGTGCGCCTCGTCCATGCCGACATGTATGCGCTTCGTCCTGAACGGCGCGCTGGCGGCCCGGATGATCTTCTCGACAAACGCGTACGTCTTCTTGTCCTCCGCGAGCAGGATGTATGACAGGTCCCTCAGGTGGAAATAGGGATCCCACTGGAGGATCTGTTCAAGATGGGCCAGCGTCTGGATGCACGGGATCATCTCTATGCCAAGTGACGCCGCGTACGCGTCGATATCGCGCAGTTCCGCCTGCGTCAGCGGCCCGCGCAGGTAGCCGAAGAACGGCTCACCGGGCACCTCGTAGGTGTCCTCCGTGTACAGCATCACCATGTTCACGCCCATCAGTGCCACGCGGCGCAGGAAATCCTTGAGTGCATCAGGACGTATGACGCCGTTGCGGCTGCAGTCCATCATCAGCCCGCGCATCGAGAAAGCGGCTGTCTCGGTCCTGTTCAATGTCGGCAGCTCGCGCGGATCCGCCGCAAGCAGGGTCCCGAGCCCGCGGAACGCCCCGGCTATTTCGCGGTACAGCACCGTGATGTCCTTCTTCTCGCCGAGCAGGCGCACCGTTCCCGGCTTCAGGGCGTTGTCGCGAACAAACTCCACGGCCCATGCGGAACGGTGACGGACAAACCGCGACGGGTGTGCCTTGGCGATCTCGTTCAAACCCTTCATCAGTTCCACAGGCACCGAGTGAATACGGAATTCTGTCATGGCTTTTCTCCCTTGCATAGACCTGTACACACAATCCAACACGAACCGGAACGACAAAGCTCAGGATAGAGGCAACCGCAGATGGCGCAGATTGCCACAGACAAGTGAGCGGACGGCAGCCTGCGTCTGAACATTAGCGTGAATCTGCGTTTGTCTGCGGTTCCTCCTGTCTTCCATGAATCGTTGCGGCTACACGTTCACATCATGATCCGCGTCCTCATCCCAGAATCGCAGGAACTTGCGCCCGAGTTCAACAGGAAACAGGAACACCTGGAACGGCCAGACATTGCCGAGCTCGTCGAGCACTTCGGCGGGACGGGAACTCTCCGGCTCCCTGATACGCCGCACGAGCAGTATGCACCACCAGCGCAACAGCACCCCTATGGCGAACATCGCCTGGTACTTGTTCCAGTCCCGCCCTGCCAGGTGCCATGACATGCCTTCCATGGCTTCAAGGAAGGAGCCGCTGGCCATCGCGCCCAGCCCGCCGCAGATGCCGGCCAGTCCCGTCATGGCCGCCACGAACATCGCCCGGTTCTCCGGCGGCGCCCCCTTGAGAAGGTAGCCGTTGTTGGCGACAATGGTCAGCGAGTTGAGCATGCTGTCGAACAGGAACGCGATCGGCAGCACCCACCGGACCGTGCCGGGTGTAAGCAGCAGGAAGACAATGACTATCATTGATTTGAGCGAGATGCTGATCACCAGCAACGGCCTGTTCCCGTGCCGGTCGGCAATCCGCCCTATCGTCCGCGCGGCCAGGATGCTGCCGACCCCGCACACGCACCATATCAGCGTTGTCTGCCAGACAGATACTCCCAGCGCTCCCATCACGTACAGCTGCATGAAGGGCGCCGCCCACGAGACGGCGAAACTCCAGGCACAGCTGAAGACCAGGAATGATCGGAACGTCGGGTTCCGGAGCGGCTCGATGATCTGCGCCCACAAAGGAGCTGTCTCCGGCAGGTCAGGCTCCGGTTCCCGTACCCAGATAAAAAGCAGGATGTCGGCCACGCCGGCTACACACCCCAGGACCACCAGGACACGGAACACGGTGTTGACGTCCAGGCCCGAGTTCCTGGCAAACAGGGCGATGCCAAGATAGCAGGTGGTCCAAGTGGCATGCATCCACGCATGCCTCTGTCCCCAGAACGTGCTCAACCGCCGCTGCGGAATCACGTCTCCCATCCACGACAGCCACAGCGGGGTGATCAGGTTGGCGCAGGCGCTGGCAATCCCGATGAAGACCACCAGGGCCGGCACGATCCCGCTCCCCGTCGGACCGTGATACATCAACGGGAGAAAGGCTATCGGCAGGTACATCAGCCGGCCGACGATGTTCAGCACCATGAACACGGGCTTGCGCCGCCGGAGCTGGTTTGTGAGGGCAGCTCCGACGAACTGCAGCGAGACCATGATCAGCGGCAGGCCGCCGAGCAGGCTGAAATGGAACTCGGTGGCGCCCAGGCCGCGGAAATAGTCGATCGTCGCCGGGGAAGAGACCGCCGTGGAGTAGACCATCGCCAGGCTGCCGGCAATCGTGATCAGCGCCAGGGAGCGTCGTACAGACCCGCCGCCGCTATGGGTTCTCAGGGACATCGCACCTCCGCCGGCACACTTTGCATGGGATAACAGACCGCGTTCAGGGCGTCAGTTGATAGGACACACCTCCCGGCAAGTCAAGAACATCGCCCGGAGGACAGATTGAACCGCAGAATATCGAACGGCGAAGTAAAGACCCATTGCCGTGCCGGTTGGAATTCCGTACTTCGATATTCAGTATTCCTTGTTCTGCGGTTCTGCTGTTGATCTAGCGATTTCACGGAAAACGTACGTCCTGCCGAACAGACTTGCTTCTTCTGGTCCCGTCAATTCTCTTTCTTCTGCCGCCAGGCGCGCGGGCTCAGGCCTGTCTGTCGTGTGAACACGCGCGAGAAGTAGTACGGGTCCGCAAACCCCGATTCGCGGGCGACCTCCTCCACGCGCAACTGTGTATGGCGCAGGAGAAACCGGCTGTGTTCCACGCGAACCGCCTGCAGGTAGTGCATGGGCGTCACCCGCAGCGCTGCGCGGAACAGCCGCCCGAAATGGTCCATGCTCAGGCCCGCGGCCTGCGCGATGCGATCAAGGCGCAGGTCCGGCTCGCGTGAATGAACGCTGATGAACTCCACTGCCCTCCGTACCGCGTCCGGCAGTCCCGGTCCTTCCCCGCGGCTGCGTTCACCCTCCCGCAGCAGTGCAGCCAGCAGATCAATGCACGCGCTCTTGACGGCAAACCGCTCGGCAACGGAAAGCCGCGCTGCCCGGCCCGCGTCGTACGCGTACGCACCCGCGAGATATGAACCCGGCGGACCCACCAGTACCCGGCACCTTTTCTGCAACTCTTCGAATGCCACCACAAGCCGCGGCCCATCACCCACCGGCACATTACAGAACAACGGCTCCCGCGCAACGGCCGCGAACTCCGGTACCCCGGCCACGTCAAAGAAACAACACCACGCCCGGCCATCCGTTTCCATCGGCAACGACCGATTCCCCACATGCACGTTGTGCAGCGAAACATGGCCCTCCAGGAAGCAGGTCTTGAGCGACCCTATCTCCACGCCCTTCCAGGTTCCCTCCATGGCATACACAAACTCAAGATGCGGCGCCGGCGGATTGCGCAACCGGCCGCCCGCCTGCCCTATCCATGGAATCGGCGGCGTTCCCGTCCGGTCCACCCATGAGAGAATCCTCTCAACCCAAATGCAGAAATCGTCCATCAGTTTGCAGCCCCCGTCCATTCCACTTCTACGCTGCTATGACTAGTCTTTCCCGCATTGCGCATGAAACGGTTATCATCAGGAACGCGGAAAAAGACAAGTTGAAAGGGCTGGCAATGTCCAAGAAGATCAAGGTCGGCATCATCGGTGGCGGCGGAATCATGGGCGCGCATATGCAGGGGTATCCCAAGGTCGCGGACATCTGTGAGATCGCGGCCGTGGCGGAAGTCAACCCGGCGCGTGACGAGGCCATACGCAAGATGGTGGGCCCCGGCCCGCGCATTGTCCGCAACTACCACGAAATCCTGGCCATGCCCGACATCAAGGGCGTGGACATTCTTCTCCCGCACAACCTGCACATGCCCGCCACCGTCGATGCCGCGAAAGCCGGCAAGCATGTTCTGGTGGAAAAGGTCATGGGCCGCAATATATGGGAGTGCGACCGGATGATCGAGGCCTGCGACAAGGCAGGCGTCTCCCTCACGATCTGCCATGACCGGCGGTACAACGGCGAGTGGATGGCCCTGAAGAAAATCATCGACTCCGGCGTTCTCGGCGACGTGTTCTTCTGGAAGCTCGATCACAACCAGGATGTCGTCATGCCCCGCACGAGCTGGGCGCACTGGAAAGACGGGATCGGCGGCGGCTGCATAATGAGCTGCCTCACCCACCAGATAGACGGCTTGCGCTGGTACGGCGGGGAAGTTGCCACCGTCACGTGCCTGTCCGCCGTCCGCCCGGAACGCATGCAGGGCGAATTCGCCGGCATCGTCGCGGCAAAGATGAAGTCGGGCGCTCTTGCCGAACTCTCGATCAACTGGTGGACCCGGTCGCATACCGGCGCGAACTGCCTGTGGTACGAAATGGTCCAGGCCTGCGGCACGAAAGGCGAGGCCTACCGCATGTCCGGCCGCGGCACGTTCATCCGCCTGCACGATGCGGGCAAGGCGGCACTGGACAAGTACGGCCCCGCGGTCCGCGAAGGGTTCGTCAAGGTTGAGAGCGGCGCGTGGGGCGGACACGAGCGCTGCATCCGCGAATGGGTGAATCTCCTGCTTGGCAGGCCCGCGAAGATCGAGACCAGCGGCAGGACGTGCCGGCCCACCGTGGAAGTTGCCGAGGCAGCCTACCGCTCGGTTGACACCGGCAGGACAGTATCCCTCCCGATCAAACCGAAAAAATGGAAGTCTTTCGGAATGCCCAAAAACCTTGCAGGCATTGCCGCGTCCAAAACCACCTACCACGTTGACGTGGGCCGGAAGGGGAAATGACCATGCGCGTTGGAGTAGATACATTCACCCTGCGAGATATGAAGCTGGATCCGTTCCGGCAGCTGGATTTCATAAAGCGCTTCGGCCTGGAAGGAGCACAGTTCGGCGGCCTGCGCGGGCTGTCGCCCAAGCTGGATAGCGGAGAACTGAAGGCCCTGCGCGCCCGCGCCGACGAGCTCGGCCTGTATTCCCACGTGTCGGTCTCCGTCAACTGCAACCCCCACCTCGCGGGCCTGCCGCCCGATCAGCACTACGAGCAGATCCGCTCGGACATAGAAGCGGCGGCGGCATGCGGGTGGCACGAACTCCATGGAACAACCGGCGGCGGCAATGAACGCTACGAACACCCCGTCCGGTGGACACAGCAGCTGCTGGACACGGCTGATCTCATGCGCCGCCTCGGCCCCGTGCTTCGCCAGCACCAGAGCCGCATCAACATCGAAACCCACGGCGATGTCTCGACTTTTGAACTGGTCCGCCTGATCGAAGATTGCGGCCCGGACATCGTGGGCATCTGCCTCGACACGGCCAACGTGCTGTGCCAGTGCGAGGATCCCGTCCTCGCCGCGCGCCGTGCCGCTCCCTACACGCACCTGACACACCTGAAGGACGGCGCCGTTTCGTTCATCGACACCGGGTACCGGCGGCAGACCCTGCCCGCCGGCCGCGGTGTGCTGGACTGGCGGTCAATCCTGCCGGCACTGGCGGAGTACGAGCCCGATCTGCCGCTGTCGATAGAGGACCACAAGTGGCTGTTCGACTTCCACGTTTTCGACGACCAGTGGATCCGCCTTCATCCGGACCTTACCAGGGAGGAGTTCGCGCGGGTCATGCAGCTGGCATGGCGCTGCCAGAAAAGAATCATTGCCGGTACCCTGCCCCACCCGGAGACATACGAGAAGAAGCCGCATGTCGAGGAAATGGAGGAGCGGCTCGGAGCAGGCCGGGACTATCTCAAGGGCCTGCTGAAAGAACTCGGGCTCCGGGACAAGCCGGGCCGTGTGAAAACAAGCCGCAGCCTCTCTATGGCAGTGCGGTAGGACCGGCGGGCTGGTGCGTGTTGGGAAATGCCATGGCCATCTGGTCTGTAGCCGCCCCGCTCTGCCTGCCCGCCGAAGCCTTGGCGTAGGCGGGTCGGGGCGAAGAACAACGCGGCGGCAGAGCGCCGCGGCTACAATATTTCCTGAAAGGGCTCTAGAACACGTATCCCAACGAAACGGAAAAGACCGTTTCGTCGCTCTGCTCATCCGCTTTCTTCAGGGCGTTCCTGATATCGCTGTCCATGACCATCATGTGGGATACGCCGGGATTGAACAGGCCGTGCCGATCGTCGCCGAAGAACACAAGCAATTCCATGCTGGCGGTGATGTCCAGCACCTTTGTCCCCTCGGGGACAAACACGTTGGTCTGGCTGTTGGCATCCACCGTCTGTATCGTGAACCGCGACTGCAGGTTCTTCTCGTCCGCAACGCTTACGCCCACGCGAAAGTCCAGCGCCGTCTGGTCCTGCACAAGATCAAAGCTGTGCGCAAAGGACAACGTCCCGAAAAGACCACCCACATCACCCAGGTCGTAGAAGACCCGGACCGACGGCAATGACACTTCGTCCATCGTGTATCCCGCAAATACCTCGTAGGTGTCTTCATTCTGAGAGAACGAACTGTCGTGGTAGATGTAGGCGATGGCCCCGGTCTTGATGATGTTCTTGCCGTGGACCCCGTTGCACGCGACCGTGGCGTCCACCCGGTTACGGCTCATCGTGCCGGGCTGGTCGGTCAGGTCCCATGTTCCCCATACGATGGCCGAGAAATACGGGCCCAGGTCAAGCGTCAGCGAAGGCTGTATGACCGGTTCCTCGTTCAGGATCTGGCCTCGCCAGATATGCGAACTGTTGACTTCAACTTCGGCGGTCCCGTTGACATCAACCTCCGCCGCCTGCGCAGCCACGAACGCACAGAGACAGGTTACTATCGCCACGGCTGTAATACGCTTCATGTTCGTCTCCTTATGCCCAGAGATTACGCGGATATGACCCGTCAGTCACCAGTTTGTTTATTGCCGCCACAACTTTCGGCTTGTCCTCCGGATGCGTGACGCCAAACCACGAGGATGTCGTTTCGAGCACCCTGACCGTAGCCTGTCGCCTGACGAGGATATCGTTGACCACCGTCGGCACGAAATACTCCGCCTTCGCGTCCTGCCCGTACTGCCGCAGGAAAGCCGGGAAACCGGTCCGCAGGTGCCCGAAGAAGGATTCCTTGAAGCCCCACATGTTCATGGACACCACTTCCCCACCGGTCATCCCGACCCAGGTGCCGCTGGCATCCTGGTACCTGATTCCCGAGGCCGTCTTCTCGATGCGGGTGCGCTCCACGACCGACTGGAGCAGGCCATCGCTGCCCGACGTGCAGATCCCTCTCGCTACGGTTCCGTGTTCGGAAACCGTGTTCCGCAGGACGAACCCGACCATGGAATAGCTGTTGGCTTCACGCGCGGTGGATCGGAGGAACTCCGCAAGGATCCGAAGGGACTCTCGGCCGTAGAAGTCGTCGGCATTGATCGCGGCGAACGGGCCTTTCACTGCAGGCGCCGCCGCCAGCACCGCATGGCCGGTACCCCACGGCTTCTTCCTGTCCGCGGGCAGGACAAAGCCGGCCGGGAGACCCGTGAGCTCCTGGTAGACATAGCTCGCCGCGATCCGGCGTTCCATGCGGTGACCCATTATCGAGCGGAAGTCCTTCTCAATGTCATGGCGAATCACGAACACCACTTTGTCAAAGCCGGCGCGGATCGCATCGTAGACGGAATAGTCGAGGATGAATTCGCCCGACGGCCCGAAGGGATCCATCTGCTTCAATCCCCCGTACCGGCTCCCTATCCCGGCCGCCAGAACCACCAGTGTCAGGCTCATTGCCCGAATATACCAGATGGCCGTTTCGTGTCCAGAGGACGACTGCCGGTGCGTATCCCCTGTTACCCGGGGCGGTGCGGCCGGAATGAGCCGGCCCGGCCCGATTCGTCACCCGGTCTTCTCGAACAACTGTTGATCAAAGCATGGAGGGCGACACTCCGTGGAGCCGCCGCCCCCGCGTCAGTGCGGCATTGTACCGGTGAGCCTTTTCACGTGGCGCGGCGAACCGTACCTGCTATGCTCGATGCCCGGCGGAGCCGGTTGTGCCTGGTGCCGGCTGCGTAACCGGAGGAACGCCATGATCAATATTTCCCGCAAGTTGAAAACCATCCAGAAGCGCCGCGTTTCAGCTTCTTCATCACGTTCCTGATATTCATCACCAGCTTATTGACAGGAATGGACACGTATCCGTCGATCCATGCCCGCTATGGCAGCATGATCAATATCGTCGACAAGTGGATCCTCGCCTGCTTCGTCGTGGAAATACTGATAAGGTTCGGCGCCGTAATGTCGCGCCTTGACCAGCTCGCGACCGAGATCGCCTCGCTGAAGAACCGCTTGAGCTAGCGCCGGGGCCATGGGGCATCAGACAAATACCGCCTGCGGCAACGTTACATGAACGGGGTCGCGGGAGATGCCCTTAGATTCGTCTTCCGTTTCGAACTGCAGGCGGCTTACACTAAACAGTTGTGTCACCTTCCGGAGGAGATGAATACTCATGAGCCGCTCACGCGTCGCCATTCTGAGGACAACTCCGGCAACAGTGCTGGAAGACTACCACCGGCTGATGAATCTCGCCGGCTACCAGGATGTCCTCCCGAAGGACCGCGACACGGCGCTCAAGATCAACATCAGCTGGCACTTCTTCTTCCCCGCCGCATCAACCACCCCGTGGCAGCTCGACGGCGTGATCCGCGCCATGAAACGGGACGGCTACAGGCCCGACCTGATACACGGCTGCCACAACAGGACCGTGGTCATCGACGCACACCTGGGCGAGCGCGAGAACAAGCAGCTCCCTGTCATACAGGCGCACGGCCTGCGCAACGTCCACCTGTACGAAGGCGAGGAATGGATCAACGTTCGCGAAGCCGTTGGGGACCTGGCCGACAAGTTCATCTGCCTGAACCGCGTCTACCCCGACGGATTCATGATCCCGAAGCGCTTCATCGGCGAGAACATCATCCATCTCCCCACCGTCAAGACCCATGTCTTCACCACCACGACCGGCGCGATGAAAAACGCTTTCGGCGGACTGCTCAACGAGCGCCGCCACTGGACCCACCCCGTCATCCACGAGACACTGGTGGACCTGCTCATGATCCAGAAGAAGATCCACAGCGGCGTGTTCGCGGTGATGGACGGCACTTTTGCCGGCGACGGCCCGGGGCCGCGATGCATGCTGCCGCACGTGAAGAACGTGATCCTCGCCTCCGCGGACCAGGTGGCGATCGATGCCGTGGCGGCAAAGCTCATGGGTTTCGACCCGCTGCGCGACATCAAGTTCATCCGCCTTGCACATGAGAAGGGCCTCGGGTGCGGCGATCCGAGGGACATCGAGATTGTCGGTGACGCCGAAGCGGCAAAGGAGAACTGGCACTTCGTGGGCCCGTTCAAGAAGATGACCTTCGCCAGCCGCATGCAGCACAAGATCTACTGGGGCCCCCTGCGCAGACCTCTCGAGTGGTCGCTCAAGACGATCCTCGCGCCCTGGGCCTACATAGCCAGCGTGCTCTACCACGATTCGTTCTGGTACCCGACCCACCAGGACGTCGTGGACCAGCTCTCGGCCAGCGGATGGAGCCGTCTGTTCGGAAACTGGGAATCACTGCAGCTGCCCCCTGGCGACACTGTAACCCCGGGATGGAAATCGGTAGGCGACAAGCCGGTGGAACTGCGAAGGGACGCCATGCGCCTGCTTCTGAAATCGTTCCGCATCCTCGGCAGTTGCATCAGGGAAGCGCCGGAGTTTGCGGCCCGCCGGCGGCGGCTGGGGCGATGAACCTCAACATCGTCCTTTTCAACCCCGAGATACCACATAACACCGGCGCAATCGGGCGGGTCTGCGTATGCCTCGGCGCACGGCTTCACCTTGTCCAGCCGCTGGGTTTCTCGCTCAGCGACAGGCATCTCCGCCGGGCCGGGCTGGACTACTGGAAAGACGTTGACCTTATCCTGCACAGGTCCTGGGATCACTTCCTGGAAACGGAACACCCGCGGCATATGTCTTTTGTCAGTGCAAAATCCAGGACATCATATTTCGAGCACAGGTTTCATCCGGGCGAGTACATCGTGTTCGGGCCGGAAGCCGACGGGTTGCCGCAGGGGTTCCATTCGCGGTACCCGGACGCTTTCGTCACCATACCCATGCCCGGCCCGCACGCCCGCAGCCTCAACCTTGCCACTGCTGCCGCCATCGTGGCCTACGAAGCATACAGGCAGATCCGGCAGAAGGGATGAGGTCCTGGCGCGCTTTCAAAAATACTGTAGCCGCGGCGCTTGCTACTCTGCGAAGTAGCGAAGCTTCTTCGCTACGTAGCGCGAGCTGCCGCCGCGTCGTTCTTCGCCCCGACAGAGCGGGGCGGCTACACCGCAAAGACGGCTACGACATTTCTCAATATGCTCTAGAGGATACCGAGCTTCGCCAGTCCCTTTGCCAGGCGATCCATTTCCGGCCCGCTGAGGCTGTGGTGCGGTGAACGCCGCCAGCGACCGCATATGCCGGCCAGTTCAAGCACGCCGTGGATCCCCGCATCGAACCCACCGGGCATCTTCATGATCAGGTCGAAGAACGGCTTGTCGATGTCACGGATGACCTTCTCCGCCTCGGGCAGCCGCCCTGCCTGTATCGCGTTCCAGTACCGCCACGCGACCTCCGGCTTGAACGTGACGAACGTGGAGAGATACCCGCAGGCCCCGCAGCTCCGGAGATCCCAATGACTCTGTTTCTGCCCGCCCGCGAAGATCGCCCAGTCGCCATGGAACCGCCTGGTCATGTTCCGGGCGAACTGCCCGCGGATGTCATCCTTCACCGCCACGACGCCGGGGACCCCCTTCCTTACAAGCTCCATGGTCCGCATTCCGAACTCATGTCCGCGCGGACCGAACATGTTGGTTACCAGCATCACCGGAATTTCCCGGGCAACGGCTTTATAGTGCGCGGCAAGGCTCTCGGGTGTCGCGGAATGTCCCCAGTCCGGAGGCTTGATCATCAGGACATCCGCGCCGAGCCCCCGGCAGTAGCGGGCAAACTTCACGGCCGCAGGTGTGCCGCAGTTCCGGTCAGCGGCTACCACTAGTGCCCTCCCGGCGGCCTGCCTGACCGTCAGGCGAGTCATGTATTCCACTTCGCGGTCAGTCATGATGTCGTAGTGGCTGTCGCCGTAGGTCAGGAGAAGGGTACCCGTACCGGCTTCAATATTGAACTCCAGCGCCCGCGTGAGCCCGCGTTCGTCAATGCTGCCGTCGCGGCGGAAAGGCGGCCGCACCGATGCAATCGGCCCCGTCAGCGCCTTCCGTATGCGATCCCTGTCAATCCGTTTCATGTGGTAGCCGTGTCCCTTGTAGTTAGTAGACGTTGTACGCGGCATCCGTGCTCGTACCTGCCAGTCAGAGGCGCCGCATAGCGGCGCCTCCGGGTTTCAGGGTTCAGGTGTCAGGGCCTCCGCCCTTCTACATTCGGAACTCTTCATTCGATATTCTGCGGTTCTCGGTGTTTCCTTCCGTCATTCCGTCTACTCTGCTCCCCACCCCTCTCCCCTACTTCGCCGTGTATCCGCCATCGACGGGAATATTTGTTCCGGTGATGTACGCGGAAGCGTCGGAAGCAAGGAACACAATCACGCCCTTCAGGTCCGTGCTGTTTGCCATCCGTCCCAGCTGTGTCCGTTCCGAGTAGTTCTTCACGAAAACGGGATCATGCTGCGGCGTCTGCAGGCCGCCGGGGCTGACGCAGTTTACGCGGACATTGAACCGCCCGAAGTAGCTGGCGCAGAACCGCGTGAAATTGATCATGCCGCCCTTGTGAAAGAAGTAGTCGGGATACCACCCGTGCATGCTAGTCCCGCGGTAATTCAGGTTTTCCACGCCGACCATTCCCATCATGGAACCGATGTTGATGATCGATCCTGATTTCTGCTGCTCCATCACTTTTCCGGCCGCCCGGGTGATCATGAACAGGCCCGTGGCGTTCACGTGCATGCTTTCATCGAACGATGCCGGCGTATCGTCCCACCCGTTCTTCATGGTCCGTGCCACGGCATTGTTGACGAGCACGTCAATCCGTCCGGCTTGTTTCGCAATGTCTTTGCACAGCCGCTCAACACTCGCCTCGTCTCCCTGGTCCAGCTGGAGCGCCGTGACCTTTTCGCCCTTCTTCCTGTGCTCCGCCGCCACGGCTTCGAGCGCTTCCACGTGCCGCGAGGCGATATACGTGTCCGCCCCCGCTTCCGCGAGCGCGGCGACGATCTGCTGCCCGTAAAGTCCGGCGCCGCCCGTCAGCAGCGCCACCTTGCCCTTCAACGAGAATGCTTCGATCACGTTCATGCGCGCTTCCCCCCGTACTGTCCGGGCAGCTCGTTCACGGTCTCGATACCGCATGCCGCGGCAAGGTCCCGGCAGTAATTACTCATGCCGATCACGTCTGCGCCTATGTTGAGGAACGTGTAGCCCATGTCTATCAGCTGCTGTCTCGAGGACGGCGACCCGACCGTGCCGGCGAACTTCCCGTACTTGATCGCGGCCTTGGCGAGCCGTTCGCGGGTCTTCAGGATCAGCGGGTGGTCCATCTGGCCCGGCGCGCCGATGCCATGGCTGAAATCGCCCGGCCCGAACAGCAACACGTCGTACCCCGGCACGTCCGCTATCGCTTCGAGTTCATCCAGCGGCTCGGGATCCTCGATCTGCAGCACGACGAACCGCTCGCGGTTTGACTGCTCCAGGTATTCCTTGAAGGGCACGTTGCAGAAAGCGCCATCGGCGTTGCCGCCGTCAACCGCACGCCGCCCGATGGGCTGGAAGCGCGTCATGCGGACTATGTTCTTTGTGTCGGCCAGGCTCATCACGTGCGGAACCATGATGCCGGTCGCGTCCATTTCAAACGGCCGGATATAGTCACTGTAGCTTCCGCGCGCCACCCGGCACATCAGGTCAACGTCATACGCCTTCGTAGCCAGGATCTGTGTTTCTATCACGGAATGATCGTTGGGCACGTGCTCCATGCAGGTCCAGAGACAGTCGAACCCGAAACTGGATGCAATCTGCATCACGCGCACATCGTAGAGGTTTACCTTGAACACGTTGACGACTTCACCCGCCCGCAGCTTGCGCAACACCCGACTGGGCCGCATCTGGAATTTCATCGGACCTCCTCTGTTCTCCCCCTGAGTACCCACCCCGGCCTGACGGCCACCCCTCCCACGGAGGGGATCATTCCCTGCTCCGGATCCCCTCCTCGGGAGGGGTCCGCGAAGCGGGGGATGGGTTCCGTTCTCCAGTTCTTCCCCCCCGCCTTCCGTCTGCCTCCTCCCGCCTACCCAATCTCCTCCAGCTCCACTTCCCGGCCGTTCTTCTCCCTGCTCGCTTTGCCCGCAATCACCAGTTTCATCAGCTCGATTGTCTCATCGAACGGGAACGGCCGGGTTCCCGTGCGCAGGTATTGCACGAATCCCTCGAGCTGTGTCTTGAACGCGTAATACGTGTCCTTGAACGACACAGCCGCATGACCGGCCGTACCGCACAACGTAAGCGCGCCGAACCCGCCGTACATGTCCTTGTTCGCGATCACAACGATATCGACACCGCGCCTGTGCTTCAGGTGCACCACGTTGCGGTCAATGGATCCGGTGTTGCGCGCCGAGATGAATCCCGGGCCGAGGATCGGGTAAATGGCTTCGAGAGCATGTATCCCATACCGCTCCCACGTCTTGGGCGTTGTTATGGATACGTACCGGAGGTCCCCGAGCTCATGCGTCCCGATCCTGTACGGCATGAACTCCTTCGCGTACCGCATGCAGCTTGAGGACATGATCGGCCTGCCAGCCTTAACCCATTTCACAAACGTGCGCAGGTCTTTCGCGTTGTCCACCATCGGCTTGTCCACGAACACCGGAAGCCCGGCTTCCACGAACGGCCGGCAACGCTCGACATGCTCATGGCCCTTGTCCGTGGCCACAACAACGGCGTCTACGTGGCCGATGACATCCGTCGCTTTGCCGACAACATTGGGGATGAGCGAGCACCGCGCCACCTGCGGCGCATCGGCGGGATCATCGGTCCACACGTGCGTTACCTTCACCCCCGGGATGCCGAGCGTTTCTTTCGGCTGCTTCGCGAGATAGTCGCGGATCGCTGCATAAGGGCACTTCGCGAGCTCTTCGGCGTTGTATCCGCCGTTGATGATGGCGCTCCACGAATAGGGATGCCCGTTGCCGTCAACCATCCCGAGCATTGCCAACCGGATCTCCGGACGTTCAACCAGCGGCTTGGATTTCATGAAAGACTCCTCCTTCTCTCCCTCGGCGCTTGCCCACGGGTCAACGCCCTTCTCAAGCGGGTCACAGGACTCTCCTTCGCCAATAACAGCGCATGCCGAACATTCTCCCGGTCATGTATCTTGTTCGCCCTGACAATGTAAGTCACCTCTGACTCCAGCTTCCGCGTTTCCTCTTCTGCTGTCGGGTTGTCTCTCAGGAACGCCCTCGCTCGTGAGTTCAAACATGCGGCAATGGCCTGTAAGGATTTCGGAAGTATAGAACGTTTCCTGGCGAGTGTGTAGAATGCGTTTGGACTCACACCGGCCTGCTTCAGCATGCACCGCAGGCTCTGCCCCCGCTTCTGGCACAGCACTCGAAGCTTGTTCACATCGATCCTCATGGCCGCAATGTACCAATATATGGTATATTGGTCAACATGCTATGCTTCGATCCATTATCAACATTCTGCGTCATGTGTTGTCCCGGGGTTCAGGTGTCAGCCTTCCGCACTTCGACATTGGGAGTTCCTTGTTGGATATTCTACGGTTCTCGGTTTCCGGATCCCCCTCACCACTGCGTCCATCCGCCGTCCACGGAAACACAGATGCCCGTTACGTAACTGGAGGCATCTGAAAGAAGATACGCAACGGTGCCGGCCAGCTCGTCCTGCCGGCCGAGCCTGCCCAGCATCGTGCGGGCCATGAGCCGCTTGCAGAAGTCCGGTTCCTGGTCACGCGTGGACTGGAACGGGAACGGGCCCGGCGCCACGGCATTCACCCTGATGTTCCGCGGCCCATAGTGTGCGGCGAGATACTTCGTAATCTGGACCATCGCCGCCTTACCCGCCCCGTACTCGATCGGGTTCGGGTTCATTGGCGGGATGTACATCTTGGGATCCGGCGATACGAGGCCGTACATCGATGCGAACATGACGATGCTGGCGCCCGGTTTCATCGCCCCCGCCGCCTTCCGTGCCATCAGGAACGAGGCGGTGACATTCACCCGGTTGGCCTTGTCGAATTCCTCCGCCGTCAGATCCTCCACCTTCTTGCCTACGCTGAAGAAAGTCGCGTTCACGAACCCGTCCAGCCGGCCGTGGTCCCGCACCGTGTTGTCGACGAGTGCATGGATCGAGGCCTCGTCGGCAGCATTGAACTGCACGGCCGACACGTTTGCCCCCGGCACCAGCCCTTTCAGCGCTTCCACCGTAGGTGCCAGCCTCTCCGCCTTCATGTCCCCTATGATCACCGTTGCTCCCTGGCGCAGCAACGTTTCACACACAGGCGTGCCGAGGAATCCGGCTCCGCCGGCAACAATCACGACCCTGCCGGACAGATCAAACGCGTTCTTCATACTCATCTGCTCTGACTCCTTGCCATGCGAGGACCATCATCAGCCATCGCAGGATTCATTGTTATTCCAGGCTCCAGGTTTCAGTGTTCAGGTGTCAGGGTTCGGGGTTCAGGGCCTCCCCCTTCTTCATCCGGCATTCTGCAGTTCTCGGTTCTTCCTTCCGTCTTCCGTTTTCCGTCTTCCGTCTACTCTGCCTTCCGCTCCCTCTACACCAGCCTCCGGAATCCCTTATGCGCCACCGGCCCCTTCAGCATCTGTTTCACGGAATCCATTTCCAGCGCCTGCTGCAGCACACCGAACACTGAATCTATCGCAACGATGTAACGGTCTGTCAACGCATCCGTATGGGCAAGCGTGACGTAGAGCGCCAGCCCGGCAAGATACCCGCGCGCCAGCATCTCCTGGATGTAAAGCGTCTTGAGCTCGTCGGCAAGCGGATGCTCGAACGCGAAATGGGCCAGCGCTCCGTACCCGTCATCCACTTTCACCGGCAGCTTGTGTCCCGCTCCCAGATCGCGCCACGCAGCCTGCACACGTTTGCCGATCCTGTCGCAGTGAGCGGGCAAATCCATCGACCGCATCTTCCTTATGGTCGCGACCGCCGCCGCCGGCCCGATCCCTTCCGTCCAGTAGGTGCTGCTGATGAACGATGTATGCGCGCCCTCCATCGCCGCCTTAGTCCCCACGATCGCCGCCATGGGATGCCCGTTCCCCATCGTCTTGGCGAACACGGCGATATCCGGCGCAAGCTTGAACCGCATGTGCGCGCCGCCGCATACCAGCCGCCAGCCAATCGTGATCTCGTCGATGACCATCAATGCGCCGACGCGATGGGCCTCGTCCCGCACAAACTCAAGGAACCCCGGCTCCGGATCCTTGTACCGACACGGTTCCATCACCACGGCCGCCAGCCTCGATCCCTGCTCCGCCACGATCTTCCGGAAAGCCTCCCTGTCGTTGTAGGCAAAGGTAAACGCCGTACCGCGCAGCTCGCGCGGGACTCCCAGCGGATTCAGACCCGGCAACAGGTGCCCGCGCAATGCGTCTCCTTCTCCCAGGTTGGCCGCAAGGTACCAGTCCTGCCACCCGTGGTACCCGCAGATCGCGACGGCCGAACGGTCCGTCGTCGCGCGCGCGATGCGAATCGCCACCGCCATGCTTTCCCCGCCCGTGCGCGCATACCGGACCTGCTCGGCCCACGGATGCAGTTCGCACAGCTGGTCGTGCAATACGATCTCATCCGGCGAGTTCAATGTGCTGAAACTGCCGAGGTTCAAGCGCCGCCGCACCGCGCGCGTCACGTCGGGATCGCGGAACCCCAGCAGGCATGCGCCTATGCCGTGCGTGGAGAAATCGTAGTAGTGACGCCCGTCCAGGTCCCATATCTCGCAGCCGCGCGCCTCGCGGTAGTACGCAGGCCACTGGTTCGGGGCAAACATCTCCGGTCGCTTGCTCAGCAGCTGCGTGCCGCCCGGTATCACCTGTTTAGCGCGCGCGTACAGTTCCTGCGTCCGGTTCGCCGTGCGCGGGGCCTGTCCCAGCAGCCGCATGGCGTTGTCATGGAACAGGTCCTTCGCGTCCTCGGCATCGAACCCCACCGCGTCCATGGCATCGATCACCGCGCGCAATGACTCAAGCAGCACGAGCGTTGGCTGGCCGAAAAACGCCTTGTCGTTCCACTGGATCTGGTCGGTTGTCACCCACGCAAACCCGTTGCCCAGTGTTACGCACCGCCCCCTCTGGTGGGAGACGGGGAAATCCGATCCCCACATTACGCGCCGCGGGCCCACTGCATCGAGCAGCGCCTCAATGGCCCTTGCCTCGCATACCGCCGCGACGTCGAACCATACGTTCTGCAGGTCGGCAACCGCCGAAATTCCTTTTACCGTGTTCGGCGCGTGGAAACCGCGGGCCGCGTGGGCCAGCACGAGTTGCGCGCGCGGATACGTTTCACAAAGCCTGCGGATCTCGGCCTGGTTCCCCGGATCGGCCAGGGCTGCGTCGCGTACCATGTGCAGAAGGATCAGCAGTCCCTTCTCGTCCGCCAGCTTCCACAACCATTCGGGACAGAAATCCGCTATCGCCGCCTGGAATGTCGGCTGTTTCGGGCTGTATATGTGGTACGGCTTGAACCCGCGCACGCACGGATGCTGCAGCAGGGCCGCGATCCGCGTCGGATCGTCCTTCGGCGATACCACAACAGTGGCCTTCTGACCGGTCCGTTCGGCTTCCGCGATCACAAAAGCGTTGATTTTCCCGACATCCGCGCCGACGGCGGGATAAGGCGTGTAGAGCGCGCCCGTCATGCGGCCGACGCCGAGTATAAGCTCCATCAGCCGCTTCCAGGTCGCTCCATCCGCCACTGGTGGCCCGGCTTTCACGACATCCGGCGGTGCGGGAAAATCGGCCGTCCGGTACAGGTGTTCGTGGAAGCCCCATATGCGGTCCGGCAGCCGCGCCCGAAGCTGCTCCGCCAGTGCGCGGTCCGCATCCGTCAGTGTCCAGCCATCAGCCATCGCAGGATTCATTGTTGTTCCAGGTTTCAGGTTCAAGGGGTCAGGGTTCGGGGTTCAGGTGTCAGGGTTCACGACCTCCGCACTTCTTCATTCGAAATTCTGCAGTTCTCAGTTCTTCCTTCCGTCTTCCGTTTTCCGTCATTCCCTATCCCACTCTCGCCCACCTTATCCCCGTGTGATCCGTCTTCGGCCCCGAGTAGTACGCCACCAGCACATCTCCATTCGCAAGGCGGGCGGTCATCGGCAATCCTATGCTGTAGGCCCCCATCTCGCTCCACGCATCCTGCATCGTGCCCTTGGCGCCTTCCTGCGGACGCGCGGTGGAGTCATCGATGATGACTTCCGTCGAGGCCGGCCATGTCCTGCCGCTGTCTTTGCTTACCCGCAGCTTGATGATCGGCGTCTTCGTGCGGTCAACATATGGCATGGCGATCGACCCATCCTTGAGCGATACGGGCGGCCCCCCCTGGCCCGGGATGCCGGTATCCCATATCTCCGACCACTGGTGGCCTCCGTCGCGGGACAGGCGCGCGTGGATGTTTCGGTACGAGGCCGTCTTGCGGTCAAAGGTCCAGAAGACATCCAGCACGGACCCGTCCGCCAGCAGGTTGGGCCGCTGGTCCCAGTAGAACACGCGCCCTTCCGGATCGGCCCCGGTGACCACCGCCTCGCCCCACGTCCGCCCCTTGTCGCGCGAGAACATCAGCACGGCCTGGTGAAGCCATACCGAGGTGTCGTTGTATGTCTTGTTCGTTTCGAACTGCAGAACCCACACGCCGTCTTTGCGCGCCAGTATCGGGCCGGTGAACGGTACGGGGCAGTCGTACGGCGCCGTCTCTATCTGTTTCGGTTCTGTCCATGTCCGCCCGGCATCGCCGGACCGCGTCAGGAACAGGCGTGAATCGAGGAGGCCTTCCGTCTTCTCGTTGAAGAACGGCAGGGCCGGATCGGACACATCGACCCAGTAGAGAAGTCCCAGGATCTCGCGCGGCCCGACCGGCGTAACGTGCATTCCCCGCCATGCGCCCGGAACGCCCTTGATGGAACAAGGCCTGAAGGGCTCTATCGGCGTGGACCATGATTTGCCTTCGTCATCGCTCCACGTGATGAGTATCCGCTGGGGTTGCGCATTCGCCTTTTTCGGCGATGCGCGGAACGCGACCATCCAGCGTCCCGCCGGCGTCACGCACAGCCCGTGGAAACACGCGCTGGAGAATTCACTCCCCGCCTCACCCATGAACACCGTCCCGCGATCAATCACTTTCATGGTTTGTTCCCTTCCGCCCTTCAACCTTCAGCATTCGCAATTCTGCTGTTCTCGGTCTTCTTTTCCGAACTCTCTACTGTCCACTGATCACTGATTACTTCCCCCGCTCTCCCCTTCCGTCTTCCGTCATACGTTGCCCTACTCCAGCACCACGATCCGCTTTGTCTCGTATGATTCCTTTGCGGCCAGGGCCACGCGCAGGTTCTTCCGCGCTTCCTCGAGCGTGGTCAGGTGGCACGGCTTGCCTTCGACCGCGTCGAGGAACAGATTTGCCTGCAGAGCGAACCGGGCCTCGTGCGCCTCCATGGGCTTGAGGCCGGCCATGTGGTCCACGGTATCCCAGTTGCCGGAATCGTCGTTCGCGAACTTCAGTCTGGCGAAGTCTATCGCCAGGTTGCCCTTTGTACCGGCGAACTCGACGATCGACTCGTTGGGCTTCTGGAACTGGTTGATGTTGATCTGCGCAATTCCTCCGCTCTTGAACCGCAGGCTGATTACGCACGTGTCCTCGGTCTCAACGCCCTGCAGCACGAGCCTGTCGTACATCGCCGCCACTTCCTTCACATCGCCCATGACCCACATCAGCAGATCGATGTGGTGGCTGGCCGCGTCAAGCACCGCTCCCCCGCCCATTGCTTTCTTCGCGTAGTAGGTCTTCTGGTAGTCCGGCCTGTATTTCGGGAACTCCTGGGAAGTGTTGACCCAGCAGGTCTTCACATCGCCGATCCGGCCTGCCCCTATCTGCTTGTGCAGTTCTATCGCCTCCGGGGCGGTACGCCGCACGTAGGCAACGCGTACCACCAGTCCCTTCCGCTTCACCGTTTCGATCAGCTTGTCCACCCCTTCCATGGAGACCGCCAGCGGCTTCTCCAGCAGGAACGGGACGCCGGCATCGGCGCAGGCCTGTCCGAGGGGTATGTGCACGTGCGCGGGAGCGCAGATGACGGCGGCGGCGAAAGAGCTGAGCGGCGCTTCCTTGATATCCGCGTAGGCTGCCTTGATGGAGTACGCCTTGCGGACTTCATCGAGTTTCGCCTTGTCCGGTTCGACGACGGAGAGTTCCGTCCGGCCTGTTTTGATGAACCCGCGGATATGCCGTTTGCCTATCCCGCCCGTGCCAACGATGAGAACAGGTTTCATGAGCACCTCCAGGAAATGTGATCCCGTTCAACATAGCACAAAAGGCCGCCTTGTCCACGGCGACGGCGACGGCCCTGTGGTGTGCGTCGCCCCCTGCTGCAGCGCCTGCAGGAGTACTCACGCAGAGCCACTAAGCCTGAACGATGCAGTTCGGAAAGAAATGTAACCGCAGATAGACGCAGATGCGCGCGGATATGGACACTGACAGCAGCCTGCAATTGGGTTCACCGGAAGGCGAACCTGATTGCAGGCTGCATTTGTGTCTGGCCATCAGCGTAAATCTGCGTTTGTCCCGCTTCGCCCTGTGGGGCTACGCAGGACAAGTCTGCGGTTCCTCTCATCTTCAATTGAATCTTTCCGACTAAGTACGCGAAGAGCGTGGCGAGTCTCTTTTGCGCGTCATTCCCTCGACTTTGTCGGTCCCGAAAGCTATAGAGCCCTATGTTGAAGAGGCACAGGGTCGGATACCACAGACTCCTTGCTCTCAGGGGTAAGCAGCGAAATGGCAAGGGCACCGACAGTCTATGTGATCGCCGGACCGAATGGGGCGGGTAAGACGACCTTCGCCATGCGGTTCTTGCCGCGTATTGCCGAAGTCAACTTCATCAATGCCGACCTCATTGCTGCCGGTGTGTCGCCGCTCAAGCCGGAGTCGGTTGCGGTCGAGGCGGGGCGCATCTTCCTGGCGCGCATCCGGGAACTGGCCAATCGACGGACGGATTTTGCGTTCGAGACGACACTGTCTGGCAAGAGGCACGTCAACCTGCTTTCCGGGTTACGGACCGCCGGATATCGGATTCATTTGTTCTTTTTGTGGCTGCCTTCGGTTGAACTGGCGCTCAAGCGTGTCGCTGATCGGGTGAGGCAAGGGGGGCACGATATCCCGGCTGAGACCGTGGGGCGGCGCTTCAAGCGTGGTGTTAACAATCTTTTCAATCTCTACCGTGGATTGTGCGACCTGATTGTAATCTACGACAACTCCACCGCAGAGCCGCGTTTGGTTGCCACTGTGGCAGGTTCCAGGACCACCATGGTGCGACGCGACTTGTTTCGGGCAATACTGAATATCGAACGCGAGGGACTATGAAGATGAGACAAACCAGGAAATCAACCATCCCGGCCATAGCGGTGGAGGGAGAGAAGGCCCTCAAGGCGGCCGTCGCCGAGGTCGTGGCGGAGCATAAGCGGACCCGGAAACCGTTGGCCGTATGGCATGAAGGGAAAGCGGTTCTCATGGCGCCAGAGAAAGCCGTGTCGGCAATCCGGGAGAGTCGCGCGACATACAGTGTGAAACCCAAGTAGCCCCGATCGTGCTCCTGGAACTGAACAACACACGGAATCACCGGGCCAGAACGCCAAGACGGAGTTTGGACAGGATTACAGGATGTCCGGTCTTGTCCTTCCTCCCCCAGGCCAACGTTGCCGGGATTTTCCCGGCAGTAATCTACTGATCGTGGAGTGCTAGCGGAGAAGAAGGAGCGTGCCGACCTGTTCCGGGCCGACAGGCTCGGCGCCGAAAGCGTCGAAAAACACTGTGCGATCACCCCCGCCCGTACACAGTGACTCGAAACTGAGGAGTGCCGTATAGCCGTCGGCAGTGAATTCAAACACCTGGCCGGTCCATGTGTAGCCGACGGTATAGTTCGTGCCGCCAAAGAGAGGCAGGCCGTCCACCAGCACCCGGAAATCGTTGAGCGCGCCGCCACGGTTGCACGCATGGAACAACACATTGTACTTCCAGCGGCGCTTCAACTCACGCAGGGTCATCGTGTAACTGCAGATCCCCTGCATCCGCAACTGCGTGTATGGGATATAGGGAGGGACTCCGTAACCCGGATCAATGGAAGTGTAGGCCGGACTCCCGACAGTGGCCACGGCGAATGTGTCCACAAACGGCCCGACAGGATTGGTGATAGCGACAATCTGGAGGTTGTCCAGCAGCGTGGTAACGTCGGCGGAGGAGGGATTCTCGAACTGGATGGTAACGTCTGTCGCCGCCGCCTTGAAGACGTACGAGGTGTATGTGACGAACGACCCGGCATGCATGTCCGAAGTCTCGCCCCATATGATATGGCCCCCGGCGGTGATACGGAGCCACCCGTCCCCGTAAGCCTGGCGGCAGTTTCCCTGCCACACGATAGCGTAGTTCTGCCCGGGAGTGAATCCGCCTACCGTTTGTGAAATGCCCTTGCCGAATCTCATGCCCGCCATCTGGGATGTGTAACCTGTGCCGGTAGTGAAGGCGTCGTCGGTGTAGTACATGACGCCGGCCTCACCGCTTCCGGTCAGCGTCCATCCCGAAATCGGAGTCTTGAACGAGTTGTACCCCGTGTTGTACGCGGCGCCGTTGTCTTCGAACCCGGGATTCGTGAATGCCGGCGCGGCCTGCAGCCGGGGGCAGAACAGCAGAACGGCCCACGCGGCGGCACAACACGCCCTGTGGTGCCTTCTACCTGCCCGGATGGCTGGAGCCGGAATCATGGCATTCTATCCCCTGCCATAATTATCCCCTTTTCCGCCGTCTTGCGGGAACGACCAAAAGTAGTGACATGGTACAATATGGTGCCCGCCTTGACGGGCTCTACTTCTTCCGGTCCGGGCGGCAGCGGCAGGTAAGCCGGCGGGCAAACGAGAACGCGTCCATCATCGTCATGCTCGGAGGCCTGTACGCGGCCCAGTACGGCGGGGAAAAGATCACAGCCCGGGTCGGCGACGTCGTGTGCTGGCGCAAGGGGGATGCCAGGACTGAGGAAAATGATCCCGCTCAGCCCACGCGGTGTCTTGTGCTTGTGTTCCGGTGGAAGAATCAGCCGGCATCATTGCCGCGGGTCGTGCGCGACGCGGCCGGTGTCATGCGGATCCTGGCACTGCGCCTGTTCGCGATGACCAAGGATCCGCTCCCGTCGCCGGTGGAAGCATGGAATGTCTACCTGGACGCGCTTCTGGCCGAGTATGTCAGGATGAGCCGGCACCGGACCCGGAGCCTGCTGGACCGGGTGAACCAGTGTATTGAAGAACACCTCGATGAGCCGTTCACGCTTCGGGATATGGCCCGCTGGATCGGACTCGAACGGCATCACCTGGGCCAGCGTTTCAGACGTGAGACGGGCATACCGCCGATGCGCTACGTGCGCGCACAACGCGTTCAGCACGCCCTGGGCTATCTTGCCACGTCTCCCGTCTGGACGCTTCAGCGGATCGCGTCACGGGTGGGCGTGGCGGACGAAATCCAGCTTCGCAGGCTGATTCGCCGGTACACCGGCCTGGGAATCCGCGATCTCCGGTGCCGTATTCCGCCGAAAGAGATCCTTCCGTTCGCCCAGACCGTCACGCGGTACACCTGAGCCTCACCGTGTCTGCACCGAGGGTGAGCCCTGCTTAGCTCCGATAATACTCCTCTCCTCCAACGAGGCCAACGTTGCCGGTATTTTCCCGGCAGTGCCATGCCGGAAAATACCGGCAACCTCCCTGCCCTGAGCGTAGCCGAAGGGCGGATGGTTTTCTCCGTGTCTCCGTGCCTCCAGCGAAGCGGGTGGTGAGATCTTCCCCCTGCCCTGTAGTATGCGTTGCGCTCTACTACAGGGTCTTTCGTGTCCTTTCGCGGCATTTGGCGGGCAACTCCGGATTCAGATCTCCCGCTAAAGTTCGCTAAAGGGACGCCAAAGACAGATTAACCACCCGCTTCGCTGGAGGCACGGAGGTGAGGAGGAGGATTCTCTTCCTCCTCCCCGTTCCGGGGTGGAGCGGCGAGTCTGACCACCATGCGCCGTGCTGGTCTGCGAGGCTCTGCTGCATGGCCTTCGCCGCTTCAGGGGAAACCCTCCTCCCCATCGCAGCCGGAGAACGCGCTCGGGACAGCGTGCTAGTTCTATGCATATACTATTCACACAGAGGCCACCAATGATACATATCATTTTATCCATAAAGCCTTTACAAATATATGAACAGCCACTACTATCTATTCATGCATTCGCTGGGAGACAGATTGGAGCTGGAGCTCCGGAGACGTGGCGTGTTGGCCGCCCGCGAAGCGGCAGATGCACTGGGCATAAGCCAGCCAACAGTGTCCCGTTTGTTCGCAGGCATGGGTCGTCAACGCCTGCTGCGTCTGGGCGCGGGCCGTTCAACTCGATATGCGTTGATGCGTTCCGTTCGGAACCTCGGCTCCATGTGGCCGCTCTATAGCGTTGCCGCAGATGGCAGCCCGCATCTCATCGGGCGCCTGCATGCCCTGGAAGCCGGTCAATGGTATCTCGCGCAGGATGAACCGTGGGACACGCTCCGGGGATCCGCGTTCCGTGACGGCGTCTATCCCGGCCTTCCATGGTTCGTATTCGACCTGCGGCCCCAGGGATTCCTGGGCCGTTGCTTTGCCCACAACTATGCCCCCCCGCTCGGCGCTCCTCTTGATCCCCGCAGTTGGGCCGATGACGATGTTGTCGCCGCGCTCCTGCAGTTCGGCGACGATCTGCCCGGCAATCTGGTCCTCGGCGAGCCGATGGTACGCACAGTCCAGATGCGTATTGAGAAAGACATCGAGGCGATTGCCGCCTCAGACCGGGCCGGCAAATACCCCGCACGGGCAGATGCCATGCTGGCCGATGAATGGCCCGGGTCCTCGGCTGCGGGCGAACAGCCCAAATTCACCGCGTGCGTCCGCGACGCTGCCGGCGCTTTCCGCCGCGTCATCGTAAAATTCAGCGGGAAAGGCGGTCGGCCCGAGGATCGCCGATGGGCCGACCTGCTGGTGGCCGAACACGTTGCCAACACCGTTTTAAGGGAAGGGAACATCCCCTCCTCCGACACGACCGTACTCGAAGCAGGCGGCCGCACCTTCCTTGAATCCACGCGGTTTGATCGAATGGGCGCTCACGGCAGGCGGGGACTGGTCTCGCTGGAAGCCATGGATGCTGCGTTCTTCGGACAGATCGGGACACCGTGGACCGGCGCTGCGGACCGGCTTAGGGGTGATAGTTGGATTTCAGGCGAAGATGCGGAACGCCTGGCCCTCCTCTGGTGGTTCGGTACGCTGATCGGCAACACCGACATGCACTACGGAAATGTCAGTCTCCTCCCGGGACCCGCCCGGCCGCTGGCACTGGCGCCAACATACGACATGGTGCCCATGCAATACCGCCCGGACATCGAGGGCCGGTGTTCCGACGATCCTGTGAATCCCGCGCCACCTCCTCCCGAAGCCGCCCGGCTGTGGTCCCGCGCCGCCGACATGGCTCATGCGTTCTGGTCACGACTTGCCGGAGAAACCCGGGCCTCGGAATCATTTCGCCACCTCGCGGGACAGAACGCCCGCGTCGTGCTGGAACAACACAAACGCTACAGCACATGATGTCGCAGATCCGCTTGTGCGCGGAGCCGGACCGGAGTTCTCACGCCCTCCTTCGCGCCCTTGGCGACCTTCTGTTCAAGAACATCCGGATCTTTGACACCAAGCTCGCGAAGTACGCAAAGGGCAGAGTTTAGACAGGATTACAGGATGTCCGGTCTCTTCCTTCTCCCCCAGGCCAACGTTGCCGGTATTTTCCCGGCAGGGCCATGCCGGAAAAATACCGGCAACCTCCCTGCCCTGAGCGTAGTCGAAGGGTGGTAGTTCTCTGCGGTCTCTGTGTCTCTGCGTGAGATCTCTCTCTGCCTCTGTTCTGCCTTTGCGACTTCGCGTCTTTGCGTGAGATATCTTTCTCCGTGTCTCCGTGGTAAATCTTCCATCCGCATCGGCGTCCATCCGCCGTAGTCCCGAGCGCGCAGCGCCTCGGGACTACGGCGGGACAAGTCGGCGGTTACACCTCCCCCTCTGTAGGTGATTTGATTACACGTGATTGCATCCGGATTCTCGATACTGGATACTAGTCTCTTGATACGGTGGTGGCATGGAGGAACGAGTATCGCGAATCCAGCATCCCGTATCGCGCGACGTCCGCCGTGGAGTGAGCCATGAGAGCGACGCAGGCTAAAGCAATCAGGATACTCATCACCCTCTCGGTCATCGGCATCATCGCCGTCGTCCTCCTCGCCATCGCCCTCCCCTCCTTCATCAAAGCCCGAAACACGTCTGCCCAGCAGGCCTGCATCAACAACCTCCGCCAGATTGACGCGGGTAAGGAGCAATGGGCGCGGATGGAACCAGAGCAGTCCGCGACTGTCGTGGAGAGTGAGACACTGGTGGTAGTTGCGGGCGGTGATGAGCCTCCCCCGCCCGTGCTGTCCGGGATGGCGGGAGTTGACGCCATGTCCGGAGCGGCGTTCGAGAGTCTTGCGAAGACATACCTCGAAGGCAGGGGCTACCAGGTAAGCAACATGCGGGCTTCGAACGACTACGGTGTCGATCTGATAGCCAACAAGGGAGCGGAGCGGATAGCGGTCCAGTGCAAGCGCTCGAAGAATCCCATATCCCGCAAGGCCATCAGTGATGCTGTTGCCGGGATGAAGTACTACAAATGCACCCGTGCCATGGTAGTGACCAACAACCGCTTCACCGAGGACGCCCGCGAATTCGCCCGTGGTACCGACTGCGAGCTTGTCGATCGAACCGTCCTCGAGCAGTGGCTGAAACCGGCCGAAAGCAAGACGCAATCAGAGTAATGGAGGTCAAGACAGCGGCAGACTGTCTATTGTCTAGGGCCGTCCCTTTGGGGTTCTCATCGAACAATGGATGAAACCGGCCGAAAGCAAGACGCAATCGGAGTAATGGAGGTCAAGACAGCCGTGTACTGTCTATTGTCTAGGGCCGTCCCTTCGGGGTTTGAGACCGGACGACCCGGAAACCAAGGCTGCGCCAATGACCGTCGGGGACATTGCCGCCACGTGTTGCCGACCGACAACAGGTCGCAATGTATTCCCAGTACCCGCCACGAAAAACCCTCTGGTCCCCTGATCCGGGCCCGGCTGGATCGACGAGTGGACCTGCGGGATAGAACCCATACCACCAGTCCTGACACCATTCCCAGACATTGCCAGACATATCATAGAGACCCCATGCATTGGCCCTCTTCTGCCCGACAGGATGCGAAGTACCGCCGGAGTTCTCCCCGTACCATGCTATCTCATCAACGTTAGGACAGCGACCGCTTGCTGCAGTCAGCTCTTTCCCCGTGTAGAGCGCTGTCTTTGTACCGGCGCGACATGCGTACTCCCACTCCGCCTCCGTTGGAAGACGGAAAGAGGATTCTTGGCTTCCACTTGTCAGGTAGTTGAGTTTCTTGATGAATTCCTGGCATTCTTCCCAACTGACCTGTTCCACGGGATTCCTCGGTCCTTTGAAGCAGGCGGGATTGCTCCCCATGATACGCTCCCACTGTTCCTGGGTGACCTCATACTTCCCCATCCAGAAGCCGCGGGTGAGCTGCACTTCATGCTGTGTTTCATCTTCCTGTCGACCAAGCTCCGATTCCGGGCTACCCATCGTGAACGTCCCGGGCGGGCACCAGACCATATCCAGGCTGACCCCGCCACCGAGGTCGATAGACATATCTTCACCAGCTCTCGGAGATGGGTCTGAACTGGTATCCGACTTTGTGGCCTGGGGAATAGACAGCCTCTGGCCGACCTTTATCTTCATCCCGTCACTGTTCGTCAGGTTGTTTGCCTTCAGAAGACCGCTGACAGTAACGCCGTACTGTTTGGCGATCCTTGACATGGAATCGCCGCTTCTTACCACATGGACCCCCTCGGACGATCCCGGATTCGGGACCGGTTCGGCGCCGGTGATTTGCCTGGTCTCCAACACTTCGCTGCGCGCGAACGTCTTGGTTACGCCGGGGCGAGTCTCCAGCCGCACCTTCTCGGAGGACATGTCTATTAGAATACCTTTGAGGACTCCTTCCTTTGTCGTGATTTCATAGTTTGGTTTGAAGACACGAGGCTTGAATGCTGGCGCCGGGTTACCCGGCGTACCCCCCGTCGATCCTCCAACTGCAACCACACGTGTCTCCCCGCCAAACTCCAGCTCCACTGATCGCGCACTGATGCTCTTCACCCTGACCCCTTGTATGGTCTCGTTCACTGCGACCAGTGTGTCATTCAGGATTGCCGCACCGCCGTTATTGTTGCCGGCTATTGCGCCTAGCGTGAGATCCGGCCACGTAACCGGGCCGGAGGACACGCCCCCCCCTCCAGCCTCACTGCCTTGTGGCATCGTCACACCCGACGTTGCCTTCACTACCGTCGGCGTCGCGACCCCGGCTAATGGCTTGTCCAACCTGAAGAACGAGTATTCACCGCCCGGCATATGGCCCGCCGTATCGAGAGGCTGGCAGATCGGATTCCCGATCAGGTTCTTCCGCACATAAACGTACAGGTCCTGGATCCCATAGGCCGCCGCATCGGAGAACTGAAGGAACTGGAGCAGGCGCGTGGCAAAGGGACTGTGGCCGCCACCCGCATCATCAGGAACCGGGGCGAGATCACCACTGGTGAGAACCCACCGTGACGGCTTCCTGTATCCGGCCGGTAGTTGCCAGTCCTCCGGTCGGCTCACTTCCCCGCCCCGCAACAGGGCTCCGCTGAAACAGGCATCCGCAACCACTAGCAGGTGCTTCACCTTGTACTTCCTGAAATACTCGGCGGCGATCTGGGCATTGGACAGGTATTCCGTCTTGTCGTCACGTGGTGCGTCAGCCGGGATCCAATAGCCGGCCTGGTTCCTCGTATCCATCCACCCGTGTCCTGCGAAATAGATGAACAGGCTGTCCGAATCGCCGAGCTCCAGCAATGAGTCCAGCGAATCCATGAT
>Ga0172375_10001769_pt1 | contig 34505 bp, 32 predicted proteins | sample LakKiv1m_FD_114537 | JGI IMG/M metagenome (GOLD analysis project Ga0172375, IMG submission 114537) | Freshwater microbial communities from Kabuno Bay, South-Kivu, Congo - kab_092012_11.1m | ecosystem: Environmental > Aquatic > Freshwater > Lake | place: Democratic Republic of the Congo... | reverse complement strand
GTTACAAGTTACAGGTTTCAAAGTTACAGGTTACAGAGTTACAAGGTTCAAACTGCCTCCGCCGCACTCCCTTTTGTCTTTGTCCTTAATATTCGAGATTAGTTATTCGAAATTCAACATTGGACATTTGCTTACTCTTCTCCCGCCTCAGATCTTTCCCTTTGTCGTCGGAAGTGCTCCCTTCTGTCTCGCATCGATACTGCATGCTATCCTGAGAGCACGGCCCAGCGCCTTGAAAACTGATTCGTACGCGTGGTGCGGTTCCTCCCCGTACACCTGGACGATGTGAAGATTCATGCGCCCCTGCACCGAAAGACCGCGGAAAAACTCCTCGATAAGCCCGAGATCGAAATCCCGTATCTTCTTTTTCTTTGTGACCATGCGCATGGCAAGATACGGCCTGCCGCCAAGATCCACCGCCACCTGGCTCAGGGATTCATCCATCGGAATGAGGCTCCACCCGTAACGCGTTATTCCGGCGCGCTTTCCAAGCGCCTTATCAAGCGCCTCGCCCAGCGCAAGCCCTATGTCCTCAACCGTGTGATGATAATCAACCTTCAAATCGCCTTTTGCCCTGATCTTGAGGTCTATCAGCGAATGCTTTGATAACAGGTCAAGCATGTGGTCGAGAAACGGGATGCCTGTATCAATCCTGTACTCGCCCCTGCCGTCAAGGCCGATCTCTATCGCAATATCCGTTTCCCGCGTTGTTCTCCTGATCTTTGCCGATCTCTTTTTCATCGAGCTCTCCCTTTCCCATCAAGATTCCTGACTGCTTCAATAAGCCTGTCTATCTCACTGCCGGTACCGACGGAAATACGCACAAACGCACCAGTCCGCTTACCGGGGAAATACCTGATCAATATACGCTCTTCCTTGAGCCGTTCAAACAAATGTTTGGCCGATATTCCAGCCGGCTTGACCCATAGATAGTTGGATTCAGACGGATAAACCCTGTGACCGGCCACCTCGAGCGCCTTTGTCAGCCTCCGGCGCGTTGCCTTTATCTTCTGAACATTCCGCTTCATGTACCCGACGTCGGAAAGCGCCGCAAGGGCAAGCTGCTGCGAAATTGCATCGAGATTATATGAATCCTTCAGCTTGTAAATGGCGGCAATGAGCGGCTTTGCTCCAACCACGTAGCCAACCCGCAAACCCGCGAGTGAATAAGCCTTTGAGAGAGTCCTGAGAACAAGCACATTGCCGAACTTCATTGCCAGGTCCAGGCAGTTCTCCATTGAGAAATCAACATACGCCTCGTCAATCACCACTACACCTTTAAACCGCTGGCAGAAATCCCGTACCTTCGCCTTCGGATAGAGAATGCCGGTCGGGGCATTTGGATTTGTCAGGAAGAAAAGGGAAGAACTATACCCGGCAGGCATCCGCCATTCAAAGTCACTGCCAAGCTCGACCGGCTTTTTCTGCACATCCCGGATGTCGGCAAGGACAGGATAAAGGGAATACGACGGATTAAAATACCCTATGCTCCCTTCGTCCTCCACAAACGCCCTGGTACACAGCGCGAGGATTTCATCAGAACCGTTCCCGGCAAAGACATTCCCGACTTCACAGCCGTGGAGTTTCGCTATCCTTTCCCTTAAATTCCTGCTTACGGGATTCGGATAGAGCCTGAGCCTGGCAGGATCCACCTTCTTCAGGGCTTTGAACACCTCGGGCGACGGAGGAAACGGGTTCTCATTGGTGTTGAGTTTGACAATACCCGGTTCAACAGGCTGTTCCCCGGGAACATAGGCCTTCATCGCCCTCACAGATCTCGTGACATAAGACTTCTTCATTTTTTCTCAAAGCGTACCTGTGCAGAGCGAACATGCGCATCAAGCCCCTCAACACGGCCAAACTCCTCTATTACAGGCAGAGTCTCCCTCAAATCCTTCTTCGTAAAGGCGATAAAACTGCTCCGTCTCCTGAAATCATCAGTCGTCAGGCCGGAAAACATCGCGGCAGACCCACCTGTTGGCAGGACATGGCTGGGGCCGGCAACAAAATCGCCGGCAGATTCCGGTGACCATTCACCCGCAAATACGGCCCCGGCACATCGCACCTTGCCGAGCCATTTGCCGGCATCCCTGATAATCAATTCAAGGTGCTCCGGCGCAAACCGGTTGCAAAGCTCAATTCCCTCGCCCACGCTCCGGACAACCACGATAAGCATTCCCCTCCGCATCACTTTCCTGACCGCTTTCTCCCGGCTCAACGATCCGGCCTGACGGTTAAGTTCAGCCCGCACGGCCCTTGCCTGCCCGGCGGAGGGAGTTACAAACAGCGCTTTCTCCCAGCCTGTCCCGTGCTCAGCCTGCGAAAGCAAATCGGCCGCAACATACCGCGCATCAGCAGTCTTGTCCGCGAGCACCGCGATCTCGCTCGGTCCGGCCACAAGGTCCAGTGCAACATCCCCGTAAACCTGCCGCTTCGCCGCGGTCACATAAGTCCCGCCCGGCCCGACAATCTTCTGAACTCTCCGGACCGTCCTCGTGCCGTAAGCCATCATGCCGATTGCCTGGATTCCGCCAACCCGGTAAATTTCCGTGGCTCCTGCCGCCTCAAGCGCAAACAGGAGATAGGGATTGACCTTTCCATCCCGTCCGCAGGGAGTGCATGCGGCAATATCCCTGACTCCGGCAACCTTCGCCAGTGTGGCCGTCATCAACGCAGTTGACGCGAGCGGCGCAGCGCCGCCTGGAACATAAACGCCGACACGGTCCAGCGGAATAAAACGCTCACCAAGCATGCCGCCGCGGGGTGTTTTCATCCGCCAGTCTTTCTTCATGCCCGCTTTCGAAAATGCGACTATCCGCCGCACCGCTTCTCCCGCGGCACGCCTGAAGGCATTGCTGACCTGTTTTCGCGCCTTCACAATCTCCGCCCGCTGAACGCGCAATTCTCCCGGCACAAGCGGCGTCCCGTCAAACCGTTTGGCCCACATGCACACTGCATTGTCGCCGCGGGCCCTGATATCGGCGAGCACCTCTTCGGCAGCATCTTCCGCGCGCGCATCAAATGCACAGCGACGCAGGAAAGCCTCAACAGCCTTGCCTGCGGTTCCGTTAACAATCCTTACCTTTTCTTTGTTCATTTTGGTCTTAATCCTGCCCGAAGTTTACCATGACGCGCCCTTCAATCCGCTTGCCGATTTTCGAAACAGTTCCACGATACATTGATTTTACAACCAGCGAATTGATTTCCCTGCTTTCACATCCAGCATCCAGGAAGACATTCTCGACCTTGCCCTTCTCGTCAACCTGTACGATCACCATCGCAATCCAGGGCTTGTCCGTCTTCTTCAGCGCGGAAGAGAAATCCTGCACCTGGAAACCATATTCAGCCAGCTGGCCTGACGGTTCAACGGTCAATCGCATCGTCTCGTCAGCCACGGCGCTGAAAACCGCCTGGTCCTGCCATACGGGCATATATGTATTTATTTCGCGACCGGCCATATCACGGAGCTCTCCGCTCATTTTTTCGCTTTCGGACAGCCCGTCAGCGATTACGTTCTTCTCCAGCAGCTTGACCGGCCTTACAGCCATCCACGGAAGCGGTTTTGCCACGTCTTCATCCCCTGCCGCCGGCTTTGCCGCGCTGTACACGTAGTTTGAATAGCCGCCTGAAAAGTTTCCTATAAACGCCACCCTTGAACGAAAAGGCGCCGCCGGTTTGAATGCAAACTTTTCCCCGTTCGGCCAGATGAACCATAACATGATCCATCCGGTGATGATAAAAACAAAAGGAAACCCGACCAGTCTCGGCTCGTAGGACGAACTCTTCCTCTTGATCCTGACCATCCGGAGCCAGGCTGATATATTTACGACCTTGTTCATGATATTCAGGGCTTAACGGCAATATTCACCTTGTCCACGCCAGCGGCCATCGCCATGTTCATCAGGTCGACCACCGTCCCGTGCGACACGCTGCGGTCCGCCTGGATCACCAGGACAGATTCCTCCCCTTCTTTAACCCGGGCGGAGAATGCCTTTTGAAGCCTTCGTTTCTGGTCTTCCTGCTTCAATTTGTACCGGACATCATCAAAGAAAACTATTTCCTCCCTTTCGCCCTTCACCATCCCCTTGATAGACAGGACAACAGCAGTCATCCCGAACGGGGACCCCTGCACTATTTGCGTCTTCGGCAGGTCAACGAGGATACCCGGGTCCATTACGAACTTGCGGTCTATCAGGAGAAAGAAGAACAGGAGCAGCACGATATTTATCCATGGAGCAATACTGATAAGGCCGTGCCCTATCCTGCTCTTCGGGAAATACCTTGTCCTCAGGCTGCTTCCAGCCCAACTGCTGTATTTTTCATTTTTCAGCATTCGACTTCTCCACATCAACCGGAACAGCGCCCGTCAGGAACGCAACAATTTCAGACGCCGCCCTCTCCATATCGAGGACAAGCCTGTCAATCTTCACCACAAGGAGATTGAAGGCCGCGTAACACGGAATTGCCACGGTCAAGCCCGCCGCCGTGCAGATCAGCGCCTGGATGAGAACCTGCATTATGTCCACCGACTGGATCAGGCGGGCCTGCTGCTGCAGAACGATCACCCCCTGGACCATGGCAAGCACCGTTCCAAGCAGCCCAAGCAGCGGGGCAATATGCGCAACGGTGGCTATGACAACCAGCCTCCGCTCCATCCTCGACACCTCGGCCATGCTCGCCCCGTCAACGGCATTCCGGATTGCTTCTTTAGGGTCATCACGATGCAGGATCGCCGTCTTGACCAGGTACGCCACCGGACCGGGAGTCTCATCGCATATCGAAAGCGCCTCAGAAATGTTCCTGCGCCCCAGGATATTGAATATGCCCTTAAGGAAATCGTCCGACTTTATCCTCGCCCGGTGAAGATGCAACCCCCTTTCGACAAAGACAACGAAAGCGACGATACCGCATACAACAATCACCCAGCAAACAGGTCCGCCCTGTTTCAATAAATTAAACAAAGACAACATGGCTTTCCTCCCTTAATCGCTAATCAATCCTTGTAGAATAACCACCAGTGCTCAGATTTTATCTTGCTGATTCGCTTGCGTATCTCGTCAACGCCGGGCACTCCGGCATTGACCAGGCGCTCGAGGATACTCACCGTACCGCGCCAGTCCTTCTTGTTTTCCATCAGATCAGCGGCATTTAATCCTGCCCTCATAAACCACTGCTTGCAAGCCTCATTATGCTTCACTCCTTTTTCCCTGTCCTCGAAATAACGCAGTATCACTTTCTTGTAATACTGCTGGAAAGCGTCCGGGCCGCGGCCCAGCTTCTCCATGCACCTCCCGATCTGGTATTCGGCGCGCATGACCAGGTCCAGTCCAGTCCCGGAAGCATTTACCACAACGCGGAACGACTCAATACTCTCCTCGTAACGTTTCCTCTCGTCCGCCCCGAGCCCGAACTGGCAGTCGCCCTTCCTCGACCATGCGGGTATAACCAGGGGACTGGCCGGATACTTCTTGATGACTTCATCAAATATCAGGATCGCATCCGGGAACCTCGCAAGTTCGGTAAGCGCTTCCGCCTGGGCAAAACGGCCTTCCGCCATCTTCCTGCTCTCGGGATAGTCCTTCGCCAGCCTTGAAAGCAGCTCGATTGACCGGACGTATTCCTTCCGCTTTGCCGCTGCAAGACCAGCCCTGTACAGCGCTTCATCCGCAAAAGGACTTTTGGGATACTTCTCAACAAACAGCAGGAAATCTTTCTCGGCGTTTTCGTAGGACTCCTCGTTGTAAGAATACTTCGCCACCCAGAACATGGCGTCCGGCGCCCACTGCGACTGCGGGTAACGCCTGATAAAATCCCTGCACACCGACAGGGCACGCTCATCTTTCCCGAGCCAGTAGGAACACATCCCGCTCATGTAACACGAGTGCTCAAACACCGGGCTCACCGAAAACCTGTTCGTGACCTCGTCAAAATCCTGGAGCGCTTCATCAAATTTCAGCAACTGGTAATTGGCCACCGCGCGGCCGTGCAGGGACTGCGCATACAAAAGACCGTTCGTGTAAATATTCATCACCTTGTTGAACGCAGTGATCGATTCAGCCCATTTCGCCTGTGAAACGCGAATTTCGCCAATCCGGAAAAGAGCCTCTTCCGCGACCGGACTGCCGGAATACTTCTCGCTGACCTCCTTGAACCTTGCTTCGGCGTCCGCCAGCCGCTCATCCTTCGCAATACTCTCGGCCGTCTGGAACAGGGCATTGGCGGCAAGCTTTGACTGCGGAAATTCCTTCAGGAAACGCTCGTATGTTTCAAGCGCCAGCTTGAATTGGCCGTTGGCAAAATAAGCATCACCGGCCTTGAACAGGCTCTGCTCTTTCTGCGCGGGGTCACTGAACAGCCCGTATGCCTTCATGAAAGCCGTCGCCGCTTCCGCGTTCCGCGCCAGACTGGTCAATCCCCATCCCTTGCCGGCATGGGCCTCGGCCTGCCCGGTGACATTTGTAAACGTTTCCAGGTAATGCTGGTATTCATCAACAGATTCCTGGAATTTCTTGTGATTAAGCAGGGAAGACGCGATTTTCAACTGCGCCGACTCTGCCAGCGAATTCGTGGGTGTTTTTGCAATGCACTGCTTGAGAAGCGGTATGCCCTGGTCCAGGCGCCCCAGATCAACAAGGTAACGGGCCAGTTCAAACTCACCTTTCATCTTTATCGCGGAACTCCTGGCCAGTTCTATTCCCCTGCGATAAACGTCAATGGCCTCTTCCACCTTGGACACGGCATTAAGTCCCACCGCCGCCGAGAAAAGCGCTTCAGCCCGCAAATCATCCCTCGCCTTCACGTTCCCCGACAGCGCCATCAGCGTCGATACGGCCTCGATCCATTTACTCTCATTGATCAACAGCTTGCCATACCAGTAACAGCCATCCTGCACTTCAACCTGGTCAGCCGGGAGTTTGACAAGCCTCGAGAAAACATCGTGCGCCTGTTCCGTCTTCCCGGCTGATACAAGGGCCTTTCCCCACTCCAGCATGTTCATTGCCGCTTCCGGCGTACTCCCAGAGGTACGGTCAAAATCAGAAAAGACCTGGAGCGCCTCATTTGTCCTACCGGTCTTCAGGTAAGACCACGCCGTAAGCCGCAAGACCCTCCAGGAATACGGACTGGCCGGATATGTCCTGCTGAAATCACTGATTTCCTTGAATGCCTCGTCGTATTTCCCCAGTTCGTACAGCGCGAAAGCGTTCCAGAAAGTAAACGCATCTTCCGCCCCGGGCTTCGCCATGAAACGTTTCCGGTTCTTGTAAAGCTCGATTATCTCCCTGTTCTTCCCCTGCTCGTGAAGCGCGCGCATGAGCAGGATCGCGGCATCTTCCGCATCCCTGCCGGCCGCCGCACCCTTAAGGTACTGCTCAAACTGGGACTGCGCCAGCTCGTACAGTTTGTCCTCGAGCGCCGCCCTTCCCGCCTTCATGACCGAAGACGGCTCTTCCTTCACCGCATCATTGGTCTGGGCCGGCAGTGTGAAGGCTGACAACAGGAAAGCCGCAAGGCACCCGGCAGCAATGACGTTCCATTTTTTTATTACAACCAGCCGCTTCATGATTTCAGTATCTCCGCAAGTATCCTGCCCGTATGCGATTTCGGGCACAAGGCAACTTTTTCAGGCGTCCCGGCGGCAACAATCTCCCCGCCCGCATCCCCGCCCTCCGGCCCTAAATCAATGACATAATCCGCCGTCTTTATCACGTCCATATTGTGTTCAATTACAACAATGGTGTTCCCGACATCCCTTAGGCGCAAAAGCACGTGGAGCAGCCTTTCCGTATCAGCAAAATGCAAACCGGTGGTCGGCTCATCCAGCAGGTAAAGGGTCGTCCCCGTGGCAGTCTTGCTCAGCTCGGACGAAAGCTTGACTCGCTGCGCCTCGCCACCCGACAGAGTAGTCGCAGACTGGCCCAAATGCAAGTAGCCAAGTCCAACTTCTGACAGGGTTCTCAGCTTTCGCGCTATCATCGGCACATTGCTGAAGAATTCCAGCGCCTCGTCAATGGTCATCGAAAGAACCTGGGAAATGTTCTTTCCCGCATACAGTACTTCAAGCGTTTCAGCATTATACCTCTCGCCGCGGCACTGCTCACAGGTAACATACACGTCAGGCAGGAAATGCATCTCAAGCTGCAGGATGCCGTCGCCCTTGCAGACTTCACAGCGCCCGCCCTTGACATTGAAACTGAACCTGCCCTCTTTGTACCCTCGGACTTTTGCAGAAGGCGTATCGGCAAAGAGTTTCCTTATATGCGAAAAGGCCCCGGTATACGTGGCCGGATTGCTCCGCGGCGTCCGGCCGATCGGCGACTGGTCAATCACGATGACCTTGTCGAGTTTTCCAGCGCCTGAAATCTTTTCATGCCTGCCCGGACGTTCCTTCGAAGCGTAAAAACGCCTGAACAGGGCGCGGCGCAGTATGTCATCGACCAGCGTGCTTTTCCCGCTTCCGGAAACGCCGGTTACGCAAACCAGGAGCCCGAGCGGAATTGAAACATCGATGTTCTTCAGGTTGTTTTCCGACGCGCCGTGTATCGTCATGACCCCCGCCTCACTGCGCTTGCGGACATATGGCACACTTATCTGCGCGTTCCTATTGAGGTATTTTGCCGTGAGCGATTCCGGGTTAGCAAGCAGTTCAGGAACCGTTCCCTGGTGCACAACCTTTCCCCCGAGTCGGCCGGCGCCGGGTCCGAGATCTATCACGTAGTCGGCCTGTCTTATGGTTTCCTCATCGTGCTCCACCACAACAACCGTGTTGCCGAGATCCCGCAGAGCTTTAAGCATCTTGATCAGGCGCTGGTTGTCACGCACATGCAGACCGATGGTCGGTTCATCAAGCACGTAAAGGACTCCAACAAGCCCAGAGCCGATCTGCGTCGCCAGCCTGATCCGCTGGGCCTCACCGCCGGAAAGCGTTCCGCTTTCCCTGTCCAGCGTCAGGTAATCGAGCCCGACCTCAACCAGGAATTTCAGGCGCCGGCTGATCTCCTTCAAAACCTCGCCTGCAATCATGGCCTGCTGTTCCGCAAGTTTCAGCCCTGCAAAAAACTCCATGGCTTTCCGGACAGACATCACAGTCACATCCACAATTGATTTGCCCTCTATTGTGCAGGCCGCGACTTCAGGCTTGAGCCTTGCGCCCCTGCATTCGGGACAGGCCTGGCGGCTCATGTGCTCGCGGAGCCTCTGCCTGACAAAATCACTCTCCGTTTCCTGGTATCTCCTCATCAGGTTCGGGATAATTCCTTCAAAAGGCTTGTTGTACTTCCGCCATGCGCCCCCGCGCCAGAATCCGAACTGCACATCCTCTTCCCCCGACCCGTAAAGAAGGATCTTCCGTATCGTCGGATTTATGTCCTTGAAAGGCACCTCAAGGCTGAACCTGTAATGCTCGGACAGCGCCCTGAGAAGCCCCTTGTAGTAAATCAGCAAACGACGCCCGCCGCGCCGCCAAGCCTTTATCGCCCCGTCGTTGATTGAAAGTTCAGGATCCGGAATGACAAGCTCCTCGTCAAACACAAGGTGCGTACCAAGCCCCGAACAGGTCGGACAGGCGCCATACGGGCTGTTAAAAGAAAAATGACGCGCCTGCAGTTCCTCAAAACTGATACCGCATTTCGGACACGCATTCTTTTCCGACAGCAACAGTTCCGCCGGCTTGCCCTCCTCGTGCTGGGTCACGACAATAAGGGTGCCGCTGCCATGCTTGAGCGCAAGCTCAACCGAATCGGTAAGCCGTGTCCTGATCTTAGCGGTGATGATCAGCCTATCGACCACCGCCTCGATCGAATGCGCTCTCTTCTTGTCCAGGTCCGGCACGGACTCAATCTCGTACATCTCGCCGTCAACCCTGCATCTTACAAACCCCTGTTTGCGGATCAGAAGAAAGATTTCCTCGTGCCTGCCCTTTTTCCCTTTAACCAGCGGCGCCAGCAGGGAAATCTTCGTGCGCATTGGCAATGTCATCAACTGCTCGACTATCTGTTCCGCGCTCTGCCGCCCGACAATCCTGCCGCATTTTGGACAGTGCCTCAGCCCGATACTCGCGTAAAGGAGACGGAGGTAATCGTGGATCTCGGTTGAAGTCGCAACGATTGAACGCGGATTTGAACCTGCGGTCCTCTGTTCTATTGAAATCGCAGGCGAAAGCCCTTCGATATAATCGACATCCGGCTTCTGCATCTGGTCCAGGAACTGGCGCGCGTAGGCCGACAGGCTTTCAACGTACCTGCGCTGGCCCTCGGCATAAAGGGTGTCGAATGCAAGCGATGACTTGCCGGAACCGCTCAGGCCCGTGATAACTGTCAACTTGTTACGGGGTATCGTTACGGTTATGTTCTGCAGGTTGTGCTCACGCGCGCCTGCAATCAGAATGTCGCTCTTACTCATATGCACCCATAGCTGTGAAATTCCTGGTCCAACGAACCAGTCATAATACGTTATTCCGCGATGCCCGGCGATTATTTTTTTCACAGATTTCCGGAATTTTTCAGGCTGTCAGGATCAGGCACTTGAACCGCAACAGTGCCTGCCCCTATTTCGCTGTAATCCGTGGTGGAAAAAGAAGAATTGAACATTACGAACTCCTGACGTATAGTATTAGTTATGAAAACGATGAGGTATATTTACTGGCAAGACGAGAATATGTGGTTGGGATATTTGGAAGAGTTTCCAGACTATATGAGCCAGGGAGAATCCCTGGAAGAATTACAGGAAAATCTTAAAGACATTTACCAGGAACTAACCAGCGGAAACATTCCTGGCGTCCGTAAGATTGCGGAGCTTCAACTCGCATGAAGCGCATCGACCTCATCCGACAACTTGAACAAGATTGGGCTATCTTTATACGGCACGAAGAACCATCTCGCCCGTCACATTCTTCGTAAAATGAAAGACTAACCGGGAAAGTCTTGAACGCGATTCTTCTTGGCGCGGCTTTGATTTCGAGCGCATCAAGATGACGCTGAACAAGACAAGAGAGGCAAAGTAGTCATGAAATATGGAATCACTATTGGCTGTCTACTGCTAGCGGGTTTACTGTTCTTCGGCTGTGCAAGCATTCCTCCGTCAAAGTCATGCATCAACCGTGCCGTGTGGAAATCGGTACCCCGCGACAAAGTATTCGATAGCTGCGTAAAGGCCCTGCATCTTCAGGGGTATACAATGCAAGCCACGGACAGCACTCTCGGTGTTGTTGACAAATCGCTAGGCATCATCGGGACTGACTGGATCCGTGTTCGCGACGGCGCAGTCACTGCCAAATACAGATTCAACTTCCTTGTATCCGAAGACTCCCCAGGTGCTGTTACAGTATCTGTCAACACCAAAGGCAACTGGAAAGCTGACTCAGGATACAATGTCGATGAAGAATGGTGGAACGCATATATCGGCAACAAGATCGCTGACAACATCAAAGACGTGTTCTCAGAGATTGAGCGATTGATTGGCCCTCCTGCTACAACGGGATATACTACTAATGCTTGGAAATAAAAAATGTCCAGCACGGCGTAGCAACTTACTCTTAAGGTGTGAGTCAAAAGGCAAAACACCTCATTCCCAGATTTGGTCTTTCAGGTTCCGGCACTTGGGCCGTGACAGTGCTTGCACCTATTCCGCTGCAATCCAGACCTCGACAATCATGCAGGTCGTTGGCAGTGATAGAAATTGATTAATTCGGGTACGGTGGTAAAATTCCAGCATGACAGTAAAAGAAAAAGTTGTGCACGCAGTCCAAGACCTGCCAGATGATGCATCCATTGAAGATGCCATGGAACGGTTGTTTTTCCTTTCTAAGGTTGAGAAAGGAATATACCAAGCCAATTCAGACCAGACTCTTTCGCATGTCCAGGTTAAGGAAAGAATGGCAAAAATGGCTGAAACAAGATGGACTCAACAGGCAGCACACGACCTTGAAGCCATCACCGAATTCATTGCCAATGATTCAGAGCATTAACCGACAGTAGACAGCTTTGCATTACTTGCCAGCCCGAGTCTGATCTGGTTAAATCAGATATTTAAGAATAATCGAGGTGGTCTTATGAAATATTTGTCTCGAATGAGCGGACAGGCCGGAATTGTGGTTGCGCTGCTGTTTGCAGCGGGGCTGGCGCGGGGCGAGATTACCCTGCCTGATTCGTCCAGTGAGCCTGAGAATCGGAAGCCGGACATCAGCACAGTAACCAACCCTGGTGAATCTGACAATGCGGCAACAAATATGCCGCTGAGATTGTCCCTGGAGTTAAAGGACAGCTCCAGGGTGGTTGGCGTTCCATCTGCCCAAAACCTGCCATTCAAGACCTCTTTTGCGGATATCAACCTTGAGTGGAAGCTGGTTGAATCCATGCGGTTCTCGGCAGATCGGAAGTCAGTCAGTGTTTCTTTCCTCAACGGAGACAAGCTGGAAGGCAGTACGTCGGTTGCCAGCCTGAAGCTGGAAACCATTTTCGGAAAAGTTACAGTCCATTACAGGAGAGGAAGTTATTGCAGGCAGCACGGCCAGCGCTGGCCTGCCGAAAGGCCTTGTTCTTTTTTACTCGTTTGATTCAATAAACAATGTGAATTTCTCGTCGCGGGCTCCTTTGTCTATCGGCGGCTGGGCGGGGCAGCCGGAAAATTCCTTCCAGGGATCTATCGACGAAGTCATGATTTTCAACCGCGCATTGTCTGGTGAAGAAATCAAAAAGTTGTACAAAAAGTAACCGGTAACTGAAGTCCTCTCAAACAGGTACGGTCTTTCATGGTCATGCACTTTGGCCGCGACAATACCTGACCCGAATGGTGCTAAGTTAAGGCTATTCTCCGTCTTACCCACCCCCCCGCTTTGCGGACCCCTCCAAGGAGGGGACATTACAAGTGACGTGCTGTTTAGATCGAATCCCTCCCTGGGAGGGGTACCAGACTTGTCATGCCGGAGTCAGTCGGCTGACTGACGAAGGCGGAATGGCGGGGTGGGTTTTGTCCAAAGTATTTCCTATCTTAGCGCCATTGGTACCTGCCCCTGCTCCTGCCTATTATCCGTAATCATGGTTCCGCCCCGAAGCCTGCCAGCCAATCCGTCGGCCGACGGACTTTGAGGCTGGAGTCGGGGCGGGTGGCCCTCATGGGCTACGGTAAGCAATAAGCGGGTTAGACTATTTTCAGGAGATGGTATGTCTTCTTCCCGGACCTGAGGACCAGCACGCGGTTATCGACAATATCGGCGGACTTGACCACCGCGCCTATGCCGTCAACGCGCCTGTTGTTCACGTAGAGGCCGCCGCTTTCCACAAGCCGGCGTGCCTCGCCCTTGCTCTTGCACAGCCCGGAAGCAACCGCCACCTCCAGGACCCCGGCCTCGGCCACTTTGCTCCTCTCCAGCTCAACCGACGGAACGTTTGCAAAAATCCCGAGAAGCTCATCGGCCTTTAAATCGTCCATGGCTTCGCCGAACAACACCGCGCTGGCACGGACCGCCACCTTCAGCCCCCGTTCACCATGCACCAGCCGGGTCACCTCTTCAGCCAGCCGCTTCTGCGCCTCGCGTTTTCCCGGGTCGCGTTTTGTCTGTTCCTCAAGCGCGCTTATCTCCTTCAACGGAAGGAAAGTGAATATCTTGAGGAATCTCGCAACGTCGGTATCGGCTGTCCGGAAGAAAAACTGGTAGAAGTCGTAATAAGACGTCTTCCTGTGATCAAGGTAGATGGCATTGCCCTCGCTCTTCCCGAATTTCTGGCCGGTACTGTCGCAGACCAGCGGCAATGTCACGCCGTATGCCTCGACTCCGCGCAGTTTCCTTATCAAATCAGTTCCAGCAGTGATATTGCCCCACTGGTCGGATCCGCCTATCTGGAAGGTACAGCCATGGTCGTCGTAAAGCTTGAGGAAATCATACGCCTGAAGCATCTGGTAACTGAACTCCGCAAAGCTCATCCCGCCTTCGCTGTCCATCCGGGCCCGCACGCTTTCCTTGCCCAGCATCGCGCCCATCCTGAAATGCTTGCCGACATCACGCAGGAAAGTTATGAAACTGAATTGCCCGAGCCAGTCGTAGTTGTTCAGGACCCTGGCCGGCGCCGTCGGGTGTTTGAAATCCAGAAAACGGGAAAGGTTTTCTTTTATGCCAACCTGGTTATGCTCAATCTGCTCAATGCTCAGGAGGCTGCGCTCTCCCGCCTTGCCGGATGGATCTCCAATCATGCCGGTGGCCGTGCCGACAAGGCCGATCACCTTGTGTCCACAGCGCTGGAAATGGCAGAGGGCCATGATCGTGACAAAATTGCCGACCTGCAGGCTTTCGGAGGTCGGATCAAAGCCGGCATAGACGGTAACAGGCGACTTAAGGACATCATTCAAGTTCCCGCTGGTGACGTTATCCAGCAGGCCGCGTTCCTTAAGAATCTCAAGCACGTTTTGCATAACATTCTGTCCTCAAGAAAAAGGGCGCCCCGACTTCCGGGGCGCCCTTATATAATCCAAGGCGGATTAACTGTGACGGCCTACTGAGCGTCCCCGCCCTTATCCTTCTCTTCCGGTTCTTTCTTTTTCTTGTCGCCAGGCCGCCATTCCTCACCGGAACCAAGGCCCATAGCTTCGTCGAAAGCTCCAGCCAGGTCAACCATATCTTCGCCCGGCCTCAACCCCTCGACTATCTCGCTCTGCTGTTTGGTGAATTCCTCGTCAGGCATTCCGGCCGCTTTTATGCTCAGAGCAATCCGGCGCTCGGCACGGTCAATCCTTACGATCCGCGCCTCCACTTCCTGGCCGGGTTCCAGCACATCCTTCACCTTCTCAACATGCTCATTGCGGATTTCAGAGATGTGGACAAGTCCATCCACGCCTTCCTCTATCTCTATGAACGCGCCAAATGCCGCGATCTTCGTGACCTTGCCCTTGACCATCTGACCGACCTTGTAACGGGCGGCAATGGTATTCCATGGATCGTCGTGGATCTGTTTCAACCCGAGACTGATCCTCTTGTTCTGGGAATCAACTTCCAGCACAACAGCTTCGACAGTAGCGCCCTTCTGCAGGACCTCTGACGGGTGATTGATCTTGCGCGTCCAAGACATATCGGAAACGTGGATCATGCCGTCTATGCCGTTTTCAAGCTCCACAAAAGCGCCGTACGATGTGAAGTTCCTGACAACGCCGTTGACCCGGGTGCCGACAGGATAGCGCGTCTGGACGGTATCCCACGGGTTATCCTCGGTCTGGCGGATGCCCAGTGCGATCTTCTGCTCATCTTTGTTGATGCTCAGGACCACCACGTCGACCATGTCGCCCAGCGCCAGGACATCAGATGCCCGCGCAATACGCTTTGTCCACGAGATTTCGGAAACGTGGACCAGTCCTTCAACCCCCTCTTCCAGCTCAACAAAGGCGCCGTAAGGAACAAGGTTAACAACTTTACCCCTCAGGCGGCTGCCCACAGGGTATTTCGTTTCAATGTTTTCCCAGGGATTTGCGGTCCTCTGCTTGAGGCCCAGCGAAACGCGTTCCTTCTCCAGGTCAACATCGAGGATATTAACCTCGATCTCCTGGCCGACAGACACGAGTTCGGAAGGATGCTTGATCCTGCCCCAGCTCATATCGGTAATATGGAGAAGACCATCCAGGCCATCCAGGTCCACAAAGGCCCCGAAATCCGTTATGTTCTTGACCATTCCCTTGCGGGTCTGCCCGACCTCGATCGTGGAAAGAAGCTGTTTCTTCTTGTTCTTGAGGTTCTCCTCGATCAATTCACGCCTGGAAAGGATTATGTTTCTCCGTTCCGCGCTGATCTTGATGACCTTGAACTCGCACTTTCGCCCTATATAAATGTCCGTGTTGTGTACGGGAATGACATCAATCTGGGACCCCGGCAGGAACGCATCTATGCCGTTCATGTCGACCATCAGGCCGCCCCTGACCCTCGATTTAATTACGCCCTCGACAATATTGCCTTCCTTGCAGTTCGTCTGCACACGCTCCCAGCGGAGCTTCTGGTCAGCCTTCTCCTTGCTCAGGACGACCATTCCATTATCGTCCTCAATCTGCGAAAGCAGCACCTCAAATTTATCGCCAGGCTTTACCAGCGAAATATCACCGAATTCAAATGCGGGGATCATGCCTTCGGACTTGTATCCAATATCCACCAGCACTTCGTTCGGGCGGACTTCGAGCACTGTTCCGGTAACGATAGAGCCCTCCACGAAGTTCTTCATGGTCTCATCGTACATCTTTGCCATTTCGACCTTGTCATCACCAGTGAACTGGGACAGATCAAAATGAACGCGTTTCTTGAATTTTTCCATACTTGCCTTACTCTCGATCGACTTCGCCTTTCAAACCATGCACAATGAGCATCCGTCACTTGCTTTCTGTTGGGGATAACTCAGGTAAAAGGCGAGGTTTACTTCCACGCCGGTTCCAGCCCCGGACGCACCGCACGCCCGGAAACCAAGTCACCTCTCAGCGCAAAAACCATGGTGTTATAGCACGAATATTTGCATCCGCAAGGCCGAAAGTGGAAAATCTTCAAGAAAGCGCAACAGGGTCAGAATTGCAACAGGGTCAGGCACTGGGGCCGCGGAATACTTTGGACAAAACCCACCCCGCCATTCCGCCTTCGCCAAGGCAACTCCGGCGTGACAAGTCTGGCACCCCTCCGGTGGAGGGGACCGGGAGAAGACCCCCCAGCTAGGATTCGATCTAAACAGCACGTCACCTGGTGATTTCCCCTCCTTGGAGGGGTACGCAAAGCGGGGGGTGGGTAAGACAGAGAAAAGGACTCAGAAGATTATCTGGCAGTCAGGCAGGATCCGCTCAATCCTGTCCTTCTCTGCCTCCGGCAGCATGTTGCCCGTTAATGACAGGACTTTCAGTTTTGTGAGCTTCCTGATGTCATCCGGCAGCTTTGTAAGCTTGTTGGCATCAAGATCGAGCCTGGACAGATTCTGGAGCTGGAGAACACACAAAGGCAAAGCGGTCAATTCATTGTTCCTCAAATCCAGGTCCGTCAGCTTCACCAGTTTCCCGGCCTCAACGGGTAAATCCCTGAGCCTGTTCCACCCCAGGTACAACCTTTCCAGGTTTACCAGGTTCCCTATCCAGGCGGGGAGTTCTGTCAGCTGATTTCCATTCAGCCGTAACCACCTGAGATTAACCAGTTTTCCTGCTTCCGGCGGCAAACGCACAAGTTTATTACGATCAAGGTTAAGATACTGGAGGGATGCGAGGTCTCCAATCCCGGCAGGCAGCCCCTGGAGTCCATTATCCGACAGATACAGCTGCCTGAGCTTTGACATTTTCCCGATGCTCTCGGGAACTTCCCTGATGCCAGTCTGGCTGAGATCAAGACAAGACAGGCCTTTTAAATCCCCTATTCCGGGATCAATGGCTTCAATCCTGGTCTTCCTTGCACTCAGCTTGACCAGCTTCGGCATTGTTGCCAGCTCCGCCGCAGGAATCCTTGCCAGGCTGGAATTATCAAGGCATACGAACTGGACTTCGCCGGCAATCTTCAGGGCATCTTCAATACTGGTACACTTCTTCAACCTCTCCGGACTCTTCATGGGGAAGCATCCTGCCGAAACAGTCAATACCAGGAGCAATGCGCACAATAAGAATCTTGATCTGTAAATCATCATTTTCTTCCCCTCATCGCGAATACCACAGCCCGACTCTTTTTATCTGAATTATTTCTAATAATATGCTTGCAGAACGGGGAAATCAACTATTAGGATACCGCCTCATGAACAAGAATTTTGCTCGCTACAGTATCTTATCAGCCCTCCTCTTCCTTATTGGGACCCTTTCCGAAGTTAATGCCCTTCCAGTGGGCCGCAGTAACCTCAGCCGGGAATACCTCGTCAGCCCGCAGGACCTGAGCGCCTGGAGCATCGGATTATCCGCGGTGAAACTAGAAAGAGATGTCACCCTGAAAACTTACGGATCCGGCCTGCCAATGAAGTCAACGAAGACAATGGGTTATGTCGGTTACGACGTCCTGCCATGGGTTACCTTTTACGCGGTCGGCGGCGGAGCACAGACGAGAATTGGATGGTTTAACAACTCCTCTTCCGGCGCCGAGTACGGTTTCGGGGTTACGCTCAACCTGATCGATACGGAGATTGAAGATGCAACCGCCTTCGAAAACCGGCTGAGATTGAGCAGCCACCTGCAATTCACAAGAGGAAGCGCTGGCATGAACGGCGTGTACGGGCTTTCCGAAATCACCTGGGATGATTTCTCCGGAGATCTCACGCTCAGCGTTGTTAACGACCTTGAGGGAGACAAGTTCTTTGTCCCGAACAGCATTGCATTGTTCTTCGGTCCGACATTTTCCGTTCTCAGCAGCACCAGCATCGAGCAGGACAAGATCTTCGGACTGACCGCCGGGTTGGACATTTTTCTTAACGAGAAGGTAAATCTCGAACTAGCGTATACAAAATTCGATGCAGGCACTTATTCTATCGGAGTCAATGTCCGGTTCTAGTTCCAGCTGCCAGCCGAATCTCCAATCCCGCCCGGGTATTCTCTATGGCTAAACTCAGGTCATCTTTTTTTCTACAGCCGGATGTACTGCGCATAAGCAGAAAACTCATCGGCAAATATCTTTTCACAAGGACCGGTAAATCAGGAATAACCGGCGGCATGATTGTGGAGACAGAAGCCTACGCCGGACCGGAAGACAGGGCATCCCACGCTCACGGTAACCGTCGCACAAAGAGAACAGAAGTCATGTTCCACAATGGAGGAATTGCTTATGTCTACCTCTGCTACGGCATGTATCCCCTGTTCAACGTCGTGACAAATGTCGAAAACATCCCCCATGCCATACTCGTCAGGGCAATCATGCCGACACACGGCATGGGTATAATGCTGAGACGACGGGGAAAGGACAGGCTGGACCGCTCTGTTGCAGGCGGACCAGGCGCCCTCTGCAAAGCGCTCGGGATCGATCTGCGACATAACGGTGAGAAACTCACCGGCAGGTCAGTCTGGATCGAGGACCGGGGCACGAGAATCGCCGCATCCCGGATCATTGCCGGTCCCAGGGTCGGCGTATCGTACGCCGGCTCACACGCAAAACGCCCCTGGCGCTTCCGGATAAAGAACTGCCCGTGGACAAGCAAGCCTGATTGATTTTATTGAACTTAACACCTAATAATAGTAGTAAGTGTGGCGTTTATTACTGGAAAAGCACTGTCTTCACATGAAAGGCCGATTAATGAAAAAACTGACTGTTTCAGCCCTGTTTACCGCAGTTTCTTTTGCTCTTCTTCCATATCAGGTTCTCTTCGCGGCAGACCTGATCTCCGCACGGGGTATCAAGAACCAGGAAGGATCCTTCCAGTCTTTCAAAAATGACCGTTTCTATTTCCAGGCCACCGCCGCGAAAAAGACACTGAACGAACAGAGAATAAACGTGGAGAAACTGGTAGTTGAGCCGGCAGCAAAGGTAATCATCATACCAAGAGGAAAGAAGAAGACCGACAATATGAAACTGAAGGGTTACGAGAAAAGTAACTTCATTTTTGTTGATTCGTCTGGAAAGGAAGTATCCATACCAGGTTCCCAGATCAGCTCAATAACCCCGGATTTTGACTCGGACAGAGGAGGCGGCAGTGCGGAGAATGATACACCCGGTCCTGCCAGGATGATTGTCGACATGAATGAGCTGTCTTCATGGATGAAGGAAGGCAATCCGACAGAAGCCCAGACAAAAGCTTTTGAAGGTTATAAGGCGGCGAGAACAAAATATGACGATTTCGTGAAAGACAGCACCGCGCTTGTCAAGGCAATGGACAAGTCTACCGGCCCGACCCGCGAAGATTTTCTCAACAAACTCCGCAAACGGAAGAATGACGAACAGACTTTGCTCGGCGAACTGAAAAAGGCCGAGACAGAACTGCTGACGGCCTTCCCGGAAATCAAGGTTTCTGCACAAAAGAAATAGCCTGGCGCAATAAACATACCCGCCCACAGGAGACTTCCTGTTAGCGAAACAGAACAATGTGCGTATCCTGTAGGGGCGCTGTTTATCGGCGCCCGTTTACGATGAACCACGGGCGTCGACCAGCCACGCCCCTACATTAAGACAATCAGAAAGGTATGCTTTATTCCCTAATGTTTCATGCGTCCGCTCCGCGTTCTTACAGCCTCAGCACAAAATACTTGCCTGAGACGGCATCCGGATACTATATTGAGAACGGTCAATTCTTCTGTTTCCCGGAGAAAGCAATGCTGAACAGAGCTTTTCGACTGGCAGAGAACAACACAACGGTCCGAATAGAACTGATGGCAGGATTAACCACCTTCCTGACAATGGCATATATTATCTTTGTCCAACCCGCGGTTCTTTCAGTCGATTTCGCAGGACAACCCACCGGCCTGGATCCCGGCGCAATACTGCTCGCTACCTGCCTGGCCTCTGCCGCTGCCTCCATATTCATGGGACTGTATGCCCGCTATCCCATAGCACTGGCGCCGGGCATGGGCGAAAACTTCTTCTTCATTTCCACTATAATGGCGCTGACTGCCGCCGGTTTCGCCAACGCCTGGCAAACCGCGCTGGGCGTCGTATTCTATGCCGGTATCATTTTCTTCATCCTTTCAGCAATGAAAGTCAGGGAAATCCTTCTCAACGCCATCAGCCCGAGCATGCGCAACGGAATAGCCGTCGGGATCGGTATCTTCATCGCATTCATTGGCCTCCAGAAAGGCGGAATAATCATCGCCAAACCCGAAACAATGGTTGGATTGAACACCAATTACTTCCTTGATAATCGAACCCTCGCAGACATTACGGTCTTTCTCTCCGGACTCATCGTCGCCGCCGGGCTGCACGGCCGGAAGGTACGCGGTTCAATACTCTGGGGAATATTGACGGCCACGGCAGTCGCCTGCTACCTGGGAAAAATAACGTTTACCCACGTGCTGGGCCTTCCGGATCTCGGCAAAACTGCCGTTTTCAAGATGGACCTTGTGGGCGCCCTCAGCCTTACAGCCCTGCCCTACATCCTTGTATTCCTGTTCATGGACGTCTTCGACACCATCGGCACCCTGATCGGAGTTGCCGAGCAGGCCGGGTTTGTTAAAGACAACAAACTGCCGCGCGCAGGAAAAGTCCTCATGGTGGACGCCGCAGGCACAGTCGCAGGCGCATGCCTGGGAACAAGCACCGTCACCTGTTATATCGAAAGCGCTGCCGGCGTGGCTTACGGAGGACGAACAGGGCTGACGAGTATCGCCGTCGGCTTGCTTTTCGCACTCGCCCTGTTCTTCAGCCCCCTCATATCAACCATAGGAACCTACCCTCCCGTGACGGCAAGCGCCCTTGTCATAGTAGGCGCATTGATGATGAATAACGCCGCCAGGATCGAGTGGGACGACTACTCGGAATCAATACCGGCTTTCCTGATAGCAGTGGGCATCCCTTTGACATATTCAATTTCAGACGGCCTTGCCCTCGGATTCGTGACGTATCCGGTCATCAAGCTTATCAGCGGTAAAGGCAGAAGCATCAGCTTGACCATGTACGTGGTAGCGGCAATTGTGCTTGCGTATTTCGCAGCTATTCGTATACGTACGATGTGAAGCCGCCGTAGTAGCCTTGGCTGCGAAGGCCGAGTCTTGGCGGAACCACGCCGAAGCTTTGGTAACGCATTCAGTCATGGCCTGAAGGCCCTGGCTTTCTGCGAAGGCGGGTAAAAGATGACAAACCTCTATCAGGAACAAGAACGCCATGAAATACGAAAACTGGCTCTTCGGAAAAGATGGAGCGCTCTTTCGAGCGTCAGCCCTCGGTAAACTGGATGTTGCGGCCGAACTCCTAGAAAACGGGGCCAACGTCAACGCCACGAGCAACAATGGGTTCACCCCGCTCCACCGGGCCGCGGAACACGGGCATATTGAAGTTGTCGGGTTTCTCCTCAAGAACGGGGCAAAACCAAACAAACAGGCAAAGAACAAATCCACTCCACTTACCATGGCTGTTCAGAACGGTCATGATGCCATTGCAAAGCTTTTAAAAAAGCACAAGGACTGACGCCCCTCGCCCAACCCCGATCACCACCTTTCACCCCTGCCCTCATCGGCTTGCCACTTGCGATTTTTGGTAAGATATTTCCATAATCTTTGTTCCGCCCCGAAGAGTCGCATATGCGTCAACCTAAGAAATGCTGGATTTATTGGGATCGCGAGGATGTCGTCTCGTTAGACCACACAACTTATCGTCACCCTCACCTAACCTCTCCCCTGAAGGGAGAGGGATTCCCGTCTTCTTCCTCGCCCCTTGGGGGAGAGGATTGAGGTGAGGGGTATTTCCGCATTCTCAGGCTTAGGTTGACGCGTATGCGAAGGATCGGGGCGGATGGCAAAGCGTGCCTGCATTTTGGGGATAACATAAAAATACCTTTTGATGATTCCGTCTCCTTGGCCTATTATATTGACCATGAGTTTACCCCTGACATTCAGGTTCGACCTCACAAACGAGGACTTGGAAACAGCCTACAACGCAAGGCTCGACCACGTCTGCAAGCCCGCGTTCCGCTATGTTCTCATCTCCCTGGGGTGCCTCGCATTCTTCGGCCCGATATTGGCATTCCTCTGTCGCTGGAATTCCAGCTTCGGACTCATCGATGTCGTATTCCTCATTATCGGCGTCATTCTCCTGCGCGCCTGGGCCATCGCGCCGATCCTGAACCGCCGTAGGATCCGGATGAATTCAGGTGCAACGGCAATAAGAAGGATTATCATAGACGAAAACAACGTGATCGAAGAATCCGGGGATTCACCAAAGAATACACGTGCCTGGGACGAAATTATCCGGATCGCGGACACGTCCAAGGGGTTCCTGATATACTTCCAGGACGGCCAGATATGGTGGCTCCCGACAAGAATATTCAGCAACATCAAGGAACACGACGAGTTCATGAACCTGGCCGCCCAGAAGGGCAAACTGCGGTAAAGGAAAACCGGGAAACAGATGAAACCGACTCAATCTCCGGGGAAAAAGCAGAAAAATATCGTGCTCATGGGATTCATGGGCACAGGAAAAACATCCGCCGGGAAAACCGTGGCATCTAAGCTCAAGATGACTTTCCTGGACATGGATGAGGTCATCTCCAAACGTGCCGGCAAACCGGTATCCCGCATATTCGCCGAAGACGGCGAAGCGCATTTCCGATCCCTCGAACGAAGCCTGGTTAAGGAGCTTTCCGGCACGAAGGGGCTCGTTATCGCCACAGGCGGCGGAATCGTCCTTAATCCTGAAAACATAAAAGATTTCAGCAGGTCCGGTCTCGTCGTATGCCTCATGGCCCGGCCGGCAACAGTACTCAAAAGAGTAGCCGGGGATACCAGCCGGCCGCTTCTCGCGGGCAATGATAAATCCGGGAAAGTCATCGAACTGATGGAATCACGCCAGAAATTATATGAAGCCATCCCGAACCGGATTGACACCGACTCCCTTACCGCAAACGAGGTCGCCACAAGGATTATCTCTCTGTTCAAAACAGGCAATTCCTGATTTCCTGCCGGATCTTCAGTAATCCCATATTGGTGCCATAAAACAGGGAATTGATTCGCTCCGTTTCGGAGCGACCTGTCATGTCGAATGACATGATGTAAACGCATCGTGCATTTCGCTTCTTTGAGGGAATATTTCACGTCAGATTGCCTCAAGGAATCAGCCTCAGGCTGATTCCGGCTGTCAAGGCGTCGCGGTCGGAGGGATACTCATGGTATCCGACGACCGCGACAACACAGACAGGGAGGCAATATCACGAGAAAGATTACCTCCGAAATGCACGATGCTTCTGGATAAACATCTAGCGAAGAGCCAAATTGTTTTGGCCATTCACAGCAATTCATGCCATCATGGTTCAAACCAATTTTGAGACAGGCCCGATATATGTCTATAGAAACCAGCATCCTCACAGAAGCCAGACGGATAGGGTTCGTTACCGCAGGAATCGCTTCCGTCGGCCCCGCCGAATCCATTGAAGTCTTCCGGAAATGGCTTGAAGCCGGCAACGCCGCAGGCATGGAATTCCTCAAACGCAACATTAATCAGAGGGCCGACATCAGGAACATCATGCCGGAAGTCAAATCAGTCATCGTTGTGGCGGCCCGTTATCCTGTAAACCCCGAACCTGGCATCGGATTTGCCAGCTACTGCCGCGGAAAGGATTACCATAACGCCATCCGTGACAAACTTGCCCTCCTCGCAGAATTTATCAGGAAGGAACTGGCTTCAACCGGGCGTATCTGCGTTGATTCAGCTCCGGTAATCGAACGCGAATGGGCCATTCGCGCCGGAATAGGCTGGCAGGGCAAACAGGGACAGATTGTGAACCCTCAATGGGGTTGTTGTCTCCTGATCGGGGAACTGCTTGTAAATGTTGACCTGAAACCATCTGAAAGATTGTCAAATCAATGCGGGATATGCCGCAAATGCGTTGATGCCTGCCCCACCCGTGCCATCGCCGGCGAGGGACTTATCGACTGTCGGAAATGCCTGGCCTATCTCACAATTGAACACAAGGGAGAAATTCCCGCGGATATTCACGCCGCAATGGGCCAGACGCTTTTCGGCTGCGACAGATGTACCGCAGTGTGCCCCTGGAACAAACCCGGAACAGGCTCGGTCATGCCTGACTTTCTATGGCAGGAAATGCCGGACGTAAAAGAAATACTCGCGATGTCAGAAGATCAGTTCCAAACACGATTCAAGGAATCATCCGTCCTCCGCACCGGCCTGGCGCGTCTGAAACGAAACGCCCAGATCGCCCTGAAAAACAGTTGAGTCTCAGGCTTCAGGTTTTCCACAGTTCAGTGTTCAGATAATGGGTCGGTCCTCGTAAATAGGTAAAAAGAGATCGAACTGCAAAATGGCGCGAAATATATTTGCTGTAAGTGCTTGATGACAGGGCAATACCGACAATTCCAGTTAACTGGACTAGGTTTGCAGCCGCAAGAAAAGATATTGCTTGCCCTTCGAGGGAAGAACAGCAGTATTTGCGACTGATGTTGACTCATTGAAGGCTGAAGAGTAAAGAATGCCAATGGTTCCCGGCGCCGGTTTGCATCGCACAGTCAGATTAATAGAACGAATTAAGGTTCCTGCCAGTTTCCGCATCATGGAATGAAGACATTAAAGATATTCCTGGTTGTCCTGGTGCTGGCGTTAATCGCCGCAATCACGCCATGGTTTATCAAATCCACAAACGCTCCTGCTTCCAATCCTTGCGTAAACAACCTTCGTCAGATAGACGGTGCCAAAGAACAGGCTGCTTTAGTCAGGCAATGGCCTGCGGGAACGGATTGCGATAATTTGACGAACAAGCTGGTTGTGAACGAATACATGAAAAACAATACGACGCCCATCTGTCCGGACGGTGGAATTTACCAATACAATCCAGTCGGGAAGGATCCGGAATGCAGCAAGGCCAGGGACAAGAACATAAAGACAAGGCACAAAATGCCAGAATAGAAATGCTCAGCCGAGTGCCTGACACTATTTCAACATGCGAAGGTGAAGTTCGGAATCGACTTTGTCACATGAATTCAATCCTCTGCCGGATGATTTCCAGAGGCCAAAACTTTATATAAAAACACAAAGTTTTTCGTCGTAACTGCCTTAAATCAGGCAGATAACAACGCCAGTCCAACCGGTTGGACTTTTCGCCCGGCAATGCTTGATATAGCAGCAAAAACAATAGGGAATAAGCGCAGGTTCTTGCATGCGATTCTCGTGTCCGTCGGCTGACTGACACTCGAACGCACGAAAATGACGGTGGGTGCACAAAAAAGAATGGATTTGCTGAACATACTATATTTGCCATCAAAACTCTTTGCGTGGCACCCGGAACGTATGGCGTTCATGTCAGGACTTTTCGCGGTGGCAAGCATCCTTATGGCAGTTTGGCTCGAACGAAAGTGGTTCTACGCGTGGCCTCTTCTTATTCCTGCTGTGCTTTGGGGCATACTAGCTGCCTGGGAAGCTAACCTTTCAACGAACATAAGCGGAAATGAGATTAGAATTGATGTACTTTTCACTTGGCCGATCCTTCTAATTGCAGCACTTGGCGGAATCTGCCTGACTTATTTCAACGCGCATGAAACAAAGAAGCAAACACCCGGCAAATCATTCGAGCGCAACGCGTAACCCGCCGGCACTCACGGCTCAATGATGGCGTTCCGGATCACAGAAGAATGAATACAATTGGAGCAATCATGTGGGCAGAGGCACCTGAAACGGACTACTGTCTTCTGGCCATGGTGAGACTTGCTTTGTCCATCAGGAGGAAATTACACAGTTCCGGCCGTTGGAGACATGCCATTATGTTCCAGGAAAACATTGACATGACCATTTCAAATGACTATATTGCATAATTAACGGAGGTAGAGTATGACAAGCATGGCTATCAGCGTATTTAAAGCACACGCGTTGCAGGCGGTAGGACAGGTTGCACGGTCGAAGATAGGAATCGTTATCACAAAACGGGGTAAACCCCTTGCACAAGTGGTGCCTTACCAATCTTCAGCAGCAACCCTCCGCCCCGGCAAATTATCCTCCGCATTAGTATTTGAAAAGGACATCATCTCTCCCATCGATGCAGAGATGTGGGAGGCCACACGGTGAGATACCTGCTCGACACTCACGTATGGATCTGGTGGAACATGCATCCTCAGAAGTTGTCAGGGAAGGTTCGGGCGTTGATTTCTTCGCCAAATAGATACAGCGAACTGTTGCTTTCGGCAATTTCCCTCTGGGAATTCTCCAAACTTCTCGAAAAACAACGCCTGGCTATCTCATGCAATCCGGAGGAATGGATTCGAGAAGCTCTGGAAATGCCAAAGTTGCGGCTTGTCCATCTTTCCCCATCCATCGCGTATCGATCCACAGTCCTTCCAAAACCATTTCACGATGATCCATGTGACCAGATCATCGTCGCCACCGCACGTGAAGAAAACGCTACAGTCCTGTCAGCAGACGAGAGAATTCAAAACTACCCACATTGCAGAAATATGTGGTGATCAACAGCACCGAACAAGGGCGCGAGGATATTCGAAGAACCTGACATTCACCTCAACCCTTATGCCATACATTGTGAACTCATCCAATCGCGCTCTTTTTTCCTTTCCCCCACCCCGAATCACGGCTATATTGCTGCAAGAATTACAGGTCACAGTATCGTCCGTCTACAAGGGCGGGTAATTCTTTTTCAGGCAGGCAATACAATGAAAAGAAGCCTTAGATACGCTTTCCTCGCATCGCTAACCCTGATCACTGGATGCGGCGCCATGAAAGGACCCGACGACATCGTTGTTGCCAATCCCGCACAAATGATTGCTGACGCCAGGCGGATGATTAACGAAAAAACGAATGATCCAAAAGCTCATAAAGGATGGTTATACCCGGCAACACTTTCACCAAGCCTTAAGCTTCCAGGCCTCGTTTATGCGGAAGTATTTCCTGATCACATGAATTTTGTTGTCGCAAGAAATCCGGATTGGCAAACGGGAGCTCGTGTATGGGGAACCAACAGTGTCCGGCAACACGCAGACAAGAAGACCAGGTATCCGGACATTTATTTCTTCAGTTACACAAACGACAGGCCTGAATCGCCGGACAACATTAAATAGAATTGCCAGGCAAAACATTCGAGAGCGCGACGAGTGATACCGGGCTTGCATTCGCCTCTCAATGACGGATGTTGGGCTGAAGGGAGGAATTATGCCGCAGAATTCATTACTGATTCTGGGAGCAGTCCTGGGCTCCGTCGGCGTTGTTTGCATCGCCGCATATCTGCATCGACGAAATCTCCGCCAGGAAGGCACAACAAAGATACGCCCGGGTTCTATTGGTTTCCTGGGCGAACAGGACGGCCCGCGTGAAAAGACATTAAAGAGTGCGCTTGTCACGTTTTTCCAAAGTGATGACATAGTCCAGAGAGCTTATCTCGCTCGCCTTGATATAGGGGAAGGACATACAGTCGGTCTTTGTTTGAAGGCTAATCATCTTCCTGATGAATCGTATCCGGACAAAATCGGGGATCTTTTTTCTAAGGTCATGGGACCGGGTGGATACCTGCATATACTGTTCCTGATCGAGAAACAGGAAATCGAACTCGCGCGGGTGTGCAGGCCGTTTTATCAGTCATCCAGCAAATCGGCCTGACAATCGTGTAACGTTCCCTGTTTAAGGTTTGCGGGAGACTGTCAACGTGTGCTAAGCTGATTGAAATCAATATGAACCTGGAGGTTTTATGGCAAAAGAAAAAGCGAAGGTCAGGAAAATAGCTATAAACACCGGAGGCGGTGACGCACCAGGACTGAACGCCGTAATAAGGGCGGTGGTGGTTTCGGCCTTGAACAAAGGGTACGAGGTGGTGGGCATACGCGACGGCTACGACGGACTGATGAAGCCGGACGATTACCCTGAGGGCGGACTGATACCGCTGACGCGCCGCACTGTGCGGGGCATAACGCACCTGGGCGGCACAATACTGGGTACGACCAACAAGGGAAACCCTACAAAGTATCCGACCATGGGCCCCGACGGGAAACTTTACGAAAAAGACCGGACCGACGAGCTGGTCGAATCATTCAGGAAAAACAAGATAGACGCGCTTGTGGCACTGGGCGGCGACGGTTCACTCGGCATAGCTAACGTTCTGGCCGAAAAGGGCATACGCGCCATAGGCGTGCCGAAGACGATAGACAACGACCTGGACGGCACGGTGATAACCTTCGGCTTCGACACGGCCGTCTCTTTCGCCACCGAGTGCCTGGACCGCCTTCATTCCACCGCCGAGTCCCACCGCCGCATAATGGTGGTGGAGGTCATGGGTCGCTACGCCGGCTGGATAGCGCTGAACTCAGGCATCTCCGGCAACGCCGACGCGATACTCATCCCTGAAATACCTTACGACATAAACAAGGTGGCCGCCGCGCTGAAGGAAAGGCCCAAACGCGGCAAGCATTACGGGATAGTGGTGGTTGCCGAGGGCGCCAAGCCCGTAGGCGGCGGCGTTTCAGTGCTCAGCAAGGAAATAGGCCGGGCCGAGAAACTGGGCGGCGCCGGAGATCGCGTGGCCAGGAGCCTGGAGCTGCTGGTCGGCAAAGAATGCCGCACCGCTGTGCTGGGACACCTCCTGCGCGGAGGCAGTCCGACCACTTTCGACAGGCTCATCAGCCTCAGGTTCGGCGCAGCTGCTGTGCGCGCAATAGAAGAAGGCAAGTCCGGCGTGATGGTAGCGCTTGATCCGCCGACGGTGCGTTATGTGCCGCTGAAGGAAGCCACTAACCGCATGAAGGTCGTGCCCCTCGACTGTGACTCCATGCTCACAGCCAGGGACCTGGGCATTTCATTCGGCGACTGACCGCCGCAGGGAAAATGACAGGAATTGGATCTATCTGCCCAGGCTGGTCAGGAATCAATGCTCATCGGGCACTTCATGCCGCCGCATCCCGTGCCGGCACTCCCGCATCCCTCGCAGCTGGATACTGGACTGGCATGCTGCGGCGCCGAGACGGCAAATGAAGAGAACATCTTTTCTGGTCTTTCAGCTCCGCAGGAAGGACATTTCGACGGCGTATCACTCTTCTTCCGTAGCAGGACCTCAAACTGCTTCCCGCATTTCCGGCAGTTATATTCGTAAATAGGCATTGGTGTTAAAAGCGGGAATGCGCATGGCTAATCCATCGCAGCGCCGCTCTCCTCTTCGTTATTTCCATCATTCTCTTCGTCATCATCTTCCATCAACTCCATGGCATAGTGGGTGGCTTTTACGGCCAGGACAAGAAGAAACACGACAAAAGCTACACCCATGTCCTCGCCCTGTAAACCAGAATCAACCAGCACATATTTAAGCATGTACCAGCCGAACAGGACATTGATACAGCTGTCATAACATCCGTGCAGGATGTTGACCGGAAGCAGCGCCACGCTCCTTATCAGCCACGTGATGTAATCTGCAAGCACACCCCCTATCAGGGCCGCATCCATCATGTCCCAGGTTTCCCCGTGCTTGACGGTAAAGAAACCCGCAACACCTCCGTATATCACCGTCCGGACAACCGACATTATAGTTCTGGAATTTGACATGTGGACGGATCAGATAATATCACCCGGAAGGGCCGACTTTCACCATGAATCAGCAAATATCCGCGTCAGGGGTAAATCCATTCAACATTTCACTGGCAGACAGTTAATTTATAGAACATAATACACGAGTAGTTATCCTTTACCCGTGGAGGAACTGCCATGACAAAGTTGTATCGCTCTCTCGGATTTGCAGCATGTTTTGCACTCCTGGTTACTTCACAGCATTCCGCAGGCACCCAGACTGCCACCGCCGATTCACCCGCACCCCGCTTCTGGCAGCTGGAGCGCGACGTTCCGTCACTTTACCTTCTCAACGGGCTGAATCTGTCCCCCGAGCAGGCATGCAAGACCGCATCACTGTGTGACCAGGTCATGAAGATCGAGGAAAAGTCCAACGAAAAACTTGACCGCCTGATGAAGATTCATCAGCAGGAAATCGAACGGGAAGCCAATGACATTCTCCTGTCGGCGGGACGAAAGGGCGGCCAGATCGATTTGCTGAAACGCCAGGCTTCCCCGCAGGCAAAGAAACTTCACGAATCGCTGGAGGAAATCAACAGCGTAAGATGGGAAGCACAGAAAAAAATCAACGCGCTCGCCCAGGAACAGTACGACATGCTCACTGACAGCCAGAAAAAGATAATGGGCAACTTTGTTCCATGCTTCATTCCAGCCAACGATTTCAAGAACCCGGAACGCGTCGGGCAGGCTGCTGCCGACACATCTTTCGTGGAAAAAGAGCTCAAGGACCTCCGGAACACCCCTGAAGACAAAAGAAAAGAAGCACAGGAAAAGGCGCTTTTCCGGATCACGCGCCATGTCATGCACAAGAAGTACATCCCCTACAGCGAGGAAAACGAAGCGAAGGTGCGCAAGGAAATATCGGAGAAACTGTCAAACGCCCTGAACAGGATGGCATCGATGAAGGAAGCTGACTTCGAACTGGAGAAGAAGCCGCTTGCCTCCGGCATCTTCATCCTGAAAACCGACAGCAGCCCGGATGCGCTCTGCTGGAAGATAAGCAGGTACATTCTCAATCCCGGGGTCGCAGACATCCTGAAAAAAAGAGCGGCGGCCTCCGAAAAGAAAACCGCCTCCACCGCGAAAACCGGTGACTCCGGCAAAAAGAACGCCGCTTACACCACCCCGGAAAGCATCGATCCGTCAACGCCCATAAAGATGGCAACCCTTATCAGGGGGCTTGAACTTACATCCGACCAGGCGGGGAAACTCCTGCCTATAATCAGGGACGGTGTAACGGCAAGACAGAAAGTTGAAAGCGAAATGAAACAGACAATGGCCGAGGCTCTGGATAAATATGACTACCTCCGGGGCGAACTTTCGGAAGGCGCTCCCAAAAGTGAATCTGAAAACAAGGCCCGCAAGTACCATTCAAAGGTCAAGGACCTGCGCCATGAGAAACTTGTAAGCGAACTCATCGCGTTTGAATCCAAACTTGACCAGCTCCTGACAGCTGACCAGGTTGAATTCCTTTCGTGCGAGAAAAAAGCATGTGACAAACCCAGGGAAAAAAGCCTGATACTCAGGAATGACACTGACAACGAAAGTATCGACAAAGGTTCCGCCCGCGCAAAGAAACTGCTGTCCCAGGCCAGGAAAATGACGTCACAGGAATTGCAGAAAGAAGGCCCTGCCATATGCAGAAAGTTCATCACGGATGCCATCGACGATAACAAGCTGAAACAGGACGATATCAACCTTGACTCGGAAATCTCGCGGGCAATGGAACTGCTGGAGAAGGTCAGGAAAATGGACAGCACAAAATACAGCGCCCAGCGAAACGATCTTGCCGCCGACTTGTGCCCGAAAAGAAGCAAGCCAAGGGACGCCACGTATGGAAACGTTGACTATAAAGGCGACCCTGAACAGGTCCTTAACTCCTCGACCCAGATGCTGTTCACCGACCCTGCCTGCACGGCAATCGAGAAAATAGCATCCAGGAAAAACAAATGAACAATCCGCTGAGTCGTCGCACTTTTCTCCAGGGATGCGCAGCGTGCAGCCTGGGAGCGTCAATAGTCAGTTCGCAGGCCGCACCAAAACAGCAGGGCGGCCAGGCCGCTCCCGGACAGCTCAAGGAAGCCATGTTCTGGGAACCCCTTACAAACGGCAGGACAAAATGCACAATCTGCCCGAATGCCTGCGAGCGCGGCAACGGCGTTGTTTCGCTCTGCAAATCAAGGATAAACAAGGGCGGCAAATTCTACTCACTGACCTACGGAAAACCATGTGTTATTTCCCCGGACCCCCTTGCTAAAAATCCCCTGTACCACGTAATGCCGGGAACGTCAGCCATAGCAACCTCAACTGCGGGATGCAACCTGACATGCAAGTACTGCCAGAACTGGGACATATCCCAGTGCGGGCCGGAGAAGACAAAGAACATGGAAAATTCCCCGTCAGAGCTTGTAGCACAGGCAAAGACAAAGGGATTCAGCTGGATAACATTTACCTACACTGAACCGGTCTCCTACTATGAATACGCCATTGATACAGCCCAGGAGGCCAGGAAAAACGGCATCAGGATAGCGGTCTCCACTGCCGGCTTCGTCTGCACCAAACCTCTCGCGGAACTGATGAAACATGTCGATGCGTTCAGCGTCACATACAAGGGGGCAACCCAGGACTTCTACAGGGACGTCTGCGGCGCCAACCTGGCCGACGTGCAGAGGTCCATAACGGAAATCTTCAAGGCAAAGAAATGGATGGAAGTTGTTAATTTGATCATCCCGGGTATGAACGACGATGACGCCGGAATAAAATCCATTGCACGGTTCCTGGCCGGCCTGAGCAGGGACATTCCCCTCCACTTTCTGAGATTTGCCCCCGCATACAAGCTCCAGCACCTCCAGCAGACTCCGGTAGCAACTCTTGAAAAGGCCCACGCGATTGCGAGGAAGGAAGGGTTGAAATATGTTTACCTTGCCCTGCCCGGACACCAGGCCTCGACAACCTACTGCCCAAGCTGCAAGAAGCCCGTTATCGAAAGATCAGGGCTGACGGTGGTCTCCAACACTCTCAAGAACGGCCATTGCCACAAATGCTCTACAAAAATACCCGGCATCTTTGTATGAAATAACTGCTAAAGCTCAGCCGCCAAATGCCACAGGCGAGGTTGTTGCTTTCCGAACAAATTTGACCGACCATGAGACTTCACGGCTGACGGGAGCATTTATGATAACCCGCGCAAGGCCCTTCTCTGCTTTACCAAGTTCGATCTTGACCCCTTTCCGGGAATCAGCGGACGAGACTGATACGCTCGACGCTGTCCAATCCGCCACTGGAGAAACCGCAACAATGCGAAGCTCATAAGGATCTTTCCCCACCAACCTGCTGCGGCCGCTCAGGACACCGGTCTTCTGTCCCCAGCTCTCCTCTGTTACGTCCACCATTCCCTGCGTAACATGCCTGCTCGTGCTGAGGAGAAAAGGCCTTTCAAGAAGCGGGCGCACCGCAAGGACCTTGCAGGATGCCGGTGGGAGCTTCGTTTCCAGCTTGCCTTGAAAAGTCATCATCTCACCGGTCCAGAATTCGTATGCCGCGTATTTTGTGCGGGGATCAAGTCCGATGTAGCCCATGTCGTAAACGCAGCTGATCGGGTCCTTAGTCCAGTTGTAAATCCCGATCACATCGCGGCGAGCCGGACCCTTTTCATCGGTTACAAGCCATATCCGGCGCTCATCATTCTCGAGAATATCAACCGGCCTGGCTTCCGCTCTATGGGTAGGTATTATCCGGCGAAACACATCCAGCCTCTCATCGCTCAACTTCCCGATGTCGTCACTGAAGACTGTAAGAGAACCGGACAGTCCCTGCCAGGAACACATCGCACGAATCTGGTCCATTGATATACTGTCCCGCAGGTAGACTGGATCCGGATCGTTATACCATATGCGGCCATTCAGGAAATAGTGCACTGTCGACGCCCTTGGGCTTGTCAGCCAGCCATTCCAGTTGCCGCCGTTGTCAGGCCCGATGCGCATGGCGTCAACAAGCCCGAACGCACTGCTGTATGAACGGAAATTCTGCGGGCAGCAGCAGCCCAGCAGAAAAGCGTCCCTGGCCGCTGTTTCACGGACAATCTTGAGAGCTTCCCTGAATATTTCTATGTTCGTCTTCTCCCTGTTGAAGAACACTGAATCACCGAAATTGTCCTCTGTATACCCCATCGCAGGATATGTCTGTTTGCAGCCAAGCCCGGAATGCAGTCCGTCCATTTTGAAATAGCGATATCCCCAGCCCGAGATGCGCTTCACTTCCTCGCGCAGATATGCCAGGGCTTTCGGGTTACTCATATCCATAAGGGTTCCGCTCCAGTTTGCCTCGTACGGTTTGCCGTCTTTAGTCCTGTACCAGAACTCCTGCTTGTCTCCGAACCACTCATCATCCCAGTTGCCGG